>Ga0190265_10000038_pt1 | contig 158379 bp, 148 predicted proteins | sample Popmic124T_FD_133135 | JGI IMG/M metagenome (GOLD analysis project Ga0190265, IMG submission 133135) | Populus adjacent soil microbial communities from riparian zone of Indian Creek, Utah, USA - 124 T | ecosystem: Environmental > Terrestrial > Soil > Riparian zone | place: USA: Utah...
ACGATTTCATCGGCAAATTTGTATCCGGGACCACCCGTACCCGTGGCAGTCGGATCGCCACCCTGAATCATAAAGTTCGGAATCACGCGGTGAAAGGTGATGCCGTTGTAATAGCCCTTCTTTGCGAGGTTCAAATAGTTGGCGGCAGTCATAGGGACTTTCGAAGCGAAGATAGTTGCTTCGATGTCGCCTTTGCTTGTGTGCAGGATGATTTTGATGTCGTTCACTGGTTTTGATTCGTTCGCCACCGGCGTGGCGGTTGGTTCCTTTTTTTCCTCGCTGCGCAGTGGCGTGGCGCCAAAGGCCAATCCGATCATGCAACAAAGCACCGTAAGTTTCATGGGTGACCCTACCGTTCAACCTCCAACCTTCAACCCCGAGATCGCATCGGGCTCTCTCAGCCGGTTCTGCTCCGCGCTCTTGAGGGTCTGATGGTACTCCTGGAGAGTTTTCACGCGCAGGTTGCGCCGCTGGAGCGAGCGGATCCCATTCGCGCTCGCCTGGGCGGCGCGAATCGTGGTCATGATCGGGATTTTCCGCGCGAGCGACGCGTTCCGAATCCGGACCTCATCTTCACGCGGAATCTTCCCGCTGGGCGTGTTGATGATGAAATTGATGTCGCCATTTCTGACCAGGTCGAGCACATGCGGCCGTCCTTCCCGAATCTTATGGACCCTGGTCACAGGCACGCCCGCCGCCGCGAGCGTGGCGGCAGTCCCGCTCGTGGAGATGATCTTGAAACCAAGGCCAACGAACTCGTGCGCGAGCGAAATGACATTTGGTTTATCATTGTCTTTCACGCTGATGAAAACGTTGCCACCTTTAGGTAATGGCGGGGGGGCGGCCATCTGCGACTTGGCGTAGGCCAGGCCGAGATCGGTGTCGATTCCCATCACTTCGCCGGTCGACTTCATTTCCGGGCCCAGCGCGATATCAATGCCCTGATAGCGCAAGAACGGGAAAACCGCCTCTTTGACCGAGAAATGATGTTCCGGGACGATCTCCTGCGTGAAGCCGAGGTCCCGGAGCATTTTCTCCCCGGTCATGATTTGAGCGGCATGTTTCGCCAGCGGCACGCCGATCGCCTTGCTCACGAACGGCACCGTCCTGGAGGCGCGCGGATTTACTTCGAGCACGTAAACGTCGTCGCCTTTCACCGCAAACTGCACGTTCATCAGTCCGCGGACATTCAATTCCCGAGCCATCGCCTTGGTGGCGGACGCGATTTCTTGCAGGATTGAATCCGAAAGGGAGAAAGTGGGAATGACACACGCGCTATCGCCACTGTGAATCCCCGCCTGTTCGATGTGCTCCATGATGGCGCCGATGACGCTGATCTCGCCATCCGCAATGCAATCGACATCCACTTCGATGGCGTCCTCCAGGAAGCGATCGACCAGCACCGGTCGGTCCGGGCTGACCTCGATCGCGTTCAGCATGTAACGGCGCAAATCGTCATCGGTGTAAACGAGCTCCATCGCGCGGCCGCCGAGCACGAACGAGGGGCGCACCAGCACCGGGTAGCCAATTTTTTGGGCGATCGAAATCGCTTCCTCGGCGCTGACGGCCGTGCCGCTCGGCGTTTGTCGCAGCCCGAGTTTGTCGAGCATGGCCGCGAATAATTTCCGGTCCTCGGCCATCTCGATGCTTTCCGGTTGCGTGCCGATAATTGGAACACCCGCGGCCTTCAAACCTTCCGCCAGATTCAGCGGCGTCTGGCCGCCGAATTGGACGATGACGCCTTCCGGACGTTCCTGGTCGTAGATATTGAGCACGTCTTCGAGAGTGAGCGGTTCGAAATAAAGTTTGTCGCTCGTATCGTAATCGGTCGAAACCGTTTCCGGGTTCGAGTTGACCATGATGGTTTCGAATCCGAGATCGCGCAGGGCGAACGCGGCATGCACGCAACAGTAATCAAACTCGATGCCCTGGCCCACGCGGTTCGGTCCGCCCCCTAGGATCATGATCTTGCGCTTATCGGTCCGGCGCATTTCATTCTCGGTCCCGTAAGTCGAATAGTAATACGGAGTAAACGCCTCGAACTCCGCCGCGCAGGTATCGACCAGCCGGTAGGTCGGAATCACTCCGGCCGCTTTGCGCTCGGCCCGAATCTCCGATTCCGATACTCCGCGTGCGACGGCCAACTGCCGATCGGAGAAACCGAGCTTCTTGGCGCGGCGCAACTCCGCCGGTCGCACAGGCAGCTTGCCTGTGTTCCGCAGCTTTTCCGTTTCCTCGACGATTTGCCTCACATTGTGCAGAAACCAGCGGTCGATCCTGGTCAGCTCGAACACCTCGTCGATCGACATGCCGTCCTGGAAGGCCTGGGCGATGTGGAAGATCCGTTCCGCATTCGGGATCGCGAGCTTCAAACGCAAAGTTTCGGCATCGACGCGCTTCTCGTTTCCGTCGCCGCATAACCCGAAGCGCTTGATTTCGAGCGACCGCAACGCTTTCTGGAGCGCTTCCTTGAAGGTGCGGCCGATCGCCATCGCTTCGCCCACGCTTTTCATTTGCGTCGTGAGAGTCGCGTCGGCCTGCGGAAATTTCTCGAAAGTGAAGCGCGGCACTTTGACCACGCAATAATCGATCGTCGGTTCAAAACTGGCGGGAGTTTCGCGCGTGATGTCGTTGCGGATTTCGTCGAGCGTGTAACCTACGGCCAGCTTGGCCGCGATCTTGGCAATCGGGAAGCCGGTGGCTTTCGAAGCGAGCGCGCTCGAGCGCGAGACCCGCGGATTCATTTCGATCACGACCATGCGGCCGTTCCGCGGGTTCACGGCAAACTGGATATTCGAGCCGCCAGTCTCGACCCCAATCTCCCGGATGACGTCGAAGGAGGCGTCGCGCATTAATTGGAATTCCCGGTCGGACAGCGTTTGGGCGGGCGCCACCGTGATCGAATCTCCGGTGTGCACGCCCATCGGATCGAAATTTTCGATCGAGCAAATGACCACGCAGTTGTCCGCGCAATCGCGCATCACCTCCATCTCGAATTCCTTCCAGCCGACGAGCGATTCTTCGATCAATACTTCCGTGACCGGCGAAAGGGCGAGGCCGCGCTCGACGATTTCATCGAGCTCGTCGCGGTTGTAGGCAATGCCGCCGCCGGAGCCGCCGAGCGTGAACGCCGGCCGGATGATAAGCGGGAATTTGCCGATGGTGTCGGCGATCCGGCTGGCATCGGTGATGGAATGCGCGATGCCGGAGCGCGGAACATCGAGGCCGATGCGAAGCATCGCCTCTTTGAAGAGCTGGCGGTCTTCGCCTTTCGCGATCGCCTGGGCGTTTGCGCCGATCAACCGGACGTTATGCCGCGCCAGAGCACCGTTGCGGTTCAGCTCCATCGCGACGTTCAACGCGGTTTGGCCGCCCATGGTCGGCAAGATGGCGTCCGGCTTTTCGCGTTCGAGAATCGCTTCGACCACCTCGGGCGTGATCGGCTCGATGTAGGTGCGATCCGCGAACTCGGGATCGGTCATGATCGTCGCCGGATTCGAGTTCACGAGCACGACTTCGTAACCTTCCTCACGCAGGGCCTTGCAGGCTTGCACGCCGGAATAATCGAACTCGCAGCCCTGCCCGATGATAATCGGACCGGACCCAATCAGGAGAATTTTTCGGAGATCGTTGTTCCTGGGCATGCCGGCTGCGGAGGATAATCTTTTCGGCGGCCGGAGCACGCTTTTTTGTCGCCGCGGCGCCATCTTCGCGGGAAGCGGGTTGTCTTCGCTGTTTCTCCCGGTTTATGATCCCTGCCGTGAAGATGCTTCTGACGGTCTCGGCCATCGCGCTGGCGGCGGCTGCACTCCAGGCCCAGGATCAAATGGCCGAGATCGCTCCGATTGTGGTGACGGGCACCCTGGAGCTGCGACGAGAGCCGCCGGCCGTCGACGCGTTCACCAGGCATCTCGAACGGCAGATCGAAACGAAGCGCGCTGAGCAGGAGGCCATCGGCCAGTCACCGATCTGGCATGCCCGCTTCTGGCGTTTCCTCCCGCGTTTAGAGTCGTCGAGTGGTTTGAGCCAATTCCTTACTCCTCATTATCTCACGCCTGCGTATCGCGAAGCAGCCCGCCCGATCGAAGAATTCCGTCGTCACTCACTCTTCGACGCGCGGCCGGCGACGAAGAACTAATTGCGCCGTTACGCAGGGAACCTAACCGGCGGCCAAGGCCGCGGTCCGCTTATTCGCCGCCACCCGCCATTCTTCGAGACGGGCACTGACAACCTGGAGAGCGGCAGGTTTGCCCCGATATTTTTTCTCTGTCTTCGTCACCATGCCGTCGTGGACGAGGTTTTGCAGCTTTTCATACGCGCGCAAACGGAGCATCTCGTCGCCTCCGCTCGCGGCATTGCGAGCGTGGAGATTCGCGTAGACCAAGTCGTAGAGCGGCTTGAATTCGAACGAAACCTTTTGCGACAGAATCGCGCAAAGCTCTTCCGTCATGATGTCCGGAGTGCGGCGCGTGAAACCAGTGTTGTTACCCATAGTATGACCTAGGCTGCTTTTTTCTCAGAAGGAGCGCCAGGAAAGGTAACAATGGGCGCAAAGGAGCCATCGGGTTTTACGCCAGGCGCGGCCTCGTAACTCAATTTGCCGGCAATCACTTCGCTCAAAGCCACGTCGCAGAAACCCATCCCGGGCGCCGCGGCGATCAAAGGCCGGTGCCCTCGGATCAATTGCCGGACACGCTGCCGGACGATATTGATCAGAAGCTGCGGGTTCGGGATGACGTTGGAAGCGCTCTTGAGAAGGACAGGATGCATAATTTTAGGTGACCGTCGTCGGTGGGACTTTTCTCCTTAGGCGCCGAGCGGCTTCGAGGTTGAGCGAAGGAGCGGAGAGACGACTGCCGACACTATCGTCGGTTTGCTCCGAAAAGCAACCGATAGTCTGAGCCAACCCCAATTACGCCGCGGCCATGCGCTGCCGATCGAGGTATACTTTGCAGATGCCTTTGATCCGCGACAGCACGTAGTAGATCGTCTGGCTGCGCACGCGCACCAGCTCCGCGCCGACGATGCGGGTGACAAAATCGCTGGGCAGTTCGAGCACTTCCTGCGGCGTCCGGCCATCGAGCCCCTTGCAGAGGATCGCGGTCATGGCCCGGGTGAGCGTCTGCACCTCGGGCCCGAGCGTCATCCGAAAATGCGCTTTGCCTTCGTCGTCCACCTGGAGATAGACCCCCACCGTATCGGCGCACTCCTCGTCTTTGCGGACATCCTCGAGCACGAAATTTTCGCCTGGACGCGGCTCCTGCTTCTTCGCGTTGTCCGCGTAGGAGACGAGCGTTTCGCGCCGTTCGATTTCCGGCAACGATTCGAACAGGTCGATGATCGCTTCTAATTTCGGTGGGTACATGGGCAGCCTCGTGCTCGTGCTCATGATCGTGCTCGTAATCGGAACGATCAACTCAAAGGCATCGGAACAATTCGAGCACAACTACGATCACGAGCAGGCCTACGAGGAAAACTTCCTAGCCTTTCTCGATCGGGGCGCCGACTTTGTTGCCCCACTCTGTCCACGATCCGTCATAATTGCGCACGTTCTCGAGCCCGAGCAGATAAGTGAGCACGAACCAGGTGTGGCTCGAGCGTTCGCCGATGCGGCAATACACCACCGTATCGGTGCCCGGCTTGAGACCGCACTGTTCGAAATAAATCTTCGCCAGGTCGCCCGCGGACTTGAAGGTGCTGTCCTCGTTCGTGGCCGTTTTCCACGGCATACTCTTCGCGCCGGGGATATGGCCGCCCCGCAAAACCCCTTCCTGCGGATATTCGGCCATGTGGGTGATCTCGCCTTTGAACTCGCCAGGGGAACGCACGTCGATCAACGGCTGGCCCGCCTTGCTTTGCGCGAGCGCTTCATCGGCGAACACGCGAATCTCCTTGTCGTAACGCTTCGCCGGCACGGGATAATTCGTCTGCGAATACTTCGGGATCTCGCGCGTCATCTCTCGGCCCTCCGCTTTCCATTTGTCGCGGCCGCCGTTGAGAATTTTCACCTTCTCGTGTCCAAACAACCGAAAGGCCCAAAGCGCATAGCAGGCCCACCAGTTCGCCTTGTCGCCGTAGAAGACGCAGGTCGTATCGGGGGTGATGCCATTGCGGCCGCAAAGCTCCGCGAACTTATCGGGCGCGATGTAATCGCGGATCACCTGATCCTGCAGATCCGTGCGCCAATCGATGTGGACCGCGCCGGGAATGTGACCCGTGTCGTAGAGCAGGATGTCCTCGTTCGACTCAATGATGCGAACGTCGTTGTCGTTTCGATGTTTCTCGATCCAATCCGCATCCACCAGCGCTTCGGGATGCGCGTACTGCGTCGGGGAAGTTGTCATGACGCGGAAACTTCCTCCTCAACCCGCCCCTCGCAACCGATTTGAATCGATGCCGCTGCGCGTCTGCGAATGTTGTTCCCGACGGCGCTCCTTGAGACCGTACCAGAATGTCCAGTGTTTCAGAATCCCCCGAGCTCCCGGAACCAGCGCAAGGCCAGCCGCACTTCACTCCTCTTCAGCCGGTGACCGCCCATGAATCGTTCCACGCGCACCCGCTTGAACCCGGTGCGCCGGAGCGACACCTGCACGGCGCCTTCCAGCGAGGGATGGGCGATCACGTCATCCATCCCACCGCTGATCCAGATCGGAATATTGAGGAAATCCGCGCCGGGCTGGTAGGTCTTGTAGGCTGGACTCAGCCGGTCGTCGTTGATTCCGCTGAGAAAGAAACCGCGGATGTTCACAGATCCTGCCTTGGCCAGCATTGCGCCCAGCACACAGCTCCGCTTTGCGCCGCCAGACATTCCCCCAAACGCGACCGGCCATTTCGCGCTCTGGGGCCAATCCTTGCGCACCGCTTCCAAGGCCGCGCCCAACATCCCCAGGCGCCACGGGGTGGAATCATGCTGCGGCTTGATCGTCGCGTCCGAGGCCAGAATCATCCATCCCTCGGCATCCGCGGGCGGACGATACCATTCCACATCCATCGGACTGGTCCGACTGTAATCCGTCGTGGAAGTCACAATGAGGATGGGCCAGCGGCGCGCCGGATCGAAACCAGGCGGGAAGGTCACGACGGCTCGCCCCGTTTCGACGCGGGGATTACCACCCTGCGCCGCGATGTCCTGGAAATATTTTGACACCGGGAACCGAATCTCCACCGTTTTCCCGCCCTGCACTTGTTGCCCCACGAGGGTGGCGCCTTCCATCCCAGTTGTCGGCAAACAAAACCAAATCAGCGCAGGCAGAGCGCCGAGCCGCACGAAGTTTTTCACGGGGCACTCAATCGAATTTCGCCGCATTTGTCCAACGCGGATTGATCGCGGCAAGCGGAATAGAGCGGGAGGTCTCCCACGCGAGTCACTCGCCAAACGCGTTCTTCAGCCAGTCTCCGATCTGACGGAAAACCAGGCCAAGAAACGCCCCGGGCGATTCCTTCAACACTTCAATGACACGCGGACTGAGGTCCTGCCCCGGCTGGTCGATCGTTCCCGACAAATGCACCGTGGTCCAAAGATAGCCGTCGCGCTCGCTCGCGAAGACTTCCTCCGCGCGTGGCAGCCATTCGAGATACTCACGCGCCACGCCGAGCCGGATCGCGCCGTCTAACGCTTTCTTCCGCACTGAAACCAGCCCTTCGAGGCGAAACTTCCCTTTGTCCTCGACTGCAATATTCTTGATCTCCACCATCGGGCCGTCCCAATCCACCTCGGCCGAGCACTCATTCAGCTCCAGCTCTTCGATCGATTTCTTCCCGGTGATGGAGGCCAGTTTTTGCAGAAACGGCAGGCTGCGAACACGCCCGCCCTGCACCCGGAGCGACCCCTGGACAGAGGCCGACTCCAGCTTCGGATTTTTCCCGCGCCAATGGATGTTTCCGCCGGCCTCCCCTGCGACATGTTCCCTCCAGCTCGCCGGCAACCATTCGCGGATCGGCAATTGGTCGAATTTTACTTTGAAATCGACGCTCTTGTCCTCGCCCGTCCCGGCCGTTCCCTCCCCCTGAATGAAGCCGTCGCTCTCCGGCCCGGCTGCGAGGTCGAGGGTGTAAAGGGTCAAACGCTTCTTCGTGATCAGCAGGTGAGTGTGCCGCAACGGCAAGTCAGGGATGAGCGCCAGTTTCATCTTGCCGCCGTTCGCCTGGTATTCGAAATCGCGCCCGTGCGGCGTGATGAGCAAGCGCGTTCCGAAAAAGCCCCCCTTCTCGTTTCGAAATCTCCAGGTCACATCGGCCGGCTCGGACCAGACCCGCCGAAGATAAACGCGGTTCGGGAGAAAAATGTGATGCCACGGTTTGGAAGGCGACGGCTCCGGTTTCGGTTCGTAGGTCTGGATGCCCACTTCGCCCGATTGGATGCGAACCCCATCCAATTGCCACCGCCGCAAAAACACACCCAGCGGATTGAAGATCGCGGTGATTCCGTGGGCATCCATCGAAGTCAACGCCTTGCGGCCGTTCTCCGCGCGAAAGCCGTCGCTCGCGGCGGTGAGGAACCCCGTCCGCTTGATCGCCGCGTACTGTCCCTCGGGAAAATGCAATCCTTTGGCGGTCTGCTTCTCGAGCTCCAAGCGAAACGCGTCGCTCTCCACGTAGCGAGTCAGCCGCGGGTTGATAAAGGCGATGCCTGCCCCGCCCGCAACAATGATTATTCCAAGAACGGCCGCCACCGTCCGCCAACCCCGGCGCTGCAAATGCGCAAGCATTTCGGATCATTGAACCGCCCGGACATTTTGGCGAAGCAAATGTCAGCCAGAACGCCAAGGGCGAGCCAAATCTCGCCTTTCACGACTTGCCACTTGCCAGTGCCGCCGATCTTGTGCATCGGTAGAGACCGCGCATGAAGATTCTTCTCGTAATTCTCGTTTCGGTCTCAGCTCTTCTTTTGGGCGGCTGTGAGAGTAGTCGGCCCCTCATTCCGGACGAAGAGTATGAGGAGCTCCGCGGCCCCGCGTCGCACGCGCCGGATCCCATGAGGCACGTCCCGCAAACGAGCAATCGGCCGCCTGGCTGGTAGAATTGCCATTAGCGGCGATGGAGAAAAGCCGCCCGGACGCGATGCCAGGGAGGAGTGGACGTGGCCCGCGACCATGCGTAAAAGGTCTCGTTCAGTGTGGACACGCCCTTAGCTGAGTTCTTCGCGCTTTTTGGCGCCGGCTGATCGGTTTTAGTTCCCCGGCCCCGGGAAGCTGCTGACAAATTGCACAGTGAAGTCCGGAAACGACTGGACCATTTGAATTTTGTAGTCGGGAAAGGAATCGACGATCTGCCATTGGCCGGCGGAGTTCGGGAAGCTCGTGACGATTTGGACCCGAAGATCCGGAAAACTCGTCACGGCCTGCACCTTGTAGTCGGGAAAACTGTTCACGTACTGAATGCGTCCGTGGATCTTCGAGACATTTACTTTCTTGTCGCCCGCGCGCACGGCGAGAACGAGCAAGGCCAGCATCGCGGCCGTTATGGCTAAGGTGAGGTGTTTCATATAAGCGCGCAGTGAGGGCCGGGACGCGTTTAGGTCATTCGGCCTCTAATCCATCCGTAAAATAGTCAGCTGTGTTCTGCAGAAAGTCCGGCTTCAGCGATCGAATCAGCCCCAGATCCCGAATCACGCGAAGTTTTTCTGTCAGAACTTCGAAACTTAGGAATCCACAGGTTGAGGCTAGGGGCTTATCCCGCAACTTAAACGTAGGACGTAGCAACTCGTTCTCCACCTTTTCTCTCCGATCATCTGGTGCGACCAAAAATAAATTAATCGCAAGATTTGGTTGTAGGGCCAACAGGTCGCTCATTCGTAATAACCCAGAGTAAACAGATGTTGTACTTTCGACTTCAAACGCGGCGACGATCGAGTTTCCTTTGAGCCACAGCACGTCTATCAATTCTATTGTCCTATTGGTTGCTTCATTGAATTGGGTTGGCATCACCTCGATCATCCCGTCCAAACGGCCCAGGACCTCACCATTCCAGCTCTTCGATCGATCATTACGCGCGACCCATATCTCAAATCCCATGTCCCTCCCGAGCGTCAGCAACGCATGCTGAATTTCTGTGTGCCGTGTTGTGGATACAATCTTATCTGTTTGGTTTGAATGATCGGGCTCCGCTCGCGGCGACTCGTCGGTGTCAGGAACGCTAACAACAGTCGTGACAATCTTCGTTCCGCGCTTGCTCTCCGCCTTGTAAAATGGCTTCCGTGCGAGCTTTTTTGGATCGACCGGGCGGTTCTTGGGTTTCTCCTGAGCTGCACGAAGCAAATGCATGAGGAGTTTAGCATCCGATTCGCGCTTGAACCGATTAGGACTCATGCGAAGAAAGCCGTTGTACCCCGGCCGATCTGCAGCGGATCGGTAGAAATCCATTTTCCCCTGTAACTGGTCCATGGGGATGCCGTACTCCGGCGTTAGCACCACAAGCGGCTTAACGACGAGCCGTTCGGGAAAGTCGTCGAACTCCCAAATTGCGGTCTGGTCGTTACTCCGGCCTCGAACTTCAAGTGCGCCGACCCATCGCATGACTCCTGTCAGGTAACAGAGAAGGACATCGCCGGGCTTGATCCGACCAACGGCGTTACGCATGCGTTTGCGAAATCCGCTTACATTTGCGCCGTGGTTCCGAAACTCCTGCCACGTCTGGCCGGTAAACAAATCGAGCCAGTAAGTCATCAACGGGAGGTATCAAATTTCGATGGGCGAAGCTACGGTAATCGTCCTCCAAATCGCGCTGGGGCGGGAGGAAATTAGGCTATTCAATGGCAGGTCACGTTCCGGTAAAGCGAAGCTCGTGGCTGTGACCGAAGACAGAATTAGAGAGTTAATTGTCTGTCGCCGCGCTGATATTCCCCGTTTGTGCGCGCGCGCTCGAACGCCTCACCATGTGGGTGGCTTGTGGAAATCTCCCAAAGCATCGGTCAGCTTCACTGGAAACTGACAGGAGGCGAGCACCGACGGACGGATCGATTTGAAAAAATTCGCCACAGCCAACAGCTCGCGGCTCGGCCGCTGACGCGGATTCACAATACCGACGGTTTTTCCAAGATGTCGCTTCACATGCTCAATCGGGAAGACTAGGTCAGAGTCGTTCGACACGATTACCGCGATATCGCAGTTGCTTCGATAGCAATCAATCAGAAGCCGGCTGGCGAGATTTACGTCAGAGCCTTTCTCCTCGGACTTCAGCACCTCCACCTTTCCGGAGTAATCAGATCGCATCATCCAGACCTTGCTCGCGAGGAAACGACCCAGATCGATGGTCAGATTCGGGATTGTGCGAATCGCACGAAGATACATCTCCTGTCGGTTCCGCTGCTGGGGGTCACCGGCGCGTGGCGTGACTAACGCGGTAAAGTAGCGAATCCGATTGATCTGATTATTCGGCAGAAGACGCGCGCAGAGCGCGGCAAGATCGAGCCACTTGTGAGGCGTATCGCGGACACAGCCGTAGTAAAGGTTGAAGCCGTCGATGTAAACGTTCGTCTTCAGGGCCATAAAAAGCAGAAGCCGCGGGATTGCTCCGGCGGCCTCGCGCCCCTCGCCCGAAGGCTCGGGGGGGATATGCGGGTAACAGGTAGCAAATCAGCTGCCAACGCAAGCACTTTGTTCACGTTTCCTTTCAGGGATGCCACGTCAAGCGGCACGCGCCAGTGTCGGACTTGGCGATGCGAGGGATTTATCGCGGCAGGAATGAATTGCCGCGATAAGGGACGCCGCTTTTTATCACACTGTCGATGTCGGAAGCACGCGCAATATCGTCCAGCGGGTTCGATTTCAGGATGACGAGATCGGCGAAATTGCCGGGCGCTATGGCCCCGATCTTCGCGCCCGTCTCCCCGCCGAAGGCCCTGGCGGCGTTGACCGTCGCGCATTGAAGAATCTCGGCAGGATTGAGTCCGGCTTCTTTCATTAACTGGAACTCACGAAAAAGCGCGGGGCCATGGATCGTTCCAATGTTCCCGGCGTCGGTCCCGGCGGCGATCGTGACGCCGGCGTCCTGGAGCGTTTTCAGATTCTTCAACGCAATATCGTAGGTCTGGCGGATGCGATCGAGGACGGCCTCGGGCTTGGCAAGCGCGGTCTTGATGCGATCGGGGATTTTGTCGGCCGGCAACTTCGTCACGTCGAGCGACGCGATTACTTCCGGGTTGCCCCACGCTTTTTCTTCCGGGGTGAGATTCAGTTTGCCCGCGAAGGTGCGGCCATAGCGCTCGAAGACGACGAGCGTAGGCGTGAGGATCGTGCCGCGCTCTTTCAAAAGCTGGACGAAACGCTCGTCGACCAGTTTGTCGGTCACGCTATGAACCAGGAGGTCGGCGCCTTCTTCGACCGCAGCGCGCGCGGCTTCGAGCTCGGTGGCGTGCACGGCCACCCGCAGCTTGCGGGCGTGACTCTCCTCGATGACGGCGTGGACAATGGGCCGGAATTTTTCAACCGGGTTCTCGGCGTTGACGATGTACCAGATCTTGACGTAATCGGGATTCTCCCGCGCCAGTTTGCGCACCATCTCGCGACCCTGCTCCGGCGTCTCGATCTTCACGATGGGCGGATCGCCCAGATCGAGTTGCGGCCGCGAGACGCTGGAAATGAGCGGGCCGGCCACCGCGACGCGAGGCGCTTTGGCGATGGATTTCGCCAGGGCGCGCAACCGGAAATTCGACATGGGACCGCCGACATCGACCACGGAGGTGATCCCGCAACGGATATAACGCCCGAAGGTGTCGCGCAGGTTGCGCTCGATCCAGGCCAGCTCGTCTTTGTAAGGCCGAACACTGGTCAGGTCGACCGCGTCGGGGCGGGTGAAGATGTCGCCGGATTGGAAGAAATGAACGTGCGTGTCGATGTAGCCGGGCAGAATGAACTTGCCTTTGCAATCGACGAGCTGCGCATCTTTCGTCGAGACCGCCGTGGCCTGATCGCCGACCGCGCTGATGCGATCGCCGTCGATGATGACAACCGCGTTCGGCACGACTTTGGCCGTGCCTGGATTGATTAGCGTGCCGTTAACCAGCGCGATCTTCGCCCGCGGGGTCGCGTTGAGTGAAACGGCCCCCGCGAAAACAGCGAGGAACGCGGTGAGATGAAAGCACTTGATGAACAACAAATTCCTCGTTCTTCGGCTCCGCTCCGCTGCGCCCAGAATGACAAAGTTCATGAGTTCACAATATAAAGCGCTCGGAATGACAAAACGGAATTTTTGTTGCGGCTCTTGTCCGGCGTGTCGGGATTGAGGGTGCGGTTGCGCGAGGGACGGTTCGGCGGGAGTTTGCGAACTCACACGGAGATCAAATCATGCCCTGGAAAATCCTGATCGCTTCTTTCGCTTTCGCCGGCTCGCTTCTGGCGCAGACAACGCCAAACGCTTCGGCCACCGGCGCAAAACGGCCGTTCACTTTCGAAGACATGATGAAGCTCAAACGCGTCGGCGCGCCCGTGCCGTCGCCTGATGGGAAGTGGGTTGTTTTCGATGCGGTCGATGTCGCCCTGGAGGCGAACACCAGGATTTCGCATTTGTGGATCGTGGCCGCCACGGGCGGAGAAGCGCGCCGCCTGAATCAAACGCCGAACCACGAAGAGCGGCCCCGGTTTTCGCCCGACGGCAAACGTTTGATCTGGACGTCGAAAGCGACCGATCCAACGCAAATCTGGATGTCGAATTTCACCCCGGAAAGCGGCGGTTTGGATGGGACGCCGCACCAGGTAACCAACATCTCGACCGGCGCCGACGGCGGGATCTGGTCGCCCGATGGAAAAAATATCGTTTTTCTCTCGTCCGTTTATCCCGACGCGAAAGACGACGTAGAGAACAAGCGGCGCGACGAAGAACTAGGGAAGAGCAAAGTGAAGGCGAAAATCTTCACCAAGCTGCTCTACCGGCATTGGGCTTCCTACACTGATTTCAAGCGCAGCCATCTCTTTGCTGTCAGCGCAGAGGCCGATGCGTCGCAACCGAATTCAGCGCGCGATCTCACGCCGGGCGATCACGACGTGCCACCGTTCAATCTGGGTGGACAAGACATGTACACGATTTCTCCCGACGGCCAGGAGTTCGCCTACACGAGCAACATCGACGAGGTCGAAGCCACCAGCACCAACAACGAGATTTTCATCGCACCGATGTCCGGCGGCACGCCGAAGAAAATTTCGACCAGCCCGGGAAGCGACGCGACGCCAATCTACTCGCCCGATGGAAATCACATTGCGTGGCGTTCAATGGCGCGCGCCAGCTATGAAGCGGACAAGTCTTCGCTCGTCGTTTATCAACGGAAGTTGGGAGAGAGCCGGAATGCGACTCAGACTTTCGATCGCTCGGTCGACAGCCTGACCTGGTCGCCGGATTCGAAGACAATTTTCTTCACCGCCGAGGATCGGGGCGAAATGCCCATTTACGCCCTGCCGCTTGATGCGAAAGAACCGAGGGAAATTTCCAGGTTGCATGCCGGCGACATCGTCTTCTCCAACGACGGAACGAATCTTTTCTTCACGCAAATGTCGGCCATGGCTCCCAATGAAATCGGGCGACTTGAAACAAAGGAACCGTCCCAACCAAAGCCGGTCGCCGTGACCCACATGAACGACGCCCTGCTCGCGCAAATCTCGATGCAACCGATCGAGCCCTTCACGTTCAAAGGCGCCGCGAACCACGATGTCCAGGGGTTTCTGGTGAAGCCGCCCGGATTCGACGCGAGCAAGAAATATCCGCTGAAATTCTTGATTCACGGGGGTCCGCAAGGCGCCTGGGGAAATTCCTGGTCGAATCGCTGGAACCCAGAATTATTCGCGGCGAGCGGCTACGTCGTTGTGATGATCAACTTTCACGGCTCGACCGGCTACGGACAGGCATTCACCGATGCGATCCAGGGCGATTGGGGCGGCAAGCCGTACGAAGATTTGATGAAGGGGCTCGATTACGTGGAGAAGACGTATCCGTTCATCGACAAGAATCGCGAGGCGGCGCTGGGCGCAAGCTACGGCGGCTACATGGCGAACTGGATCCTCGGCCACACCGACCGTTTCAAATGCATTGTGTCGCATGACGGCATCTTCAACACTGAGTCGGCCTACGGGACGACGGAAGAACTTTGGTTTCCCGAGTGGGAATTCAAAGGCCCGCCCTGGAAGAACCGCGAGCTTTACCGGAAATTTTCGCCCCATCTGTTCGCCGAGAAATTCAAAACGCCGACGCTCGTCGTGCATGGCCAGCTCGATTTCCGGCTGGATGTCGGGGAGGGCTTCCAGCTTTTCACCACGCTGCAACGGCTGAAGGTCCCGTCGAAAATGCTGTACTTCCCCGATGAAGGCCATTGGGTGCTGAAACCGCAAAACTCGCGGCTTTGGTGGAAAACGGTGAACGATTGGGTCGACCAGTGGTGCGGCGAAAATAAGCCCTTTGTCATGTCGAGCGCAGTCGAGACATCTCTCGCTCTTGTCCGAGTGAGGTAAGCGACAGACAATCAGAGATTCCTCGACTTCGCTCGGAATGACAAAAAAGGCGAAGACGCCATCGGATAACGGCTCGGAATTAACGACTGAGCGACTTAACGATTGAAAAAACCAATCGCTAATTCGCTAATTCGCTAAATCGTTAATTCATTCCATGGACTCTCTCCAGCCCACGATCCTGATCGTCGATGACGAGAAGCACACGCGCGACGGGCTGCGTCGTTTGCTCGAGGACGAATACGACACCTACGTCGCGGAGGACATTCGCGGCGCGATGGATGTGCTCGAGCGCGAGCAGATCGATCTGCTCATAACCGATCTGCGCCTCGGCGGGGACGACGGCATGGTCCTGATCGAACGCGCGTTGAAACTCCCGCATCCGCCCATCTGCATCATGATGACGGCTTACGGCTCGGTCGACACCGCGGTGGAAGCGATGAAACGCGGCGCCTACGATTTCGTGACGAAGCCGCTCAATCTCGACAAGGTCGAAATGCTGATCGCGCGCTCGCTCGCCAGCCGCAGGATGGAGCAGGAGAATCGGACGCTGCGCCAGCAGGTGGACGAACGTTATGGGCTCGAGAACATCATCGGCGACTCGCCGGCGTTGCACGAGGTGCTCGATACCATCCGGCAGGTCGCGCCCTCCTCCGCGAATGTCCTGATCGAGGGTGAAAGCGGCACCGGCAAGGAATTGGCGGCTCATGCGATCCATAATCTAAGCCGCCGGAACAAGGCGAAGTTCGTCACGGTCCATTGCGCGGCGCTCTCGCCGCAATTGCTCGAGAGCGAATTGTTCGGCCACGAGCGGGGCGCGTTCACCGGCGCACACGACCGCCGGATCGGGCGGTTCGAGCAGGCGAACGGCGGCACGATTTTCCTGGACGAAATCGGGGAGATCGACGCCAGCACGCAGGTGAAACTGCTCCGCGTGATCAGCGAAGAGCGGGCTTTCGAGCGGGTGGGCGGGAACCAGACTTTGCGCGCCGACGTGCGCTTGATCGCGGCCACGAACAAGAACCTCGAGAAGCTGGTGGCCGAGGGAAAATTCCGGGACGACCTCTATTTCCGTCTCAATGTCGTCCACCTCACCATGCCGCCGTTGCGCGAGCGGAAGGAAGATATTCCGATGCTGGTGCGGGCCTTTCTCCGGCATTTCTGCAAGGCCAACGAAAAGCCGCTCCTCGACCTGACCGCCGACGCGATGAACGCGCTCCTCACTTATCATTGGCCGGGGAATGTCCGCGAGCTGCGCACGGCGATCGAGCACGGCGTGGTCATGGCGCACGGGCCGAAAATCACTTTGCGCGATCTCCCCCTGAATGTGCGCCAGGCGACCGGCGCGGCCTTGCCCGGCGGAATTACGCCGGGCAAAGCGTTTGGCGAAAAATCGAGCGCGCTCGATCTGCGCGAAACCGAGCGGCGCCTCATCATGCAGGCGCTGGCGACCACCAACGGAAACGTTACCGCCGCGGCGAAGAAGCTTGGCATCAGCCGCCGAACTTTGCACCGTAAGATCAACGAAATGGACGCGGAGAAGATCGAAGGGCAAAAGACCGATGGCGACGTAAAAGCCCATGAATAACTCCGTTTTCGCCCGCGCCGTCTTCCGGGTCCGATCGTGGATCTGCCGGGCGGCGGCGGTGATTCGGACTCTATGCTGGGGGCTGCTCGGCATGGACGTGGGCCCCGGAACGTTGCTGCCCAAGGTTTATGTGACCTGGCCGCACCAGGTTTCGTTAGGCGCGAATTGCACGATCGAACAGGGCGCCTACTTCAAATACGATGGCATTTGGGCGCCGGGGCCGAGACTGGTGATTGGCGATCGCGTTTTCATCGGGGCGGGCTGCGAGTTCAATTTTAAACGCGGGATCAGGATCGGCTCGCATTGTTTGATCGCGTCCGGCTGCCACTTTGTCGATCACGATCACCAGGCGGCGCGGCGCGACGGCCCCATCGGCGCGCAAATGGACGGGCCGGAGGCGCCTGTCGTCCTGGAAGAGGATGTGTGGCTCGGCGCGAACGTGGTGGTGTTGAAAGGAGTGACGATTGGAAAGGGGGCGATCGTTGCGGCCGGCGCGGTGGTCACACATACCATTCCGGCTTATGAAATTTGGGGAGGCGTTCCGGCGAAGAAAATCGGGGAGCGGCCTTCCTAGCGGTTAATTTACCCGTTTACGAAAGGCACTGGCGGCCTTTGAATAACCGACGTGGCGCAGGACAAGAAAATCTTCGGAACAGACGGCGTGCGCGGCGTCGCCAATGTGGAGCCGGTCACGGCAGAGACGGCGTTGAAGCTCGGCCGCGCCGCCGCCCACGTTTTCACTCAGCTCAACCCGCGGCAACATCCCAGCGGTGCCCGGCCGAAAATCGTGCTCGGCAAGGACACCCGGCTCTCCGGATACATGCTCGAGAACGCGCTCGTTGCCGGCATCACCTCCCTCGGGGTGGATGTGCTTTTGATCGGACCGCTCCCGACGCCGGGCGTGGCCTACATCACCCGGTCCCTGCGAGCCGATGCGGGCATTGTCCTTTCCGCGTCGCACAATTCCTACGAGGACAACGGCATCAAATTTTTCCGGCACGATGGCTACAAGCTCGACGATCAGATCGAGGAGCAGATCGAGCAGCTCGTCTTTACGGGTGAGATCGACTCCATTCGCCCGACCGCCGGGAAAATCGGACGGGCGCGACGAATCGACGATGCGCTGGGACGTTATGTCGAGTTCGCGAAAGCCAGTTTCCCGAGAAAAATGTCGCTCGAGAAAATGCACATCGCCGTCGATGCCGCCAATGGCGCGGCCTACAAATCGACGCCGTGCATTCTCCGAGAACTCGGCGCCGCCTTGACGGTCGTCCACGACGAGCCGAACGGGACGAACATCAACGCGCAATGCGGCAGCACTTTCCCGGATGAGATTCAGCGCGTCGTCCGGGAAAGCGGAGCGCAAATCGGGATCACCCATGATGGGGACGCCGATCGCGTCCTGCTCTGCGATGAAAACGGCGAGCTCGTGGATGGCGACGAAATTCTCGCGATCGCGGCGGTCGATTTATTGAACTCGGGCCATCTCCACGAGAAAACGCTGGTCGCGACGGTCATGAGCAATTTTGGGCTCGACGAAGCGCTCGCCCCGCTCGGCGGAAAAGTGGTGCGCGCCAAAGTGGGCGACCGCTACGTGATCGAGGAAATGGTGGAGCGAAATCTGAACCTGGGCGGAGAGCAAAGCGGTCACATGATTTTCCGTGATTTCACGACGACCGGGGACGGAATCATCAGTGCGCTGCAAATCCTGCGCATCATGAAAACGACCGGGAAGCCGCTGAGCGAATTGAAGCGCTGCCTGACGAAATATCCGCAGGCGCAGCGAAATCTAAGGGTAAAGGAAAAACGGCCGCTCGAAGAATTGCCGGCGGTGATGCGGCTGGTGGGGGATGCCGAGAAAGAACTTTCGGGCCATGGACGCGTGCTGCTCCGCTATTCCGGCACGGAACCGAAGATCCGGCTCTTGATCGAAGGCCGGGAGCTGGAGCAGATCGACCGGCAGGCAAATCGCATCGCGGAGGCGATCCAAAACGCGATCGGAGTATAGGTCGTGTAAGACATATAGGACATATGAGTCTGAGCCAAGTCATCGAGGCGCTCTTATTCAGCGCGCAGAAACCTCTTTCCGCACGCGAGCTGGCGAGCGCAATCAAAGGCGCGGGCGACGCGGACGAACTTCTCCCGAACGAGTTCGCGCGCGTGAAGGACGCGGAAGTGGCGGCCGCGCTCGAAGAATTGAAGATCGAATACATTGGGCAGAACCGGGCGTTTCAACTCGTGGAAAAAGCCGAGGGCTGGCAACTGGTGAGCGATCCGGCGTATGCGCCCTGGGTCCGCCAGTTGTTTCCCGCGACCAAGCCGGCCCGGCTTACTCCTCCTTCCCTGGAGACTCTGGCCATCGTCGCCTACCGGCAGCCAATCACGCGCGCCGACGTCGAGGCGGTCCGCGGGGTCGCGGTGGACGGCGTCCTGCAGAGCTTGATGGAGCGCGGGCTGGTCAAGATCGCCGGCCGCGCGGAGTTGCCCGGCCGGCCGCTCCTCTATGAAACGACGCAGTTCTTTCTCGAACACTTCGGCTTGCGCGATTTGGATGAGCTTCCCAACGCCGAGGAGCTGCGGCGCCGGTACCTGCCGGTGGCCGCCTCAGCAAAACCCGCCGCGGCCGCGGACTCGACGAACGCGGCTCCGGAGTCCGAGTCCATTGCCGCCCAACCCGGGCAGGATTGATCACAGCCGGGAAATAGCTCTCTCCGTCGACATGAGTTAGCATTGGATATGAACAAGGCTCTCGGTTGCGTAGGAGTGTTGGTCCTGCTGGTGCTCGTTTTGGCGATGAGTGGTTGCGGGAGCTACAATCGGCTGGTCAAACTAGATCAAGAGGTCAACAAAAAGTGGGCTGACGTGCAGTCGGTCTACCAGCGCCGGGCCGACTTGATTCCAAACCTCGTCAATACCGTGGCCGGCGCGGCGAATTTCGAGAAATCGACCCTCACCGAAGTCACGAATGCCCGGGCAAGCGTCGGCCAGGTGAAGCTCGATCCGAGCAAGGCGCCGACGGACGCAGCCGAGCTGGAGAAATTCCAGCAAGCGCAGGGACAACTGAGCACGGCGTTATCGCGCCTTCTCCTCGTGACCGAGAATTATCCGCAGTTGCGCGCGACCGAAGCGTTTCAGAACCTGCAGGTCCAACTCGAAGGCACCGAGAATCGCATCTCCGTGGAGCGCAATAATTTCAACGGGGCGGTGCAGGCGTATAACACCGTAGTGCGCAGCTTTCCCACAAATCTCCTGGCGGGCATGTTTGGATTCCCGCCCCGGCCCTTCTTTACCGCGCAGCCAGGCGCCGACAAAGCGCCGGAGGTGAAGTTCGATTTTAATAGAGCGCCGCTTACCCCAGCGCCGGCCGCAACGCCCTAACGCGCCGCAATCCATTGTCATCCCGAACGGAGCGAAGCGAAGTTGAGGGACCCCGTGGCTAAGATCTTTCGGCCTGCGACCGTGGCTTCACTTTTTGCAACGGGGTTCCTCGACTTCGCTCGGAATGACCGGCGGAGAGTCGCAGCGCTTCTTGTGGTTGCCGGAATCTTCGCCAGCGCGATCGTCGTGGGCGCCGCTGAAAACATCCCGCCGAAACCGGCCGGCTATTTCACCGACTATGCCGGCGTCGTCTCGAAGGAAGCCGCGCTCCGTTTCAACGAGAAGCTCGCGCAATTTGAACGCGACACTTCCAACCAGGTGCTCGTCGCCGTTTTCCGCAAAATGGAGAGCGATTCATCGATCGAGGATTACACCCGGCGCGTGGCCGAGGCCTGGGGCGTAGGCCAAAAAGACCGGAGAAACGGCGCGGTCCTTTTCGTTTTCGTGGAGAATCGAAACATGTTTCTTCAGGTTGGCTATGGCCTGGAAGGCGCGCTGCCCGATGTGACCGCTTTCGACATCACCGAGCGGCACATCAAGCCGCGGTTTCGGAACAACGATTATGAAGGCGGGCTCGCGGCCGGCATCGATCTGATCTGCAAGGCAATCCGGGGCGAATACAAGGGGACCGGCCGAACCAAGGCGGAAGGAGAAAATCGATCCAGCGGCGGCGGAAGCGGCTTGCTCATCTTCCTCGTTTGCCTGGCCATCTTTTTGTTCGCGATCCGGCGCGGGCGCCGGCGACGCGGATATGGATATTCCGGCATGGGCGGGCCGTTTATCGGCGGATGGTCGGGGGGCGGCTGGTCTGGAGGAAGCTCCTCCGGGGGCGGTGGATTTAGTGGCTTCAGCGGGGGCGGCGGGAGCTTCGGAGGAGGAGGAGCCGGCTCCAGCTGGTAACTCTGGCCCATGCGAACGAAAACCTTTCTCAGTCAGCTCGATCACGAGCGCATCGTCGGCGCGATCAAGGAGGCGGAGGCGAAATCCACCGGGGAGATTCGCGTTTTTATTCAGCGAGGAGAATTGGAAGGAGATCCGGTAATCGCGGCGCAAAAGAAATTCCACCAGTTGGCGATGGACGCGACCAGGGAACGAAATGGCATCCTGATTTTCGTGCTGCCGCGGGCACAGAAGTTTGCCGTCATCGGCGACGAAGGGGTCCACCAGAAATGCGGCCCGGAATTCTGGCAAGAATTGGTCGATCGGATGCGCGAGCACTTCAAGCGCGAAGAATTTACCGATGCGCTGGTAGAGGCGATCGAAACCGCGGGGAGATTGCTTGCGGAGCATTTCCCAAGGCAAGGCGGCGATCGAAACGAGCTATCGGATGAGGTCGTGGAAGGCTGAGTCTTGAGGGTCTATTGGTAGGGCGAGACTCTGTCGAGCCGGGAAACGCGGCTGGCTCGACAGAGTCTCGGCCTACCAGAAATCCCTGCTTGCAAAGCCTGCCTGGTAGTGTTGATTCCACGTCCCGCAGCGAGTTTTTGAAGTTGCGCCGTTGGTCCCTGGGTCTCCGTCGCTGGACGTGAAGCCGCACTCGTCAGGGGTAACCCGGCGCTTAGGAGATACCGGAAAGTAGAAACCGGAAACCGGAGAGAAAAAATCTTTCCGCAATCCGAAATCCGCAATCCGAAATTAGCTTATGCCAGTTCATTACGGTCGTTTTGAAATGCCGAAGACTCTCGTGAAAGACGAGACCGGCGCCACGGAAACCTACGCCAGATTTGTCGCCGAGCCCTTTGAAGCGGGTTACGGCCACACGGTGGGAAATTCACTCCGCCGCGTGCTCCTTTCCTCGCTGGAAGGCGCCGCCATTACCGCGGTGAAAATCACTGGCGCGCAACACGAGTTCGCCACTTTGCCGGGCGTCGTCGAGGACGTGACCGACATCGTTCTCAATCTGAAGCGGGTGAAGTTCAAGGCCGCGGAACACGAGCCGCGAAAGCTTTCCCTCACGGTCAACAAGGAAGGCGAAGTGACCGCGGGCGATATCCAGCTGGTGCAGGGCTACGAAGTGCTCAACCCGGACCAGCTCATCTGCACGATGGACAAGAAGCACAAATTCGATGCCGAGCTGGAAGTGCGCGTCGGGCGCGGGTTTGCCACGGGCGATGAAAACAAGCGGGCCGACCAGCCGATCGGCCTCATTCCGATCGATTCCATTTTCTCACCGGTCACGCGGGTGAAATACGCCGTGGAAAATACGCGCGTGGGTCAGCGGACCGATTATGACAAGCTCATCCTCGAAGTCTGGACCGATGGCCGCCTGACTCCGGACGACGCCTTGCTCCAGGCTTCCGCGATTCTGCGCCATCACCTCGATGTTTTCGTGAACTTCAACGAAGACGTAATCGAATTCGACGAAACGCCCGCCGGCGTCAGCGAGGAAAACATGAAGCTGAAGAAGCTGCTCAACATGAGCGTGAACGAGATCGAGCTCAGCGTCCGCGCGGCGAATTGCCTGAACAACGCGAACATTACGACCGTGGGCCAGCTGGCCCAAAAGACCGAGGCCGAAATGCTGAAGTATCGCAACTTCGGAAAGAAATCGCTGAACGAGATCAAGGACAAGCTGCAGCAACTGCAACTGGGTCTCGGGATGAAATTCGATCCGGGCCTGGTCGATACCCCCATTGCGACGGACGGCGCGGGAGTCAATGGCTCCACCGAGGAAGAAAAGTAACCACTTGCCAGTTCATTTCGCAGCGTTGAGGACGAACCGATGAGACATCAGAAGAAGACTCTAAAACTGGGGCTGACGGCCGCCCACCGGAAGGCGATGCTCGCGAATCAGGTGTGCAGTTTGATCGAGCATCAGCGCATCAAGACGACGCTCGCCAAAGCCAAAGCGGTTCGTCCGCTCGCCGAAAAGATGGTGACGCTCGGCAAGAAAGGCTCGCTCCATGCGCGACGCACCGCGCTCGCCGTGCTTCGCCAGAAGGATGCCGTGCGGAAGTTATTCGAGGATATTGCCCCGCGTTCCGCGACCCGGAATGGCGGCTACACCCGGATCGTGAAGCTCGGCGCTCGCAAGAGCGATTCGGCTCCGGTCGCGTTCATCGAGTGGGTTGATGCGCCGCAAGTGATCGACGAACCGGTAACGGAAGAAAAAGGCAAAAAGAGCAAAGCAGCGAAAGCTCCGGCGGCTGAGACCGAGAAAAAGCCTGAGCGCAAGAAGAAGAAAACCGCCGCCGACCTCGAGACCGAAGCGCTCGAGTAGCGACCAAGGAGGGGCGCTTTCCAAACCGCCCCTATTTGAACAACGGCGGTCTGGAGACCGCCGCTCCTTGGAAGAAAGAAGGCCGTTTTGCCGTCCCAAAATCGGAACGGCCTGATCCCGTGGCCGGAAAAGAAGACGATGCTCGCAAGGTGTTGTATTATTTGTAATATCTTTAATACGAAGATGTTATAACTCATTCTCGGCGCGTGGCACGCGCATTGCATAAGGATAGGCCACAACCAATCAAATCCTTATGAAAACCAACCAATCAACCAACGAAGTTCAGGAATCGACCTACGCCTTGCTCGTGAGATCGGAAGAAAAAGAACGCAGCTTGTTTGAAACAATCGCCTACAGCCTCTTCATTTTGAGCGCCGTCGCCGCGATCGGGCAGTTCGCGCTCCAGCCGGTGAGTCTTCCGCTCGAGACCATGCCTCGGACGGCATCCGCCAAGCAGGTCCAAGTCGTTTCGCAAAGTTAATCACGCGCGTGCCCGTCGGCCGTGGGTCGGCGGCGCGCCGTTCCATAAACCCATTCCCCATGGCTCAAATCAGCGCAGCTTGATTGTCTGCCAATTGAGCTTTCCGTCAGCGGCAATCTCCAGCCGGGCGGTGCTCGCCGCTGCACCGCGATTCGGGCGCGTCACACAGCCGGGATTCAGAAAAAGCACGCCTTCGCGCCGCTCGTTTCGCGCCACATGGGTGTGTCCGTGCAGAAGCACGTCGATATTTTCCGGCGCTCGATCCGGCGGAATGTGAACGAGCCGAAAGCGGACGCCGTTCCTCTTCAAGTCAACGATAAGCGGCCAATCGAAATTGCTGTCGCAATTTCCGCGCACAATCGTTACCGGCGGGCCGATTCGTTCCAATGTTTCCAGAATGCTCTCCGCGCACACATCGCCAAGGTGCCAGATTTCATCCGCTCCTTCCGCCAGCGCTTCGACATTAGCCGGCAAATGATTGTGCGTGTCGGCCAGGACGAAGATGCGGATCGGCAACGACATTTGGAATCCTCGCACCAAGGTCACAAAGGCTCACAACGTTGGGAAGATAATTTGTTACTCAGCCCTTTGGGTCCGTTGTGGCCGTTGTGCGAGGCCCTAACCGGAGTAGATTCAGCGCGTGTCATTTAAAGATTTTGGCCTCTCGCCCGAGGTGGTGCGCGGCACCCAGGCGATGGGGTTTACCGAACCGACCCCGATCCAGCTTCGCGCCTTTCCGATTGTTCTCGCCGGCAAGGACTTGATCGGGACCGCGCAGACCGGCACCGGCAAGACCGCCGCCTTTGCTCTGCCTATCCTGACGCTGCTCGCGAAACATGGGAATTTCCGCTGCCTCGTCCTCGAGCCGACCCGTGAGCTGGCCGCCCAGGTCGAAACTGCTTTTCGCGATTACGGCCGTTTTACCGATCTGCGCGTCTCGGTGGTGCACGGCGGAGTCGGCTACGGCAAGCAACGGGAAGAGGCGTCGCGTGGGATGGACATCGTCACGGCGACTCCCGGCCGGCTGCTCGATTTACTCGAGCAAGGCTCCCTGAATTTGCGCCAGGTGAGCATCCTCGTCCTCGATGAGGTCGATCGAATGCTCGACATGGGGTTCCTCCCGGATGTGCGCCGGATCGTCGAACAGATTTCCACCGACCGGCAGACGCTGCTTTTTTCCGCCACGTTGCCGCCGGAAATCGAGCGCCTGGCTGCGTGGGTCCTGCGTGAGCCCGAAATGGTCGAGATCGGTGCCCGCCGTTCGCCGGCCGAAACCGTCACGCACGCCGTTTATCCCGTGGCGGCCGAACAAAAATTCGACCTGCTCATGGCCCTGCTCGAGCGCACGAACTTCGATAGCGCCCTGATCTTCAGCCGCACGAAACATGGCGCGGACAAGATCGCGGTGAAGCTAAAGCAGGGCCGGCATTCCGTGGCCGTCATGCATTCGAACCGCACCCAGCGCGAACGCGTCGAAGCGTTGGAAGGTTTCAAGAGCGGCAAGTACGAGATCATGGTGGCGACCGACATTGCCGCGCGCGGGATCGACATCGCCGGCGTCAGCCACGTCATCAACTACGATGTGCCGGAGCATCCGGAGGATTACGTCCACCGCATCGGGCGCACGGGCCGCGCCCAGAATGTCGGAGACGCGTTCACTTTGATGAACGGAGAGGAGCTTGCGTCCCTGCATTCGATCGAACGCTTCATGGGCCAGAAAATACCGCGCCTAAAACTGGACGGTTTCCCGTATCTCTACACCGCGCTCTTCGAACCCGAAGCAGCCGAGGGCGGCAAGCGCGCCATCGGCGGCGGCCGCACCCATCGCGGCTATTCCTTCGGCCGGCGCCGCCGCTAAACGCTGGAGGGATGGGCTTTGTCTCGCCGTCATCCTCCCGATCAAACCTCGCGTCGTCCTATAACATTGAGCGTCACACAGTCGCTAATCTGACAGAATTGCCAATATTACACAGTTTATCTTGACAATGTCAGATTAATGCGCCAATCTCGGCTTCATGGCATCGGATAGCGACTTATTCCAAAAGCGGGTCTGCTGGGGTTTTGGAAAAACTTACTCTCAAGCGTGCGAGGGAGCTGAGGCCGACGCGCTGGCGCCCTCAATCCAGCGGGCCATAAGAAACATGCTGAAAGGCGAATTGCGGTGTCCAGCGCTTAACGCTCTGATCACTTGTGTCGCAGATTTTGTTGATCAAGGAGTAGGTGGTCTCTTCTCATCGCAGAAAATTGACGAAGCAGAATTCCGCGATCGTCTCACTGCAATCGAACGAAGATTCGCTGACTATGAGAGTACGCATCTGGCACGGCAAGCATTGGAGGCAGCTGCTATTGATCTTGTCCACGTCCAAGACGGCGACGTAGAAGGCGCATGTTGCGAGCGTTTCGCGAGGCTACTATTTGATCGCTATTGTGTAGCACCGACTGAGTGCAACCTCAGAAAGGCTCGGGGGTTTTCCCGACCCCAAGTACATCAATATCATGATGACGCATTCGCCGCAGTCAAAACCTCTTTGGTTGAGCTGGTGCGGGAAGTAGCCCATTCTCCGGCTGGGGTCCCCAGTCCAAGGAAGAAAAAGACCGGTCTAAGCGTTAACACTGCCCAGGGACTTGAGCAGCCTCTTGGAATCTTGCCATGAGCCGCGACCCCCAAGGCCCGCTACGATACCACTTTGACTTTAGGCCCGAACATTTTGCTCGGCGGTGTCAGTTCGTCACAAAGCGATCGCATGATTTCGCCGGACAGCCGTTTTTCTGTCGATATGACCGCATAAGCACCAGCTTTTCTCGGACTCTCACGCCCCAACTGCAAGATCTGATGGAGGTCGCAACCGCCGCATATCTGGCTGATCGTTTCGCACCACGTCGGCATCCAGAGAGGTCGGAACAGTCAGTTCCCATGAATCGTCGGATACGATTGTCCTTGCCCGTTCGGTTACCTAATTTGTGGAAGCGGCGGCCTGCACAATTGCTTGGGGATTTGATGTTCTGTCTCGCCGCAGATGAGTGGGAGTTTACGTTCACTGCTACTGCGGCGGAAGCCGCGCTTCCCCAGCAATCGTATCTCCTTGATGTTTCTCCAGAACGAGAAGCCGCCGTTATGTTGTTCAGCGGCGGTCTCGATAGCTACGCAGGAGCCGTTCGGCAGCTCTGCGACCCCGACCAATTCCACGTGCTGGTTTCCGGCTACACGCATAATCGGATGGCGGCAGAACAAGTCGCGCAATCAAAAATACTTTTCGAAGGTCGTCGACAATTAGGTCACCACGTCGCCGTGCCGTACGGCATGCCTGCCAAGGTGGCCGGTATCCGACTAGAATCGAGTCAACGGTCTCGTAGCTTGATTCATCTCAGTATCGGCGCCTTGACCGCGCTCAGCCTTGGGAGACGAGACTTCTCGATCTACGAGAACGGTATTGGCGCACTTAATCTGCCGTTCGATGCCAGCCAGTCAGGTTGGGAGGTTAGCCGCGCGGTTCATCCGAAGGTGCTAAGTTTGATGGAAGAGCTCATTGGTGAGATTACCGGCGAACCTTTTCAGATTCGAACGCCGTTCCTCTTCTCTACGAAAGCGGAGTCTATAGTCGGCGCTGAGATGATGCGTTACTGTCACGGAATTCGCCATACGTTTTCTTGTGATCGGTTCCCGAACTACCGAGAACGACGCCGTCAATGCGGTGTTTGTTCGTCGTGTGTGCTTCGTCGTTTAGCACTTGAGATTGCTGGCTTTCGCAATGCTGAACCAGCTGACGAATATGCATACGATATAACCGCACACGGTTTTGTCCCACACCCAAGCGCTGCTTTCGTTTTAGACAAGTTTGACGCCCAGACCCACCGACTTCGTCAATGTTTGGATTCAGAACAACCGTGGCTCGAGGTCAGTCGCCTATTTCCAGAGCTGCGCGAGGTAGAGTTTCTTCTTGCGAACAGAAAGACTGGGGTCAAGGACATAGAAGCTAGCCTGCTGTCCTTGTATGCTAGGCATATTGGTGAATGGAGCAACTTTAGCGGCCCCGCTGCGCTTCAAAGGTACCTTTGCGCTGCTTAAACACATTTTATGATTTTACAGCCTCTGGAACAGATTGATCTGAAAGTTCTGGGAGAACGCCTCCGGTCGGCCCGACGAACCCGCGGCTTAACTCAGGAGCAAGTTGCGGAGAAACTGCAGTATTCACGCACCACTGTTGTTGCGATTGAAAAAGGGGAACGACGTGTAACCGAAGCAGAGCTGATTGCGTTTGCACACGAGTATGGCCGAGCAGTATCGGAATTTGTCCGCCGTCCGGAAAAGACTCCGCCGTTGATCCCTCAGTTCCGAGCGGGTCCGCTCTCGAGCCGATCTGTGATTCCCGTCGACACCCAGCCGTTCGTGCAAGCGGCCGAAGAATTGGACAGCCTCGCTGCTGACTATGTTGAACTCGAGCAGCTCTGTGAAATGCCGCTGCCGATGGAGTACCCTGCGATTTACCGCGTAGAAGGTTCATTTAATCGACCCGAAGAGCTCGGCGAAGAGGTAGCGGCGGCTGAACGTGCGCGACTAGGCCTCGGTAATGGTGCAATTACCGACGTACGCGCCCTACTACAGGATGCTGTTGGTCTCCGGATATTCTACTATGCGATGCCTACGCCGATCGCGGGTGTGTTTGCCTACAACGATGCTGCCGGCGGCTGTATTGGCATTAATGCTCAGCATCCGGTCCCACGAGGCAACTTTTCATTGGCACATGAGTATGCGCATTTTTTGACCACCCGATATCAGGCAGATGTTGCCTTGGAGACAGGAGGATGGGGTCGGCTGCCGACGGAGAAGTTCGCTGATAGTTTCGCGAGCAATCTTCTAATGCCGCGTGCGGGCGTGAATAGGCGGTTCTCGGAAATCGCCGATACGCGTCAGGGGCAGGATAACATCCGTATAGCTGACCTCGTGCAGCTTGCGCATTTGTTCGGGGTGTCTGTGCAAGCGATGTGTCTGCGGTTTGAGCAATTGCGGCGTGTACCAGTTGGAACTTGGGATCACTTGAAGGAACGTGGGTTTCGGCCTGATTTCGCGCGTGCAGCGCTAGGTCTTCCTCCGGCCGCGGATAATCGTGACTTATTGCCTCGCCGATACCTCCTACTCGCCCGACGGGCGTACGAAGAGGGTTTGATCTCAGAGGGACAGCTGGCGAAGAAGCTTCGTCAAGATCGTCTATCGGCCAGGCTAACGATAGAAAAGCTCGACGGTCTGATCGATGCACATACAGAGAACGGTTATCAACCACTAGTTGTAGACTTTGCGGAGCGGCTCGTTACGGCTTGAGAGAAAAGAATGCGGAAGCCAATTGTGCTTCAAGACGCCTGCGTGCTCTTGAATCTGCTAGCTAGCGGGCGCTTTGAAGAACTGTGTGACGGGCTCGATGTCGAGTTTGTGCTTGCCCGCGCCGCCGCCGAGGAGACGCTCTTCTTGCGAGATGTTTTCACCGACGCGAAGGTGGCCGTCGATCTCGACGAGTTCGTTGAGAAGCGGTTGCTATCCATTCTGGACGTCGAGACTGATGAAGAACGGCGACGCTACATCACGTATGCAACCGAACTCGACGATGGCGAAGCAATGTCGCTTGCGCTGGCTGAGTGCCGGCATATTGCGCTAGCGACGGACGACCGTAAGGCAATACGTCTCATTAAGGAGCAGAAGTTAGACATAAATATCTGGAGTACTGTCAGGCTCCTCCAGGAGTGGCAGAAAAAGAGATCCGTTGCGAAAAACGAGATGCGTCAAGTCCTTGTTTCAATTCGAGACCAGGCGAGGTTCATTCCAAAGCGACCGCCTGAAGATGCTGCTTGGTGGAATGACTTCTTTTAGGGATGAAACACGCCCATACAGCTTGCGGACTATGCGGCAGACGCAAGTTGAGCCTCGCGTCTCCTGATCACGTTGAGCGTGACCAACGCGGCGAGGGCGCAAACAAGCGCGCCGATGGCAATCGTCGCGGGCGTGCCGAGGAAATCGGCCATGAGTCCGGCTTGGAGGCTGCCGAGCGGAATCATTCCGCCGAAAATGAGGGTCCAGATTCCCATGACGCGCCCGCGCATTTCGTCGGGGACGATGCTTTGCAGGACCGTGTTCGAGGTTGAGAAATAGAGGACAATCCCGAAACCGACAATCGCGAGGAGCACGGTCGCGACGTAAATGTTCTTGTTGAAGGCAAAGAGCGCGAGCGCCACGGAGAAAATCCCGATGCCGCCGAGCGCCATGATCCGCGTGGGCAGGATGTGCCCGGCGCTGGCGACCGTAAGCGCCGCAGCCAGCGCGCCGACACCGCTGCCCGCCATCAACATGCCGTACCCATTCGCGCCCAAGTGCAGAACGTCCTGGGCAAACGCGGGGATGAGCACCGAATACGACCAGCCGAAAATTCCGACCACGGCGAAGAGCGAAAGAATGGTGAGGACGCGCCGGTGGCCCCAGACATAACGAAAGCCTTCCAGGGCCTGGCCGATCGGGCCCGCGTCGCTCTCGATTTGCGTCTCCCGTTTCGGCAACCGCATCAGGAGGAGCCCGCTGATGACGGCGATGAAGCTGAGGCCATCGAGCAGGAAACACATGGCGATGCCGACCTGCGCCATGAGGAAACCGGCAATCGACGGGCCGATGATGCGGGCGCAGTTGAACGCGGAACTGTTGAGCGAGATGGCGTTCATCAAATCTTCGCGGCTGGTCATCTCGATCACGAACGATTGCCGCGCCGGCATGTCGAACGCCATCGTGATGCCTCCGAAGATGGCGAGCACGATGATCTGCCACGGTTGGACCAGCTTGCTCCAAACGAGCGCGGCCATCGTGAGCGACATCAGCATCTGGCACGTCTGCGTAACGACGATCACCGAGCGTTTCGGATAACGATCGGCCACCCAGCCGCCCCACGTGGCGAAGAAAAGCATCGGCGCGGAGGCGGCCGCGGCGACGAGACCGAGCAACACCTTCGACCCGGTGAGCTGATAAACGAGCCAGCCTTGCGCGGTCGTGGTCATCCACGTTCCGGTGAACGAGATGAGCTGGCCGGAAAAGAAGAGGCGGAAATTCCGATGCTTGAGGGCAGCGAAAGTTTTTCGGAACGAGACGCCGCCGGTGGCCACGCGCCGGGGCCGGCCCGTCATGTCTTCCGGCACGTTCGCGGTGTGATGGTGAGGCGAAATCATCGGGGTGAGCGGGTGTTCGGGTGAACGGGCGATTGGAAAATGAAAAGACGGAACATAGCAGTGGAAGTTAAATCTCCCAAAGAGGCGCAGGCGGCGTAAACTGCGGGCAGAATGTTTCGGATTTTTCTGTTAATCCTGATTCCGTATGCGCTGGTCCTGTCCGCTCTGCTGTGGCGCAAGGCGCCTGTTCGCAAGACAGGAAAGCCGATTTCGCGCGGATGGGGGAACCGGTTGCGGGTCCTGGTCATCGGAGCCACGGGCGGAACCGGCCGGGAGCTGGTCCGCCAGGCGCTCGATCAGGGCCACCAGGTCACAGCATTTGTCCGCAACCCCTCGAGGCTTCGGATCGAGCACGCGAATCTCCAGGTGGTGAAAGGCGATGTGCTCGATTACGCATCGGTAGAGTCGGCGATGCGCGGGCAGAGCGCGGTGCTCAGCGCGCTCGGGCACAAACGCTTCTTTTATCCGAACAGGATTCAATCGGATGGGATGCGCCATATCCTGCGCGCGATGAAAACCTGCGACGTGCCGCGGCTCATCTGCGAGACGGCCCTGGGCATCGGGAATAGCGTGGGACGCCTGGGATTGCCCCACACGTTTTTCATCCTTCCGTTGGTCCTGCCGTTCTACATGTGGGATAAATTGCGGCAGGAAGAGCTGATCATCGCGAGCGACCGGGATTGGGTGATCGTGCGCCCGGGTGTGCTGACCAACGGAGCTGCGCAGGGCGATTATCGGCACGGTCCAAAGGTGGGCAGTTATTTCTGGCCGGTGAGGATCCGGCGCGCCGATGTCGCCGATTTCATGCTGAAGCAGTTGACCGACGATGCCTACATCGGAGCGGCCCCGGGCGTGGGTGGCTGAGGTTATCAAGTGCGGGTGTGAGTCTCAATTTTTAAGCGCCGGGGCGCGACGGATTGCAGCCCGGAGTGAAGCGTAGCGGAACTCCGGGAACCCAATTCAACGTGAGGCTAACCCCTGCCAAGGGGTGGCGGAGGCGCGTCCCCGAAACGAACGCTGTTCAATGGCGCGCACGAATCCGTCTTTCCGTCGCCTCTTACCCGGGGCTTGCTTGATTTCTTGGAAGGATACCCGGAGTTTCGCTACGCTTCACTCCGGGCTCCAAATCCGTCGCACCTGCCAGTGCTGGGCTGGAGCTTAATCTCAAAACCGCCGGTTGGGTTTCACTCGGCCGCTCCAATCAAAAAAGCCGAAAATGGCGCGGGAGCAGCTTGTTCCTGAAGCATGCGGCCACTCGAAGCGAACGCATGGCAGCGCGGTCGAGCAACATTAGTTTGTTCGGCGCTTTTGGTCTTTTTCGTCCTGCCCCAGGTGGACGCCCGGCCGACACGGCCTCGAAAACGACCGCCCTTCTCGGTGGCTTTGCAGCCGTTCTCTCTGGTTCAGTCCGCGGTCAACGCGGTGGCCGCACCGGAGGCGCCCCGGATATTGCGGGCGGCAGCTACCGGCCGGGTTCGGACCGCCTACTTCGCGCCGCAACGATCAAAACCCTACATACCTAGCGGGGAGCGGGTGGACGATTACGAATGGGAAGATGAGCGTAACAGCGACGTCCAACCAATTCGGGTGGCCTATCAAAGCACGCGACGGACGCCAGTGCCGGAGCCAAGCGTCGAAGACGATTACGAGCACGAGCACGAGCACGAGCAGGAGCAGGAGAACGAAGAAGAGGCGGCGCCGCAGGTTGAAAGGCGTGGCGACCGGCCGATGGTCGCCGGCAAACGGGCGGTGTTGCGCAACGGGATCGCTTATGCGCCGTCGCAGGCGCCCCAAAACGTGAAGAATGCCATCTGGGCGGCGAACAAGCTGAGGCGCAAGCCCTACGTTTGGGGGGGCGGCCACGGCTCGTTTAACGATTACGGCTACGATTGCTCCGGTTCCGTTTCGTATGCGCTCCATGGCGGGGGCTTGCTGGCGGCGCCGTTGCCCTCGAGCGATTTGATGCGCTACGGCGAGCGCGGACGCGGCCGATGGATTACGATTTACTCACGGCCGGGCCATACCTTCGCCGTCATTGCCGGCCTGCGCTTCGATACGACCGATTTGGGCCGCGGCGGCGACGTCGGCCCGCGCTGGTATGTGGATGGCCGCAATACCCGCGGCTACGCCGCGCGGCATCCGGCGGGGCTTTAGGCGAAATCAGTCTCACCTCTGACGCTGTCATCCCGAGGCTGGCGAAGCGCGCCGAGGGACCTCGCAAGCGGTCATCCGCTTCCGCGCTATGCCTGGCGGGTTCGGCGAGCGACGCCCTACCGCTCGGGTAAGCGCTAAATGCGACTGCGAGGTCGGCGCTCCTTCAATGGTCGCGGTCCCGGTCTGCGCGGCCCTGGATGACAGCGGGGTTAACGCAGCTCGTAAATTGTCAATTTCTTGAATCCAAACCGCCTCGGGAGTGCATCTCATTCAAAAGAGATCCAATTCCTATGAACACCATCACAATCCGACCCTTCGCGGCGGCGAAACTATTGACCTTTGCCGCCCTCGCGCTCGGGGGCTGCCACGTTTCGGGCATCAGGGGCAACGGCGACATTACGACCGAGACTCGAACGGTCCCGGACTTCACCAGCGTCGAGGCCAGCGGCGCCTTCACCATCACCTGGTCGAACGCGCCCGCCGCGCTCAAAATTACGACCGATCAAAATCTGCTCAGCCGGATCGAGACCAGCGTGACCGGCACGAAACTCCGCCTGCACTCGCGCGGACAGCTCCGGCCGACCGAGGGAATAAAAGTGACGCTCTCGAGCTCAGCGTTGAGTGGCGCGCGGCTGACGGGCGCGGTGCGTTTGACGGCCTCAAAACTCGCCGGCAAGGGATTCTACCTGGAGGGATCGGGCGCCACGCGAGTGAACGTCGATGGGACGGTCACGGAGTTGATGGCAACGATGTCGGGCGCAAGCCGCCTCGACGCCGAGTCGCTCCAGGCGGAGACCGTGGAGATATCGATTTCCGGCGCCGGGAAAGCGGAGGTGGCGGCAAGCAAGATATTGAAGGTGGCAATTTCCGGAGCGGGGAAGGTGACTTACACCGGCAACCCGACGGTCGAGAGGCATATCAGCGGCGCGGGCAGTGTCCGGCGACGGGACTGAGGCGGGGGTTCAATTTCCCTGGAGGGACGCCCGCCGTGGCGTCCCTGAAATTTGGGACGGGACAGCGCCCGTCCCTCCAGGAACGGTTGTTCATCGCAGTTCACGGCGAACGCGGCTGTTCAAAGCGTGAGCGAAAGAGAAAGATTTGTTTCGCGGGAGGGAATCACGCAAGTTGAGTTCTACTCGATATGACTCCGCGAAATTTCCTCTGCCTTCTCCTTGCGTTACCGAGCTGCTTTGCCGGCCCGAGCTTGATGGGAGCGGAACCGGAAGTGATCTCCAGTGAATGGAAATTGGTTTCGAACAGCGACAACGTCGAGCTCTACCGGCGCCAGCGCGCTCTTTCGAACGAATCCAAAGCCATCGGCGAAATTGCAGCGCCGGTGGAGGTGGTTCATGCCGTCATTGATGACGTGGAATCGTATTCGAAGTTCATGCCGTACACGGCGGAATGCCGGGTGCTAAAACGGGAGCGCAATTCGGTCCTGGCTTACCAGAGAATTTCGGCGCCGCTGACGAGCGATCGCGACTACACCGTGCGGGTCCGGACCAGTTCCAAACCGGCCGAAGGAGGCGTCAGCTATTTCAGCCGGTGGGAGGCCGACAATGCGGCCGGGCCTCCGGAAAAGCCGGGCGTCGTTCGAGTCAAATTGTGTGAAGGCAGCTGGCTGCTCGAACCGGCCGGCCCCAAAACCACGCGCGCCACCTACACGATTTACACCGACAGCGGCGGCGCCATCCCCGCGTTCATCAAGAACACGGGAAGCCAGATCGGAATTCGAAAGATGTTCGCGGCGGTGCGCAAGCAAGTGCTCGATCCGAAATACAGCGCGGCGGCCAAGAAGTAGCCTCCGCGGCGCCGTAGGTGCGGATCGGTCGCCTCGTCTCCTGGCTCTGACGTTTGAGGTAATAGTGGACCACATTCGACAGCACGATCAAAACGAGACAGATCAACAGAAGGCGCATTTCGGCCGTGACCCGGCGATTTGATCCGGTTTCCAAGGTAGCCTGCGCCGGATCGTCGGGCGCGTGAGCGACCACGACTTCCTTCCCCACGGGATAGCGACTGAGAATGGCGTCTGTTTCCCTTGGCCGATACCCGGCAGCAAAAGAAATCCGGTTTCCGGTGAAGGGAGCGCCGTTCACGGAATAGGAATAGGTAACGCGGGGTTGTTTTCGAAACATCACCTTCGCGGTTTCCGACGACGTGACCGTTCCGCTCACTGTGGGCCAGCCCGTGCTGGCTTTGGCGAGTTGGATATTCTTCCACGCTTTCCAGAGAGCGAACGGAAAGATGATGAGAAAGATAAGCTGGAGCATGGCTATGGAAGGCGGAAGGAGGAAAGCCGGCGACGCCATTCGGATTCGAATCAACCAGTCGGTCGCTGGCGCTTCTTTACGTTCTTGGTCATGGTAACGAAATAGCGATAAATTTGTCCGTTTCCTGACGAAGTGGTTGGATCCGCGTTGACTTAATCACGCCTGAGTCAGCCAGCAGTTCAAGCCACAGGTCCGACTCATCGAGCTCCTGCTGCGCACCTTCGAGTTTGGTGATGAAATCGAGATCAGATTCGCGCGGCATGCTTCACGATAATGACCCGCAACCGAAGTGGCCGACCGCAATAATTGTTTTCCAAGAACATCCGCGACTGCGTCTCTCCGTGAAAGCGCGCGAAACAGCCGAATGACCCTCAGCGCATATTCTTTCGTTCGCGTTCGAAGGTCTTGTGGTTCGCTCATTCCCCTTCCGCCTTCCGCCCTCCGCCTTCCTCCTTCAGGCTCCCCGCTTCCAGCATCCGCACCCGTTTGTCGAGATACGGCAACCGAATCGTCAGCGTGAGTCCCTTGCCTTCGTTGCTTTCTATCGCCATCTCGCCTCCGTGTTCGCGCACGATGCGACGCACGATCAACAATCCGAGGCCGGATCCGGAATCCTTCGTCGTAAAGTAAGGCTCGAAGACGCGGCTCAAGCTCTCGGCGGACATGCCGCCACCGGTGTCGGTAAAGCTGATGTTGACGTGCGTGGCGCCCAGGTCCGTCCGGATGCGCAGAATGCCGCGTCGCTTCATCGCTTCGAAGCTGTTCTTGATCACGTTGTAAAAGACTTGCTTCATCTGGTCGCGATCCAGCTCGAGGAGCGGAAGGTCGGAACGCAACTCCTGCTCGACCACGATGTCGCGATCCTCGATTTCCGGCGCAAAAAAGCGCACGGCTTCTTCGACGATCGCGTTCACATTTTCCGGATGGAGCACGGGTTTTGAGGGCCGGATCGCTTGCAAGAATTGCGAAACGATCGAATCGAGGCGCGTGATCTCCGCCCGGGAAATAGCGATCGCTTCCTGAAGCTCCTCCTTCATTTTCCCCTCCAGCTTGCGCACTTTGCGCTCCATCAATTGCAAGTGGATGTGAAGTGAATTCAGCGGATTGCCGATCTCGTGCGCGACGCCCGCGGCGAGCAGCGTCAGGGCATTGAACCGTTCCGACTCGATCGTTTTTTCGGTCGATCGCCGGGTCTCGGTGATATCGCGCAAAATGATGGCGTGACCTAGAAAGGATGAAGGATGAGGGATGAAGGATGAATTCTGCGACGCCGATTCGCCGGATTCCTTTTCATCCTTCTGCCTTCCTCCTTCCTCCTTTAACTTAAGCGGCACGATGTAGAAATTGAGGAACCGGTTCGCCGGATAAAAGATTTCCATGTCGCGGCTGACGGCGCCCTCCGATTGCGAAAGCGATTTCCAATCGAGCCCGCGCACCCGTTCATCGAGCCGCTTGCCGATGGAACTTTCCGCCTCGAGGCCGAACAGCTCGCAGGCCGCGTCGTTCACGTAGGTGATGCGGCCCTTCGCATCGGTCACAATGATTCCTTCCTGGATCGCGTTGAAGACCGTCTCGATCAGTCCTTTCTCCTGCGCCAGTTGCAGGAGATAATTCTGGACGTCCCCCGGGCCAATGCGGCCCAGGCGCTCGATCAGTTTATCGAGAAAGCCGGATTTCATCTTTTTGTCATTCCGAGCGCCGTCGAGGAATCTGTGGCCCTACGGGTGAAGCGAGAGATTCCTCGACTGCGCTCGGAATGACAAGAGGTGAACGTCGTCCAGCACGACAGAACTTTTGGCTCTGGCGCGCCCCTTACGGCACCGCACGTTTCGCGTCACTTCCGCGCGCGGTTCGAGGCTCATACTTATCAGTCGTTAACCAATGTCGTTGCCGGACGGAATAAAAGGGAAACGTCACGACTGTTTTCGCGGTGGCTTTAGTCAAGCGCAGAAGCCGGTTGCCCGCGCGAGCAGGTTCGACTTCATACGTCACCTGGAAGGCTGTCACCCGCGCGAGAATCCAAAACAACTGGGAGGGAGACTGGAGTGCAGCCTCCGCTTTCAAAAGGGTGAAATCGCTGCGGCTGACCCAAAGCTTGCCGGCCAGGAGGCCGAAGAACCGTTCTTCGCGCGATCGTGTATTTTGCTTTGGCTTCGGCTCAAAGGCGATGACGTAAGCGCTTTCTCCAGCCACATTCTCGTCCGGCAGGCGTTTCCAAAGGTATCGGTCCCGCAAATTGTACTTCCGCACCGCTTCGACGGCGGATTCGGCCTGATTTTTTTCCGGCTGGACCTTGGTTTTTTGCGGCTGCGGGGTGACGGACGCTCGGGCCGGTCCCGCCTCGTCGGCTCCCGCTTTGAAAAAGGACAACTTCCCTTCCATGCTTTCCCGGGTGTATTCCAACGGCCGGGGATCGCCGGGCCGCACGATCGACTTCCAGGTCCCCTTGGCCACAATCTTGCCCGCGCCGTCGAGCTGATGCGTGGTGAGCGTTTGATGATACTGCCACCTCCTCAGCGCCACCCGGCTGTTGTCGAATTGGGCCAGGGCAGCGTCGAAGATGGCCAGGGCCGTATGTTTGTCTTCCGACTGTGCCATGACGGGCAACGCGGTCGACAAAAGAAGGATTGTGAAAACGAACCGGAGCATAAGGAATCGGAGGCAATTCCGGTTACCGCGACATTCGACGCGTTGCAACCGACCCCCTGCCGAAATTGACCTGCCGAATCAGCAGGTGAAAAGGGGAGAAGCCATAGAGGGCAAAGTAGGCTTTGCTGGTCTCAATGAGTGAAAGCTTTCTCCGCTACACAGATCTCACTGCCGCAATCCAACTCGCGAAGAGCAGGGGGCAGAGTACCACTCGAATCGTCCGCGCGTTATCGGCAAATATGTCTTATGCGGAAGCATTAGCGCTCGCGCGACGGGCAGCGCCGCTCCTCGAAATAAGAGTCAGCGAGTTCATGCGCCTGCGACGCAACGAATAGTTGACGGCTAATTGCTACGAGTTCTCCACCTGATCGATGAAGCGTTCGCTATAGCCCTCTTTCCGAAGTTGCTCTCGAGTCAGGGGTTTCCCACGCTTCGCAGCCTCGTCTTTAGTCGTACGAAGAAGTTGCCGAATTCCCTGATCCAAAATGTCTTCCTCGGAACGCTCCTGGGATTTTGCAGCAGGTGCTTTTCGCATCTGATCAACTTACACTGCTGGCAGCAAAGAGGCCAACTCTCCTTTCGGAATATCCAACGACAGGAGGCGGCCCTGTTGCGAAATGACGGCCTGAACGGCGGCTTACCGGCGCGCTTCTTCGACCCGATCGGGCTCGCCGGCCTGGCCGGTTTCGGCGGCGGCGCGTTCCTTGAGCGCGGCTTTGCGGCTCAATTTCACGCGGCCCTTGTCGTCGATGCCGATGCATTTCACCCAGATCATTTCGCCCATCTTGGCGACGTCTTCCGTCCGGTTCACCCGGAAATCCGCCAGCTCCGAAATATGGACAAGACCATCTTTTCCTGGGAACACCTCGACGAACGCGCCGAATTCTTTGATCGAGACGACGCGGCCGTGATAGGTCTGGCCCACTTCGATCTCGCGCGACATGCCGCTGATGATTTCCTTCGCGCGCGCCATGCTCTCCGGGCTCGTCGCGTAGATGTGGACGGAGCCGTCGTCTTCGATGTTAATCTCCGCGCCGGTTTCGGCCACGATTCCTTTGATCGTCTTGCCGCCAGGTCCGATGAGCGCCCCGATTTTCTCGGGGTTAATTTTGAGCGTCTCGATCCGCGGAGCGTATTTGCTCAAATCGCTGCGCGGCTGGTCGATCGCCTGGGCCATGATGCCGAGGATTTTCGTGCGCGCTTCTTTCGTGCGCATGGTCGCTTCGGCCATGATTTTGTGGCTGACGCCCGGCAACTTGAGGTCGAGCTGGAATCCAGTGATGCCGGCTTCGGTTCCGCAGACTTTGTAATCCATGTCGCCAAAATGATCCTCGGAGCCGATGATATCGGTGAGGAGCTCGTAGCGTTTCAATTGTCCGTCTTCGCCGTTTTCCGTCACGAGACCGACGCTGATTCCAGCAACCGGCGTCTTGATCGGAACGCCGGCATCCATGAGCGCGAGCATTCCGCCGCACACGCTCGCCATCGAGCTGGAGCCATTTGACTCCATGATTTCGCTCGTGATGCGAACGGCATACCGGAAATCGTCGGTGCCGGGCACGACTGGCTCGAGCGATCTCTCCGCCAACGCTCCGTGACCGATCTCGCGACGGCTGGCGCCGCCCGTCCGGCCGGTCTCGCCCACGCTGAACGGCGGGAAACTGTAATGCAGGAGAAAGCTCTTCGAGGTTTCTCCGCCACCGTACGCATCGATGTTTTGCGCTTCTTCGATGGGCGCAAGAGTCACGAGGGCGAGCGCCTGGGTTTCGCCGCGTTGGAAAATCGCCGAACCGTGAGCGCGGGGGAGCACGCCGACTTCGCAAGTGATCGGACGCAGGTCCTGATAGCCCCGGCCATCCATGCGCTTCTGCTTGTCGAGCACGCTGATGCGAAACGCTTTCTTCTGCACGTAATCGAACGCCTGCGAGATCGTGAACTTGTCGGCCTCCGGAAATTTCTCCAGCACCGCCGTTTTCACTTCTTCTTTCAACGCGTTCACCGCCTTGCTGCGGTCGACCTTCTTCTCGTTGTAGAGCGCGCCTTCGATGCGATCGCCCGCGACTTGATAAGCCACTTCGAGGATCTCTTGATTCACCGTCAGCAACGGCATCTCACGCTTCGGCTTGCCGACTTGGGCGGCGAGCTCCTTCTGAATCCGAATCATCTCGCGGGCATGTCCGTGCGCGAACTCGAGCGCCTTGATGAATTCCTCCTCGGGCACTTCCTGCGCGGCGCCTTCGATCATGATGACGTCGTTTTCGGTGCCGACGTAAACGAGGTCGAGATCGCTCGAGTTACGTTCGTCGTGGGTCGGGTTCGCAATGAACTGGCCATCGACGCGACCCACCCGCACCGCGCCGATCGGGCCGGCGAATGGAATATCTGATACAGTCAGGGCAGCCGAAGCGCCGTTGATCGCGAGGATGTCAGGATCGTTCTGGCCATCCGCGCTGAGCAGAATCGAAATGATCTGCGTGTCATAAAGATAGCCGGCCGGGAAAAGCGGACGAAGCGGTCGGTCGGTCATGCGCGAAGTGAGCGTTTCCTTTTCGGAGGGGCGCCCTTCGCGCTTGAAATAACCGCCCGGGAATTTGCCGACCGCCGCCGCCTTCTCGCGGTAATCGACCGTGAGCGGGAACCAGTCCTGCCCCTCCTTGATTTGGGTCGCGGAGACCGCGCTGACGAGGACCATGGTGTCGCCGGTGGAGACAACGACCGAGCCGTCGGCCAGCTTGGCGATTTTGCCTGTTTCGATTGAGACTTCTGTGGACCCGATTTGGGCCGTGACCTTGTGTTGCATAACTACTTTCTGGAATTTGGCGAATCCCAGGCCGGTCACCCTGATTGTAGGTTTTAGGCCCGAACGTTTTCGGGGCTAAAACCTCTAATCAAAGTGGAACTTCGGCCTGAGCGCCGGGTTTACTTTCTATTTAGCGAATGGCGTTAACGGCGAAAGGGCGAACGAGAGACGGGAGCGTGAGCCTGGGATCGGCTTGCGGTTACTTCCGCAAGTTGAGTTTCTCGAGCAGGTTTTTATACCGGTCGGACTCCGACTTGCTCAGATAATCGAGCAAGCTCCGGCGCATCGCCACCATCTTGAGGAGGCCGCGGCGCGACGAATGATCTTTGGCGTGGCTCTTGAGGTGGTCGGTCAGCTGCGAGATCCGGCGGGTGAGGAGCGCAACTTGCACATCCGCGCTGCCGGTGTCTTTCTCGTGGAGCTGAAACTCCTTCATGTCCATCGTGTCACTGCTTTCTGCCATAAACGAAGCCGGTATTGTAGGTGAAGAATCCTCCTTGGCAACCGCGATATTGACAGAAGGAGGCTGAGCGGATGGACTGCAACCGTCATGTCCACCAGAGAAAACCAGGAAATCGCCGGGCCGGAGGGCGTCGTCACGCGCAAAGGATTCTTACGGTATGGCTTGCTGGCGACCGCCGGTGCGTTTGCCGGCACGCGACTCTTCGCCCAAAGCCCCGCCTCGTCCGCTTCGCCCGGCGCGTCTCCCGTTGTCCCTAATCGCCCTCCGCCCATCGAGGGCGACCTCGTAAAGCAATTTGTCGGCGCCGGCCATGGGAACCTGGACAAAGTAAAAGAGATGCTCGCCGCGCAACCGGCGCTGATCAACGCGACGTGGGATTGGGGCGGCGGGGATTTCGAGACCGCGCTCGGCGGCGCCTCCCACATGGGCCGGCCGGACATTGCCCGATATTTGCTCGAAAATAACGCCCGGATGGATCTTTTCGCCGCGGCCATGCTCGGCCGTCTCGATATCATCAAGGCCGCGGCGGCCGCGTTCCCGAACATTGTGCGCGTCCCGGGGCCTCACAAGATTCCGCTCATTGCGCATGCGGAAAAAGGCGGCCCCGACGCGGCCGCTGTGGTCGAATTCCTGCGGACACTTGCCCCTTGAACCGAGGCAATCGCGGTTAGACCTTGGTATGGCCGGCGGCCGGATTGCGAACTTCTGTTTCCCGTCTCCCATCGTACCAAAGATCCAGTCTGTCGCGAGAGCGAACTCCCTGCTTCCCCCGAAGGACAATGCCAACCGACAGTCTCAGGATCTGCCGCGCGGAATACATTCGCAGTTTTCTTCCCGAGGTCACCACCGGTTCCGCGAGCACGCGGAAACGCCCGAGCTTTTTCAGGGCCTGAGAAAAATAGATTTCCTCGCCGGCGAAGAGCTGCGGGTCGAAGCCACCGGCTGCCTCGAAATTTTTCCGGGTCGTGAAGAGGAACGCTCCCGCGCCAAGATTCGCGACGGCAAAGTAGAACGCGGAGAAAACGTGAATGAAAACTCGGCCCCAAGGGGGCACTGAACCATCGGTGGCGACGCGTGCACTCCCGCCCGCGCAACCGGCCCCGAGGGCGGCCCGGGCGCCCGAAACATGAACGGATGAAATCCGAGTGTCCGCATCGACGAAAAACAGAACATCTCCGCGCGCCGCGCGCGCTCCCGCGTTACGCACCGCTGCTATCTGCCGATGATGGACGGAGACGACAACGGCGCCGGCCGATTGCGCGATCTGGGCCGTCGCGTCAGTGGAAGCGTCGTCGACGACGATGATCTCGTACGGTTCGCCATTCGCGGCGGCCGCGGCGTGAATCGCGGAGAGCGTGGCAGGCAACTCCAACTCTTCATTGTACGCGGGAACAATAAACGAAAGCATATTCACTCTAGGCTTACGCTACGAGGTTTCCGCAATGTAGCGACGCTCGCCTCGGCGAGCGCCTATTTTTGTTGCGCCGAGCGTTTGGCTGTCGGCCTCGTCCGCTTGTGCGGAAAACGGAATCGCAACGGCAGTAAACTCCAGCATCAGCAGCGCGACGAGATTGAAGGTGTCCGCGAAGGCGGTCGCCATTCAATTACGCTCAACGCCTTTCGGCGCGCGGTGAGCATAACGGTCTTGGCTCTCGGCCAGGTCGGCTGGACCATTCACGGACCCCGCTGACGTTCCAGCTTAACGATTGATCGTTTGTGCGACCTGGCATTCGATGCCATCGGGATCATCGAAGTAAACGCGACCGCCGCGGCGCTTGGGCGTGAGCCCCGCGACCTTGAGGCGCTGGATCGCATCGTCGGGATCGTAATTGTCGATGCTGTAGCAGTAGTGATGCAGGCCGGGCTTGTCGCCTCTGAAAAGCGCGAGCCAGCCCTTCCCGGTGGTAAGGAAGCCTTCTTCTCCCATCGCCTTCAAGCCAAGGTGTTGCTGATACCATTTCTGCGAGCGCTGGACATCGCGCACGCTCAGCGCCACGTGGTTGAGATCGACGGCCTGGAAAGTCGTGCCCGCATCCGGTGGCTTTGGCGCGTTAGGTTGGGCGAAAATCTGGCTCGCGCCCGTGCCGACCGCGACCAGCCAGGTCAAATGCGCGATCAATTGCCGCCGGCTGATCCGGCCGTGTTCGAAATCGTTGATCATTCTGATGATTTGAGTTTGCATGGTCACTCCTGTGCCAATTAAAATTGTATCTCGACCGCGGAGCGTACAACCCGGCGATCAGCAGGTCTAGGCCGGGTTGGAGGTCTGCGCCCTGCCGCCGCGAAATCGAAAAAGATCGAGCCGGCTGTTGAAGAAGATGCCGACTACGCAGACGGACGGACGGCGATTCGGTCTCGCCCCCGGCGAGCGCCTATTTTTATTGCACCGAGCGTTCAGCTGTTCGCCCGGACCTGTTCGTCCAGCGCGAGATAATCGTCCCGCGGCGGACTGAAGGTATCGAGAACCATCGTGTCGGTGATGGTTTCCACCCCGTGCGGGACGTTGCTCGCGAGATAAAATGATTCTCCTCCCTTGAGCTCATGCGGCACTCCGGAAACGATCAGGCGCATTCGGCCTTCCAGGATGTGCACGATCTGTTCCTGCGGATGTTTGTGCTCGGGCATGCGGCTCCCGGCATCGAGCTTGGCCATCATCTGGTACATCGAAGCGCCGGACGTGACCGTGCGGCGCCGAATGCCCGGCACGATGTCGATCCACGGATTTTCCTTCGTTGTTTCGCTCATGGCATTCTCCTAGCTCCGACGATCGACTGGATCAATCGTCATGTGTTCGGACGCGGCGATCGGAGGATCGACTTCTATCTTCGACATCTCTACCCGCAGATAATTCAGGACCACCGGCGCGAGGATCATGCCGGGGATGCCCATCAGTTTTTCGCCGACAATCAGGCCGAAAAAAGTGAGCCAAATCGGATTGCGAATGCGGTCGCCGATGATCTTGCTGTTCAAAAAATATTCCAGCTTGTGGATCACGACCAGAAAAACGAGCGCGCCGATAGCGACCCGGGGCGAAACGAGGAAGCCGACGAAGACGATCACCGTGTTGCTCACCACGTTCCCCACGATCGGAACAAGACCGCACAGGAAAGTAATCCCGATGATGAACGGTGCGTAGGGCAGGCCGGACGCCAGGACGAAGATCGAGGTCAGAACCGTATTGATGCAGGAGATCGTCATCTGCGCGCCCATCACGGTGGCGAAGCTGTTGTAGAACTCGCGGAAGCGGGCGCTGATTTCGTCGCAGCAAATCGAGTAAAGGTTGTGCCGGACCGCGTGCGATTCGGGAAAAATATCAAGCTGGCTGTTAAAGAAGAGACTGACGGCAGCGACAACGCCGATGAGGACGAAGACGATGAGGGTCGTCGCGTTGCGGGCGAAGTTCGCGAAGTTGCGCAGGTAGTGCACCTGCTCCTTCAGTGCGTCCATCGCCACGTTTTTGAGGCTTTCGAAATCCGTGAAGGGCAACTCGATCTCACGGGCCTGCGCCCAGGCGGTCGCGGCGGGAATGGAGTTTTCCGCGATCTTCGGCAGCGCCGTGATGGCCGCGCGAGTGAAATGAACGGAGGCGTAAGCAAGGCCGGCCACGACCAGGAGGAAAACCGCGAGCGCCAGCCATTTATTGCGAATAAACCCTCCGAGCCTGGTCAGCGCGAAGTAGGAGAAAAGCAGGGCCAGGAGCGGCCCTCCGAGATGCAAAAACCCCACCAGGACCAGCGTGGCGGCGAGCACGGCAAACGAGAAACGAGCGGGTTTTGTCATGCTCGCTCAAGGTGCGTTTCAGGAGTTTTGTTGTCCAGCGAAGTCTGCGGGGGCAGGCGCGGGATTGGAGTGGTGGAGTAATGGGAAGACAAACGCCTCACTCCATTACTCCATTACTCCATTGCTCCATCACGCCATGCTGCGCTGTTCACCGCTTGGGATCCACCGGCGTCGGCAGTTCATACCAAATCTCTACTTCGTATCCGTCTGGATCGGTAAAGAAGAGATACGGTTCGCCAGGGCAAAACTCGCCTTTGCTCAGGATTTTCCCGCCGGCCTTGGTCACAGCGTTTGCTGCCGCCTCGATGTCCGCGGGATCGATCAAACGAAAACCGAAATGCGCGATTCCGCCGCGCTTTCCGACGCGCGGAGCGTTTTCCTCGAAGACCAGGACATCGCGGCTTCCGGGAGTCTGTGCCTGAATGAAACCGGCTTCCCGGTAGATCAGTTTCGCGCCGAAGACGCTTCGGTAGAATCCAAAAGAACGTTCCGCATCCGCCACCGCGAGCGCGACGTGGGTCAAGCCATGCGTCCTTACCATGTGGAATCGGAATGATGGAGGGGCCTGGAAAGCGTCACATTACCCGATCAATTCGCTTTCAAACGGCCGATCAACCAAACGACCATCAGAATGATCGCGACGATCCAGAGGAGGTGAAGAGCCAGGGATGTTACCGCGATCGTGATCTTCGCGATTATCCAAACGATCATCAACAGAATCGCGATCAGAATTACTGAGTGTTTCACGTATCTGAATCGCGCCTGCGAGTCCGATCACGCGCCCCGATCAGACGCGAGCTCCCGCCCAATCGCTCAGTCGCTCAGTCATTAAGTCGCTAAATGCTTCCCTCCCGTCGGTTCATCCAGATATTGAGGATAAATCTGGCGGGCGCATTGAGGGCAGACGCTGTGACTGAACTGCGCTTCCGAGTGGGAGGAAATATATTTTTCCATTACTTCCCATTCACCGCGCTCGTTGCGGATTTGTTTGCAGGATGCGCAGATCGGCAACAGGCCCTCGAGACGCTTGTTCTGCGCCAGCGTCTCGAAGAGTTCGGCATGCAGCTTTTCCTGGGCCCGCCGTTGTGTGCGAACGACCGATGCGATCGTGGCGACGACGAGGCACGCCGCGAATTCCATCAGTGCGTTCCAACCGGGGACTGCGGGCGAAGAGTAAGGGTGATCCGATCCGGCATCGGCCAGGAACCACACTCCGGCCGCGAGCAGCGACATGTATGCACCGCCGCGGAGACCGACATGCCACCCTATCAGCCAAACCGGGAGAAAATAGAAGGCGAAGACGTGCAGATCGAACCCGGTCGCGTAATCGAACCAGCCGATCGCGCCGAGAATGAGCAGCGCCAGCGCCCAGAAAAATACCGCAGTCTGGCGCCAGGGACGCTTCGGGCTCGGAGGATCGGCCACGGCGCGATCCAATACCGAAAGCGCTTCGCGGTCAATCCGCCAGCGGCGCTCGTCGCAGTCGCCCCGGCTCTGCGTTACGGCTGAGCCTGACGCGACGCGCGCTCGCGCGCCTCACGCTCCATTTCGCGGCGAATCATTTCTTCTTTGCGGGCGCTGCCCCAGCGATAGGAGAAGACGTGAATCCCGTGCGAAGCCAAGCCAATGCCCCAGCCCAGCACCGACCAGATCGCCCACCAGTGATCAGGCGACCTGAACCAGTTTAAGCCAAGCAGGAATAGATTTACCACCACATAAATGGTCGCGTGCCGATAAAACCCGAGTCGCTCCTCCACGCGCGCCTTCGCCCGCCGGTACAAGATTTCATCCATGCCTCAATTCCAGCACCCTGCCCTGTCGGTGGCGAGGCAGAAATCCAGTCCCAATTCGACATTCGACATTTGGCATTCGACCTTCGCTTAAATGCCACGTTCTTTTCCAGCCGCTCTCGCCGTCGCTCTCCTGGTCTTCTTCTCGCTCGCCTTCCTGAGCAGCTGCGCTTCAACGACAACGACGACCGTCGGTGTCACCACCAACGAAGCCCCGCCCTATCCCGAACTGGGTCGTTAGGCGCCTTTCCTAATTCGCTAAACCACTAACTTGCCTGCCGCGCCGTAGGCCTGGCGAAGGCGGGCTAAATCGCCAAATGTCTCGCTCGCCGCGCGAGAAACCATTTGTGCACCGGCACCACAATCGCCATCGAAAAATAAATCCACCCGCTCCATGAGATATGGTCTGCGGGAAGGGTCAACGCCAGGACCAGCGCGATGAGCCCGGTCGTCGCCGGAATGCTCCATCCCATCATGTCGGCGCGCGTCAGGAACCGCTCCCGCTTATTTAGGCGCAACGGCTCGCGCAATTTCCAGGCCCGCAGATACAGGAGCAGAATTTCCACGGCGATGGCGGTGAAGCCGATCGCATAAATCGCAAAAATCGTCCGGAATTGTGCCGCGGTGCGAACCCCGAGCGCCTGGCCCATTCGGCCGTCGCTAAACATGGAAAACATCGATCCGAAAATCGCCTTCAACGGATAAATATAAATCAGGATGGTCACGAGCAGCGCCCAGCTAATGAAGATCGAGACGCCATCTTCCAGGCCGTAGCGCCGGCTCCAGACCCAATGTCCCCGCCAAAAAATCCCCAGCACCACGACACTCCCGACGAACGCGGGCACATGCCGGAAGGCCTCGAGAAGCTCAGTGATGTCGTCCGGCACTCGTTCGGCGGCGATTACCATCATGGTCACGGCGAACGCGAACGCCGCGTCGATAAAGGTCTCCAGCCGTGTCATCGCGATTCCGCGCAGCCGGAACCCATCGAGCCGCGGGAGCGCGTCGAGGTTCACGGGAACGCCCGAGGCGATTTCGTCATCTGTCGTTTCCCTCGTGCTCATGCTCGTGATCGTAATCCTTTCCCTCATTCGTTAAATCACTAACTCGCTAAATCGTTCATTGTTTGCCATTCGTTGTCTCATGATGAAGGCAAAACTTGTTCTCCTGGCCGGTTTCCTGGCGCTCACCACAGTGGACGGAGCGGAGCAGATCAACGCGCGCGCCGTGTTCGCACAATTGCAAACGCTGGTGGGCGATTGGGAGGGGAAAACGGAAAAAGGCCGCGCCCTAAAAGTCTCCTACAGGCTCACGGCCAACAACACCGTGCTCATCGAGACATGGACCTTGGGCCCAGGGCGTGAATCGCTCACGCTTTATCACATGGATAACGAAAACCTGATCGCCACGCACTACTGTCCTGTCGGTAATCAGCCTCGACTCCGATTCAAAGAGGGCGGGAGTGCGTCCTTGTTTGCCTTCGAGTTTGTCTCCGCCACCAATCTAGCCAAGCCCGAAGCCGCCCATCAGCACCGGTTTGAAATGGAATTCCTCGACGCCAACTCGTTCGCCCGGAGTGAAACCTACCTGGAGAACGGCAAAGGTGAACCGGAGCGAATCGCATACACACGAACCAATCGCTAAATCACTAAGTCGCTCACTCGCTAAATGTCCCGAGCAGCGCCCGCACTTCCTCGTCGGTCGTCTGCGAAAAATCTTCGTAGAACTGGCCCACGCCATGGAAAGACGCCGGCTTGGCCACGCAAATTGTTTCGTCCACTTCCAATTCGATCTCCCGGCACGTTTCCGGCGCGCCCACCGGAACCGCCACGACAATTTTCGCCACACCTTGTTTCCGCAGCGCGGCCGCGGCGGCCCGCATCGTTGCGCCGGTAGCGAGGCCGTCATCGACCAGGATGACAACGCGCTCACGCAAATCCGGGGCGGGCCGGCCCTGGCGATAACTGGTTTCCCGCCGTTGCAGCTCAATCTTTTCCTGGGCCTTCACCATTTCGAGAATTGCCTCGGAACCTGGCAGGGCACGCATGACATCCTCGTTCAACACGCTCACGTTCCCGGAAGCGATCGCGCCCATGGCCAGTTCCTCGTAGCCCGGCACGCCCAATTTGCGCACCACGAAAACATCCAGCGGCAGGCCAAGTTGCCGCGCCACTTCGTACGCGACCGGAACACCGCCCCGCGGCAACCCGAGGACGATCGCATTTTCGCGGCCGCGATAAGCACTTAACCTTTCGGCCAGCCGGCGTCCCGCTTCTGTGCGGTTTAGGAATTTTCCTTCCACGACTTCTTCTCCTCTCTCCCAATCGTTAAGTCGCTCAGTCGTTAAATCGCTAAGTGTTTCCGACACACCAAATCCGCCGCCGCGATATCCTCCGCCGCGACCCCAACCGATTTAAACAGCGTAATCTCTTGATCGGATTCGCGGCCATTTTTCGAGCCAGCGATCACTTCGCCGATCTCGGCGAAGACCTGCCCGGCCGCGATGATGTCCCCCGATTCCTTCATCGCCGCTTCGCACGATTCCACGTAGATGCGCGCTTTGCGCAGCAGATCGTCATCCAGCTCGCGCCAGGCTGGCCGCGTCGCCCCGACTGCATTGACGTGCGCTCCGGGCGATAACCACTTACCCATCAGGACCGGCGCGGTCGCCGCCGTTGCCACCACGATGACGTCAGCTCCTCGCACCGCTTCCTCCGCTGACCCCGCGGCGGAAAGTCCATGCCGCTGGCAAAACTCCTTCGAGTGTCGCGGGCTCCAAACCCGCACCTCGCGAAACTTCCGGACGATCCGGAGCGCTTCCAGATGACTCCGCGCCTGCACCCCCGAACCGAGAATGGCCAGCACGGAAGCATCCGCGCGCGCCAACGAATCCGTGGCCACGGCCGAGACCGCCGCCGTGCGCATCTCCGTGATGAGCCGTCCATCCATCGTCACGAGTGGCTCACCTGTTTCCGGCTGAAAAAGGAGAATCATCGCATGATGGGTGTGGATGCCTTCGTTCTCCGGATAAAACGTCACCAGCTTGGCCCCGAGCGCGCCCCCGCTGTAGGCGGGCATCACCCCGAAGAAACCTTTATGCTCGGTCACCGGCAAAACCAGCCGCATCGGTTGCACTACCTTGCCCGCCGACAGCTCACGCAACGCACCTGCCATCACCGGAATCAGCTCCTCCATCCGCAAAAGCCCGCGGACTTCATCTTCATCCAAAAACGTCACCCTCCTACGCTCCCCCAAATCGCTAAATCTCTCAATCGGCTTTCCTGAGGTCGTCTACACCGTCGTGTACATGACTACCGACATTGTCGGTCTGCCTGCGCCGGCCTGGCGGCGGCGTTGGTGTTGCGGAGGAATTCGGCCCCGGCCGCCTGACCTCAATCGCTAAATCACTAACTCGCTAAATCGCTAAGTGTTTCGTGGCGCTTTATCGCCACGAAACCAGGATCGCCGCCACGATCATACAACCGACGAGATGATAACTCGCGTCGATCATCCAGACCTTGGTCGATTTCTTTTCCCACACATGGACGATCGTCAGCGTCGTGATGCTGAAGGCCACAGCGAGACCACCGCCGAGTTTCACCGCTGTGGACAGGTCGACGATTGCCATATGATCGAGGAGGCACGCGATCGCCGCCGAGGCCACGAGATTCGAGATAAAGGTCGCAACCAGCATCCCGATGAACTCACCCTTGCCTGACCCGCACGTGTCGCGACGATGTTGATTTTGCTCCGCCGCCCAGATCTTGCCGAAGAGCAACGAATACCAGACAAAAGCCACGAGCCAGTAGGCCACACCCGCGCAAAGAATCGCCAGCCAGTTCATGGCCCGATCGTCTCAGCCTTCCTCCCGTCCGACAAGCCTAATGAGCGACGCAACGCCTTTAGTGTTTCGGCTTCCCCATTCGCTCAATCACTAAATCGCTAACTCGCTAAATGTTTTCCCTTCCCCTATCGTGTCGCCATGAACAGCTCTGAGAAACCGCGCGGAATGGCAACGATATCATCCGAAGCCCTCATCGGAATCGGCATCACCGTGGCCTGGCTTGGCCTCATGTGTCTCCTGCTTGGCTGGGCCCAGTACATGAGGTCCGTTCCCAAAAACGCCTTGATCTGGCTCGCGCTCGGAGCCGTCCTGTTCGTGCTGGGTGGACTCGCCGCGCTCTCCGCCAAGTCCAGGGACCGTCGCCCAATTCGGGCCGATCGCGTCCTCCCGCCCGACGCGCCGCCGGAGGAACCCCAGAGCGAGCCCGAAGAGCAGCGCATTTAGCGGCAATCGCTAAATCACTAAATGTAATCACTCGTCTTTCTTGCGCGATTCGTTGTCGAACGTCGTGCGCAGGCGGTCAGTTGCTCGCTCAACCACCGCGCGGGCCCGGTCGCGTGTTCCGCTGGTTTCGCGGTGCAGCTGATCGATCGCCCGATCCATGGCGCTCTTGATGCTGGCGGCCGTTCCGCCCTTCTCGTACTCACGCACAAGAACGCCCTCGAGCCGCGCAATCACGCCGTCGATCGTGTAACTGGGATTGACCGCGAAGCCGCTCTCCGCGGTCCCTCCGCTCTGTCCGGCCGCCGCGGCCTCGCGTGAAGGCGGATCGATCGCGCTATAGACGTCGATAATCTTCTCGCTGTGTGCACCCCAGCGCAGAACCCTGTAGAAGAGCGCGCCTTCCCGCTCGCCTCGAAAGACGAGATCGACCAGTGCCGCTGCCAGGGAAATCGGCATCAGCGCGAAATCGCGCAAATTATCGACCAGCAGTTTGAGCTGAAAGACCAGGACGTCGCGGAGAAACATCCAGCGATCACCTGGGTTTACCTGCCGCGGCGTGAGTGTTGAGGTCATGGTGCAACTATCATTCGCCTCAGGCGGATCGGCAATTTGCAGTGCCTCTCTCTTCCTCGAACTGGCTAACGCACTGGATCGCTCAGTCGATAGGAATGCTTTCCTCCCCTTGACCTTTTACGCTTCTTGCTCTTTTATCGTGGTTTCCGAACGCCCTCCCCCAACGTGATAGACCAAGAAACATTCGAACAGCTCGTGGCCCTCGCTTATAAGTGGGCCAAGACCCAGGAAGAATTCGTTCTTACCCACGGCATTCCACTTGGGCCGCAGGCTTTGGCTGATGCGCGCCGGGCCGGTGTTCGGGATTGTGACCGGATCAGGATCCTGGTCGTTGACCGGATCCCGCTGCCTGAAAGCGGCGAACTGGCTGAAGCCGCCCAGCGCACTCGCATCGTCACCCCGGACACACGTTGCGTCGGAGTCGGCCACGCGATCATGATTCGTGCGGAAGCGTGGGGCGACCGCGAATTGCTCGCGCACAATCTCGTGCACATCGCGCAATGCGAACGAAGCGGCGGCCTTGAGCAGTGGGTTCGCGAATATCTTTTTGACCGCCACAACTGTGCCGCCTTCACGGCCGGCACCCTCGAAGAGGAAGCGCGGCGGGTCGCCCGCCAGATCTGCGCCGCGAACGCGGCCGAGTGATTTCTGGCCGGGCCCTCGCCGCTGTCGCTTCAATCTCGGCGTTTGCCAAAGGCGGCGTAAAACATAGTATTACGTCATGACCAAGACAATTTCCAAGGTCGGCAATTCGCAAGGAATCATCTTTGACTCGGCGCTGATGGATCTCGCCCGCGTGAAAGTGGGCGACCAGGTGAACGTCACGGTGATGCCGGAAAGCGGCGCCATCGTGCTGATGCCGCTTCGCAAAGGGCCCTCGAAAATGGAGATCAGCTCGGTCATCAAGCAGACGGCAAAGGATTACCGGAAAACATTGCGGAAATTGGCGTGAGCGCATCGCCGGACGATTGCGTTCATCTCAGCATCGAGATCGTTCGCGAGATTCACTCGGAAGCAGTCGGAAAATTCGGCGGATTGCTCGGTGTGCGTGACGAAAATTTGCTCGTGTCCGCGGTGTTGGCTCCGCAATCGACCTTCGGCGGAAAATCGCCCTATACGGACCTCGTAGAGGTGGCAGCCGCGTACCTATTTTACATCTGTGGCAATCATCCCTTTCTCGATGGGAACAAGCGGACCGCGATGATGACGGCGATTGTGTTTCTGAGATTGAACGGCCTCGAGCCCCTACCCGACAGTGAAAATTGGGAGCAACTAATTCTCGAGGTGGCCGCGAGCAAACTCGACCGCGATGCGACCACACGGCGCTTGCGTAAGCTGGTGAAGCCATCCCGCAAACGCTGACTCCTTGCCGCCAATGTCGTCACCCGTCTTCACCGGTCGAACCGGAAGAGCCGGGCCGCGGCATTTGGCCGTTGCAGGATTTGATCGCGGATGATCTCCGCCGCCACCGCGCCATAGGTGATGCCATTCCCGCCAAACCCGAGAGCAAACAGATAACGTGGAAACTCTGGAACGGAACCGATGTACGCGAGCCCGTCCTTCGTATCGGCGAAAGTGCCAGCCCAGGAATACCCCACTTCCAGATCTATCTTCGGAAACATATCGCGAAAACAGGTGGCGAGTTTCCCGGTCTTTCTGGGAAGGCGACGGTCGCGGTGGGCCGGATTGCGGAACGGAATGTCTTCACCGCCCACGATCGCGCGGCCATCTGGCGTAGTGCGCAGGTAAAGATACGGGCGCGCCGTCTCCCAAATGAGACATTGTTCCCACCAGCCATCGAAACTGCTGAGCGGACGGCTGACCAAAGCGAACGTGCTCTTCAGCGACACCGCGCAACGGGGCAAAAATTCCACCGACTCATATCCGGTCGCGAAGACCACGTGCCCGGCCTTTACCTTGAAACCTCGCTCGGTCTCGCTCGCAGTCCCCGTTTGGCCCGCGTGATGTTTCACCACCTCCGTTCGCTCAAACACTCGCAGCCCGCGCTTCGAAGCCCCCGCCAGGAGCTGGTGGGTCAGCCGATAAGGATCCACCTCCGCGGCGTCTGGGGAGAGCAGGGCCGCGGGCCGCTGAAAAGAAAACATCGAGCTCAACGTGCGCTCGTCCAGGTACTCGACCGCGATCCCGGCCTTTTTTCGGGCCGCACACTCTTCCTGCAACAGCGCCGCGTCGCGTTTCCGGCTGGCCAGGTAGACACTCTTCTTCCGGCGAAAGCCGCACGAATCGCCCAGCTCGCGCACGATGTTCTCAATCTTCCCAATGCTGTCGCGGCAGATTCGATACGCATCCTCGGCGTCGCGTTGACCGATCATCTTCGCCAGGTCCGTCAGTGGGACGTCGATTTCGTATTCCAGGAGGGCGGTGCTGGCGGCCGTGCTGCCGCGGCCGATATCGCGTTTATCCAGCAACACCACGTTCAGGCCTTCGCCCGCCAATTGGTGAGCAATGAAGGCGCCGGTGATGCCGCCGCCGAGGACGAGCACTTCGCAGTTCAAATCAGACTTGAGCGATGGAAAAACCGCCGGCAACCCGTCTTGCAGGGGCCAGAAAGGCTGCGCCGAAGTCAGGTCCATGATCGACGCTCGTTTGGCAGATCCACGGAAATGCATCGCGCGCGCACCCACCGCTGGCTCTCTCCCCGCCGTAGCCTTGGCGAAGGCGGGCTAAATCACCCGCCTCAGGCGGACCGCTTACTCGCTAAATGCCTAGGATGATTTTCCCAAACGCTCCCGGCTCCATCACCGCCCGGTGCGCCTGCGGCGCTTCCGCCAGTGGCAATTCCTTCCCGATCACCGGACGCAACGTGCCGTTTTCCAGACCGGCAACCAGCGCCTCGTGAATGCTCGCCATCTCCGCCGGGGATGTGTTGGGCAGCACCATCCCGCGAATATCGGCGTCGCGCGACATCGTATCCCGCGCGTCAATTTCCACGCGGCCCCGGCTGCCAATGACCACGACCCGGCCGCGCGGCGCCAGGATCGTGAGATCTTTTCCGAGATTCACGTTCGCGAGCATTTCCAGAATCAGATCAACGCCCCGTCCCGACGTGGCCTCCATGATCTGCGCCAGATAGTCCGCCGCGCGATGGTCGAACACCTCGTGCGCGCCCTGTTCCCGCACCAGCTCGCGTCCCCGCTCGGTCCCAGCGGTGCCGAGCACGCGGAGGCCCCGCGCGCGCGCGAGTTGCACCGCCGCCGTTCCAACCCCGCCGCTCGCGCCATGAATGAGAACTGTTTCGCCGGGCTTCGCCTGCGCCCGCTGGAACAGCCCTCGATACGCCGTCGCATACGGCGTTCCCATCGCCGCGCCCTGCGCGAACGAAACATTCGCCGGCAACGGGTGCACATGCGCCCTGTGGCAGAGCGCATACTCCGCGTACGTCCCACCGATCGACCCCGCCGTGTAAACTCGATCGCCCGCCTGTAGCTTTACGTCTTCACCGGCTTGCTCGATCACCCCCGCGCCGTCATTGCCGGGAGTGTAAGGCAACGCCGGTTTTCTCGGATACGTGCCCGCGCGAATGTAAGTCTCGACCGGATTCACGCCGGCGGCGTGCATCCGCACCAGCACCTGTCCGGCCTCCGGCCGCGGCTGCGGCACCTCCACCAATTTCATCACTTCCGGCCCACCGAACTCTTCCACACGGATCGCTTTCATAACTTTGTGACTCCCGATTCTTCACCCTTCGGCTCCGGCGTCCAACCGGTAAATCACTAAAACCTGTCTTGGGCGTGGTCCAACGGATCGCAAGCTCGCTAAATAACTTCCACACGCAGCGACCCGAGCAGCGCCGATTCAGAGTATCCACGAAAGTGACATGAAATATGACTGCAATCCGCTTCCTCTCTCAAATCGCTACCTCACTAAATCACCAGGTCGCTAAGTGTTCGTCGTCTCCATTTCTTAATTCCACCTTCCTCCTTCTGCCTTGTTTATTCTTGTGCGGCGCCCTCTCCGCCTCCGCTCAGCAGCCAGCCCCCGCCTTTAGCCAAATCGTCGTGTTCGGCGACAGCCTCTCCGACACCGGAAACGTTCGTGACCGGACGAATTCAGCCACTGGCGGCGTGGTCGATTATCCGAGCGGGACCTTCAATTACAGCGACGGCCGATGGACCAACAGCAGCGACACCGACCCGGCGTCGCCCACTTACGTCGGCGTGTGGCACGAACAGCTCGCCAGCACTTTCCTGGGCATTCCGGCCGCGACCTACAGCCTCGGCGGTGGAACAAACTATGCCTTTGGTGGCGCAACCACGAACGACGGCACCCATGAGGAAGTAGCAGTTTCACCTCCTTTTTTCGGCGATGTCACGATCACGATCGATGACATGGGCAAGCAGGTGGACGATTATCTCGCCGAGCACACAGTCGATCCAAGTGCTCTTTACGTGGTCTGGGGTGGCGGCAACGATCTTTTCGATGACGACAGCGCGGCCAACGTGACTGCCACGGCCGCTCGCGCGGCCGCGTTGATGAGCCGCCTCGCGACGGCCGGCGCGCAATACATCATGGTGCCGAATGTCCCGCCGCTCGGCGACATTCCAAAATATGCGAACGACCCGGCGAAGATCGAGTCGCTCAATGCCGCCTCCGCGAATTACCGGAACGAGCTGAACGCGAATCTCACCTTGAGCCTGGACGCGCTCGCGCTCCAAGGCATCACGCCCACGCTCTATCGCGTTGATGTCTGGACCAACACGATCCGCGTCATGACCTACCCCGATCGGTACGGGTTCCTCGACGTCAGGAGCATGTCCCAGGGTGACTTAGCGGCGAACCCCGATGACTTCCTCTTCTGGGACGATAAGCACCCCACCACCGCCGGCCACTATTGGACCGCGAAAGGCGCCAATGACGCGCTGACCATCCCGTTCGTTCCTCCCGCCAAGGCGCTCAATATCTCGACCCGCGTTTTCGTCGACACCGGCGAGCGCGTTTCCATCGCCGGCTTCATCGTCACGGGCGACGTCCCGAAAAAGGTTCTCCTTCGCGGCATGGGCCCTTCGCTCGCCGCGAGCGGCGTTCCGAATCCGCTGGCAAATCCGACGCTCACCTTGTTCGACGAGTCGGGAAACATCCTGCTCCTGAACAATGACTGGCAGGATTCGCAGCCGGCGGAAATCATCGCCACCGGCATTCCTCCGCAGAACGACTTGGAATCAGCGATCGTGGCCACCCTGGGGCCGGGACGTTATACCGCTGTCCTGGGCGGCCTTGACGCGACTACCGGCAACGGCCTTGCCGAAATTTACGACCTCGAGCCCGCGACCAACTCCACCCTTGCGAACTTGAGCACGCGCGGCTTCGTCGGCACCGGCGACAACGTCATGATCGGCGGCCTCATCATCGGGAGCGGCGACCTTCCCATCGTGGTGCTCCGCGCCATTGGCCCCACGCTCACCAGCTCCGGCATCGCCAATCCTCTGCTCGATCCCACCATCGAGCTGTATGATGGAAACGGCGCCGTCCTCGGCTTCAATGATAATTGGCAAGACAGCCAGTTGCAGGCCGTGCGTGCAACGCAACTTGCCCCAACCGACGACCGCGAATCAGCGATCGTCGCGTTCCTCGACCCGGGGAACTACACCGCAATTGTCCGCGGCGATGGCGGCAGCAGCGGTGTCGCCCTCGTCGAAGCCTACCGGGTTCCGTAGCGCGTCGTCTGCTTCCGATCAGTGTGCGTCTTCTGTAGCGGCGACCCGCCTCACTCGCTAAATCACTCAGTCGCTAATTCGCTAAATGACTAGTGGGTTGCCGTTTAGCACAATTCTTCTTCCGTAAAGGACGCAATTTACCCTCCTGATCCGATTCAATGGGGTATGATCAAAAACAAACTTCTGCTCGTCGCCCTTCTGGGAGCCAGCTTTCTTCTTCCGGTCGTTGCTGTTCCGGCACAAAGCATCAGCATTGAGATAGGCGACCGGCCCTACTACAGGCATGGCCCGCGTTATTGGGCGGGCGACTATGAAATGATTTGGGTCCCTGGCCACAGGTCAGGGCGTCGTTGGATTCACGGCCGTTACGTTCGCGGAGAAAATCGCCGCCACCACCGCTGGAACCGACGTAACGACAGACGCGATCATCGCGAGGACCGTCGGGATCACCGCCGCGATTTCCGGGAGGACCGCCGCGACGACCGCCGTTACTAAATCAAACGATAACTCAGTATTCCAAAACGCCGGCCCGCGGGCCGGCGTTTTGCATTGCGCCCGGCGCCCCATCATTCGCTAATTCGCTAATTCGCTAAATGATCGCGTATCCGTACAGGCCGGATAGTTACTGCAACCCCAGAACTCCGAACCGGCGCGAGGGCCGCGGCGCGCAGCTCGCTTCACCATCGGGCGGGTGCACGAGGGGCAATGGGGCGCGTTGACCGCTCGCCGGTCCGTGCGCGGTTCGTGAACATGCCGTGCGGTTCGCCGCCCGATCCGGCGCAGGAATTCACGCAACAGGACCAGGCCAATCCCCCAAAGAATGATCACCGGCCCCGCTTTCCACACCAGAGCGTAGATCAACTGGTCCAGCTGCGCATTGGCCATACCCCCCACATTGGCAGCCGGTTTCGCGCCAATCTGCCTCTACTGATCCCGCTTCCGCTTCCGTCCTACAACTCCGACTAAAGTCGCGAGCACGCGAAAGCGTTCGGTGTCGCTAAGACCTGTCCTGAGCGCAGCCGAATGGATCGTTAACTCACCAGTTCGTTAAATGCTCCGCCTCCGCTGCGGGAATTGCAGCCGCGGCCCCAGCCAAAACACCCTCGAAGAACGAAAGAAAGTCAGTCAACCGAGGAACCACATGACAAAATTCTTCACCCTATTGATCGGCTTTTCCCTTGCCTTCGCGGCCGTCGCGCAGGCGAAGCGAGCGGAGCAGGGAAACCCAAAGAACACGAAATCGAAGCCGGTCCAGCAACAACAGCAAGTCGCGCCCAAGGCGCCCAAGGCCCCAGTCCAGAAGCAGCGACTGGCGCCCAAGCAGCAGCAGCCGCAAAAGGAATCCATGCCGACCATGAAAAAAGCGTGGAAAGACGCTTCGACGACCCCCGAGGGGGTTCGGCGAAACAGGCCCGTGGTTCAGCCGAATACCCTGCCTGCGGTCCAGCCGAACAAGCTCAACAAGACCGTCAAAACCTTCCAACCAAGGCATCGGGATTTTCAGGCGAAAGTGAACCCATCGATTGCCAGCGTGCGGTTCAATGAAAACTTCCGCATCCGGAACGCCGAGAATTGGAGAGGACACCATTACAACGCCTTCAGAACCTATCGCCCCCAATGGCACGACCGGGACTGGTGGCGCTCACATCATAATCACATCGTCTTGATCGGCGGCGGGTGGTACTACTGGAACAGCGGGTATTGGTATCCCGCCTGGGGTTATGACGACGCCGCGGCCTATTACCCGTATGACGGGCCCATCTATGTCGGCAGCAGCCCCAGACCGTTCGACCAGGTGGTGGCCGACGTGCAGAGCAGCCTGCAAGAGCAGGGTTATTATCGTGGAGAAGTGGACGGCCTGGTCGGTCCGCTGACCCAGGAAGCGTTGGCCGCATATCAGAGCGCCCAAGGTCTCGAGCCGACCGCCGCGATTGATCAGCCGACGCTGGAATCCCTCGGGATCAGCTAGCAAAGATTCAACCAACGGAAAGCCGTCACGTCCGATTCGTGGCGGCTTTTTCTGTTGAGGATGCCGTAGAGCGGGTCATTCGCCTGCCATGCCGTACCGTGGCAAAGGCGGCTTGGCGAAGGGGGGTCATTCGAGTTTCCTCCTCGTTCCCAAGTTGAACTTGGGAACGGACCGTCTCCGATTCCGGCTCCGCCATTTTTTATCCTACTCAGGAAAGCGTTCGAAGTTGTTCCTTCATCCTTCATCCCCGACATGCCCTCCAACTCACCGCTGAGGAAGTAACAAACTTGAGGTCGCAAATTGCGACCACATCACGATCCCGCATAACCTTGAGGTCGCAAAATGCGACCTCAAGTTCCCACGGCGGTCGTCGTTACCGCCCCTACGCTTTCACTGAACACGGTGCCCTCCAGGCCGCGAACATCCTCAACAGCCCGCGAGCCGTCCAGATGAGCGTCTTTGTCATACGCGCGTTCGTGAAGATGCGCGAGACGTTGCTTGGCACGCGGGAACTTGCGAAAAAGCTAGCAACGCTGGAAAAACAGCTCACTGGCCGGCTCGATTCGCACGAAGCCGCCATCGTTCATGTGCTTCAGGAGTTGATGCTCATCCTCAATCCACCTGCGTTACCACCGTCGACGCCCAAGCCCCGGATTGGATTCAAGCCTTAGTTCCAAGATCCCCACTCGCCTGCCGCGCCGTAGCCCCTGGCTCGCCGTAGCCGTGGCAAAGGCGGCTTGGCGAAGGCGGGCTAAATGTTTCTACTTCCCAACACCAGCAGCCACTCGCGGTCGTGCGCGATTCCATCGCCGCTTTTGTAGTTCTGTTCGAAAAAATCGACCCACGTGCGATGAAACTCTTCCCGGCGCGGACCTAACGAGTCAGCCAGTGCTTTCGTCGGGCCGTAGTCGTTGGAAAAGATCTCCCAATATTCTTCGCCGCTCGATGGACGGAACATGGAAATATGCTTTTCGAAGCTCAGCTCGAACTTCTCTCCGAGCAGCTCGCGCACCCGGTCTTCCTTCCCCCAGTCAAACGGACTCGAGGGTGGCGGTGTCTGGACGAATGGCGCCATCATCCGGAACATCGCCCCGAGACCGCCCTCCGGAGTCCAGTTGGCCAGGCCCAGCCGGCCGTCGGCCTTGAGCACACGTCCGAGCTGGCGCGCCGTCGCGGCGTGATCGGGCGCAAACATGATCCCGCACGTCGACGACACCACATCGAACGCGCCATCCTCGATCCCCTCCAGCCGTTCGCAATCGCCCTGTCGATAATCGATCTCGAGACCTTCCGCCCGCGCGCGCGCCTTTGCCTGCTCGAGCAGCGCCGGGGCGAGATCGAGTCCCGTCACGTTCGCGCCTGCGCGCGCCGCGCGTTCGGCCACCGCCCCCGTTCCGCAGGCGAGATCGAGCCAGCGTTCACCGGCCTGCGGCTTCAACCGCTCCACCACCAGCTCATGGATATCCGCGATCGTTTCCGTGACGCGTTGATACGGGCCCGAGCCCCACATCACGCTTTGGCGCTGCTTTAGTTCTTCGTAAGCCATACCGCAAGCGTACCCAGCCAATCATTGCCTGCAATTGCGATGTCCTCGTTCCCAAAGCCTGCCCGCCGTGGTGGGTTGAACTTGGGAACGGGCCGTCTCTAATTCCGCCTTCCGGACAGAACGGCGGACCGGCCTGGGAATCATCGAGGGTTACAACCTCCGATAATCGATCTCGCGTGTCTGTAGCGGCGGTGTGCCACCGCTGAAATACCGTGTTTTCGGCTTTTGGGACGCGTGGCGTCGAGTGTCTCGTCGGCAAGCCGCCTGCTCCACCATCGGCGGTAAATGCTGTGCGAGCCATTGTCCACCGTTACTGTCACACTTTGCAAAGTGTGGGGATCAGGTCGCCTTTCAACGTAGAACACAGCGCGCAAATCCGCTTCGATCTCAGCCGAGTAAATCGGCCGCGCGTAGCGGGCCGACAACTTGTGAATCTTGTGAGATCGCGGACGAGGATCGAACGGGTTCTCCTTCCTAATTCTAACTTCCCCGTCCCCCTTGCAGTGCAGCGAAACGCAGATCGCTTTCCGGAGGACTGTGCCTTTCAGCTGAACGAGGACGAAGTCGCGGGTTTGAGGTTTCAGTTTGAAACCACAAAGCGTGGTCGCGGTGGACGCTGCTATCGTCCCTACGCCTTCACCGAGCAGGGCGTGGCCATGCTCTCCAGCGTCCTGCGCAGCCCGAGCGCCGTGCAGGTAAACATTGCTATCATGCGCGCCTTCGTCCGGCTGCGCGAGATGCTGATGTCGAACGCGGATCTCGCTCGGAAGCTGATCGCCCTCGAAAACAAATACGACGCTTCACTTTAGAGTCGTGTTCGACGCCATTCGCGAACGGATGGAAGGTCCCGCCTCCGCCGCCAAAGCCCCGTATCGGTTCCCGGCCCTGATCATCCCGACATTTGAATCGGCCTGTCCGCAAAGCGTAGCCGAATGGATCACTCAATCGCCAGCTCGCTAAATGATTGCGCCTTCTGCCAAAAAAACCTTCTTCCCAGAATATCCGGCAACTGATAACAAAGCACCGCACCCGGCGCGGGTGGATAATATTATGACTGCAAAACACTTCCTCGCTGCATTCCTCGGCGCTCTCGCCATATTCCTTTCGTCGTTCGTCTTTCACATGTTCACCCCGCTCGGCGAAGCCGGGATCGACCCCCTGCCTGGCGTCGATGCCGTCTCCGGCTCTTTGACGGCGGCAATTGGCGACAAACCCGGCATGTACATGTTTCCAACCGGCGGACTAACGGCTGATTCTCCTCGCGAACAACACGCCGCGGCCATGGAGAAAATCATGGAGGAAATCAAAACGAAGCCGACGGGGCTGCTCATTTACAAACCGGCCGGGACCCCCTTCAATTTCGGCAAGAACCTGGCGGTCGAGTTCGGGATCGACTTTTTAGAAGCGTTGCTCGTGGTTTATCTGCTGTCTCAAACCGTCCTGGCCACGTTTGGCCGACGCGTCCTGTTCGTAACTATGGCCGGCGTGCTTGCCGCTATCGCGACACAGCCCTCTCTTTGGAACTGGTACGGGTTCAAAGGCACTTACACGCTGGCAAACATCGTGATGGAAGTGGCCGGCTTCCTCTGCGCCGGAATCGTTATCGCGCTCGTCACCAAAAACACGCCCGCGAGCCAAAAAGCGTAGCTTGATCCCAGTCGAACTTTGAAAGTCCTGCCGCTTTCCGCCTTCCCGCTTCCTCCCCAATTCGCTAAAACCTGTCCTGAGCGCAGCCGAATGGATCACCAGCTCGCTAATTCGCTAAATGATCTCAACCAAGGAACCAGAATGAAAAGATTCATCACCATATTGATCGCCTGTTCCCTTACGCTCGCCGCCGGCGTCCAGACAGGACAAGCGCAGTTCCCGAACATTAAGAAACCTAAACTCACGGTGCCGAAGCCTCATGTGCCGGCGATACACAAGAACGTGAAGACGCACCTAAACAAGACCGTGAAGGCCTTTCAGCCCAGGCATCTGAATTTTCATGCGCGACCGAATGCCGCGATCGTCAGCGTAACGTTCAACCAGGACTTCCGCATCACGGCGGCCAGTAATTGGAAGGGCCCCCATTACCACGTCTTCAGAACGTATCGGCCCCAATGGCACGACAGGACCTGGTGGCACGCGAATCATAAACACGTCGTCTTGATCGGCGGTGGGTGGTACTACTGGAACGCCGGGTATTGGTATCCAGCCTGGGGTTACGATGAGTCCGCGGCCTATTACCCGTATGACGGGCCCATTTATGTCGGTAAAAGCGCGAAACCGTTCGACCAGATCGTGGCCGATGTTCAGACCATCTTGCAGGAGCAGAACTTATATCGCGGAGAAGTGGACGGCCTGGTCGGCCCGCAGACCCAGGAGGCGCTGACCGCTTATCAGACCGCCCTGGGCCTCGAGCCCACCGGCGCCATCGACCAACCGACGCTGGAAGCGCTCGGAATGGCCTAAAAGAACTCAACGAACCGAAAACCGCCCGTTCGCCGTGTCCGCCGTCGGACGGACTCGCCGTGGCGAGGCGGCTTTTCTGTTTTCAGGCGACTTCTGTTGCGGAACTCGTCACGCGAATCCTTCGACTCCAGCCCGCCTTCATCCCACCGCCTTCCTCCTTCCGCCTTTTTGTCTGGCGTTCCCGCGGCTGAACGGATTAAATCGCGTCTCCCATCTCGGCCCCTCATGAACTGGCGATCAACATCTGCCGTATTTCCGTCTCCAAATTGCCAATACCGGCCCCCCTTCGCCATGAATCATTTTAACAAGGACATCAGTTGGTTCGAAGACTTAACAGAGAACGAAACATGAAAATCATCCTCATTATTATTGCGGCGCTTGCGGCCCCGTCGTCGATGCTCGCGCAGTCGGCTTTCGCATCGCCGTGCGGCGCTCCCCGGTCCATCAAACGAATAACGAACACACATATAGGAAAGTACGAATACGTGGAGTTTGAGGTGAGGCGGCCGCCGAATCCCCAGTATTCGGTTACGACCGTGACGCCGCCCTTCACCCACGATGGGAGCGGGGACACCATCACGGTAGCGGGTAACAAGTTCAAACAGATACGATTCACGGGCGTCATGTGGGCCTGCAAGATCAATGAAACGTTCTCCCTGCCCAAGACAGCCATTAAGGGCATCAAAAGTACAGGCCAATTCGAAGGAGTGGTCACCTATGTGATCGGTTACCGCACCGCTTCCACTTATCTCAACACCTATCACTACGACGTCGGCAGCATCAGAAAAGTCGTCATGCGATTCAAACGTTAGCAACCCGGGTTCGCTTGCGACTGCCGCGTGGCTTCCGCCTTCATCCTTCCGCCCTCCGCCCTCCGCCTTCCCCTCATTCGCTAAAACCTGTCCTGAGCGTAGCCGAATGGATCGCTAACTCTCCAGTTCGCTAAATGAACTGCCTTCCGCCTTCGGCTCTCATCTTTCCGGTTTCCGGTTTCCGCTTTCCCCCCTTCCCCCGTGCTGTGGCGTGCTACAAAAAGAGAAAGCCGCCGAGGTCCCGCGACTGCGGGAAACCAAGGCGGCATTTCTTAATTCCTAATTCTTCCTTCGCTCCGCTCATCCCATCCCGAGCGAGTCGAGCGTCGGTTCGTCGATCACCGCGGTCGCGACCATTCCCTGGTCGGTCTGATAGCCGGTTAGCGCCTCCCGGGTCAGCGGGCCGAGCAATCCGTCCACTTCACCCTTGTAGTAGCCCATCTCCTTGAGCACGGCCTGCACGTCCGCGATCACTCTGTCCGGCGGGAGGGCGCGCTTACCGGCATAGATCGGGGCATCGTATGCATAATATTCATTGGCAGGATTGTAACCCCACGCCGGGTACCAGTAGTTGTTGTGGAAGTAGTAATAACCACCAGCGATTAGCTCCACCCGCTGGTAGCGCGAGCGGTAATAAGCCTGATCGCGCCGTTCCGGACGGTAAGAGCGATACACTTCGTACTGCGGTCCCTGCCACTGGTCGCTTCCATGGATTCGATAGTTCGCGGTGAACGTGACTGCCGGAACCCTGTCCGGCCGTGCCTGCGCACGAAAGCTCGTGTGCTGCTGCCTGATTTGCTCCACCTTCTGAACATCCAGCTTCTTCGGGGCGGCAGGATTGACCGGCTTTGTCGGGCTGGTTTGCGCGATCGACGGAGCCGCGCTTGCAGGCGCCGTCGCTGCCGGGGCGGTGCTGGCTGCTGCTGCCGCCGGAGTGGTGCTCGCTGCGGTTGACGCGGGGGTGGTGCTCGCCGCCGTTGCCGCGGGGCTCACGCTCGCCTTGGCTGTTGCGGGGGTGGAAGCGGCCTGAGTTGCTGGGGTCGTTGATGTGTTCGCGCTGGGGGCAGGCGCTTTCCTATCCTTCTTGCTCTCGGCCGGCTGCTGTTTTTTGTCGGCAGGCGGCGCACTCGCGGCCGGTTGTTCCGTCTTCGTGACCGGAGTGGTGGCGGCGGGCGCGGGCTTCCGAGAAGACGGTGCCTTCTTTTCCGGCTTTGTCGCTGCCGGTTCGTTCGCTGCCGGTGGTTGGGCTGCTGCTGCCGGCTCCTTCACTGCCGGAGCCTCAGTTTTCGGCGCGACTGCCGGAGCCTCAGCTTTCGGCGCACTCGGCGCTTTGGGCTTCACTTCCGCGGGGGCCTTTTTGTCGGGTTTTTTGCCTGATTCTTCTGGCGTGGGCTTTTGGGCCATTACGGCTCCAGCCAGCGCCAGCGAACAGACTATCAATAAGTTGGTGATTTTTTTCATGTTGTCCTTGTTTGGTCGTAGACGGAGCCGATCTATTCGATCCTGCGCCCTTTCCCTGCCCGCAGGCGGGCCTCCGCATCGAGGAGCATCGACTCGCCTAACGCCTATGGTTCGTGCCAGCCTGCCCATTCGGTTCCGTCCCCGCCAGATTAGCGGTGTAGCCGCGGCGCTCTGCCGCCGCGTCCGACTGATTTCCCCTTGTCTCGCCGTAGCCTTGACGCAGGCGGATCGCCACATCCCAATTATCGACTAGCCAACGGACTAATTCGCTGCGGCGAACGTCGACTGACGCGCTGTGGCCGATGAGCTGCCCTGAGCACAGTCGAAAGGGCCGCGTCGCGTCGTCGATAGAAGTAGATTAGCGAGACTTCCGCATCGTCTTCATGAGAACCGCTTTCCCATCATGATGAATGTGTGCGATGAATGGTGCCGATTGCGCCGCACAAAGTTTCCTGATTCCTGGCAGTGCCCTGACAAAGATCTTCGCCATTTCCGCGCCAGGTAGGTTGCTGCTAACCAGAACGAAGCTTCGGGCGCCAGACGAAAGAAGCGCTTCCATTTCATTCCGGCGATATCGAATCCGGGAATCCTTCGTCAAAACGACCCAGCCGTTTTCGCCGGCTCCGCGAAGCCAGACGTGATCGTGTGTTCCCGGCGGAAAGCAATCGTCGTGAACTCTTACTTCTTCGCCTGTAGCACGAAGTGCGTCAGGCACGACGCGACGCCCGAGATTCGCGTCAGTGAAGAAAATGAGACGATCAGGCGGCGAGGGCGAGCTCGCAGCGGACCGCTTCTTCGACTTGCGCGCGTTGGCAACCATAATCGTCGGCCAGCGCGTCCATTGAATCGCCCGCCTTGTATCGTTCGGCGAGAATACTGGTGGCCACTCCAGTGCCGGCAATCGTGGGTCGGCCGAATGAAATCAGGGGATCGATCACTATGATCCTGGGCTGCTCCAGGTCGCTCTGGCGGGTGAACGGGTAGAGACGAATAGCGAAACCGGCCGCGTCGTGTTCTATCCGGCGGAGGCGTGCCTGAATCAACTCGCGAATCGCCAGTTGCCCGGACTCCGACGCCGAAATCAAATCTTGAAAACGGGAAACGAAAAGATTCACGCCGTCCGTCTCAAACTTCTGCTCGGCCAGAGGATGTTTGGAACCGAACTGCTTGCGGACGTAATCCAAGGCAGATCGCACGTTTGGCAGCGGAATCCGATGCTCGCGACGAATCGCATCGAGGACGTGAGCCTCAACGAGATTTACAAATGACAATGACGCCAGATCCGGATCGGGCAGGTCGATGACGGGTTTGAAATACTTCCGTCCCGCTTCCGTCGGGTAATGCCGGCCGCGCAGCCAGGAGCGGAGTGTGGCCGTTGGCAAACGCAGGTAATGCGCCGCCTCCGTGATGCCATAGGATGGCAATTCCCGCGGATCTGCCAAAGGATTGATCGAGATTTCAGTGGCGAACTTCAGCGGAGGCTCCTCAGAGCGTATGATTGCCGGTGCGCCTGGGAAAAGCAAGTTCGCATGGCGGCCAACCATTTGCCATTGAAAGCCCGGCCGCTCCTTAATTCGCTAAATCACCCGCTCGTTAAATTCGCTAACTGACTTTAGCTCTTCACCGAGCGCTCGAGGTGTGTGCAGATCAGATCAATTTCGTGCCGGAGTAATTCCGGTTGGTAACGGTTGAAGTAGGTTGGCAAATCGTTGGTCGACAAAACGGAAACATCGGTATCTGTCCAATCGTCTTTGATCTCCCATTCGCCAACGTAGACGAGAACTGCTTTCGTCCAGATGTTCTTGCGGGTGTGCTCCTTAAGCTGAACCCGCAAATCTCGCGCTGATCCCCGCGCTTGCTTCAATGGATCGCGTTCTTCTTCGTCGATCTTCCGACCCGAGAGAAAGAGACCCTCCCCATTTCGATATTCGATTTCGCCGGAGCCGCTTCGAATTTTGTCTCAATTGCAAAAACGCCGGCCGGACCGACGACGACGTGATCGATATTGAAGCCATCCCCGACCAAGTCGTGAAAGGCGCGATAACCCGAGCCGCGCAGGTCGTCGAGGATTTCAGCAACTCGCCGTTCTCCGCGTTCTCCGCGACTCAGACGTCGTAGATTTCTCCACAAACGGCCAAACACGATCACTGAAATTCCGGTCGCAATGATCGCCAGACACAGGAACAAATTCGGCGCCGGTGGCTGGGGATTCCGGGCCCTAGACTCCTCCAGAAGCCAAAGAATCCACAGGAAACCGGTCGAGAAATAGAAGGGAATGAACCAATTGTCGATCAATCGCTCTTTCTCATCCCGGATGGATTGTCCTGCGGTGCGACGCACCTTTAAGACCGACTGCTTCTTGGGGAACACCATCCTGACTAATGCTGCGAATTTCGTGCCAGCCCCGCTCACGATTGCGATTCCCGACTTCCGCCTTGCCCTGAATCGCTAATTCACTGAATCGCCAGTTTGCTAAATGAGTGCGATCACCAGATCGCTAAGTGTTCGTCGCTAGCAAAGCCGAATTGCTCTGGCATATTCAACATTCGCTGGATAAAAACCACGCGTTCCCCGATGGCTCGCGCTCGCTCTAAGAATTCCGCCAACTCGTCCGCCGATCTCGGCTTCGAAGCCAAGCTCTGGCTCGCCGCCGATAAGCTCCGCAGCAACATGGACGCGAGCGAATACAAGCACGTTGTCCTTGGCCTGATCTTCCTCAAGTACATCTCCGACACCTTCGAAGAGCACCATGCCAAGCTCATCGCGGGCAAAGGCGACTACGCTGGAGCCAACGCCGAAGACCCCGACGAATACAAAGCCGAGAATGTCTTCTGGGTTCCACCCGCCGCGCGCTGGGCGTACCTGCAAAACAGCGCGAAACAACCTACCATCGGCAAGATTGTCGATGATGCGATGGTCGCGATCGAGCGCGATAACCAGCGCCTCAAAGGCGTGCTGCCGAAAGACTACGCGCGACCCGGTCTCGACAAACATCGTCTCGGCGAGCTCATCGACCTCATCGGCACGATCGTCCTGATCGATTCCCCTCCGGGGAGCGCACGCGACTCGCGTGCACAGATCGGCGACCTCGCCGATCTGCCCAAAGCTGCAGAAACCCCATCGCAACCTTACGGGAAGAAAACTCACCGCTCGAAAGACATCCTCGGCCGCGTCTACGAGTACTTCCTCGGCCAATTCGCCAGCGCCGAAGGAAAGAAAGGCGGCCAGTTCTACACTCCGCAAAGCGTCGTCCGTCTCCTCGTTGAGATGCTCGCGCCCTACAAAGGCCGAATCTACGATCCCTGCTGCGGCTCTGGCGGCATGTTCGTGCAATCGGAAAAATTCGTCGAAGCCCACGGCGGCAAGATCGGCGACATCGCCATCTACGGGCAGGAGAGCAACCCCACCACCCGCCGGCTGGCCGTCATGAATCTCGCCCTGCGCGGCATCGAGGCCGACTTCGGCCCCGAGCACGCCGACACCTTCCGCCGCGACCTCCATCCCGACCTCCGCGCCGATTACGTCCTCGCCAACCCGCCCTTCAACGACTCCGACTGGTTCCGCAAAGACGACGATGTGCGCTGGCAGTTCGGCGTCCCGCCCCGTGGCAACGCCAACTTCGCCTGGGTGCAGCACTTCATCCACCACCTCGCGCCCCACGGCATGGCCGGCTTCGTCCTCGCCAATGGCAGCATGTCCTCCAACCAGTCCGGCGAAGGCGACATCCGCCGCGCCCTCATCGAGGCCGACCTCGTGGACTGCATGGTCACCCTCCCCGGCCAGCTCTTTTACAGCACTCCAATTCCCGTCTGTCTTTGGTTCCTCGTAAAATCGAAAGCCGCACGCGTGATCAGGGGCTCAGATAATTCGACGTCCGATAGCTTTCGAGAACGCCGACGCGAGACGCTATTTATTGATGCGCGAAAAATGGGCAAGCTCATCGATCGTGTTCATCGTGAACTAACCGAGGACGACCTTACGAAGATAGTTAGCACTTACCACGCATGGCGCTCCGCTCCCTCTCTCAACTCTCAACCCTCAGCTCTCAACCCATTCAAAGACCTTCCCGGTTTTTGTAAGTCAGCCACCACCGCCGAAATCGCTGCGCACGGTCACGTCCTCACGCCGGGCCGCTACGTCGGTGCCGAGGATGCCGCAGACGATGGCGACCCGTTCGAGGAAAAGATGCCGCGTCTCGTCGCCGAACTGCGTGCCCAGTTCGCCGAGTCCGCGAAATTGGAGCAAGCCATCAAAGCAAACATGAGCGGGCTGGGTTATGGCGGTTAATCTCGAAGAGTTGCCCTTGCCCGACGCGTTGCCGCTAATCCCCAACGGTTGGCGCTACGAATCGCTTGGTGACCTCGTTGAAAAACGCGGCGTTTCGTATGGAATCGTCCAACCCGGAAGGGAAACCACCGACGGTGTTCCCATCGTGCGCGTGAACAATATTCGAAATGGGCGCATCGACACGACGGATATGCTTAAAGTCGGAGCCGACGTCGAAGCGAAGTTCCGGAGGTCCCGCCTTCGCGGTGGCGAAGTTCTTTTAACGCTAGTCGGGACGCTCGGCGAGGTGGCCATCGTGCCCCACAACCTTTGTGGGTGGAATGTTGCTCGCGCTGTCGGCGTGATTCCCGTTCGCAAAGACCCCGGCAGCCTTTGGGTTTCCATCTGCCTTCGCTCCGCGTTCATCCAACACTGCATTCGCATGTGGGCGACGACGACAGTTCAAGCCACGTTCAACCTGCGCGATTTGGCGAAACTTCCCATCCCCATTCCACCGACAGACACACGCGAAGCCATCGCGGCGGTGCTTGGCGCGCTAGACGACAAGATCGAGTTGAACCGGCGGATGAACGCGACACTGGAGGCAGTGGCACGGGCGCTTTTCCAGAGCTGGTTCGTGGATTTCGATCCCGTCCGCGCCAAACTCGACGGCCGCACGCCAGTTGGTCTAGACGCCCCAACTGCCGCCCTGTTTCCCGGGCATCTTGAAGACTCCCCTATCGACAAGAAACCCATCGGCTGGGAAGTCACGACGTTGGAAACCGCTCTGTCAGTGCTGGAAACCGGCGGACGACCCAAGGGCGGGGTCGGCGGAATCCTGAGCGGTATCCCAAGCATCGGAGCGGAAAGCATCGTGAGCATCGGTCGATTCGACTTCGACAAGACCAAGTTCGTTCCTGTCGAGTTCTACGAGCGGATGAACAAGGGCCACATCGAAAGCCACGATGTCCTGATCTACAAGGACGGCGGCCGGCCCGGAGAATACGAGCCCCATGTCAGCATGTTCGGCGACGGGTTCCCGTTTGAGAGGTGCTGCATCAACGAGCATGTCTATCGCCTTCGCGCCAATGAACGCCTGAGCCAGGAATACCTCTACTTCTGGCTGACTTCAGACCTCGTCTTCGCCGAGATGAGGATTAAGGGAACGGGCGTCGCCATTCCCGGTTTGAACTCAACCGCCGTTCGTTCGCTTCCCATTTTAGTGCCCCCTCGGCCAGTGGTCGATGCGTTCACGTGGCAAGCCGCCCCGCTCATCACCCGACTGCTCGCCAATGCAAAGCAATCCCGCACCCTCGCCACCCTGCGCGACACGCTGCTGCCGAAGCTGCTGAGCGGCGAGTTGAGCGCCGAGAACGCAGCGCGGAAGGAGGTCTGCAAATAAGCGAACAACCGAGCAATTTTGAACTGCCCAAGAGTATCGACAGTCATCTAGCGGCTGTTTCGAAGCTTTATGCACAAGAGGGAAAGCGTGAGCTCCAGGAAATCATCGTTAATTCCCGGACGCGAATTCACGAAGAATGGAGCCGCGACAACTGGAACGGTGGCACGTACGGCCACGCGCTTTACCTCGCCATCCCAGAATCCTTGTTCTTGAATTCAGTAAAGCAGAAGAGCGAGATTCAGGCGCAAATTCGAGAGGATTTGAACAAAGTTCACAATGTTCAAAACGAGTTCATCGAGGAAGTCTTCCTGGAGATGGAAGTTGGAGAAGATCCCGAATGGCGAAGGGACTCGGGATTGCTCTTGGCAGGGAAGCGGGTGATACCTCCTGACGCGAGCAAACGCATTTGGGGAGATGGTGGCTTCCGCTTGTTCTTTAGCCACAAGTCGGAAGTGAAGAAGGAAACCGGCGAGTTAAAGGACCAACTTCAAGCTTTTGGGGTCTCTTGCTTCGTTGCTCATGAAGACATCCGTCCGACCAAAGCATGGCAGGACGAGATCGAGAATGCGCTGGCGAGCATGGATGGTTTTGCGGCGCTCATGACAGAGAACTTTCATGAGAGTGATTGGACCGACCAAGAAGTCGGCTTCGCTTTCGCGCGCGGCGTGCCCATGATCGCTGTGCGATTAGGCAAGGACCCGTACGGTTTCATGGGAAAGTTTCAGGGACTTTCTTGCACTTGGCTCACTGCTGCCGAAGGGATTGTGAGGATTCTGATCAAGAACGACAGGATGTTTAGCGCCTACGTCGAAGCGCTGAGGAAATGTCCAAGTTGGAGTGGAGGCAACGTCCTTGGCCAAGCATTGCCCGGCATTGAAGCGCTCAACGCACAACAAATCGACGAACTGGTTGCTGCTTTCAACGAGACCAGCGAGCTGCGAGGTAGCTTTGCCTTCACCGGATCGAAGCCGCGCTTATTTGGTCCTGGCTTGCTTTCGTATTTAAACCGGCTCGGTTCTCGTCAGTTCCGGTTTTCAGACGACGGAATCGAGCAAGTGCCATGAGTTCCATCAAAACCGCTATTCTCTAGCTGTGAAGGCTCAAGAGGTTGTTCCGAGGCAAGTTGAGTTTTGAGATTGGGGGATGGAGTTGAAGAGCGGAGTGAGGGCGATGCCAGTTGTAGTGATGGAGGAAGGAGGGCAAGTAATGGGCCCGGAGTGAGGAGTGATTATAGGTGCGAGCGTAGGCCCATTCCCGAAGAGAGGTTTGGATGAAGCGTTCGGCTTTGCCATTGGTGCGAGGGGTGTAAGGGCGGGTAAAGAGGTGGCGCAGGCCGAGCGCTTGGCGTGCCTGAGCGAAGAGCTTTGAAACGTAGCAAGAGCCGTTGTCGCTCATGAGAGCTTGGGGCTCGATCCCCAAGGAGCGGAAGTAAGCGAGCGCACTGTGGAGGAAAGCGATGGCGCTGTGTTTGGATTCATTGGGAAGAATACGAGCAAAGGCGATGCGGGAAGCATCATCAATGGCGACATGGACGTATTCCCAACCTGCGCCTCTGACCAGATCGCGGCGATCACCCGTAACGCGGTGACTGGGTCGCTCAATCCGAGCGAGTTTCTTGATTCGAGGTGGATGAGTTCGCCTGGCTGTTGGCGTTCATAGCGGCGGGCTGGCGGAGGGGGATCGAGCAAAGCCAGCCGATGCAGGCGATGCCGTCGCAGGAGACGCGAGACGGTAGCTTTGGACAGAGCGCATTGGCGGGCGATCTGAAAGGCCGGCATGCGCAGTCGGCGCAGCGCCAGTACGACCGCCACTTGAGCTGGCGGAATCTGTCGTGGACTGCACAGAGGACGAGAAGAACGATCGCGCAGCCCAGCGGCTCCTTGGGTCCGGAAACGGGCCACCCATTTACGGGCCGTGCATTCACTCACAGCGAAAGCCGCCGCGGCCGCCTTCGCGCTGCGTCTTTTCTGGATGATAGTCTCGACAAGAGTTTCTCGACTCCGCGGAGTCAAACGAGCATTGGTATGAATGTTCATGCGCTGGGATTGAGTGGTTGGTTGGTGTGACAACCCCAGCTTCTCAAATCCCTGCCGCATGAACAACCTCTTGAAACTTCACATCTAGCGCGCAACGTTAATGGACCCGCGAGTCACCGAATTCCAGTGCATCATGCCGCTGGACAACATTTTATCGGTGCTGAAACATGGAATTCTATCGCACGAGCGAGCAGCAAAGCTGGCTCATCATTCGGTTGCAATGCCAGAGGTGCAGGAACGGCGCGACCTCAAGCAGGTTCCGCGCGGTTTGAAGCTGCACCAGTACGCCAATCTTTATCTCCACGCGCGCAACCCAATGCTCTACAAACGCAAGGAGCAGGTAGCGAATCTGTGCGTGTTGTGCGTGTCGCTCGAAGTGCTGGAACTCGACGGCGTTGTCCTGGCGGACTGTAACGCCTCCAGTGACTACGTGCGATTTTTGGCGCCGTCTAATTGGCGGCTTCTGGATTTCAACGACATCTTGGCTCTCAACTGGACGCATCCCGACGATCCAATCGCCCAAATGCGCCATCGGTCCCGGAAATGCGCCGAAGTGTTGGTGCCCCACGTTGTGGAGCCTCGCTTTCTCATTGGGGCGAGGGTCGTGAATCGGACGGCGGAAGCGCAATTGCGAGCGCTCGGTTTTTCGCTCCCCATCACCATTGATCCTGGGCTATTCTTTCGCTAGCCACGCGCTCCCTCATGTTCAAAGCACTAATCGGAGACATTTTTGCGAGTCGAGCGCAGACGTTCGTAAATACGGTGAACTGCGTCGGCGTCATGGGAAAAGGCGTCGCTTTTGAGTTCAAGAAACGCTTTCCGGAGATGTTCGAAGATTACGCTGGGCGGTGTGAGCGCGGACAGGTCAAACTCGGAGAGCCGTACCTCTATCGGGACCGCAGCAGAGCGAGCATCGTCAATTTTCCAACGAAAAGTCATTGGCGTGCTGCGTCCCGGCTTTCGGATATCGAGCGCGGACTGGACTACTTCATCGCGCACGCGACTGAATGGAAAGTTACGAGTGTTGCGTTCCCTCCGCTCGGTTGCGGCAATGGCGGTTTGGAATGGTCGGAAGTCGGACCGTTGATCTACGCAAAGCTCCGAGAGGTGAATTTCGACGTGGAGGTTTACGCTCCCTACGGTACGCCGAAGAACGAGCTGACGGAAGAGTTCTTGAGCGCGCCATCGCAAATGAGCCTCGACGGAAAAGGGCGCCGCGGAGAGAAATTAAACCCCGAATGGGTGGCGCTCGTCGAAGTGGTGCGTGAACTGGGTCAACAGCCCTACGCGAATCCGGTTGGTCGCACAATTTTTCAAAAGATCGCTTATGTGCTCACGGAGATGCGCGTGGAGACGGGGTTTCAATTCGGAAAAGGCAGCTACGGTCCTTTTGCTGACGAGGTGAAACTGGCGTTGCATGAACTGGCCAATCGAAATTGGGTTCGAGAAGAGCAACTCGGCAAGATGACCGCACTGCGTGCGGCGCCACAGTACGAGGAGGACCGGAAGAAATTCTCAGACGTTATCGAACGTCACAGCAAGGCGATCGCGAAAACGGTGGATCTCTTCAGCCGCATCAAGAACACCGACCAGGCTGAGGAAGTAGTCACGGTGTTGTTCGCCAGCAGAGAGTTAAAGAAAGCAAAACCCGGCAAGGAATTGGCCGAGCAAGAGCTATTCGACTACATCCTCGATTGGAAGAAAGCGTGGCGGACGGAAGAGAAGAGGCCCGAAGTGGCAAGCGCAATTCGCCACCTGGTTATGCTTGGATGGATGCGTCTCCAATTTAGCGAGTCTCTTTCAGAGACCGTCTAGTTCGTGTCCTCTTTGAACGAATCCGTCGTCGAAGAAGCTGCGCTGACGTGGTTCAGGGAACTTGGATACGCCGTCGAACATGCGCTCCATCTCGCGCCGGGTGAAGCCGCAACTGAGCGCCGTTCATTCGGTGACGTCGTACTGTCGGCGCGACTGCGCGACGCAATCACGGGGCTAAATCCGAATATGCCCAGCGAAGCGCGCGACGAGGCGTTGCGTAAAGTGCTGCGACTCGAAACGCCATCGCTCATCGGCAACAACCGGCGCTTTCACCAGATGCTGCGCGATGGCGTCGAAGTCGAATACCGGCGCGAGGACGGCAGCATTGCCGGCGATCACGTTCGGCTGATCGATTTCGGCAATTCTGAGGCAAACGACTGGTTGGCGGTGAACCAGTTCACCGTCATCGAAGGCCAGAACAATCGACGGCCGGACATCGTCGTCTTCGTTAACGGCCTGCCGCTCGGGATCATCGAGCTGAAGATTCCGGAAGACACCGACAAATGGTTTGCCGCTGCTTACAATCAGATTCAGACCTACAAACAGGAGATTCCTTCGCTGATGCATTACAACGAAGTGACGGTTATCTCCGACGGACTCGACGCACGCATCGGCTCGCTGACGGCGAATCAGGAGTGGTTCAAGGTCTGGCGTACAATCGAAGGAGAGTTCGATGCGCCTGCAACCGCGCTCGAATTGGAGACGCTCGTTCGTGGCGTGTTCGAGAAGCGACGTTTCCTCGATCTCATCCGGAACTTCATCGCATTCGAAGATGATCCGGATACGGGCGCGGTGCATAAGCTAATCGCCGGCTATCATCAATTCCACGCGGTGAATGCCGCGGTCGATGAAACGCTCCGCGCCACTGCGGTCGAGCGTGCAGAAGAAGTCGGACACTATTGGGCCGGCAAAATGGAAGGCGGCAAACGTGGCGACCGTCGCGTCGGCGTCATCTGGCACACGCAAGGTTCAGGCAAAAGCCTGTCGATGCTGTTCTACGCCGGCCGCATCATTGAGCACCCCGCGATGGAAAATCCGACGCTGGTTTTCCTGACCGATCGAAACGATCTGGACGATCAACTCTTCGGTCAGTTTCAGCGTTGCCACGAATTGGTGCGCCAGACGCCGGTCCAAGCGGAGTCAGTCGAACATCTCCGAAAACTTTTGAATGTCGCCAGCGGCGGTGTGGTTTTCACGACGATGCAGAAATTCATGCCGGAAGAAAAAGGCGGAAAGGCGCCGCTTCTCTCCAACCGCAGAAACATCGTCGTCATTGCTGATGAAGCGCATCGCAGCCAATACGACCTGATCGACGGCTTGGCGCGCAACCTCCGCGATTCGCTTCCAAGCGCCTCTTTCATCGGGTTCACCGGCACACCGATCGAGAAGACCGATGCAAACACTCGCGCCGTCTTCGGTGATTACATCAGCATTTACGATATCCAGCGAGCGGTCGCAGACAAAGCAACGGTCCCCATTTACTACGAGAGCCGCGTCGCCAAGCTCGGGCTGAATCAAGCGGAGCTTCCGAGGATTGACGAGGAATTCGAGGAGATCACCGAGGGCGAAGAGCTGACGCGGAAGGAAAAGCTCAAAACGAAGTGGGCCGCGCTCGAAGCCCTGGTCGGGAATCCAAAGCGGATCGATCTCATCACCGCTGACCTCGTTCAGCACTACGAGCGCCGGCTCGAAGCGATGGAGGGCAAGGCGATGATCGTCTGCATGAGCCGCCGCATCTGCGTGGAGATGTATAACGCGATCATCAAGCTGCGTCCCGAATGGGCGAGCGGGCCGAACGACGAGGACAACGGGAAGTCTTGTGTCGCCAAAATCGTGATGACCGGAAGCGCCGAAGATGGTCCCGAGTGGCAGCAGCACATCCGAAACAAAGACAAGCGGCGGAAACTCGCCGCCCACTTCAAGGCACCAGACGATCCGTTCAAGATCGTGATCGTGCGCGACATGTGGCTGACCGGCTTCGACGCGCCGTCGCTGAGCACGATGTACGTCGACAAGCCGATGCGCGGTCACGGGCTGATGCAAGCAATCGCGCGTGTGAACCGCGTTTTCCGCGACAAGCCCGGCGGCTTGGTCGTCGATTATCTCGGCTTGGCCGATCAACTAAAGCAGGCACTCGCGGTCTACACCCAGAGCGGCGGCAAAGGCAATCCGAGCATCGACACCGCGGCGGCAATCGCCGTCATGTTGGAGAAACACGAAATCGCATGCGGCATGATGCACGGCTTCGATTGGTCGAAATGGGGCAAGGGAACGCCGGCCGAAAAGATGGGTCTGCTTCCGTCCGCCCAAGAACACGTACTTGAACAGGAGAAAGGCAAAGAACGCTTCGTTCAAATCGTGACTGAGTTATCGCAAGCGTTCGCACTTTGCGCCGGAAGCGAAGATGCGATCGAGATTCGAGATGACATTGGCTTCTTTCAGGCAGTCAAAGCCGCGCTTGCCAAGACGCGTGGCGAACGCAAGGCCTCGGAGTCTCTCGACCACGCAGTTCGCCAGCTCGTGGCGAAGGCGATCGTTCCTGAAGGCGAGATCATCGACGTCTTCAGCGCCGCCGGCCTCAAGCAACCCGACATCAGCATTCTCTCCGATCAATTCCTCGCTGAAGTGGGCGGACTCAAACACAAAAACGTCGCCGCGGAGCTGCTTATCAAATTGCTCGGTGACGAAATAAGAGTGCGATCGAAGCGAAATCTCGTCCAGAGTCGCGAGTTCTCCGAGATGCTCAAGAAAACGCTGAACGCGTATCATAATCGCGCAATCGCCACGCAGGAAATCATCGAGGAACTGATCCAGTTGGCCAAACAAATGAGCGCAGCGAATCAGCGCGGCGTTGATCTCGGCCTGAACGACGACGAAGTCGCCTTCTACGACGCGCTCGCCGTCAACGACAGCGCCGTCGAGGCGATGGGCAAAGATGAATTAAAGGTCATCGCCACCGAGCTAGTCACCCAGGTTCGCAAGAGCGTTACCATCGACTGGACTCTGCGCGAAAGCGCCCGCGCTAAAATCAAAGTCCTCGTGAAACGAATCCTTCGAAAGCACGGCTACCCCCCCGATTTGGAGGAAGAGGCCACCAAAACCGTCCTCGCCCAAGCCGAGCTGCTCTGCGCAGAATGGGCCGCTTAACCCAAAGTGCTCGCTCATCCGTTGTCTGAGATGAGAAACCCCCACCATTCGCCCTCGTGAATTCGACAGAGTTACTGGGTGTCCTAGCGACCGTGGTGAGTGGGATATCGGCTATCTTGGTCGCATTCTGGGTAGGCGCGAAGCAAGGATCTGCGATCCGGGCATTTTGCCGTCTTTTATTGATCTTAAGTTTGATCGCCCTGTTTATCATCGCCGTGTTTGGTTTTGGTCTTTGGTTGCATGGGCGGTCTGTCAGAGCGAAAACCACCGCCCAAGAACCAAGTCCTTCCATCACTGCGACGGTCCACAGCCCTACTACCTCACCATCTCGCCCGAGCCCCACGCCAACGCCAACGCCGACGCCGACGCCGAAGAAGCAACCGGTTCTGCTCCCGACCCCGACGAGAATTGAGATCTTGCCCAGGAAATGGTTCACCGATCCTGATGGCGGAGAAATCTGGGATCCAAGGGAGTGCGGTTATATAAACGAACGGGGAGAATTGCAGATTTCGCCCCAATGGGACCGCGCCTACTCATTTTCCGAGGGATTAGCACTAGTGCGGACCAGCGCGGATGCGGACCTGTATTACATTGATACGGACGGTAAATTCGTTTTGAAAACAACGTCCCCGAGGCACGGGGGCAATTTTGTGGAAGGGCTTGCGCCCGCCAAGGATTTAGCAACCCACCAGTGGGGCTACATCAACAGAGCGCGTCATTTTGCAATCCCCGCTAGATATTACATGACGACCGAATTCTCTGAAGGACTCGGCCAGGTTCAGATTTCCGAAAAGCAGTTTGGCTTCGTGAACCGTGACGGTCAGCTGGTTATTTCGGGACGGTGGTCTAATGTCGGCACGTTCTCGGAGGGGCTCGCCTCTGTGTCGCAAGGAGGAAAATGGGGTTACATCGACACGAAGTCGAACGTTGTTATTCCACTCCAGTGGGGCAATGCAGGACAGTTTTCGGAAGGCGTTGCTACTGTTAGAGAAGGCAATGTATGCACCTTGATCGACAAAAGAGGCGCAATCCTCGTCCGAACGGCGTTCGATCACGTAGGTCTATTCTCGAATGGCTTCGCGATCGCTCGCCAGAGAGGAAAGTACGGATTTATCAACATGTCAGGAAAACCCGTGACGCCTTTTGAATGGGATGAAATCATGCGTGATGACCGTCAGGGTACGAGTCACCGGATCTATTGGAATCTCGCGAAACGTTCTGTCGCTGATATTGCGATCGCGGTTTGGTTTGATCCAGACCTCAAAGAAATTTGGCGAGCTAAACTACCACTCATCCAAGACAAGTATTGATGCCAACTCCGGGGTGCAAAACTCAGGACAGGCTCCGCGCGTGCTTGTATCGGCTGCGTTTGTGAATCCTGCGGGCGACACGCCCGCCGCTACACCATCAGCTTATCCGAGCGAGGCCATATCGATGACACTTAAGGTGCGCCGAGGTCGTAGACTTCCACTACGCCAACGCCCGTTCCGTTGTTCGATCCCGCGAGCAGCGCTGTGTAAGGACCGGGCGGAAGCGTGGCGGCCAGGCCCGACTCCAACGGGTCTGTGGGCGCCAGACCCGCGGCGGTCAATTCCGCGGCTTGGGCGGCATCATCCTGCCAGTCGTTATTCCCCAAGACGAGCGCTCCGTTGTTGTCGCGCAGCTCCAGCGTCGGATTAGCCAGCGCACCGGGCACCCCGAGGGCGGTCAGGCTGGGGCCGATACCGCGCACGACGATCCTGTCATTGCCGCTCTGGTTGCCCAGGATGAAACCCGCGATGACGATGTCGTCGCCGGTGCTGACGAAGGCGCGAGTGCTCAAGTTGGCCAGCTTCGAATCGACTCCCGGGTTGAGATCGTACACTTCAACCAGGGCGACGCCGGTAGTGTTATTGTTGCCTCGGACGACCGCAGTGTAGGCGCCGGGATCCAGGGTTGCGTCAATCGCTGACTCGAAATCATTAGTCGGCGGAATACCCGTGGCGATGATCGCTGCTTCCTGCGCGGGGTCGTCTCTCCAGTTGTCGTTGGTAATCGGGGCTGCGCCCGGGCGATGCAATTCCATGACCGGATCGGCCAGGACACCGGGAACGCCCGTAATTGAAGGCCCTATGGCTCGGAGGAGCACGTGCTTCGGAGCCGTCCCCGTGATGATGAATCCGCCAATGCCAACGTTATCCCCGGTTAGAACCCGCATCCGTGTCGAGAGATTGATCGTCTGCGCCGCCGGCGTCGCAGTCGGAGTCGCAGTGGGCGGAGGGGTGGTTGTAGCCGTAGGACTAGGCGTCGGCGATGCTGGGGGCGTGGCAGTTGGGGTTGCCGTGGGACTAACCGTGGCGGTAGCGGTCGGGCTTACGCTTGGTGTAGCTGTGGGCGTGGCGGTAGGTGTGGCCGTTGGTGTCGCCGTCGGGGCAACGGTAGGCGTAGGCGTGGGCGTTCCGCCCTGGTAGGCAACGTAGATGGCGTTCGCGCCACCGGTGAATTGGACTCCGAACGCCACCTCTCCCTGATTGTTCAGGCTTACCCCGCCCATGAGAAATGCGACCACCTGAGGGCCGGCATCGGTCGGCAGGGTGTCGTTGACTCCGGCGATCCGTTGAAAGGTGACGCCGTCGGTGACGAAGACCGAATCCCGCGGAGTCGGCTGATTGTCGTTCCCGCGGAAAGCCACCAATCCCACGTCGTTGATCGAGGGAGCGAAGAAGTCGATGCTGGTAAAACCGGCGCCGTCGCTGACGGTCGGGAACATCGTCGTGGTCGTGCCATCGCCCACCACGATTCGGCGGGTGGAGGCAGCGGGGCTCGTCCGGGTCGTGAACGCGACCTGATTGAGGTTGTTCATGGAGATGCTGTTATCCATCGCGAAGAAGACCGGGCCGATGTTGCTGTCACCGGCCGCGACCAGAGTGGAAGTTCCATCCGCGTTCCAGACTCGAACTTCCTTATAGGTGGATGCCTCACCGTTGATGTTCGCCTGGGCCGCGAGGCGGTTGTTGTTGTTGAAAGCCGGGGCGTAGAGAAACGAATAGCGGCTGTTGGGATCGCCCAGCGTTTCGGTGACGTAGTTGATGAAGGCGGTAGTCGCGACGTTGTAGGTTCCGAGCGCCTGTGGGGTGTTGAATTTCACCCGCATGCCGATGAGACCGTTGTCGTTGATCTCCGGGTTGGTGTAGGAAGTGGCGCCCAGCGGTCCGCTCGTGACGCGGGTGGTCTGGCCGGTGGCGTTATCGTAGAGATACAAACCGTCATTGGCGGCGCTGGCGCTGGCGAAGCGAGGAAACGATACCTGGTTGCTCTGGTTCACAAATGGATCGCTCAGGAGGGCGTCATTATCGTTCGCGTTGTAAACGGCCGAGCCGCTCCCGTGGCCGCCAAACCAGAGTCCCGGGCTGGTCGTCAGTCCGATCGTGTTCACTTTCACGGCAACATTGCCGGCGTCGTTGAGATTCGAAGTGACGCTATTGAAGGTGGAGCCGTTGGGCAGGTTGAACGCCGTGCCGCCAAGGTCGGCGCGCACTTGCAGCTGAATGTTATAAACGATCGGCAGGGAGATGGCGGCGCCACTGAGCTGAGGGACGTTTGTTTCCTGTTCCGAGCCCATCAGGATGAGCGCAGGAGCGAGCAAGGCGACGGCAAGCGTGATTCTAATTTTGGCCATTGATGGAAGGGTATCATGCCGATCGCAGATCGACAAAACAGCTGCGAGCGATACAACGATCGTATTGGATTAGGGACAGCTCGGAATCCCGTGCGAAGAAATCGCTATTGGAACTGCGATCTCGGGAGAGGCCGCGGTCCAACGGCGGGGCAAGTAGCAACGGGGGCAATTCGAATCGAAAACTTAGGCGGCCGCCGCGCGTAGCGCTGGCATTGACTCGGATCAAACGAGGTGTTGAAGCGGGCTGAAATTAGATTAGTTCAGCGTAACGGCTTCTTATGCTCAGGCGGATACAGCTTTCATTCTTCTTGGCGGCGTTTGCGGCGCTCGCGGTCCCGGTTGGCGCGCAGGAGACTGATTATAGCCCGTCCAAGGAGATTGAGTCGCCGTCACCGGACGGCCGATTTGCTTTCCTGGCCAGCTACACGGCGGAGAAACGGACCCTGGACTTGATCGAGAAGGACTCCGGGAAGGTGTTGCTCCGCGTGGCGGAATCGGAGGAAGGAACCAACCGCCTGAGCAGCGAGGCGCTTTGGGCGCCCCATTCGAAACGGGTGGCGCTCTGGGTCTCGCATTATCGCCGGTCGGCGGAGCTGTCAGTCTACTTCCGGGAGGATGATACTTTTCGCGAAATCAAATTGCCGGCCCTTCCTGCGGCGAAGCTTCCCAAGAAGGTGGAGAACGACAAAAAACATTTCTGGCATGTAGCCTCCAGCGATTGGGCAACGCCCGTCCGGTGGCTGAAAGACGGATCGCTTGTCGTGGAAAGCGAGACGGTGATCGATGGGGGTGGCAATACGGCGACCGCGACGCGCACCACGGTGCTCGGATTCGATCGGTCCGGCAAAGCGAGGATTGTGAAGTCGACGCAAAAAGTAACGGTGGATATTGAACCGGGTAGCTGAGAGCAGGGCTAGGGGAAATCGATGGCGCCGTAACGCGGGTGAAGGAGCGGCCGGGCTTTCAATGGCGAATGCGGAATGCGCAATGCCCCAACTCATTCGACGCGCTCAGGGAACACCTGCCTCGCCCCTAGGGGAGGAGTCTGGGCAGCACGTTGCCGATGAAGTCGACGAACCAGTGGCCGATCATGTTGGCCACCAGGTCGCGGCGCCAGATGAAAAAAAGCGCGAGCATGCCGCCGAGCACGAGGGCGATGAGGATGTTGGCCCAGCCGCCGGTCCAATGGCCGACGCCGAAGATCAACAGCGGCACCCCGGCTGCCACCCAGCGCGGCAGGCCGAAGGCGTGCAGTCGTTCGATGGCGTAGCCGCGATAACAGAGTTCTTCGACGACGCCCGCGCGCAGAACGATGAGGGAGAGCAGCCAGGTAGGCAGCTTATCGAACGCTTTTCCCGTCTCGCCGCCGGTGTATCCCGTCAGCGCCACCAAAAGCCCTCCGACCAGCAGACAGCCGATGCCGAGAAGAAATCCCCACAGGACCGATTTGCCCCAAGGCGCGGTGCCGAGGCCGATCGAGCTCAGGGAGAGGCCTTCGCCCACTTTTATGATGACAAAAAGGAGAACGGCCACGACCCACATGCCTGCTTCTTTGATCAGCGCCGACGTAAAGGTCGGGTCTGGCCAAACATAATTCACCAGTTGGCGGACGATCAACATGCCGAAGAGCGCGATGAACAAACCGAGCCAGGTCACGGCCCCAGGTCGCTGCGGAGGTGGATCGGTCATTGGGAAGGCGGAAGGCATCGAAGGCGGAAGGATGAAGGCGGAAGGCGGAAGTGGGAAGTAAAAAGGGGGAACGGGCAATCGGCGCCGACTTCGAGAAGATCTAACAGGAGGAAACAGGGCAAACGGAGACACCCGATCTTTTCCGACTCTGTTGTCTCTGTTATCTCCTGTAAGACCAGTCAGCGCAGGACGGCCACCCAGGTGTTCGCGGCGCCCGACCAGACGGGCTTAGCGTTTCAACTCACCTGCCGTCGGCGTCAACCCAGCCGACGACGCCGCGGTAGTTGACGAGCTTCCAGCGCTTGCCGTCCTCCAACACCTCGGCCTCTTCGAGCGCGGGCGCGACGCCGATAACGGTCGCCCTCACCGTAGGCTCTACGCGGATGGGGAGATCGCGCGGCGCGTCCGGCTCGGCGGACGCTTCCCCCGCGTCCGTGCTCTCAAGCAACGACGCAAGCTGCGCTCTCTCCCTCTTGCTGATGCCGTCCTGGGTGCTCATGTACTTCTTGAGAGCCTTCGGCTTGATTTCGATCTCGGAGACGATCGTCTCGTCGGCGACACGCGCGCGCGCCCAGTGGCACTGGGCGAGCACGTGGTCATCGAGCTTGACGCTCACCTCGCGCTTCTTGACGCCCGTCTCGCTGTTCTGACGGCTGACAATGTCCCACGAGTCGAAGATCGCCCCGCCGGCCTGCTCGGGCACACCCAACTTCACGTTCGCCCCCTTGTCGTAGATGCGGATGACGTTGTCGAAGCCGTCGCCGCGCTTGGCGAGATCGGGCGTGCAGGAGATGACCGCGCCGGGCGTCGTGCCGAGCGTGCGCACCCTGAGGACGCGGTGGTTTGAGGGCGCGGGGCTCGCGTCGCACTCCATGAGGAAGTAAAGGCGGACGAGGCGCGGGCTCTTGCCAGCCGGGAAGTCGGGCGAGAACAGGACGCTCACCGTCCAGTCAGACCAGACCGGTGGGAGCGCGACCTTCTGCCTGATCTCTCCCGCGCCCTTGCCGAGGATAAGGTCGAGCACGTCCTGCGAAGCCTGACTCGGCTTGTCGGGCGTGACCTTGCCGTTGGTCATCGTCCAGCTCCAGTTGAGCGGCTCGTCGCTGTAGACCGAGTAGAGCTGTTGGCCCTTGCGCATCGTGCCGGTGTGCGCGGGTTGGAGCGTGATGACGACATTGTGCGTGTCGGGCAGTTGCGGCCCGTCAGGGTCGAACTCAAGCTTGTCGAGCTTGACGCTGCTCAGGCGCACGAGCTGGCGGTCGGGGAGCAAGAGGCCGTAGGCGACCGGGTCAATGACGGCCTCGCCCGTCTGGTTCAGCCCCTCGATGATGTCGGCCGTCTGCGTGCGGTCGAGGCCGAACTGGAGCGTCAAGGTCTTCTCGTTGATCTTGAAGTCGTCGAGCAGTTGGGTGCGGATGGTGTTGAGGTTCTTCTGGTAGATCGGGGCGAGGATTTTGATGTGCGCGTCGAGCTTGGCCGCGTCGAGGCCGCCTTCGGGCGTGATGAGCGTGTTAATCTTGTCCGCGATTTCGGTCAGCTTCCAGTCCACGTGGATGTTATTGAAGACGGTCGTCTCGTAAGACTTGACCATCAGGTAGAGGTACTTCAGGAGCGTCAGGCGGGCGCGCTGGCCCATCTCGCGGACGAAGCCGGTGGCCTCCAGGTCAACCTTGCCGATCTGACGTGCGCGCTCCTGCTGCATGCTGAAGATGGCCGCCGCCGCCGAGGCGATGCGCCCGTAGCCCTCGCTGACGGCCTGAAGCGCCTCCATCAGATCCGCGGCGAACTCGGCCTTGCGCTGGTTGAGGTCGCGAATCCGTTTGACGAGCGCCTTCCACTCCGGGCTGTCGGATTCGAGTTTCTGCAACTCGGCCTCGACCTCGTCCTCGGACACCTGCAGTTCCTTCATCGCGCCCGCGACGCCGGAGACGGCTGTGCCCAAACCCTTACCGACCTTCGACCACTCGATGGACTCCTTCTTGGCTTCGTCCTTGTCCTTCGGCGGCTTCTTCTTCGCCTTTTCCTTCGCTTTCTCCTTCGCCTTCTTCGCCTTCGACGCGGCGTCGGCCGCCTTTGTCATCACGCCGCCCATCTTCGAGATAGTGTCGGGCGTGTCCTCGTCTTTGCCGCCAACGAACGAGGCGGCCACGTCGCCGAGCTTGCCGATGGTGCCGAGCACGGGCTGGCCGACGGGGATGATCTGACAGATGGTGGCTGCGATCTTGATGCCGAACCGAATCTGCGCCTTTCTCTGGAGGTCGTTTTTGGCCTTCGACATCAGGCTGCTGCGCAGGGTGCCGAGGTCGTTGCCGAGTTTGTTTAGCTCCTGCGTGATGCTTTCGATGCTGCTCGTCACCGAGTCAATCTTCGCCTCGGCCGCCACGACCCGCGCGGCCGCCTGTTCCGCGTCGTCGTTGGCCGCGCCGATGGCGTCGTTGAGTATGTCCGACGCCTCCTTCGCCTCGCGCTGTTTGGCCTCTATCCAGCCGGCGAGGAGGATGAGGCGCATGGCCCGCTGCGTCTCGTCGCCGTAGAGTTTGACCGTGCTCGGCAGAGAGAGCAGCGGCGTGTAGCCGGCGGCGTTGCCGAAGTAGTCGAGGTGTCCGCGCAGGCGCGCGAGCATCGAGGCGACCTCGCTCTGCGCCGCCATCCAGTGCGCTGAGTCGGTCTCCCACGCGCCGCCCGTGGGCGGGTCGAGGGCGAGCGCCGCGTCGTAGTCGGCGAGCATCGCCTCGGTCTCGACGCGCTCGCCGCCGAGGAAGAGGTCGCGCGCGTATTCGAGCGCCTTCTGGACGGCGAGCGGGTGGAGCCAGGCGTTCGAGGCGGGCGAGACGACAGGCTTGGGCGTGTCGCCCCTGGCTTTGCGCGGGCCTTGCGACTTGGCGTCCGCGCCCTTCGTCGTGTTGCGCGAGTCGGTCTTGACGAGGCTTTTATCGGCGTTGTCCGTGCCAAAGACGTTGTAGTACATCTTCAGCTTGTACTTGCCGGCCGAAGTGGGGTCGCCGGCCGCGCCGCCCGAATAGTCTCGCTGCTTGTCGCCGGCTGTGCCGCCCGCGTTCGTGAAGCAGCGCTTGAGCGCCTCGAGGTTGGTGGTGAGGCCGCCGCCGTCGCCCGCGTCGCCGGGCACTCCGGCCCCGACCGCGTTCGTGCCGTTTTCGGGGAAGGAGTTGTCGCCCTTCGTGTTGGAGCCGACGGGAACGACGCCCCACACCCACCCATAGTCGATGTAGACGGCGGCCGGGTTGAAGTCGACCGTGCACTTGCTGTTTCCCTCGCCTTTGCGGCTTATGTTGAAGACCTGTTGCGTCCAGTGCTGCATGCTCTTGCCGTTCGAGCCGTCGCGGCCCGAGCCGGGATGCTGGCCGTTGCCGCCCGTGGCGGCCAAGCGCGGGCGGGTGTCGCCCATGGGTTCGACCTTCCCGGCGAAGATTTTGAGCGAGCCGGCGTTGCGCCCGTGCGCGCCGTTCTGGCCGGCCGTGTTGCCCTCGGCGTTCTTCGCCTTGTCGAGCGCCCAAGGGAGCGGCGACGTGTTGATGGCCGCGTCGGCCGTCGCCCAGTTGATGCGGCGCGCGTAGACGACGACCTCGGCCTCGGGCAGCGAGAACTCGCCGCGCACTTCGAGCGTGTCGCAGTAGATTTGCAGGGACTTTGTCGCGACGCGCGGGTTCTGCGGGTCGAGCGTCTGTTTGGCGCGGTCAACGTGGAGCGCCTTCCAGATACCGTTCGGGTCGTTAGGGGCGAGGACGATGTGGACGCCGATAACCGTGTGGTTTTCCGTTTGGTCGTTGTTCTTCGTCGTGAAGCGATTGATGTAGAGGGTGCTGGTGGCAGAGGGTTTCTCGGGTTGAGAGACGAGAAAAGTCTGCTGCGGGCTGACTTTCGAGAGGTCTGCCACTTCGTTAAGGCTCATTCTTTCTCCTCTTTGGGTAAGATTAGTGTGCCGGGGCGACGAGGCATTGCTAGCACCCGAAGCGTGAGGCGGGCAAGGCTTATTTTTCAACTCGGCCCACGCGCAAAGCGCCGCGCTCCGCGAGTCTTTTGCGGGGCGCGGCGGCTTCACTCCGGCTCAAAATTTGACTGGTTTATCCAGGCGAGTTTGAGACTTGCTGGAATTGCGGCTCCCAGCGTTCAACGCAAGCATCGTAACCTCCTTCGCTGAGGCTACGGCGCGTCAAGAGCCGCTTACGATAAATCGCACCCGGTCGTGGACTACACCAGTGACCTCGACATTGGTCGCTATACGTGACTCACGTATAGCAGCGAGCAGCGCAACCCAATCTGTTTTTTCGTTCGCCGCATCCAACTCGACGCTTCGAGCGCTTGGCGCTTGCCTAAAGTGGCGGATTACGAGGGCAAGCCGTTGCGCGCGATAGTTCCCATCTGTTCGCAGAAACGATCCAGCTCGCCGAGCGTGGTGTAGACGTTGGGCGTGATGCGGAGGCCCTGAAACTCTTCGTGGGCAGCTCGAGCATGGTTCCCTTTACTCTGTCAAGGTGGCCTCCGAGGATTGCACATTTACCTCATACTGGAATGTGCGGTCTGATTTTTACGGCTTCTACCTTCGCGTTTCTGGCGCAAAAAACCTTATAGGCGGTCGAGTAATCATCCGAAAAGAGCCGTTTTGCCGAGTTAAGAAACCGTGTGTGCGACCCCAACGCCGCTGGGTGCAAGTCTTCAGGAATAGGTTCGCGCTTCCAGTTGGACATTATTTGAGCGCCTCGTGATAGCGTAGCGAACAGCCCAAGATGCGGTGCGAACACACGCGTGTTAAAATAATGCCAGCAGGCACTTTGAAATACTGAATCGGACTCACAGCCGCTCAAGAAATCATCCATCATGTCGCAAAAGCTCATAAGCGCGAAAAATCCAAACAGGGCTTTTCCTCGAGGATTCTCATCCTCCGCCGCTTCCAGCATGTATCGGATGCAATTGCGTGGCTCATTGAGCACTTCCAGTATCTCCCGCACGCTCCAACCGTCGACATTTCCTCCGGCAGATAACCAGACAAAGGTTTCTATCGTGAGGTCTTCGTCTATCAGATCCTTTAGCTCCAAAAAGGCATAAAACTTGGGCGCCAAGGGAGTGTTTCGTCCTTGGAGGCGGTATCTACTGCGCGTCAGTAGCCCCATTAATAGCGGTTGAGGATATCGCTTGAGATAAAAGCGTTGGAGAACCGGTTGCCTCAGCATCTGTTCAATGTCCGCTACGATATCCTCCCGAAGGCGGAGAGGTACTACGTTCGCCAATGCCGCTATCTCGAGCAGGGCAAAGAAACCGAGGAGATTATCGAGGCCCTGAACGAGCCCTTCATTACTTCCCGCCTTGCCGGGGGCAAGCGGCCTTGCTCCATGCAACAGGTGTCGCAAGACGTCCGAAAAGCCGCGCCACGAATCCGCCGCGACCACCGCGTGCAACATTCGCGCCGCCTCCGCCATCTCCTCATTGCGGTAGTCATGGATGAGAAGGTCCAGATTAGCTTCTTGCTTAGATGCCATTATTCCGTCAATGCGTGCGGCTGTTTATTGGTGCTATTTTACGTTTGCATAAAGGAACTTTGCGGGTTCCTCACAATCGCTTCTGGGCTTGCAGATCGTAATATGCGTTGCCGAATCAATTCGCGAAGGATGAGGATCGTCCTCCAGAAACTCCGTGTTAATCACTACGTTCTCTTTCTTGGTAACAACAATAGCTCTTGCTCGTAGTTGCGGGGCGCTTCGTGAAGCCTTTTCGGTTCGTTGACGAAGCAGGTTAAGTAGCTCCGACTTCTCTTCAAGATCGTTTAGCACCTTCAGCCGCCACTTAGCTATTCCACCGGCTCCGGCGACGTAAGGAATACCCAGCAACGTCTCGCTGACCAATTGAGTTATTCGGCTGCCCATATGAGCCGGGGCGTAGAAAACTAATTCGCAGAGCTTTAGCCACGGCTTCTGTTCTTTGTGGGCAGTTAGCATGGCAAGCCGTATGATGACGGCGCCCAGGGAATGGCCGACCAACGTTATCCGCTTGTATGAGAATGGCTGCTTTCGCTCCAAGAGGGGAAGGATAAAATCCTGAACACCGTCAAGGGGATTAGAAATCAGCTCGTTAATGTAATCGTAAAAAATGTTTGCGCTATCCTGGGCTTGTTGACGAAGTCCATCATACCCGAAATAAACGACATCGGAACCTTGGAAGATGGGATTGCCCACAATTCGATCAGGGAACTGAATCCATGTGCCACACGCTGATCCGTTGAAGCCATGAACGAAAATGATGAGATGACCATCGGATTGGATGGATCTATAGATCATGGTCGGCTCTGGGATTTTCTTACGCCAAAAAACGCGAAAGGGCTGGCTTTGATGGTGCAGAAGCCGACTCCGGCAATGCGTATCCAGGGTCGATGTAGTGTCGGACATAAGGTGAAGTCGATGCTAATGCGGGAAGGGAGCGAACATCGGTCGATAAATCTCGGCGGCGGAAAAGAGAGAGGCCATGGGGGTCCGGTAGCTCCGCATTCAAGGACAAACCGGCCTTCCTTGTCTAGACGAAAAAGCGATGGACGCGCGAGCCGGTTCCGGTTCAGAAGAGACGCGCTTGATCTAACACGAGAAAACAGAGTAACGGAGCGACCCGATCTTCGGGATTATGTTGTCTCTGTTGCCTCCTGTAAGAGGAATTGGCGTTACGCCGGCAAGCCGTTGCGCGCGATCAGCTCCATCTGCGCGCAGAAACGATCCAGCTCGTTGAGCGTGGTGTAAACGTTGGGCGTGATCCGGAGACCCTGAAACTCTTCGTGAATGATGGGCACGGTGAAGATGCGATGTTTGCTAAACAGATACTTAGCGACGGCTTCAGCGTTTGAGCCTTCGACCTGAACGTTCGCGATAGCGCATGACTGATTCGATTCGAACGATGTGTTGAACCGGACCTTGGGCACATCTTTGAGCCGGTTCATCCAATACCGGGATAGGTAACGCAACCGCGCTTCCTTGCGTTTGGCGCCGATCCCCTGGTGAAACAGGAGCGCTTCGCCAATGGCCAGCTTTATCGCCGCCGAGTGGGTGCCAATCTCCTCGAATTTGCGGATGTCCGAGGCCTGCCTGGATTCCGCGGCCATCAACGGCCAGATCCTGGCGATCTTATCGCGCTTCACATAAAGCAGCCCGGTGCCTTTGGGAGCGTACAACCACTTGTGCAGGCTGGTCCCGAAGTAATCGCAGCCCAGGTCCTTCTGTTTGAAATCGAGCTGCGCAAAGGAATGGGCGCCGTCCACGATCGTCTCAATTCCTTTGGCGCGGGCCAGGTCGCAGACCGCTTTCACGGGAGTGATTTGCCCCGTGATGTTGACCTGATGCGAAATGAGAATCAGGCGCGTGCGGCTGGTAATTCCTTTTTCGAAAGCCGCGGTGATCTCATTGAGGTCCCTGGGCGGAATGGGAATCTGAATCAGGTTAAGCTTCAGGTTTTCCCGCTTCTCCCGCTGCCGCAGCGTGGTCAGCATCCGGGGATAATCCTGGGTGGTGGTGAGGATTTCATCACCCGGCTTGAAGTCCATGCCCAGCAAGAGAATCTCGAGTGACTCGGAAGCGTTGCGGGTGATGGCGATCTCTTCGCGATCGCACCCGAACAGCTCCGCCAGGCCGGTGCGAATCGTTTCGCATTGGGGCTCGAGAATTTCCCACATGGTGTAGGCGGTGGCGTCTTCCTGTTGCCAGGTGTAACGCACCAGCGCCTCGGTCACGATCCGCGGGCTGGGCGACACGCCGCCGTTGTTCAGATTGATGATCCCGCGCGTGACGGTGAAAGAGTTTTGAATGACGGCCCAGTAGTCTTCATCCATGGCCGCCTGCTCCGGCGTCAACTGCGCCACACTTTTCGTCGCCGCTTCGACGTTTTTCCGCAACGACGCGATGGTGGCGGAAGAGAGGGCGGCCAGACCGAGGCCTTTGCCGGCGAGCGCGAGAAAGTTGCGCCGCGTGCGCTCACCAGGCATGGAGTTTGGAATCGTCACAAGATGGGAACCAGCGCGATCAGGAGCTGGGTTGTTCATATTGAAGCCGGTGACGCGTGACAAGTGACAAGTTGGCAGGGCCGGCGCTGACCGCGCATGCGGTCGGTAGGGCGAGACTCGGTCGAGCCGTCTGATCTCGCGCGATCGATCGAAAATCCCGGCTCGACCGAGTCTCGCCCTACCGACCGCAGCAGAAAAAGCGGACGCCGCAGCGCGGCGTCCCTACCGCCCAAAGTTGATTGATTCCGGGTTCTTGCCTTTCCTTGCGCTCGACGGCGTTTTCCCTGACCGTTTGCGTCATGGAGAGAGAGGCGTATTCAGAGCGGACACGCGGCGTCACGCGCCGAAGATTTGTGGCCCTGACGATCGGAGGCGGCGCGGCGGTCCTCGGTGGAGGGGCGGCGGTTCTCCGAGCGGCCACGGCAACCACGGAGGTTAATTCCATGTTCAAAATTGGCGGCGATCTGACGGTGAATCGGCTTGGGTTTGGCGCGATGCGGATCACGGGCGAAGGGATCTGGGGTTGGCCAAAGGATCGGGAGGAGGCGAAAAAAGTCCTGAAGCGCGCGGTCGACCTGGGCGTGGACTTGATCGATACGGCCGATGCCTACGGGCCGGAAACGAGCGAGATCCTGATCGCGGAGGCGCTGCATCCTTACCCAAAAGGTCTGGTCATCGCGACGAAGGGCGGGCTGACGCGGCCGGGCCCCGGCCAATGGGCGCCGAACGGGCAGCCCGATTATCTGAAGAAATGTGTCGATGCGAGCCTGAGACGGCTGCGGCTGGAGCGGATCGAACTCTACCAATTGCACCGCGTGGATCCGAAGGTGCCGATGGAGGATTCGTTAGGCGCGATCAAGGAAATGCGCGACGCCGGGAAGATCCGGCAGGTGGGGTTATCCGAGGTGGGGCCGGAGGAGATCGCCCGCGCGCGCAAGATTGTGCCCATCGCGACGGTGCAAAATCAATACAACGTGGCGAACCGGAAATGGGAAAACGCGCTGAAGTATTGCGAGAAAGAGGCGCTGGGGTTTATGCCCTGGTCGCCGGTCGGCGGCGGCAAGTCGCTGAAGACCGTAGCGGTGGAGGCGGTGGCGAAGGAGCTGGATGCAAGCGTCTATCAGGTGGCCATCGCCTGGCTGCTGCATCGCTCGCCGGTGATGCTGCCAATCCCGGGAACGTCGTCCGTCGCGCACCTCGAAGAGAATGTCCGCGCGGGAAAGCTGCAATTAACTCCAGCGCAGTTGAAGGCGCTGGATGATGCGTAACCGCGCGGGCTAACGATCGGGCCGGCGTTTTAGCCCGGCCAATCCCAGGTCACGGGGATGCGCGCTTCGGTCACGCTGTTCGGGTCGAAGCGCCATCCTTTCAGCCGTAAGGCCAAAAGCGGTTGAAGGAACCGGCCCGCCCGGCAACCATAAATGATATGAGTGCCGCACTTGATCCTTCGCCCATCTTGCAAACTGCGTTCGCCTTCTGGTCCTCGAAGGTCTTGCTCACCGCGGTCCAGATGGAGGTGTTCACGATCTTGCGGGACCGGAAATTGACCGGCGCCGAACTAGCCGGCGAGATTAACCTGCATCCCCGCGCCATCAACGATTTCTTCGACGCACTGGTGGCGATGAAATTTCTGGAACGCGAAGGCGACTCCGAAAGCGTTTCGCGAGCAGGCGAACCCGCGGCGCGCTATTCCAACACGCCGCTTACCGCGTTGTATCTCGACCGCAACAGCCCGCGTTACATCGGCGGAATCCTGGAGATGCTGAACGGGCGGCTCTTTAAATTCTGGAACGATTTACCGGAGGCTTTGCGCACCGGTAAGCCCCAAAACGAGACTAAGGACGGCGGGAAAGGAGTGTTCGAGGAGCTCTACGCGGAGCCGGCCCGGCTCGAGCAATTTCTCGGCGGCATGACAGGCTTGTCGCGGCTCAATTTCGAAATTTTCGCGGAGAAGTTCGATTTCAGCAGGTTCAAGACATTGTGCGACGTCGGCGGCGCGACTGGCTTGCTCTCGGCCGAGGTGGCGAAACGGCACCCTCATATGCGCTGTGTTTCCTTCGACCTGCCCGCAGTGGAACCGATCGCGGTCAGGAGCATCGCGGCGGCCGGCCTGAGGGATCGCGTCTCCACGGCGAGCGGTGATTTCTTTGCCGATCCGCTGCCGAAAGCGGACGTGATTACGATGGGGATGATTCTGCACGATTGGAATCTGGAGCGGAAAAAGCAGTTGATCCGCGCGGCCTATGAAGCGCTGCCGGCGGGCGGCGCGTTTGTCGCGATCGAGGCGCTCATCGACGATGCCAGGCGCGAGAATCTTTTTGGTCTGCTGATGTCGCTCAACATGCTGATCGAATTCGGGGACGCCTTCGATTATTCCGCGGCAGATTTCCAGACCTGGTGCCGGGAGGCGGGATTTCGGCGCTTCGAAGTCATTCACCTGTTCGGCCCTTCCAGCGCGGCGATCGCCTACAAGTAAGGGGGATCGCACTTGGGCATGAGCGATCGCGCTAGGGACGTGCAATCCTCAGGCCATCGCCACCAGCAACAAGGCGACCGCGGTGGCAAGGACCAGGAGCGGTCCGGCCCAGACGAGGGAGAGATAGAGCTGTTCCTGCACATATTTCCCGCACGCGCGCTGGACCAGGTTGAACCGGAACAAGGTGATGATGAGAGCGGCCGCTACGCCTAGCACGAGGTAGTTCAGTCCGAATAACCTGGTGACCGTGTTGTCGGCGTCGCCCAGCATCGGATAGGCGGAGTTCACGGTGAAATTCAAGGCGATGACCGCGAACAATCCGCCGATGACGATGTTGCTCAGTTCGAACGCTTCGATCTGGAATTCGCCGTCCTCGACCCTGTTCATGTAGATGGCCATCAGCGGGATGAGGAGCGAGGCGAACAAGGGAATGAAGATCGGGGCCATCGCCATGGTGAACCGCCGCCGGATCTGCAACTCGACCCACAAACGGGAATGCAAAGCGCCGTACAAACCAGGCAGCGGTTCCCGCCGGATGTTGGTCAGCCCCACCTCCCACCGATCCAGGTCCTGGCTTGAGTTCGCTTCGCTAAAAACAAGATCGTCCTGATGATAATCGAGCGCGACCCGATCCTGATCCTCGCCGCGCACCGTGACCTCGGCGGCGAGTTTTTGCTGGTCGAACGGAAAGCGCTGCGGATCGAAGGTCGTGGTGAATTTGGTGCTCGTGCGCTGCATCGATTCTACCCGGCCATCAGGATAAATCCGGAGCGAGGTGGCGCGAAACGCCGGACTCCCGATCGTGTTCGCCAGCTCCACCTTGGGCGTCCACATCGCGGCGAGCCGCGCTTCCGCCGCGGCGTCCTTGAAGCTCTGGAACGCGGAGCCGTCCTCCTTCGGATACGCCAACCGCGCGTCGGTCCACCGGAGCCGCAAGTCCACCGTGGCCGTACACGATCCATCGTTTTCGTCGATGGCCGCGATCTGCTCGAAGCGGAGGCCGGTCCGAACGATGACCGGCAAACCGCCGGCGAGCGGCAGCGATGGCGCAGGCTCCGAAAAGCCCGTGACTGCCGGCAGCGTAACGAACACAGCGGCAAGCAACGTCACCTGGATGAAGCGCATGGCGGATGTCGCCATCATCTTTCCTTCTCGTCCGATATTCTGAGCCGCTCGTAGGTCGCGGCCAGGTCCCGCATCTCCTGACACAGCGTCTCGGGCTGCTCGATCGGCCGGGACCGATCGCCTCCCGCGAGGGACGCAAATCGCTCGGTGATCACTTGCATCGGCCGCAGCAGAAATCCGCGGAGGACGACGATAATGGCCACCGCCAGCACCACGATGGCGAAAAGGGCGAGCAACGATTGCCAGACAAGCGAGCGGCCGGACGCGGCACGCGAGGCGCTGAAATCCTTCGCGACCGCGAGCAGGCCCAACGGTTCTCCCGCCGGATCGCGCAGGGGCAGCACGAGGACTCCGTAGGTGATCCCTCGCAGTTTCCGGGTGAATCCGTCGTCCGCCACGTTCATCACGTCCGCTTCCGTGGCCAGGTCTTTCATCAGCGCCCAATGCGTGGAATGAAATTTGATGAATTTGCCGCGGCGATTCTCCTCCGTGAGCACTTCGCCCGGCAGTCCGGTCGCAAACCTCCGGAGCGGCTCTTCCGCGATGAAAAGCGCCAGCTCCAATTGATAGGTCGCCTTCAGCCCGTCGAGGATCGGATTGAAATCCATGCCCACGTCGAGCGACCCCGCATGTTCGCCCGCCAGATCGACCATCGGCACCACGCCGAAAATCGCGGGCCCGGTCCGCGCTATCACCATTCCTTTGCGCGCCACGCGGTCCGCGTTTACCGCGACGACCATCGGCCGAAATTTGCTCAGGTCGTCGCCGTGCTGCGCGGGTGCGTGCAAGCGCAGAAACGATACCGCTGTCGGAAGATGGAATTGCATTTGATCGACCCCATACTTCGTCTTTTGGATCTCGAACATCGGCCCGCATTCAGCCAGCAGCCGTTCCCGGTCCCGCCTGGCAAAGAGGTCGCGCACCGAGGGCAAATTGCCGACCATCTCCGTCCGCGCCATGGCCCGATCTTCCGCCGCCTTCAGGCTGGACCGCGCGATGGTCCGCATGAGGTCGAACTGATTTTGTTCGACCGCGTTGGTCAGGTTATGAAAAAGCCGATTCGAAAGAAACGCCAGAGTGACGACGACCAGAACGACGATGCAGATCAGAATCTTCGGAGCGGAGCGGCGAAAAATCAGGTTCATCAATAAATTATTGGGCCTCCCACCACAACGGGAGAGCCCCACGTTCTAATCGCCCATTCTGGAAAAGAGAAGCCGGATCGACTTGTTAGAATTTCGACCAGGGCCAACCCGCGTCGGAGGCTGAATCGTCATCTCCGCAACCGGGAATTGAATCGAGGTTGATTGATAATTCGATCAGTTTTCCGTTTTTGAAGATGTAGGTGTTGCGCAACACCCGCCCGCTGACGCGATCCTCCATCTGGACCTTCTTGTAGAGCGCGCACCAAAATTCATTGTCCTTGCCACGAACGACGGAGCGGGTCGGAGGACCGAGCTTGCTCACGACTTCATCCCGGCTCATGCCGATGCGAATCCCATTTCTGGTGGAGAGGTCGAGCTTCCGCTCCTCGATCCTGGTTCCAGGGGAGTCCTCCGGTTTGCGTCCGAAGCGCGCGACTTCAAATCCCGATTCGGTGACCATTCTCCGGTCCCGGGTCAGGGTGATGTGGGTGTGAGCGCCGTCGCAGTCCATCGATTTGTAAAGGTAGTAACCGCTCTGGGGGTCGTGCCAGCAGCCGTAGGTAATCGTGCGGCTCTCCGCCGACATCCCAGCCGCCGCGACGGTGAACTGAGACGGCCAGGCCGCCAGAAGAAGAAGGGTTCCGAGCATTGGTAGCATGACGGCGAGCATTGCAAGTGGCCGAAGCAGCGTCAATCATCCGGCGCTGCCGTTTGCAGGTCGTCCAGGATAACGGATTGCCCGGGAAGGTGGCTCTGCGTTATTGATCGGTGGCCCGGAGATCGCGGGGACGGCAGGATATCTGAAATTCAACACAACTGCTTGAGCATCTCCACGGAAGAAACAGCCTCTGCGCCAACCCCGGCGAAGGCAGGCGGTTCGGACTTGTTGCCGGGCAACGGTGTCCGGCTGCGGATTTTTCTGGTTTCGTTCACCCTGCTCTTCTTTGAGTTGCTCTGTATTCGCTGGATTCCGGCTTACGTCAGATATCTCAGCTATTTCACTAATTTCATCCTGCTCGCTTCCTTTCTCGGCATGGGCCTCGGCATCCTGGCCGCGCGGCGCGCGCATTTCCGGTTTCCTTCATTTCCCCTCATGGTCCTGCTGCTTGCGGCAGTCGTCGCGGTTAATCGTTTCGAGCTCAAGATCTCATCGACGGATGTGCTTTATTTCGGTTCCGGCACACACGGCTTCGCGCAGGCCGAAAATTTTATCCTCCTGCCGCTGATCTTCACGTTCGTGGCGGCGGCGTTTATTCCGCTCGCCCGGACGCTCGGTTCGCTCTTCACCCAAACAGCGCCGCTCGCCGCCTATGCCTGCGATATCCTGGGCAGCCTCGCGGGCACGGCGGCGTTTTTTGTTATCGGCTATTTTGCGCTTCCGCCGATCTACTGGTTTGGAATCCTCGGCCTGCTGGTCCTGCTCTTGAGCGCGAAGGCGGAATGGATCCGCTCGGCTCTGCTGATGCTCGCCGCGGCCGGCATTGCCTTGTTTCTGCAACGCGACAGCTACTGGTCGCCTTACTATAAGATCACCCTCACGCCCGCGACGCCGGCCGGCTATAACCTCGACGTTAATAGCATCGGCCACCAGAGCATGATCCCGTGGCGGAACAAGGAACCGTTCTACCGCCGCGTCTACGAGCTCTTTCCCGGCGCGTCGTTTGAGCGGGCGCTCATTCTCGGCGCCGGCAGCGGCTCCGATGCGGCGACGGCCCTGGCGAACGGCGTGAAGTCGGTGACCGCGGTCGAGATCGATCCCGTTATCATGAAACTCGGCGCGCAATTCCACCCGGACCAGCCTTATTCCGATCCACGCGTTCGCCTGGTGAATGCGGACGGCCGCGTCTTTCTGCGCCATACGAACGAGAAGTTCGATCTGATTATCTTTGCGCTGCCCGACTCGCTCACGCTGACGTCGAGCATCGCCAATCTGCGGCTCGAGAGTTTTCTCTTCACCCAGGATTCGCTCGCCGCCGCGCGCGACGCGCTCACGCCGAACGGCGTCCTCGTGCTCTACAATTATTACCGGGAACCGTGGTTGATCGAGAAACTGGCCAGCATGGTCGGACGCACCTTTGGCCGCGACTCGTTTGTCTCCACCTACGGCGGCCAGGGACGCGGCGCGGTGATCGTGAATGGGCCGCGCTTGAGCGAGATCCCGGCGGGCGCGTTCGGTCCTTATCGCGAAGAGGTCGTTCACGATACCGCGAAGGAGCTGCGCGTTACGGGCGAAGGCTTCCTGGCCGCGACCGGCATACCGCCGGCGACGGACGATTGGCCTTTCATCTACCTGCCGCAAAAGTCATTTCCGACGATCTACCTCCGCGGCCTGGCGGTGGTCCTCGCTATTTCGCTCGCCGGCATTTTTTGGGCGGCGCCGCGCAGCACGCTTCGGCGATTCGACTGGCACATGTTCTTTCTCGGGGTGGCCTTCGCGCTTCTGGAAGTGAAGGCGCTCACCACTTTCGCGCTCCTTTTCGGAAGCACCTGGAACGTCAACTCACTTGTCTTCTTCGCCATCCTCACGAGCGTGTTGATCGCCGTCCTGGTCAATGCGCGATTCACGTTTCGCCGGATCTGGATTTTTTACCTGCTGCTCTTCGCCATGCTGGCGCTGAACCTCGTGGTTCGACCGGAAGCGCTTCTCTTTCAAAACGCGATCGCCCGCTACCTGATCGCGAGCGGCCTCATCTTCGCACCCGTCTTCCTCGCGAACGTGATTTTCTCGAATTCATTTCGCGAAACGGACCTGGCGGATGTGGCGTTCGCCTCGAATCTGCTGGGGATCATGGTGGGCGGAATGCTCGAATACTTCAGCATGCTGACCGGCTATCACCTGCTTCTGGTCGGCGTGATCGCGTTCTATTTTCTCGCGGGGGTCCTGCGGCGCCGCCGGTTTTGGATTGCATAACTTTTGCCGCAATCCTAAGGGAAGTCATGGCCACCGATACCACCCGGATCGATGAGATTGTTGATGGGATCTATCGCATTTCGACCTGGCAGGAGCCGTACGGCATCACCTTCAATCAATTTCTGATTGCCGACGAACGGCCGGCTCTCATTCACACTGGGATGCATCACCTTTTTGAGCCGGTGCACAAGGCGATCGGCCAGGTGCTCGACCCGGCGAAACTCGGTTGTGTTCTCTTGCTTCACTGGGAAGGCGACGAGAACGGCGGCATGGACCGCTTTATGAGCGCGGCGCCGCAGTGTGAGCTCGTCGGGTCGCAGCTCTCGATTCAACTAAACGCCTCGGGCTTCGGCCTGACCGAACGTGTCCGGGGGTTTCGGGATGGTGAGACGCTCGACCTTGGCAGACACAAGCTCCGGTTCATCGAAACGCCGCACGTTCATCATTGGGATTCGATGATGGTGGTGGATGAGACGACGCGCAGCCTTTTTCCCTCGGACCTCTTCATTCAGCCGGCCGATCAACCGCCGGTGGTGACCGAAGATCTTTCCACTCCCATGCTCGATCTGTATCGCGGCGCCGGGATCTTTGCCCACGAGTTTCCCATTCGCCACGTGGTCGATCGGCTGGAAAAGCTCGATCTCGCGTGGATTCACCCAATGCACGGTGGATCGTTCGAGCGCGCTGGCTTCGGTAAGTACGCCGCGGCGCTTCGCGAAAACGAATTTGCCTATCACGGGATGCTGCTCGGCCGCGAAATCGCGAAGGTCGCGCCGATGTGAGTGGACCGCGGCCAAGTCCTTAGGCGAAAGGTTGCCGCGGCGGCGGCAAAACGGCTCCGCTAACGCGACGATGCCGGTCGCGCCGTTCGGTGCTTGGGCGCCAGTCGACCCCAACCTGTTCCTAAGTGTTCCCAAACTGATTTTCTGGATCGGATCGCATCGGTGGGATACCTGTCCCGCCCTCAATTTCTATGATCAATCCACTAAGACGGTTGGCCGGCCAGGCATTCACTCGTTTTCCTCAGTTAGCGCGCCTGTTTGCGGGCACGTGCGCTGCTAATCCAAGACGGGCTATGAGGCTTCTCCATCTCACCGTTCCTATCGCGGTATTAACCGCGGCTGTTCTCTCCTCAGCGCCAGCGGCGGCTGCGCCCTCCATCGTCGTGAGCGTCCCCGATCAAACGCTCGCCCTCGTCGACAAAGGCGTGGTCACCGCGCGCTTCCCGGTCTCCACGTCCAAGTTCGGCCTGGGCGACAACCCGAATAGCTATGCGACCCCACTCGGTTCGATGGAGATCGCTTCCAAGATCGGCGGGAACGCGCCGATGGGCGCGGTCTTTAAATCCCGGAAATTGACCGGCGAAGTCCTGCCGCCGAATGCACGTGGGCGCGACCCGATCGTCACCCGGATCCTGTGGCTGCGCGGCCTGGAAAAGGGGAATGCCCGGGCGTTCTCGCGGAACATTTACATCCATGGCACGCCGGTCGAAAAACTGATCGGCCGCCCGGTCAGTTACGGGTGCATCCGGATGCGTTCGCGCGATGTGGCGCGTCTCTTCGGTGCGGTCAGCGTCCGCACGAAGGTGGCCGTGTTGAACACGCGGCTGAATCGCGCGGTCGCGCAAGCGGCCTTGCAAGCGAACACCGGCGGAGTCAGGCTGGCCGCGAAGTCGCAAGGCAGGGGCCCCGGTTAATCACCGCGGCGCACGGTCCCGGAATTTCTAGGCGAACGGTTTGCCGCAGCGGCGGCAAAAACGGGCGGCGCGGTCCGATTCCACCGTCTCGCAATTCGCGCAAACACGCGCGTCCCGGGCCTTCGCCGCCTGCCGGAGTTCCATGGAAAAGATACCGGTCGGCACGGCGATGATGCCGTAGCCCATGATCATGATGAGGCTGGCGATGAATTGGCCGAGCGGAGTATGCGGGGTGATGTCGCCGTAACCGACCGTCGTAAGCGTGACGATCGCCCAGTAGACGCTGTATGGAATGCTGGTGAAACCGTTGGTCTCGCCTTCGATCAGGTACATAAACGTGCCCATCACGATGACGACCGCGAGAACAGTGAAGATGAAGACCATGATCTTGCGCCGGCTGGCGCGGAGCGCGGTCACCAGGGTATCGGTTTCCTCGAGAAAATGCGCGAGCTTCAGGACGCGGAAGACACGCAGGAGCCGGATAACGCGGATCACCATGACGTAGTTAGTGGAGGTGAAAAGATTGATGTAGCTCGGCAGGATGGCGACCAGATCGACCACGCCGTAAAAGCTCCAGGCATATTTCCATGGCCGCCGCACACAGAGCAGCCGGGCCATGTATTCGAGCGTGAAGAGCGCGGTGAAGACCCATTCCAAGTCGCGCAGCAAGATCGCGTGCTCGCTCTGGATCGCCTGCACGCTCTCCAGCATGACCACGGTCACGCTGAGCCCGATCGCCACGAGCAGGCCGACATCGAACGCTTTACCGCCCGGAGTGTTGCTCTCGAAAATGATGGCGTAGAGCCGGCGCTTCCAGGCGGGCTGATCCGCCGTAGGACGATTCTCCGCGGGGGGTTGGCGTGTTCTCATACCGTGATCAAATCGGATGGCTGATTGGTCTGGAAAGGTTTCTGACTCGCACCCCGGCGCTAGTCAAGGCAAGGACGCGCAGTGAACTGGTTGCTGCCGTGCGCGCACGTCGCGCAACGATGTGGCTGCAATGCTTTGGAAAATTCAAACGCGATTTGCGGGAAAGGATGTTGAGGCGTAAGTTCGGGACATGAAGACCATTGGCACATTCGGCGTCGTAGTGATCGCGAGTATTGCGTTGCTGCAACCGGCGGAAGGCCGCCAGCGAGGAGGAGGAGGCGGCGGGCGCTCTTTCTCGTCCGGTCATAGTTTTTCCGGTTCAGCCAGGCACTTTTCCAGCGGTCCCAGAAATTTTTCGGGTGGCAGCTCGCGCTCTTATCGGTCGGCCCAGCGCTATTCCTCGCAGCCGTCGTACCGGCACCGGGCCTACTCTTCTTCCAACTCGTCGCGGCGTTTCAATTCGGCGGCGGCGTTGCGCAACAGGTCCTCGAATCAGCGCTTGGTGGCGAATCGCACGGCTGACTTCAACCGATCCTCTAATCCGCGCTTTGCGGCTAATCGCTCAGCCGACATTAGCCGGAGGCCACGTTCCGATTCGGATGCGCGGTTCGCGCCCAGCCGCAGGGCCGGGGTTCGTTCCCAGGGTTTCAATAATAATGGCGGACGCGTCGTGGGGAATCACACGCGAAACTGGAACCGCAATCGCGATCATAATTGGCGCGGAAACCGGTGCCGTTGGCGGAACAACCATTGGGTGATCATTGGTCCCTGGTTCTATCCGTGGGGATATGGTTATTACCCTTACGCGTCGTACTCCTATTATGACGACCGCTATTACGATGATGATTACTACGCGGACGAATATGCGCAATCTGAATCCGGCGATGTGGACTTCAACGTCAGCGAAGTCCAATCGGCCCTGGCCCGGGCGGGATATTACGATGGGGCGATCGATGGCAGCCTCGGTCCGGCGACTCGAAACGCTCTGCGGCGGTACCAACGGGACCGTGGCTTGAGTGTCACCGGCCGGATTGATCGATCGGTCGTTGAAGCGCTGCGTCTGCGGTAACCTCGCTCGCTGATCCGAATCGTAGCTCGGCCCTGCATCGTGCGCGCCCCGAATGCTATCGGGGCTGTGAATGGTGATCGGTGAATCGTGATTGGTCCAAAATCCATTCACTTATCACTAGTTACTATTCACGCTTTCGGCTTGCCCAAGAAGTCGCTGCCCGATACGAATTAATCGGCGTCGGTTACCCTTCGGGGGAATCCCCATGCGCTCCCTAATCCCAGGCAGTCACGCTGCTCCGCTCATTCCGTTGGCGAGCGCAATATCCAGAGCCAGGGGAGCCGCGCTCTTTCTTTTTGCAGTGGCCGCGCTGCTCGTGGGCCACACGGAGACGGTGCGCGGGCAATCCGCGTTGGACGGTTTCGATCCAAACGCAAACGGCACGGTTTTCGTGGTCGTGGCGCAACCGGACGGCAAGATTCTACTTGGCGGCGACTTTACCAGCGTTCTGGGCGCGACGCGCAACCACATTGCCCGGCTGAACCCGAACGGAACGCTCGATACGGCTTTCAATCCGAACGCGAACGATACGGTCACGTCCATCGCGTTGCAGGGGGACGGGAAGATTCTGGCCGGCGGCTATTTCAACGGAGCGAACAGCATCGGCGGACAGGCGCGCAACCGAATCGCCCGGCTCGATCCCACGACCGGAATGGCTGATTCCTTCGACCCGAACGCGAACCTTCTGGTCTTTTCCATCGCCGTGCAGGCGGACGGCCGTGTTCTGGCCGGCGGCGATTTCACCACCATGGGCGGACAGCCGCGCAATCACATTGCACGATTGAACACGGACGGCACGCTCGACGCCGGTTTCAACCCGAACGCGAACGGTTTTGTCTCTTCCATCGCGGTGCAGGCGGACGGAAAGATTTTGGCGGGCGGCGATTTCAGTGGAGCGAACAGCATCGGCGGGCAGACGCGCAATTTCATCGCCCGGCTCGATCCCGCCACCGGATCGGCTGATTCGTTCAATCCAAACGCAAACCTTTTTGTCCGGACAATCGCGGTGCAGGCGGACGGAAAAATCCTGGCCGGCGGCTATTTCAACGGAGCGAACAGCATCGGCGGGCAGGCGCGCAACCGCATCGCCCGGCTCGACCCCACGACCGGCCTGGCCGATTCCTTCGATCCGAACGCCAACAATATTGTCCGTTCGATCACGGTGCAGCCGGATGGAAAAATCCTGGTCAGCGGCTTTTTCAGCGGAACGAATTGCATCGGCGGAGAGGCGCGCAATTTTATGGCCCGGCTCGATGCCGCCACCGGACTGGCTGATTCGTTCGACCCGAAGGCGGGCAGCACTGTTTTTTCCATCGCGGTGCAGGCGGACGGAAAGATCGTGGCGGGCGGGGCTTTCATCACGCTCACGTCGAATGGGCTGGTGGTGACCCGCAACCGCATCGCCCGTCTGGAAATCGACGGCCGTCTCGACCAGACGGTCGATATCAACCCCATCGAGACCCCTGTCATCTTCACGACCGCCGTTCAGCCGGACGGGAAAATTGTCCTCGGCGGCTTCTTTAGCGCCGTTCTGGGCGTGGAGCGCAACCACCTGGCGCGATTGAACACGGACGGGACGATCGATCGGCTTTTCAACCCCAACCCGGAATTTCCAGTCTTCGCCCTCACGCTCCAGGCGGACGCCAAGGTTCTGGTGGGCGGCTATTTCATTTTGCGCCGACTGCGCCCGGACGCCATACACGACATCGACTTCTTTCCGCCCCTGAGCGGCACTGTGTATGCATTCGCGCCCCAGGTGGACGGCAAGATTTTGGCCGGCGGCGACTTCGGCGCCATCGGCGGAGCTGCGCGCAACAACATGGCACGGCTCCATGCTCATAACGGCTTCGCTGATCCATTCGACCCGGATGCGGACAACGCAGTCTGGTCAGTCGCGGTGCAGGCGGACGGCAGGATCCTGGTGGGCGGCGATTTCACCGACATCGGGGGACAGCCCCGCAACCATATCGCCCGGCTCGATCCCGCGACGGGCCTGGTTGATTCGTTCAATCCGAACGCGAGCGGTGGTGCTGTCCTTGCCATCGCGTTGCAGCCAGACGGCAAAATCCTGGCGGGCGGCAATTTCACCAGCATTGGCGGACAGCTGCGCAACCGCCTGGCACGGCTGGATCCCGTCACCGGCCTGGCCGATTCCTTCAATCCCGATGCGAACGACAAGGTTTTTTCCATCGCGCAGCAGGCAGACGGCAAGATCCTGGCCGGCGGCGATTTCACCAGGATCGGCGGAGAGAACCGCAGCCGCATCGCGCGGCTCGATGGCCTGACCGGCCTGGCTGATTCGTTCAATCCGAACGCTCCCACGGGTAATGTTCATTCCGTCGGGTTGCAGGCGGATGGCAAGGTCCTGGTGGGTGGCATTATCCCGACTATTGGCGGACAAACGAGGAACGGCTTCGCCCGGTTAAGCAATGACATCGCGGCGGTCCAGGAGCTGGCGGTCACGCAAACCAGCATTACCTGGACACGCGGCGGCTCGAGCCCGCAATTCACGCGGGTGATCTTTGAGTATTCAACCGACAACGTGAACTACACACCCCTGGGCTACGGCACGCCCGCCGGCAGCACCTGGACCCTGACGGGGTTGAACTTGCCGGCCGGACAGAACTTCTACATCCGTGGCCGCGGCCATCATTCCAGCGGCTATCACAACGGATCAGGAAGCCTCATGGAATCGGTGCGGAACGCTTTCATCACCGGGCCAACGGCAACGCCGACGCCCACGCCAACTCCGACACCCACTGCCACAGCCACGCCTCCACCTTCGCCCCCGCCTTCGCCCACTCCTGTGGCGACACCATGCGGCACGATTATTCTCAGCGAGAACTTCGACGGGGTGATTCCCCCCGCCCTGCCCCCAGGTTGGGTGGCGGGAAATGCCGACGGTCCACCCCCGCCCTGGGTCACCTCGGCCACAGATCCTGATAGCGCGCCAAACGATGCCTTCGTCGACGATCTGGATGCAGTGAGCGACAAACATCTCGAAACAGAGATCTTCGTGCCTTCGGCTTTAGTTCAGTTGCGCTTCCGCAACAGTTTCAATCTGGAAGCCAGCGGCGGGACATTCTGGGATGGCGGTGTGCTGGAAGTCTCATCGCCCAATATTAACGCCGGGTTTTACACCGACATTACCGATCCAGCGGTGGGGGCCACTTTTGTCACCGGCGGCTACAACGCCATTCTCTTTGCCAGCAGTTTCAACCCGCTCGCGGGTCGAACGGCGTGGTCCGGCAATTCGAACGGTTATATCACCACCGTGGTCAATCTCGGACCGAACGTGAGCGGACAAACGATCAAGCTGCGTTTCCGCATGGGCTCGGACGAAATCGTAGGCGCTCCCGGGTGGCGCATCGACACCGTCACCATCACCGACGGCCTGTGCCCGACGCCAACCCCATCAGCAACGCCTTCGCCGAGCAGTGGGGGCGGCTCGCCACCACCTCCGTCTCCGCCTCCACCTTCAACTCCCACACCATCACCCACGCTACCTCCAACTCCGACACCCACACCATCCGAACCACCGGTCCATACGCCGACGCCCACGGCAACGGCGACAATCCCGCCCCCCGCTTCACCGACCCCAAGTCCGACGCCGGCGGCGCAGAGCCTCAACCTCTCAACCCGGATGCGAGTTGAAACCGGTGACAATGTCGGCATCGGCGGATTCATCATTACAGGAACCGCTCCCAAGCATCTGATCCTTCGAGCCATTGGACCTTCGCTGACGCAGTTCGGTGTTCCCAATGTCCTGGCTGACCCGGTGCTGGAGCTGCACGGACCGGGCACATTTGTCACCATCACCAACGATGACTGGAGAGACGACCCCGTCCAGGAAGCGCTGATCAAGGCCACTGGCATTCCGCCGACCGATGATCTCGAATCGGCGATTCGTGCCACCCTGGCGTCGGGAGCGTATACCGCCATCGTTCGAGGGAAGGATAACACCTCGGGCGTCGCCCTGATTGAAGTCTATGACCTCAATTACGCCGTCGACGCGAAGCTGGCGAATATCAGCACGCGGGCCTTTGTCAGCACCGGCGACGATATCGTTATTGGCGGCTTCCTGCTGGGCGGTCACAGCGGTGAGGACAGGATCGTGGTGCGCGGGATGGGCCCCAGCCTCGCAGCGGCGGGAGTTCCCAATGTTCTGGCCAATCCAACGCTGGAACTGCGCGACGGAAATGGAGCGCTTCTAATCGCAAATAACGACTGGCAGGACGACCCCGCTCAAGCAGCCGAACTTATTGCCGCGAATCTTGCGCCGACAAACCAATTGGAGTCGGGCATCGCAATGACGCTACCGCCGGGCCTCTACACGGCGTTGCTCGCGGGACTGAACAACAGTACGGGCGTTGGCGTGGTTGAAGTCTACGACCTCGGGCCTTGAAATTCTCCCCGGGTCGCCCAATTAGCGCGCGAGCCGTCTTCCATGAATTAGCTCTTTGTCCTGGGGATTCTATTCTTAAAAAACTCCCCGCCTTCCGGACTCTCTCTGTTATTGAATCGCTCGACCCATAGTTTTCCATCCTCCATTAATAGGCCGAAATCGAGGGCTGCGGGTCGGGCGCCTTCCTCCAGATAAATCGGCCTATGGAAAAGCAGCGTCCCGGGATGGGTAAAACAATATTTTTCCATTCGTCGGAAGATTTTTCCCGCCTCGGAGCGACCCCTGTTGAGGTCGCGCCTCTGCGAAAAGATGTTCAGTTGCTCTCCACCACCCAAGGTCTGGGCAACAAAATGGCCCTTATCAAATTGCGGGCCCCATCGCATTTCCGTTGGACCTACAAGACCCTTCAGCCAGGTCGCTGTCTTCTTGCTGCGCGGTGTAGGGACCGATCGTCCGATGACACCGATGACGCGGTCTTCGATTACATCGCTGTACGGTTCTAATCCGTGAATTTCGTAGTGAGTGTAGTTGTCGTAATGGTATGAGAATCCATTGTACTCAATGCTGGCGAGCCACGTTCGCCGCGTTACCATTTTGAGATAATGCACCTCCCAGGTATATGGGAGTTCATTTAAGATCAGGCGCTGCTTCTCTGCGAGTGATGGCGCCTCGGCGTCGAGCACGCCCTGTAAAACATCATATTTGACGGCGTGCGCGGTCATGGCCGCGTCGTCCGAGTTCATCATCACCACTTAAGTCAAGGCGGTGAACTCGGCAATTGCGTGTTCGGTTTCCCGACAAAACTTTCGATGGCGGAAATGATGGTAGGAGAGGTGAGTCCTTCAAGCGTCTCGCAGCGACGCGGCTCCAGCAGAAAAGCGTCTAGGTTCCTTACCAAATGCGGACCCGATCTGCCGGGGCGAGGTAGAGTTTCTCGCCCGGTTTGACGTCATACGCCTCGTACCAGGGATCGAGATTGCGGACAGTCTGCGCGCGTTCCCGGGCCGGGGCGTGGCCGTCCGTGACGATCTGCTGGCGAAGCGCCGCTTCACGCACTTTGTGCCGCCAGGCCTGCGCGAAGGCGAGGAAGAAGCGTTGATCGCCGGTGAGCCCGTCGACCACGGGCAAAGGTTTGCCTTGGAGTGAGATCTTATATCCGTCGTAGGCCGCCGCGAGACCGGCGACGTCGGCGATATTCTCGCCGAGCGTTTGTTCGCCGGGGACGCGCACGCCCGGCAATACTTCATAAGCGCTGTATTGATCGACGAGCCGTTTGCCCGCCGCCTTGAAATGGGCCTGATCTTCGGGCGTCCACCAATTTTCGAGCTTCCCCGCGGCGTTGAATTCGGCGCCGGTGTTGTCGAAGCTGTGGCTGATCTCATGGCCGATGATCGCGCCGATCGCGCCGTAATTTGCCGCGGCATCGGCCTTGGGATCGAAGTAGGGCGCTTCGAGGATCGCGGCTGGAAAATTGAGCGCGTTCTGGAGCGGCAGGTTTAATGCGTTCACCGTCTGCGGAGTCATTCACCATTCGTTTCGGTCGATGGGCTTCCCGAACTTGGCGATCTGATGCCGATACTCCCATTCGCTCGCGCGCCACGCGTTGCCGACAGGATCGTCCGGGCGAATGACGAGGCCCTTGTAGTCGCGCCACGTTTCCGGATAGCCCACGCCCACGCGCAGCGTCTTGAGCTTCGCCTTCGCCTGCGCCTTGGTGGCGGGCGCCATCCAGTCGAGCGCCTCCACCCGCCGTTCGAACGCGGTCACGAGATTCTTCACCATCGCCTGTAACTCGGTCTTGGACGACGCCGGGAAATATTTGGCGACGTAGATTTTGCCGACCGCATCGCCGAGGTCCGCGTTGGTGTGGGCGATCGCGCGTTTCCAGCGGTCGCGCTGCTGCGGGGTTCCCTGGAGCGTTTTGCCGTAGAAGCCGAAGCGCAGGTCGTCGTACGCTTTGGGGAGAAAGCTCGCGCTTTGGTTGAGGGTGTGGAAGGTCATCCAATCCCTCCAGGTCTCGAGCGGCTCGCTGCCGACCAGCGCGGACAGACCTTTGATCGCGCCCGGCTGCCAGATGATGAAGGTGGGCTGTTTGTCGAGTCCGGCGGCGCTCAAATAAGTTTTCCAATCGAGCCCCGGTGCTTCGGATGAGAGCTGGGCGACGCTCCAGGAATTGTTCGCCTTGTGCACGTCCTGGCTCGTCGTTTGATCGGCGTGCGCGGCGGCGATCTTGAGCTCGAGCACCATGATCCGCTCCACGTGCGCCGCGGGATCGCTCTGGCCGGCCAGTTTCAACAGCTCGCCGACGTAGACTTGATAGGCCTCGCGGAGTTTCGCCATCTCCGGTTTGGTGGAGACGTAATACTCCCGGTCGGGCATGCCGAGCCCGCCCTGCAAAAGGTAGGGGACGGTGCGGGATGGATCGCCCAGCGCTTGCGTGACGAAGAGGCCGAAGAGGTTCTCCGTCCAGAATTCCGTGGCGTTAAGCGGATCGGTATCGGCGCGAAGCTGCTGGCCCAGCGCGCGGGCGAGGTCGGTCTTCGATTTGATTCCCGCGATCTTGGCGAGCCTCTCCTGGAGCGGGGCGAGTCCGCGCTTTTCGATGCCCTCCGTGTCCATGAAAGCGGCGTAATAATCAGCGATCAACCGCTGCGGGGTGCCCGCGGCCGGTTTGCCGGCGCCCGCTTCACGGACGATGTCCGCGTTGCGCTTTTCGGCTTTCTGAAAGACCTCGAAGCCCACGCCCGTGCTGGAACGATCGGCCGGTATTTCGGTCGTCTTGCGCCAGCCGCCATTGGCGTATTCGTCGAAGTCGTCGCCTGGTTTTACAGCGATGTCGCGCAAGGCGAGGTCGACCCCGATCGTCTTTGCCGGAGGTGGCGCGGGCGAAACGGCGAAGGCCATCGGCGTTAATGCCATCAGCCCGATCGATCCAAGAACTTGCATCTTCATGCGGCCAGACTGGCAAAGATCGCTTTTGTAAAACAAGCCTGATGTTTCCCCTCGCCACAAAAGGAACTCCCCTGTTGCAACCGTTCCAGCTCTCCGGCAAGGTGAGTTCGTTACCCCATGGCTCGGAAAACCGCGAAGAAACAATTCCCGGCGCGCCGCAAGTTTAACCTTCGGCGTGACGCCACCGTTGCTTCCGGACAACGGGAGATCGAAAGAGTCTTTGGGTTGCCCGAAGGCAGCGTCCGTCTTCATCTGCCGAGTGGACGGCCCGCTCGGGCAGACAAGAGCATTGATGCTTTGCTGGATGGTTACGCGCGACGTTAGACCTCCTGCTCAGTCTTCGCGCACGCGCAGCAAGCAGTGGTTCAGCTTTCCGCTGATCTCCCAGACGTAATAGAGAGATGCGTTTCCGTTCTGGTAGATCAAGGTTTCATCTGTCCGACTGCCCGTGATTCCCTTTTGCTTGGTCATTCGGACCGGCCCGTGAAAATTAGTCCAGACATCGACGGTGGTAATGTCGTGATCGTGAATCATCACGGTCACGTTTAATCCACCAACGTTGTGAACGATGGTGTGCCGGTCGAGAGGAATGCGTTCCGTTCTCCCCGCCGCCTTTTCCTGCTCAAGTTTTCTTCGCTCGTCATTGGCACGATCTTGCGCCAGGGTCTGCTCACGTTGTCTTTGCTCAGCATGCAAGCGATCTTGCGCGACTCGCGCGCGTTGCGAATCAAAACTAGGGCTCGATGTTTCGTTAGGATTTGTCGGCCGACTAAGTCGAGACGGCGCGGCGTTTACGGTCAGGGAAGACTGCGAAGGCACGTAACTCGTCGATGCGCTCTTCAAGCTTCTTGCCCGGTTCGCGGCCGGCGATCCAACGCCTTTCAGTCCGACCCCAGCGCCGCTTGTGAAGAAGTATTCCAGGAGCGCTAGCGCGGCGATCCCGCCCGTTCCAAGCAGCATCAAAAACCACGGTCCTGGTGACCGGGGGCAGACCTTACCCTCGTTGGAGATCGGAGGAGCTGAAGAGTGATATTTCAGCAGAGGAAACAGCTCATCGATCGTTCTCCATTCTTTCATCTCGACCTGCTTGCAAGGCTGGTTTCGACCGAGTCGCCCCGCGTAAAATAGTTCGGCGATCTGCGCTTTGCTGAGGGGGGTGTGATAACCATCCGCCAATACGTTGTAGAAAATCACCAGCACCGACAAAGCAGAACAGGTGCCCTGGGAACGAACGAGTTGCATTCAGCATCTCGCACCTGAGACTTGATCGACGTGGAGAAAGAACCATGAGAATTCACTCGATACCCATCTTAATGTTATTGGTTGTCGGCTGGGCCGGCATTGAGACGCGCGCCGCTGCTCTGTCGACGAAGCCCGCCTTCGTGTTTCGAGACGTGGAATACTTCCACCGCTGGTCGCAGAACGATCAGCATGAATTCACCCCGGAAAAACAGGAAGACCTCGAGAAATGGTCGGACATGATCACCGTGAACGGGTATCCGAACGTCAACGACGGCGAAGGTCTGGCGGCGATGGCGAACGCGGTCCTGGAAAATTACAAGAGTCACCAGGCCAGGGTGCTGAAAACGACTTCTGTCCCGCGCACACCGGATCGGCCGGCGGAACATTTGATCGCGGTGGTTTTTGGCCGGCCCAATTTCATCGAGGTCGCGTTTGCCCGGTTCAAGCTGATGGATGGGAAAGGATGCTCGTTCGTCTATTCGCATCGCATTTACGGCGAGAAAATCGGAGACGAGGTGAGCGCCTGGCTGAGCGCCAACGGTCCGGAGATTGAAAAGGCGCTGATGGAGTGGAAGTCGATGCCGTCTGCAATTTCAATTCGGCAACAGCTGCTTCGAACGAAGAGCTAGAGCGACGATGAATCGGATGCAGATCCGCGGCGGAATCGAAGTTCTGGGGAGCGCGCGCGCCTCGCGTGCTGGCGCTGGCGCCCCGCCAGCGCGAACTTTTTCCGGAAGGCTGCGGCGGGAGCAGGCGCCCAGATAACGCGGGCTCGAAAGTTCGTTGCCCCGAACGCTTTGGGGGCAACCAGCACGCTAGGCGCGTGCGCTGCCCAGATTGCTGACCGCGGTGTAGCTGATTTCCAAGTTACAGCACACTAGCGAGGTTTTTTCCAAAGCAATAAGCTGCTCGCCAGGGCGTCCTCCGATTTGAAAGTATGGCCGCCATGGCAACGAACGCCCCGCCGGTGACAGCACCAGACGAGAAACATCCAAAGGGGCTTTACGTCCTTTTCGCGACCGAGATGTGGGAGCGCTTCAGCTACTACTCGATGCTCGCCATGTTCACGCTCTATCTGCGTGACAACACCGGCCAGGGCTTTGCCTGGACGAGCGATAACGCGACAACGCTCTACGCGAATTACCTGATGTTCGTTTACGCCAGCCCGCTCATCGGCGGCTGGCTGGCGGACCGGAAGCTCGGGTATCGCAAAGCGGTCATGATCGGCGGGTTGTTTTTCATGGCCGGCCATCTCCTCTTGTCGATCCGGTCGATGACCGCGGTGTATGCCGCGCTGACCTGCCTGGTGATCGGCAACGGCCTCTTCAAGCCGAACATCTCGGCCATGGTCGGCAACCTTTACCCTGAGGGCAGCCACCTGAAGGATCGCGCCTACAACATCTTTTACATGGGCATCAATGTCGGCGCGTTTCTCGCGCCCGTCGTGGCGGAGTTCGTGCAAGGATCGTTCGGGTTCCACCCGGCGTTTGCGGTCGCGGCCGGCGGAATGGCTATCTCCGTGTCGATTCTTTGGAAGTTCAAGCGTCATATCGCAGCAGCCGACCTCCAGCGGGGCGCGAGCAAAACAACGGCGGCGGACGCAAGCGCCGTCGCGGTCGACGCGCCGCCGGCCAGTGTCAGCCACCAGGACGCGGCTCGCTCGAGCCGGCAGGATACGATGGAAGCGGTGCCGGAATGGAAACGGATCGGCGCTCTCATCGTCATCTTCCTCATCGTGATCGTCTTCTGGATGGTGTTTCACCAGAACGGCTCCACCCTGACCTATTGGGCGAACGAGAACACGGACTGGAAAGTCACTGGCATCATTTCCAACGCGATCAACCCAGGCTGGGTGGTCATCCTGACGTTTCCAATGGTGGCGATGTGGCGCTGGCTCGACCGCAAAGGCATGGAGCCATCGACGCCGGTGAAGATGGCGATCGGGATGTTTCTCACCGGCGCGGCTTTTTTCGTCATGTTTATCGCGGCGAGGGTGGGCGAGGCGACGGTCACCGGCGCTAATCCCTACGACTTTCGAGTTTCACCCCTGTGGCTGCTCGCTGCCTACGGCGTGCTGACGGCGGGGGAATTGATGCTGTCGCCGATGGGGCTTTCACTCGTCTCGAAGGTGGCGCCGGTGCGCTTCCGCGGGGTGATGATGGGCGGCTGGTTCATGGCGACGGCGATCGGGAACAAGCTGACGCAGATCGGCGAGTTGTGGGACGATTGGCTGCATTCGACCTTCTGGTTGCTGTTGAGCGGGTTGGCCGTGTTCATGGCCTTTGTGCTCTTATTGCTGCTGCGGCCATTGAAGAAGGCAATGCCGGGCGTGTAGCTTGTTGCGATGCGTGGCCTCCGCCAACTCCTGGAAAACAACAAGGCCTGGGCCGGGCGCATTCGCGAGCAGGATCCGGAGTTCTTCCTCAAGCTGTCCCAACAGCAATTCCCCGGCTATCTCTGGATTGGCTGCTCGGATAGCCGCGTTCCCGCCAATCAGATTGTCGGGCTGCCCCCCGGAGAATTGTTCGTCCACCGGAATGTGGCGAACCTGGTCGTGCACACGGACCTGAACTGTTTATCGGTGATGCAGTTTGCCGTCGATATCCTGAAAGTGCGCCACATCATTGTTTGCGGACACTATGGGTGCAGCGGCGTGGGGGCCGCGCTGCGGCGCGACCGGCTTGGGTTAAGCGATAATTGGCTGCGTCATGTTCAGGACGTGCAACAAAAGCATGCGAAGTGTCTGGCGAACGCGGTCGGTGATTCGGGAGCCGCCGATCGCCTTTGCGAGTTGAACGTGATCGAGCAAGTCCTCAACGTCTGCCACACCACGATTGCCCGCGACGCCTGGGAGCGCGGCCAGGAGTTGGCGGTGCATGGTTGGATCTACGGGTTGCAGGACGGGCGGCTGAGAGACCTGAACGTCACCGTGAGCGACTTTCAGGAAACGCCCGCCGTTTACCAAACAGCGATTTCAGCCTTCTGTTAATCCGCGGACACGTCCCGCGAGGACTTGGCCGCAATACGGCTTATGGAGCGGAAAGAGCTGCGTCCACGCTCGGAAACAAGAGGAAATATTGGTCGAGCCGCGCGCTTTCCAGGATCAAACGCACTGCCTCTTGCGCCCCCGCGAGCATGAAAACGCCACCTTCGTGTTCCAGGCTTTGCATCGCCCCGATCAAAACAGCGAGACCCGAACTGTCGACGTAAGGGACGCGCGAAAGGTCGACCACCAGCCGCTTCGGTTTCTTGTCGATCATCTCGCGCAGGGCGACGCGCATCTCAGGCGAAACGTGAAGATCGATCGCGCCTTCTGGAGAGAAGACGTTGGGCGGTTGGGGTGTCGGCATTTTGAATTGGTTGCGCGAATAATGACATCCTCCCCGCTTTGGTCAATCAAACGCGGGGAAGGCGCGCGATTTTTTTTTGATTGCCGCGAATTACCACATCCGCTGAGCCGATGAGCTCCCGTGCGGGTCGCCCATCCACCTCGCCGCCTTCGCGGTTTCCCATCAAGGGAACGTGAAACGCGTCGCAGTCCTATTGCGACGTGTCAGCTAGGTTCGATTTGTATTTCGTGTTCGTCTGGCGATCGTTCAGCTCGATGTAGATCCAACTCGGAGGGATTATGCCTTCCTCGAGGGCAAACCAAATCTCGCCCAGATCCTCCGGTTTGCCGAGGGCGCAAAATCCGTAAATGCGGGTTCCGCCCTGATTAAAGAAATCCACCCAGGTGCGAGAGGAATTGGTGTTAGCGCCGCACGGCGGCAGGCCGGGAGCGGCCGCGAAAAGGGCCGCAGGGTAATCCATTCTGTTGAGCACATCGTAACTGTATCGGATGAAATTCTTGTTGTTGGTGGTGAAGGGCTCGACCTTCGTTAGATACAGGATTGGAACAGGGGATGGGCTGGTCGGTGGAGAGGGAAACGGACTCGGAGTAGGATCGAGGGTAATGATTTCTCCCCCCGGTGCAGCAGCGGGGCTCGGCATGATCCGTGGGGTTGGGCTGACTCGCGGAGGCGGCGGGCTGACCTTCGGGCTTGGGCGCGGGGTCGGGGTCGCGGCCTGGGAAGTGTTGGCGGTCGCCATAATCGCCAACGTTAAAGTTGCCAAAACTGTCGTGATTGCCTTCGTAAATCTCATTTGGGCTCCTTTTCTTGGTAAGGGATGATTAATCTTCGATTTCGAGTCGATCAGAATGTCAATTTGAGGGAATCGGTTCAAGGATATTCTCGCCTAAATTCGTTAGGCCCTGAGATAACCGATTAAGCGACATCACAGGGCGTCGCGACATGAGACGAGCCACTGCGAGGCCACTTTTCCAGACCCCGCAGGATTGATGTTATTCGAGTGCCGCCTCCAGCGCGCGCGGGAAAATTTCGTCGACCTGGCCCTCCAATCGCAGGGTCACGCACGGCTCGTTGTCGTGGTCAGTCGCCCCTCGGTTGACGATGATGTAGGGCACGCCGCGCCGGGCGGCTATCAGTGGAAAGGAAGCGGCGGGATAGACCGACAAGGTGGATCCGAGCGCGACCACGAGATCGGCCCCCATCGCCGTCTCTCCAGCGCGCTCGAGTTCTCTCGGCTCGAGATTCTGGCCGAAGCTGATCGTGGCCGGTTTCAGGAATCCCCCACACGAACAGACCGGCGGCTTGCGCTTGAGCCGGAAGAACTCGAAATGAGGCTCCGGGTCGCCGCGCCAGTGACAACTCTGGCATTCGACCAGGGCATTCGAGCCGTGGAGTTCTATCAGGCGTTCCGCACTGGTGCCGGCAAGGCTGTGCAAGCCGTCGATATTTTGCGTGATGACGGACCGCAGTTTTCCGGCTCCTTCTAACCGGACGATCGCGTGATGAACGGCGTTAGGCCGGGCGCCGCGAAAGGCATCTCTCCCCTCAAGCTTGTAATCCCAATGCTCGATCCGTGCCGCTTCCGACGTCATGAAATCCTGGAAATAGACGGGCTGCCGCCGGGTCCACACGCCTTGCGGCCCGCGAAAATCCGGGATTCCGCTGCTGGTTGATATGCCAGCGCCCGTAAAGATGAGTGCCTGCGTCGAAGCTCGGAGATAGTCGGCGAGGGTCACTCTTTTACCAGGACGAGACGCTATCTCGCTTTGCGTTCGTTCACCGCCACGATCTGGAGATCGTCGGCGCCCGTCTTTTCCAAAATCAGGGTCTTCCAGACTGTCCCCGACGACCGGCGGGAAGGGCTCCGCAATTCGTAGCGAAGTGGGAAAGTGATTTTTATCTGGTCGTTGATCGGCTCCACTTCCAGCTCGCCCGCCAGCCAGAAACGCCGGTTTGGCCACCGATTATTGTAGCGTTGCAAGTCGCTTCGAATTTTCTCCCGAGCGACGTTACGCTCGCCGAAGTAATCCACTCGCTCGGCAAAGAATTCCGTTTCCGATCCCACTTGCGGATCGAGACCGGCCAGGACGAAGGCGCCAACATAATCGCGGAGACGTTCGTGATTAAAGCCCGGCGGCAAGGTCTGGGCCGTTTTGGGTGGCGCTACCGCGGGCGGCGATGACTTGCGGCTGTTAGCAGCGGCGTGCTCCACCATGAGCCTTTTGATCTGCTCCCGGTCGCCCTTCCGAAGATAGCGCCATACATCTTCACCAAACTTTGGCCGCGGGATTGCCGGTTGGTCTGCGGCGAGCCCAAGCGCATGGCTGGTTTGCGAATCGAGCTTGCCCGTGATCTGGAGACCGTTCCGAATCTGGTAACGCGTGATCGCAGCAGCGGTATCGCTGTCATAAGTGCCGTTTACTTCACCCCAATAAAAGCCTCCTGCCTTTAACCGGCTCTGCACCGTGCGCACCATTTCATCGGCCCGCAAAGAGAAGGCGGCACCGAAGACGATAAACAAGCAGTAAAGGGAAACACGTCTCATCATCTTGCCAATCGGATATCAACAACCGGATGCGGGGGGAAAACAGGCTGTCACGTCGGACGGAGAACGACCGAACAGCGCCCCGGGGCCACGCTCCTTATTTCCCGCCCTGCACGCTGAGTTCCCAGCGATAACCATCAGGATCGTGGAACCAGAGCCCCATATGCTTTGAGCCGGGCGCTTCCGGACCGATCTCGTCGCCTGAATCTTCGAGTTTCACTTTGTGCTTTTTGAGGTGCTGGAGGGCCTTTTGCAACGCCCTCATGTTCGCCAAATGGAATGACATGTGGCCAAGCGTTTGCGGCGAGGGTCTGCCCTTGTGCAGCGCGATCGTGACGTGCGCGTTGCCGACCGCGACACCATCTTCAAACTCGAACTGCGGCTTCAGACCCAGCGCGCGCTCGAACCATTTCGCGCTTTTCTTCGGATCGCGCACCGCCAACCCGAAATGACCGACAACGCCTACGGTAAAGGGAGTTTTCATCGCAGCTACATTAGCGTGCCGGGGGAAGATCGGTTAAGAAAATGGAGTGGCGGACAAAATAGATTCCGGTGAAAACTCGGGTTCATCGCTCGATCCTTCAGCCGGCGAAATCCGGCGGTGGGGTCACGCTGCCATCGAAGCGATGGCGAGCTATCTCGATTCGATCCGGCAGCGGCGCCTTTATCCGAATACGTCGTCGCGGTTGATCCGCGAAAAACTGGATCGGGTCCTGCCGGAGGAAGGATTGCCCTTCGAAGGGGTGCTCGATATTTTCCGCGACGTGATCGTGCCGGCCAGCCGGCACAACGGTCATCCGAGAATGTTCGGCTATGTCCAGGCGCCCGGCACCGCCATGGCCGCCCTGGCGGATCTGTTGGCCTCGACCTTGAATGCGAACCTGACCGCCTGGCGCTCGGCCCCGGCCGCGGTCGAAATCGAGCGGTTGACGATCGATTGGATCAGACAAATTCTCGGCGTGGAGACGCACGCGGCCGGTCTTTTCGTGAGCGGCGGCTCCATGGCGAACCTGGCGGCCCTGGCCACGGCCCGGCGGGCCAAGGCCCCCGCGGACGTGACGAGCAAGGGTGCTCAATGTCTTCAACGGGCGATGCGCGTTTACATTTCCGATGAAACCCACCATTCGATCGCCAAGGCCGCGGCGTTGCTGGGTCTCGGACGTGAGAACGTGCGCTCGGTCGGCGTGGATGAACGCTTCAAAATTCGCATCGACGAGCTGGTCGCAAAAATAACGGAAGACCTTGGGGCGGGGCATCTGCCGTTTTGCGTGGTGGCCAACGCCGGCACGGTGATGACGGGCGCGTTCGACCCGATCGCGGAAGTGAGCGAGGTGGCGCGCCGATTCAATCTCTGGCTGCACGTCGATGCCAGTTACGGCGGCTTCGCGGCCCTGGCAAACTCGGTGAGAGATCTGTTCAAGGCCATGCCCGAAGCCGACTCCATTGCGCTCGATCCGCACAAATGGCTCTATCTGCCAGTCGATTGCGGTTGCGTGTTGTATCGCGACGCCCAGGCCGCGCGCGCCACCTTCGCTCACGAAGCCGAGTACACCCGCGTCCTTGATCAGGAACAGGATGAAGCCTTCGCCTTTTGGGATTACGGCCCGGAGCTTTCGCGCCGGTTCCGGGCTTTGAAGGTCTGGATGATGTTGAAGGGTGTCGGCTTGCACGCGCTGCGCGCCGCGATTGAAAAAGATCTGGCGTGCGCCAGACACCTCGAAAGCCTGGTCAACGCGAGCGACGATTTCGAAATGCTCGCGCCGGTCGAGCTTTCGATTTTCTGTTTTCGCCATGTGCCGCCGCGACTCAAACGCACATTGGCCATCGCGGACGACGAGGAGCGGGTGCGCATCGACGCACAACTGGATGCCTTGAACGAGCGGTTGCTCATCGATCTGCAACGGGACGGCAGCTCTTACCTTTCGAACGCGCGGCTCCGCGGGCGGTTCAGTTTGCGCGGGTGCGTGATGAACTACCGGACGACTCTGCGCGACATGGAAATCCTGCTGGCCGATCTTCGACGCCTGGCGCAGAAGCAGGGGTGAGCCGTTCGCTCCGCCACCGGATTTGCGCGCGAACGGCAGGCCAGATCGAAAATATTCCTAGCGTGGGGATCTGTCCATCGAGCGGTCCAAGTCTGCTTGAACAGAGTAGTCACGCATCTTGGCCGTAGGCCGACGCTTCTTGTCCGCCGTTGTTTTCGGACCCTCGGCCGCGCAGGCTCCCAACGCCAAAAAACAGGCGCAAATAAGGCAGTTACCGATAAACGTTTTCACGACCCCCCGGTGCCACTTACTCGCTAGAAAAACAGTCTCTTAACCAAGGTTGCGTTCGCAGTCCGCGTCAAAGTGGGTGATCCACCTGTGCCGGTAACCGTGAAAGGATAAGTCCCCCAGCGGGTGGACCCGCTTACCACTATCCTCAGCGTTGAGGTATTGCCCGAGGCCGGGTTGGGCGTGAACGTCGGCGTGGCTCCGGCCGGAAGCCCGCTGATGGTGAAGTTAACCGGCGCACTGAATCCACCCGTGCGCGTAATCGTTACGGTATAGGTGGCGGTCCCACCGGTGCGCGGTACGCTCACCGACGACGGACTGATCGAGAGCGTAAAGTTAGGTGTCGCGGAAGGAGTGGGCGTCGGTGCAACTGTGGGCGTGGCTGTAGCGGTGGCTGTTGGAGTAGCTGTAGCAGTCGCTGTTGGAGTGGCCGTCGCTGTCGCAGTTGGAGTAGCGGTGGCCGTCGCCGTTGGAGTAGCCGTTGCTGTTGCTGTCGGCGTAGGTGTCGGCGGAGCCCCACCACATTGCGTGAACTTGAAACTTCCGATGCGGGTTCTCCAGTTGAAGCTGCCCGTCGTGGCATAATATTCCTGGGTGTACCAGAAGGTACAATCGTCCACCGGGTCAATAGTCAGCGCGCTGTAATCGCCCCAACGATTGCCCGTGCCAGTTTGGCTGCCCGTTCCACTGAACAGAGTCGCTTCACCCTGGGCCAAAGAGTTGATGGGATCGGTCGCGAGCCGGCCCGCGTAGCGGATCTGGGGACTAATCGACGCGCTGGAGGCGCTGAAGCCGATCGCCAGGTTGCCCATTTGATCCATGGCCGTACTGCCCATCCAGCGCCACGTCGTATCAGGCTGGTAGGTGCTTTGTTGGAAAACCGTTGGCGCGGTCGTGACGTTGCGCAGCTCAAACCAGCGCACGCCTGCCACACCGCCCGCACTCACGGCGAAGTTGCCCACCACCGCTTCGTGGCCGTCGGCGAACTTGCGATAGGCGAGCCGCTGCATCAAACGGTCGCCGATGGCGTCCAGTCGACTCGTCGTTCCCACCTGGGGAACACAGTTTCGGGTGCTGGGACAGATCCGGGTAAAGCCCGCGGAAGCCGGGCTGCCGATGAGAGTAAAGGTGGTGTTAGCGGGCGTAGCGAAATCGGCGTGGAAAAGCCGGACCTTGTAGGTGCCGGTGCCCGGGAACGAGACAAAGGGATTGGGGGCGCCGGCTGTCGGGAGAATCGAGCCGTCGAGGTCGCTGGGCAGGAAAGTAGGCTCAGACCCGCCGCCGGTGATTCCCGGGGTGACAAAAGTGGCGGGCAAACCGGCGAGCATTTTCGCGCGGTCAAAGGCGAAGGCCTGCGGCCCAAGAAAAGCAGTGCCGGCTGCGTTGAACACGTTCATAGCCATGTAGTAGCCGTCGGGCCAGACGCCGAGATGCGGATAATCGAAAAAGTTCGAGCCGAGGTGAAAGGCATAGCGATAGTAAGTGCCGGTGGCATCCGAGGTCGTCGAGATGGCGATGCACTCGTCGGTCGGAACCGTGGTGCCGGCGAACTGGCTGATGAGCCAGCGATTGGCGATGCGATCGTAGAGGACCACTGGGTCGCCGCTGCCATTATTCTGGCAAACGCCGCCGAATCCGGACCAGATCGAGGTGATGGTGGTGGGCCCGAGGACCGACGCACCGGTCGTCTTGTTAAAGACCTGAAGACCTTCGTTCACCATCTGAACGTACTGAGTCAGCCCCACCGCGCCGTTGGTATCGGGCGGTGCGCAATTGCAGCCGACTCCTGGGAACGGGATGCCGTCAAAATTGAGGAGGGCAGATGGTATGCTCGGGAGCAGCATCCTCATCAAATTGCTGCTTTCGACGACCGGGTCGGCAACGTCCACATGCAGGGGCAGCGGAAGTTTGGGATTCTTATTGGCCTCGTGCGCTTCTTTTTCTTTTTCTTCCATTCCCGGCGGAGGCCACATCGTCGGAAGGTCGCGCAGCGGCGGCGAAACATCGTTGTGATACGACTGACCAAACTGAACGCCGGAATTTTCCTGCGGCGGCTGGGCCTGAGCGGTCGCGCCTGGATAAATGGCAAAAGCAAACAGCGCCAGAAAGGCGCCGCCCAGGCAGAGAGCGAAGCTGATGAGAAAGCGCGGATTGAAGAAGGCAGAGCACGAAGGGAATTTTGTTTTCATAGGAGGATTTCTGTTTTGCTTACTCCGCAAGAGTAGCAATTTCGCTTCAGGAAATTACGGCCGGCCGGACAGATGTCATCTTACAAAAAAGCAAGGTTAGCGACGCCCCGGCAGTCAGGACCAAGCGGCGATCGGGAATTGCCGAAGAGCGGTAACGACAAGCCGACGTTGCCGAGAACGTTTACCTCGCCATAGTCAAACTCACGATACATCAGGCAGACAACTATCCGCCCTGAAACAAGAACCAAACAAACATTATGAAACCATCCAAGCTCCTCTTCACCGGGATCCTCTGCTCGCTCGCGTTCGCGCTCTCCGCGCAGGCCGCCGATTCCTACAAGGTCGATCCCGTTCACTCCTCCGTCGTCTTCGGCATCAAACATTCCGGCGTCACCGACTTTTACGGGGCCTTCAAAGAGATCTCCGGCACCGTGAGTTTCGACGCCGCCGATCCTTCCAAAAGCTCGGTCGAGCTGACCGTGCCGGTTGAAAGCATCGACACCCGAAGCGACAAGCGCGACCAACACCTCAAGAGCCCCGATTTTTTCAACGCGAAGCAATTCCCGGCGATGACCTTTAAGAGCACCAAGATCGAAGGCAGCGGCGACAGCTACAAAATCACCGGCGACCTCACCCTTCATGGCGTGACCAAGCCAATCACGGCCGACTTCAAAAGAGGTCCCGACGGCAAAGGCGGACAGGGTAAGACCGTCGGCGGCGGCGAGGCGCGCTTCACGATCAAGCGAAGCGATTACGACATGAAGTTTATGCTCGGGCCCTTGGGTGACGAAGTGAACATCATCCTGAGCCTGGAAGGCGCCAAGCAATAGCGCGCAGTCCGTCTTGCGGCGGTAGCCCCTAGCCGGATGTCTCTGCTCACGCAGATTTTGCCCGCGGCCATCGTGGCGATGATGGTGGCCGCGGGCGTTTGCGGCTTAGCGCTTTTCTGGGGAAAAGAGCGCGCTCGAGGCCCGCTCGGACCTCTGGCCGTGGGCGTCGCCTACCTGGCCGGCCATCTCGTTATTACGGGTTGGATGTCGTTTCCACCGGCGGACACCACCAATTGGCTGCCCTATTTTGCGTTGGCGGCAGCGGTGCTCGGCGCATTTTGCGCAGTCGTGCCAATCACGAATTGGGCGCGCGTAATAATTTTTGCCCTGGTGTCTACGGGAGCGCTCAGGTTGCTGCTCAAACCAAAATTTCAATACGGCTGGTCGCCGGGCGAGGGCTGGGCCTGGGTCGCGTGTCTGGGGTGCGCGATCGTGTTGGTTGCCGTTATTCTGGATGCACTGGCCCGCCGTCCTGAAACGGCCGTCGAAATGCCGGTCTTCCTCCTGATTGTTTGCGCCGGAACATCCGGCGCGTTGATGCTCTCGGGCAGCATGTTGCTGGGCCAATTCGCCAGCGTGCTCGCCGCCGCTGTTCTTGGGACGCTGGTCTTCACCGCTGGAAAAATCGCCCTGGGCCGGGGGATCGTGCCGGTGTTCTCCTTGCTCATGGGAACGCTCCTTGTCAGCGGCCATTTCTTTGCCGAGCTTCCGGCCGCCAGCGCGGGGTTGCTGGCCTTTGCTCCCATTCTTGCCCTTAGTTACGTCGGGAGATCGAATAAGCTGCTGGCGTTAGGAATTCGCGCAGCGTTCGTGTCGATTCCCGTCGCTGTTGCGTTAGTCCTCGCCTTTCGCTCCTCTCCTCCCTTGGATTACTGAATCGTCTTCAACAAGCGCGAGCGAGATACCTGACAATTGCGTGAGCGAGAGAGACTGGGTGGGTGAACTGGAGCGGTACTTGCGTGACAGGTTCGCCCAATTGTGCGCGAGCACCGGACAGACGGTCCCGTTTTCGGCCCTGCGGATCAATCCGCCTCTTGGAATCGAGGAATCAAAATATTTCCTCCTGGGTTTGGAGGACGGATTGTTCCTGCCGGATGAGGAGGGCCATGTCCGGAGCGAATTGCTCCAGGCTTCGAGCAATGAAACCAGCGAACAGAAGAAATATCGAATCTTCCGGCACGATCCTCCGCCCGGCCTGTTTCGTGAGCGCGTTTGTCAGCTCTCGACCGCGTCGTGGTTGATCTTGAAACGGGGTTGGCTCAAGAGCCATATCCTAATGGAGCCGGCCTTCCAGGATGAGCGCGGAATAGACTATGGCATAGACATCCTGGTTAGGTCGCCGGCCGGGTCGACCCTTATCTGCGTCGAAGTAAAGCGCAGCGCAGCGGAGCTGGAGAAGATGGCGACAGACTTACGGGCCTGCTGCAAGCGCGGGACCCATTCGAACGACGACTGCGGCTTTCCGCAAAACCACCCGAAATACGAATTCTGCGCCTTCTACCAGCCAACCTATTTTTTGGGCATCGCGCCCGAGGCCAATGTCTGTTTCAGAATGAAGTATAACGATGATTCAATAGAACCGGAGCAACTGGCATCGCTCCCGCCTCGCAGCATGATCGAATGAATTACGCTTCACGAAATGGTTTGCCACGGCAGTTCTCAAGTCGATAGGATCGGGAATGCGCCTGCGACATTTTTCCTGCCTCCTGCTGGCATTCACCTGCGTGGCCACGATCGCGCGCGGCGCGGAATGGCAAACCGATTACGAGCAGGCCCTGGCAGCCGCCAAGGATGCGAGGAAGTGTGTCTTGATCGATTTCACCGGGTCCGACTGGTGTCCGCCATGCATCGAGATGAAGAAGGCCGTTTTTTCGAAAGCGGCTTTTCTGGACTATGCGCGAAAGAACCTGGTCCTGGTCGAGATCGACTATCCGCGCCGCAAAACCCAGCCTGAGAGCGTTGTAAAGCAGAATGAGCGTCTCAAGCGCCAGTACGGCATCGACCAGAAAGGATATCCCACTGTTGTTCTTCTTAGCCCGGACGGAAAGATTTTGGGGGAGCTGGGAGGGTATGGCGGGGAAGGACCCGCTGATATCATCGCGTGGGTAGAGAAGTTGTGCGCTAGATAGGGAGTGGCGCGATAACGATCTGGGTAGCGCATGCGTCTCGCGTGCTGGTGATCGCGTCCTCGCGATCACGAACTTTTCGTTTCGGCGGGGGCTCTCGGCCAGTCATAAGCATCGTTCCGGAACGCCTAACCGGGCCCTTTCGGCGGGCACAACGGCACCGGCGTTCGCGCTCATACGCACTCACGTTCGGCGCTTGAGCGAATAGCAGGCACACCCCTGGATGCCCGGGGTCTACTAGATCGAAATCAAAAGCGGCCTAGCCCTATCAGCCAAGCCGGCAGCTTTGGCGCGCAGCCCAGCTCTAAGGAGCGGGGGACGGAGACGGTGAAGGAGACGCGTCCGTCGTCTTGGTCGAAGTCTTCTTGGTAGTCGATGCTTCTTTTTTCGTGGTCGTATCCTTCTTCGCGCCCGTATCCTTCTTCGTGGTCGCGGTTGAGCTAGACGTCGTGTCGGATGTGGTCGTCATCGATTCCTTCTTATTGGCGCATGACGTCATCAAGCCGGCGGCGGCTAGAACTGCAATGGATGTAATAAGGGATTTTTTCATAAGGTGTGGTTAACGAACGCAGCGTGTTCAACCGGTCAGGAGAGTGCAAGCATTAATTGGCCTCGAAAAGGCTGTTCGGCGGAGTTATACCAGTTCCGCGGTCCAAATTCTCGAAACCACTAAACGGTCGTAAGCGGCGTGGAAACCAATTGCTCAATTACGTGTTTTGCTTTTCAAAACTCCAGAGGTTGATTCACGATTGCGCATGTTCAAGACGAAGTCGGTTCATAGCGAGATCGAGCCGCGTAAGGACGGTCTCCGAATTCTCGCTGCGCGCGGCCGAGGCCGAGGTCTGCCGAAGGAGCGTTTCGATGTTTGGATGGCCAACCTCGGCCCCAGCGAACAACTCAGGAACGAATTTCTAGCGGGAAAAATCACCTGGCCCGAATTCAGCAATCGATACTTCAAGGAATTGCGCGAAAGCGGCTCGCTCGATCGCCGCAATCAGAGAATCAAGAATCACGGCCAGAAATTCACTCTGCGCCTGCTCCAACATCTGGCTCAAGATCAGACGGTGACACTGCTCTGCCATTGCGCTGAAGGCGAGCCGCATTGCCATCGGCACCTGCTGAAAGCGCTGCTCGAGAAGAGCGTTTGATCGACGTGTCATCCCGAGCGGAACGAAGCGGAGCGAAGTGAAGTCGAGGGACCCCGTGGCGCTACCATCCGCAGCGATTCGGATAACCCGTCGCCACGGGATCCTTCGACAAGCTCAGGATGACAACGGGTTACCCGCGCGCGAGATCTTCGGGAGTGAGCACGAGCCGCTCGACCCGCTGACCGAGAGCGATGCTTTCGACAATCTCCGGGACGTCCGCCAGGGTGACATGGCCGTAGAAGAAATGGTCGGGCTCGACCAGGACGCATACACCGCTCGAGCATTGATCGAGGCAACTCGAAGTACAGGCGCGCGCGCTCACCTTGGCCAGCCCGCGGGCGGCAAGCTGCTCTTTCAAGGCGAGGCGAACCGCTTCCGAGCCCTTCTCCGAGCAACAACCCTTCTCATGCCCAGCCTCCCGACGATTGATGCAGACAAAGAGATAGCGCTCTCGTTGCGGCATGAGGCAGGTTGGCAGCCGGCGCTGCCCCGGTCAACCAACCCGCGGCCGGCGACAGGTCATGCGGCTTTGGGCAATTCGCTTTTCTGCGGCTCGATGATCTCTTTGGCCGCGCGATTGCCCGATTCCACCGCGCCGTTCATGAAGCCGGAGAAGTCGCCGCTGGTATGTTCGCCGGCGAAAACGAGCCGGCCGTCGAGCTCCGCCGGGGCCGCGGCTGCGAGCAGCGTGGTGTATTGGCCCACCAGCGGGCAGGTATAACTGCCTTTGGTGAATTTGTATTCGGGCCAGTTCATCATCGCCCGCTTCCCGTCGAACTTGTCGCCGATGCCGCGAAAGACGCGGTTCAGTTCTTCCTTGAACTTATCGAACCGGTCGGTCGTGAAATTTTTCGCCGCGGAGCCGCCGAGGAAGTTGGTCAGGATGCCGCTCTCGCCGGTTTGGCCGCGGCTGGTCTCCCAGGTGCATTGCAGCGGCAGATCGGTGAAGATGCTGCCATTGCTCGCCGCCGGCAGTTTCGCGGCCGGATTGCGCCACCAGCGTTCGGTGAAGCCGTACATGACCTTGGAATTGTAGCCGTAGCCCAGCTCCGCGATTGCCTTCTCTTTCTCCTTGCTCAATCCGAGCGCTTTCAGGCCCTCCACCTGGCGCAGCATGGTGAACGGAATCGCGCAGATGGCTCGGGTGAATTTGACCGACTTGGTGCCGCCTTCCGTGGCGAAATTCAAGGTCAGGTTCGGACCGGCCTGCGCGATTTTCGCCAGCCGATAGCCTTTGTTGATCTTGACCTTGCCGTCGAGCGCTTTGACGAGCGCGTTCGGCAGGGAGCTGCTCCCGCCCTTGATGCGCTTCGACTCATCGCTATCGCCGAAAATCTTGAAGCCCTCGCTCGTGTCCGCCTGCAGATAATCGATGAGGTTGAGAGACGACTGCTCCTCGAGATCGCGGCCATACTCGATCGTGTAAGCCACCCGGAGCATATCCACCACCCACTTTTCGACGCCCTTGCCGGTCTCGGCGAGATACTCGGCCAGATTTATCTTGTCGAATTTCCCCGCCTTCTCGGTGAACTCTCCTTCGGCGTCGAGAATGCCTTCGACGTCCGTGGCGAGCTTCTTCGCGAACGGCTCGAAGAGCGGGATTACTTCCTTGTCGGAGTAATGTTTGCCGCCGAAGAAGTAGAGGTCCAGACCCTGGTCCCCGCCTTTGAGCTCCTGAATTTCCACGCCCAGCTCACCGGCGAGCGCGATCAAGTCCGCATGATTGCCATCGACCAATTCGCCGCCGAGCTCGCAAAACATTCCGTCCTTGTTGAAGTCGTTCTTGGTCAGCATGCGGCCTCCGGTGCGGTCGCTGCCCTCGAAGATTTCGCAGGGAATCCCGGCCTGCATCAAACGGTAGGCGGCGGTTAGCCCTGAAGTTCCCGCCCCGATGATGGCCACCACGTCGCCCCCGCCCGCGCCCGGCGTGGGACTCCCGGCCCCGCGCGCCAATTGCGGAGCCAGGCCGCCTGCCGCCGTCAAAAAACCGGCCGCACTCAGCATGCGGACAAAATCGCGGCGGGAAACTCGCGAAGCTTCCTGGGCCTCGAAGAAAAACTCGCGATGATGCGGATTCTCATTGAGCCAGTGCGCCTGGCGCACGGCCTGCATGAGCTTGCGAAAGAGAGGGGTGCGTCCTTGTGACATAAGGTTCTCCGTTGAAAGATGATTATTCGTCGTTCGTTGGGCCGACGCAGATCATCCAGAGTTTGAAAAAGTTCATGATTTGAACTTTCGTGAGTTGATTCGAATTCAGATTGTATTTCACCTTGCTCGATCCCGGCATGTCCTTGCCCGCGACTGATTGCATCTGATCTTCGTAGGCGATCGTGCCGGTGAGCGAAGGGATCGAGTTGTCCACGGCGAAAAAGGCCTCTTCGTCCGACATCTTGGCGAAGGCGTCCGCCTCGGTCGTGGCCGGTTTGGTTTTGGCTTCGTTCCAGCGCAGGTTGAACTCGTACTGGCCTTTGCCGTTCGTGGCGCGATTCGGATCTTCCACCCACTTGATCGATCCGGTGACGATGTCTTCCACGTCCTTGCCATTCTGGTTGTAAGCGAAGCGGATCCCGTTCGTGTAGTAATTTCCGGTCTCGTAATCGTAGTCGAGATTGCCATTCACACTGGTGCGCGGGTAGCTCTGCGCGGGACCGATCGCGAGCGTCAGGCTCTCGAAGCGCATCGGATCGGTGTTTTTGACTTCGACTTTCACTTCCTTGCCGGCGAGCTGGCGGATGTAGGTGACGGCGTTGGATGGCTTCTTGCCTTTGCCGATTAGCCGTCCGCCGAACTTGTCGGTGAACGCCGCCGCGCGTCCGATCGCGTCCACCGCGATGCGGTGCGCGCTGTCCGATGCGCCTTCCACGGAGTAGACGCCGTCCTTGCCGATCGGCACCGTCCCGACCCATTTCCCGATATTTTTCTTCTGGGACATGTCGACCGGATTAATCACCGCCAGGTCGATCCCGTAGACGAGCTGTCCGCGTTGTTCCTGCAAACCGAGAATGCCGGGAATGTACGGCATCCGCTCGATTTTCCCTTTGAACTCGGTGGTCTTGGCCACGTTGAAAGTGAGATTGTAAATGTCTTTCTCGCCCTTTTGCGGCTGACCTTTATCGTTCAGGTTTTTGCGCGACCGGAAGTCGATGTCCATCGATCCGGTAATCACGCCGGGCTGGGTCAATTTCTCCTGTTCCTGAGCGAACGCCGTCCCAAAAGACGAGGTGATGAGCAGTCCGGCGACGAGGCTGCTCTTGAACGTAACGAAGCGAAGCAATGGTGTTTTCATGGATGAGGATCGCGATAATTGCAGGGTCGCGCTTTCAGGACAAGCCCGTTGTTGATTGAGAAAATCGGGGCCACGAATCGCCTTGGCAGAGAGGGCGCTGAGTTGCGATTTTCGAGAGGGCGACATTTCCTGAATCCAACCGGGCCACCTCCCGCATCTCACGGGAAAGGCACCCAGATGATTCAGGACTTTCGATTCGCTTTTCGCCAGCTCCTCAAGACCCCCGCGTTCACCATCATCGCCGTCCTCACTCTCGCGGTCGCGATCGGAGTGAACTCCGCGATCTTCGCCCTCATCAACGGCGTCGTTCTTCGACCGATGGCGCGGGTGCGTCCCGCGGAAGTGGTGAATGTTTTTTCCGCGCGGCAGAACGCGAACCGCGACTTCCGGCAATTCTCACACACGGAATATCAGGCATTGCGCGCCAGCCCGGAGGTGTTTGCCGACGTGGCGGCGGTCAATTTTGCCCTCGCTGGGATTGGCCGGGACGAAGGGATGCGCCGCAGCTTTGCGTTTCTCACTTCGGAAAACTTTTTTTCTCTCATGGGAGCGGAGCCTGCGCTCGGCCGGTTCTACAACGCGGAGGAATGCCGTCCGAACGCGAATATTCCCGTCGTCGTCGTCAGCCATGTCTACTGGAAACGAATGGGCGGGCGGCCTGATTTCGTCGGCAGCACGCTCCACATCAATGGTCAGCCGTTCACGGTGATTGGGATCAGCCCGGAAGGATTCAGCGGCCTCAGCGCCCTGATCGCACCCGACATCTGGCTGCCTCTCGGCATTTACTCACAACTGAAATCCGCCTTCAGCGATTCGACTGATCTCCAGGATCTGGCGCAGCCGAAAAGTTACACGCTGAATGTAGTCGGGCGTTTGCAGTCCGGCCTGACGATCGACTCCGCCAAGCCGCGGCTGCCCGTGCTCGCACAACGTCTCACCGCCCTGCAACCAGCCGACGCCGCCGGTGCGCGCGAGTTGCAGATTCACAAGCCGTCGCGCTTCAGTCTCAGCACGGGGCCAGAGGACGACGGACCGGTGACCCTGATCGGCGCCCTTCTCATGGGCATGGCGGCGGCTGTGTTGCTCATCGCAAGCTTGAACCTGGCGAACATGCTGCTGGCTCGCGGCACCGCGCGGGCCAAGGAAATTGCCGTGCGGCTTGCGCTCGGCGCCAGCCGCTGGCGCATCATTCGCCAGCTCCTGAGCGAAGGTCTCTTGCTCGCCGTCGCCGGAGGCCTGCTCGGCCTTTTTCTTAGTTTGTGGAGCAACGGTCTGGTCCTCCATTCACTCGGCCAGCTCTTCACTTCGATGAGTTTCTCAATCATCCTGGACATGAAACCGGACGCTGCTGTTCTCGCGGTCACGTTTGTCTTCTGCCTCTTGGCCACCATGCTTTTCAGTCTGGGCCCCGCGCTGAAAGCGTCGAAGGCGGACCTGGTCAACGACCTGAAACAACAGGCGGGCGAGCCGGCGCACATTGGGCGCTTCAATCGCTTTTTCGCGCCGCGCCATCTTCTCGTCATGGCGCAGATTTCCCTGTCCCTCGTGCTTCTTTTCAGCGCGGGCCTCTTCTTCCGCGGCGCGCTCGCGGCGGCCGGGGTGGCGCTCGGGTTCGAACCGGCCGGCGGCATTGTCACCGAGATGGATTTCTCTCTTGGAAAAACCGACAACGTCCAGGCACAGCGGCTGATGTTTGCCGCCATCGAGCGTCTCCGCGCCTTGCCTGGCGTGCGTGCCGTTGGCCTCGGCACGATGATGCCTTACGGCAACTTCACCAATAGCCGCCGCATCATGCCGGCAAATCAGGCGCCGGTGACGAACACCGATCCGAGCGCGCCCGACCCAGGAGCAGGCGGTCTCTATACCTCAGTGACCCCCGGTTACTTCGATTCGATCGGCGTCCGCCTGCTCAGGGGCCGCGATTTCACCATGACCGAGGCGGAAAACAAGAGCTCCCCCCGAGTCGCGATCATCGACGAAAAGATGGCGGCCAAATTGTTTCCGGAAGGTGATGCGATCGGTCAACGCATCCGGTATACCCAACCGCCCAGCGATGGCTCGCCGACCGAGATGGAAGTGATCGGCATTGTGAACTGGCATCGCCATGAGGTGCAGAACGAGGGTCCGCAACGCCGCCTTTTCGTGCCGCTCGCCCAGGCTTTTAATGGCAATGTCTATCTGCATGTGCGGTGCTCTTCCACCGACGAGCGCGCGGTGGCCGCGATGATTCCCACCGTTCGCCAGGCGCTTCGGAATCTCGATCCCGATCTGCCCATTTTGAAGATGACGCCGTTCACCGACATCCTGGAGCAGAGCGTTGGACTCTGGATTGTGCGGCTTGGCGCGGTTCTGTTCGGCGTTTTCGGGGTGATCGCACTGCTGCTGGCGGTCGTTGGTGTTTACGGAGTGAAATCTTACGCCGTCGCACGCCGGACCCGTGAGATCGGGATTCGGATGGCGCTCGGCGCGCACCCCCGCGACGTCTTCTCGCTCATCATGAAACAAGGCGCGCTCCAAACCGCCTTCGCCCTTGGGATCGGTCTGCTGCTCTCTTTGGCGGCCGGACGCCTGCTCATGCAAATCCTCTACCAGGTCAGCCCCGCCGATCCCGCCGCGTTGCTGGTCTCCAGCTCCATGCTCGCCGCCGCTGCTTTGCTGGCCTGCTATTTGCCCGCTCGCCGCGCGACCAAGGTCAGCCCAATGACGGCGTTGCGGACGGAGTAAGGCAGCGCGCTCCGCCGGTGGATCGTGCGCTCCGTCGCGGGATGTTGCGTTTGCGGCTACGCCGCGATCATTTTGCCATCGAGCGGCGGAGCGCTCGATCCACCGGGGCCCAATCAAATGACACGGTCCTCTAGCTGGCTGGCGGGTCGGAAATCGCGGCCAGCTCGGCTTGCAGTTTTTGCTGGCGCTCCTTCAAGGTCTGAAGACGGAGCTGCCAACGGTGAAGCTGGATACTGAGCTGGTTGATGTAGCCGGTGATTTCGGTGCGCTGCGATTCGTTTTCTTTGAGTTGGCGCTGTAAATCCGAAATCTTGACGGAGCCTTCGGAGGCGGCCTCGAGGGGCTGACTTGGAACGATTGTCGGCTTACCGCATTTCTGGCAATCCAGCGTCAGGCCGGCGGCGGCGGAATCGACGACGAACGACGCCGAGCAGTGCGTGCACGCAAAAATGATGTCACGACTCGATCCTTGGGCTGGAAGTGCCGAGCCGGTCGTTTGTTGCACGAGCAAATTACGAAGCAGGAGATATACCGGCAGGGTGTCGAAATGTTTTGCAAAATCGCGGCGCCATTTTCGCAGAAATTGCTCGGGCCGCGCACGACTCGTTATTCGCTAGAAGTGTGACAGCCGGGCACTTAGCCCTCCCTTAAATGGGCCATGCTGTCGCTAATTACGGAGGAACAGGTATATCGTGAGTTGTGTAAATGCTATTCCGTAAGGCAGTTACGCTGAATCGATCTGGCGGAATATGGATTGCTAAATAGCACGCGAACGATTCCGTTCACGAAAGGATTTCTCTTTATGGCTAAAGTTTTAGGTATCGATCTGGGCACCACCAACTCCTGCATGTCTGTAATGGAGGGCGGCGACCCGGTAGTTTTGGAAAATAGCGAGGGCGCGCGCACGACGCCTTCAATCGTCGCCTTCGCGAAGAACGGCGAGCGACTCGTCGGCCAGGCCGCCAAACGTCAGGCGGTCACGAACCCTGCAAACACAGTTTTCTCCATCAAGCGGTTCATGGGCCGGAAGTTCGATGAAGTCCGCGAGGAAGAGCATCGCGTGCCTTACAAGATCGTGAAGGCGGCGAACGGCGACGCGCATGTGCAGGTAGAAGTGAACGGCGAGAAGAAGACGTTCTCGCCGCCGGAGATCTCCGCGATGATTCTCGCGAAACTGAAGTCCGATGCGGAAGCGAAGCTCGGCGAGAAAATCACGCAAGCCGTCGTCACGGTCCCGGCGTATTTCAATGACTCGCAGCGCAACGCAACGAAAGACGCGGGCAAGATCGCCGGTCTCGAAGTTCTCCGGATCATCAACGAACCCACCGCCGCGTCGCTCGCTTACGGGCTCGACAAAAAGAAGGACGAGAAGATCGCCGTCTATGACTTGGGCGGCGGCACCTTCGACATTTCCGTTCTCGAAATCGGCGATGGCGTCTTCGAAGTGAAGGCGACCAACGGCGATACCCACCTCGGCGGCGACGACTGGGACAACATCCTGGTCGATTGGATCGTCAACGAATTTAAGAAGGACAGCGGCATCGATCTTTCGAAGCAGCCCGACGCGATCCAGCGCATCAAGGAAGAAGCGGAGAAGGCCAAGATCGCGCTCTCGTCTTCGCAGGAATACGAGATCAACCTGCCGTTCATCACGGCGGATGCGAGCGGTCCGAAGCATATCCAGAAGAAGTTGACCCGCTCGAAGCTCGAGCAGCTGACCGATCCGTTGTTTCAGCGCACGATTCCGCCGGTCAAAGCCTGCCTCTCAGACGCCAAACTTTCCGAGAAAGACATTAACGAGCTGGTGCTCGTGGGTGGCATGACGCGCATGCCGAAGGTTATCGAGACGGCGCGCACCTTGATTGGGAAAGAACCTCACAAAGGTGTGAACCCGGATGAAGTCGTTGCCATCGGCGCGGCCATCCAGGGCGGCGTGCTCAAGGGCGACGTGAAAGACGTGCTCCTCCTCGACGTGACCCCGCTGACCCTGGCGATTGAAACCGCCGGCGGCGTTGCGACGCCGATGATCCCGCGCAACACCACCATCCCCACCCGCAAGTCGCAAATCTTTTCGACCTACAGCGACAACCAGCCCGGCGTGGAGATCAAGGTCTTGCAAGGCGAGCGTCCGCTCTCGCGCGACAACAAGAACCTCGGCACCTTCCACCTCGACGGCATCCCGCCGGCCCCGCGTGGCACGCCGCAGATCGAAGTCACTTTCGATATCGACGCGAACGGCATCCTGCACGTTTCCGCGAAAGACCTCGGCACCGGCAAGGAGCAGAAAATCTCCATCACCGGCAGCTCAGGCTTGAGCAAGGAAGAAATCGAGAAGATGCAGCGCGACGCCGAAACCCACGCCAAGGAAGACAAGAAGGCGAAGGAAGCGATCGAGATCAAGAACAACGCCGACACGCTCGCGTATCAGTCTGAGAAGCAGTTGAAGGATCTGGGCGACAAGGTTCCGGAAGAAAAGCGGAAGCAGATCGAAGAAGCGATCAAAGCCGTCCGCGACGCGATCGAGGCGAACGATACCGACGCGATGAAGCGAACCTACGACGATCTCCAAAACAAATTCCAGGAAGTCAGCGCCGATCTCTACAAGCAAGCCGCCGCCACTGCCGGGCCCGCGCCTGGACCTGACGCGGGTGGCGATGCCGGTCAGGGAGCTCGTCCGCAGGATGAAGGTCCGCGGAAAGACCAGGGCGACGTCGTCGACGCAGAGTTTGAAGTCGTCGACGAAGACAAGAAGAAATAAAGCCATGAAAAACGAGTTCACAGTTGGAGACATCGTGCAGCTTCGATCGGGCGGCCCCGATATGACTGTTGAGGAGCAAATCTCGTTCGCCGGGCAATACCGTTGTCAGTGGTTTGGCGGCAAGAAACTGGAAACCGGTTGTTTTCCACCGGAATCGCTCATCAAGGTCACGTCTGATGGTAAGGAGACCTCGGCTAAATAATTCATATGGCTTCTGCTGCAGACGTTGCAACTTGGATGGTTAAGCAGGTGACCGAAAATAGTTGTCTCTACCAAGACGAGGCAGCGACTGCAATTGAACACAATTTCGGGCGCAACTTTGTGTATGACAACGAGAACGGAAATCCGGCCATCTCCAAAGACGTCCTTCGGCACTTTCGCAAACTTACTGAACAAAACGTTGTCTGGGATCGCGGCGAGCGTCTTTGGCGGAGACGCGAATCTTACGACGAAGAGGGAACGCGAATAACTAGCTAACGAGATGCGTACATTCGAAACTTTATCTTCCAAAGAGTGGATCGATATTGCCGAACAAAGGCGTGATGAGGTCCTTTTTGTTAGCAGAGCGACAGTGAATTTACCGGGCTTGGACACTGCAGGAAAATCCCTGCGAAAGCCGGGTTACGTCGAGTATGCGCCGACTTGGTCCGCCTTAGACGATAGGGGCGCTGCTGAACTCCTGGTTGGATTAGGCCACGATCTTCAGGGGCATTGGAACAGGTTTACAATCCTCGTCTACCGAAACGGAGGACGGATTTTCTTCAAATCCGTTGATTCAACGACACTTGAAGCTTCGATAGAATTTCAAACAATAGCTGAAGAAAGCGACTCAAACCCATGAAAACCGAACCCGGCGCTCCAGCATTTCCGAAGAACGGGGACGAGCCGAATCTTGTCGGTCTGACCAAGCGCGAATACTTCGCGATTCGGATGGCTGAAGGATTGCTGAGCGCAGGCGACAAAGGAACCAACTCTGTCGCGGGCCGGGCGGTGAGGTACGCCGACGAGCTAATCGAAGTTTTGCAACAACGTCAACAGCCAGTGGCAGCCGGCGATCAACTGTAACCAGTCCACCGAAATGAACATGCCTTCTAACGCGAAATGCCCCAAGTGCGACGCCTTGATTACCAGGGTGACTGCCGGACACGTCCCAATCGAGATTCCGATGGGGAATAGCTGGAATGGGATCGCTTACGCATGTCCGTCATGCAAATCGTTGCTCGGAGTACAAATCGATCCGATTGCGATCAAGGAAGACATTGTGACTGAATTGTTCAAGCGACTTCGCAAATGACCACGATCACTGAGAGTTCCAAAGTAGGGGACGCCAAGAATCCGGCGCAAAGCTCGACCGCCACGAAAAAATGCCTGGTGGTTGTCGATAATTCAAACGTGTTTATCGAGGGGCAAAAGTACAGCGCCTATAGTAAGGGAAAGGTTCGCAAATTCGCGACTGATTGGGATCCAAAAGATCCTTCTTGGCGCGTTGACTTTGGCGGGTTGCTCCTGGCGGTCTCTAGTGGTCGAGTTGTCGAACATGCCATACTTGTTGGCTCTCGCCCGCCGCAAAACGACTCAGTTTGGAAAGCAGCCGAGGATAGCGGATTCGAAGTTACTGTTCATGACCGCAACATCTTGAATGAAGAGAAGGCGGTGGATACCGAGCTAGTTGCTCAGGCGGTGGAACTGATTTGTACTACGGGCGAACCCATGGATTTGGCGATCGTGTCCGGCGATCGAGATTTTGTTCCTCTCGTGAACGTTGCGCACCGACACAAATGGTTTGTGGAGATGTGGGCATTCACCAACGCGTTCAGCCAAGGTGGGCAGATGGCAAACAGCGTGGACAAAGTACGGCCGCTGGATGAGGTCTTTCACAAGATTGGCAGATATGATTTTCAGTGGCCGTAACAACAATTTGCTGACAGGGGTATAGGAAGAACCTGACGACTGCCGGCATTAACCAACAAAGTAGAAAGAGTAATTACACATGGCAATTAACGTAAGACCTCTCGGAGATCGCGTGCTCGTGCAGCCGATCGAAGAGAAAGAAACCAAAAAGGGCGGCATCATCATTCCCGATACCGCGAAAGAAAAACCGCAAGAGGGCAATGTCGTCGCTCTCGGCACCGGCAAAGTGAACGAAGAAGGCAAGAAGGTGGAGTTCACCGTCAAAAAAGGCGACAAGGTGCTCATCTCGAAATATGGCGGCACCGAAATCAAAGTGGACGGTGAGTCCTATTTGATCATGCGCGAGGACGATATCCTCGGCATCATCGGTTAACTAAATTCCGTCACAAAGACATCTCAACTAGAAACTAACTACTAAGACATATGGCAGCTAAACAATTACAATTCGACGAAAACGCGCGGCATGCGCTTCTTCGCGGCATCGAGAAACTCTCGAAAGCCGTGAAAGCGACGCTCGGACCGAGCGGCCGCAACGTCATCCTCGACAAGAAATTCGGCAGCCCGACGATCACCAAGGATGGTGTGACTGTGGCCAAGGAGATCGAGCTCGAAGATCCTTATGAAAACATGGGCGCCCAGCTCGTGCGCGAAGTCGCCTCCAAGACTTCCGATATCGCCGGCGACGGCACCACGACGGCTACTGTGCTTGCCGAGGCCATCTACAGAGAAGGTCTCCGCAACGTCACGGCCGGCGCCAACCCGACCTCGCTCCAGCGCGGCATCAACAAGGCTGTGGAAGCCGTTGTGGCCGAGCTCGCGAAGATCTCGAAGAAGGTCGGCGACCGCACGGAGATCGCGCAGGTCGCGACCGTCTCAGCCAACTGGGACCGCACCATCGGCGAGATCATTGCCGACGCGATGGACAAGGTAGGCAAGGACGGAACGATCACCGTGGAAGAAGCCAAGTCGATCGAAACCAGCCTCGACGTGGTCGAAGGCATGCAGTTCGACAAGGGCTACCTCTCTCCTTACTTCGTCACGAACGCCGAAGCGATGGAAGTGGTCCTCGACAACCCCTACATCCTCATTCACGAGAAGAAAATCTCGAGCTTGAAGGACATGCTGCCGCTGCTCGAGAAAGTAGCGAAAGCGGGACGTCCGTTGCTCATCATCGCGGAAGACGTGGAAGGCGAAGCGCTCGCGACCCTGGTCGTGAACAAGCTCCGCGGCACGCTGCAAGTGGCAGCCGTGAAAGCCCCGGGATTCGGCGATCGTCGCAAGGCGATGCTGGAAGACCTCGCGGTCCTGACCGGCGGCCAGTGCATCACCGAAGACCTCGGAATTAAACTCGAGAACGTAAAGCTCGAGGACTTAGGGCGTACAAAACGCGTCACGATTGACAAGGAGAACACCACCGTCGTGGAAGGCGAAGGCAAGCAGTCCGACATCCAGGGCCGCGTGGGCCAGATTCGCCGCCAGATCGAAGAGACGACTTCCGATTACGATCGGGAGAAGCTCCAGGAACGCCTCGCGAAACTCGCGGGTGGCGTGGCTGTGATCAACGTCGGCGCCGCGACCGAAACCGAGATGAAGGAAAAGAAAGCTCGCGTCGAGGACGCGTTGCATGCGACCCGCGCAGCCGTGGAAGAAGGCATCGTGCCTGGTGGCGGCGTGGCGTTCATTCGCGCGCAGAAAGCGCTCGATAAGCTCGAGCTCGAAGGCGACGAGAAGGTTGGCGCCGCGATCATTCGCCGCGCGATCGAAGAGCCGATGCGCATGCTTGCCGATAACGCGGGCCAGGAAGGCGCGCTCATCGTGCAGGAAGTGAAGAAGCGCAAAGGCAACGAAGGCTACAACGTCGCCACGGGCGAATACAAAGACCTGGTGAAAGCCGGCGTCGTCGATCCGACCAAGGTGACTCGCAGCGCGTTGCAAAACGCCGCTTCGATCTCCGGCCTCCTGCTCACTACCGAAGCCATCGTCACCGAAATGCCTGAAAAGGAAAAGGGCGGCGGCATGCCTCCCGGCATGGGCGGTGGAATGGGCGGCGGCATGGGCGGCATGGATTACTAAGCCGAACCGACAAATGAAAATTGCAACAGCCGGGCTTCGAAAGGAGCCCGGCTGTTTGTTCATGTGGCTGAACCCAGATTAATGCTCGTTCGCTAGTATGTGGTCAGATAACGAAACAGTTGAAGATCTAATCGGCTTCCGTGTCCACTCGGAGCTCATTGCCGAAGTTGTCACAGATCCGAAGTTGCTACCTGTAACCCTCGGCGTATTTGGTGATTGGGGCAGTGGCAAAACTAGCATCATGAAGATGCTCCAAAAGCAGCTCGCGCAGGACGAGCAGGTTGCCGTCGTCTATTTCGATGCGTGGCTTTTTGAAGGATATGACGATGCGAAGAGCGCGTTAATCAGCTCGATTATAAAACAGTTGGCTGAGCACAAGCGATTCCCGTCCGCCTTAAGAGATCAAGCTGCTAAATTGATTCGGCGGGTGAACTGGATGCGCGTTCTCAAAATGGGCTGGGACAACGTCGCACTTCCTGCGGTGCTCGCGTATGCGACGAGTGGCGCCACCGCTGTGCCGACGTTACTCGGAAAGCTCGCGACGTTTTTCACCCAGAAAGAACACCCAGACGAGGATAAAACGGAGGGGATTTTGAAACCTGAGGAAAACTCGGATGAGATGGAAGTAAGAGACTTCCGTGATCAATTCGGGGATCTTCTCGGGAAGACAAAATTCAAAGCTCTCGTCGTTCTCATCGACGACCTAGATCGGTGCTCACCTGACCGAATCGTCGAGAATCTCGAAGCGATCAAACTTTTTCTCAATGTGGGCAACACGGCGTTCGTAATCGGTGCTGACCTGCGCATCGTGCGTCACGCTATAGCGGTTCGCTACAAGGATGCATTAGAGGCCGCTCGCCGATCATCGTCGCCTGGAGATGCCGGTGCTGAAGCAGGAGAAGAGTTGGTGAACGACTATGTCGAGAAGCTCATTCAGGTGCCATATCACCTCCCGCGACTTTCGCCTGCGGAAATTGAAACATATCTGAGCTTTCTTTTTGCGCAGCGCGACTTGCTGCCAGCTGATTTTCACGTCTGCGTTGGCGAATGTGAAAAGAGACGGGCAACCAATCGCTTCGGTAGCTTTGGCCTGGCTGATGTGCAGCAAGCCCTCGGAGACAAATCCCTGCCCGATGAGCTAAAGGCAGCGCTGTCGTTTACTGCAGGCGCCGCGCACTTAATTACCGAAAACCTCAAAGGCAATCCGCGTCAGGTAAAGCGTTTTCTGAACGCTTTCGTTCTTCGAAGAAAACTTGCGAAGGTCGCGAGGATGGATGCACTTCGAGACGACGTTTTGTTAAAGTTAATGCTACTCGAATACGCCAACGAAACCAGATTTCGGGAACTCGCGCGTTGGCATGAAGAGCAGAAGGCGACACCAAAACAAGTCGTTGAAATGGAGGCGGGAGAGAACCTGCCGAAAGAATGGGAAAAGGATTCACTCAGGAGATGGATACAAATGGAGCTACGGCTCTCCGACGTCGACCTGTCTGATTACTTTTGGTTGGTCCGAGACAAACTAGCGTCGTCGCAACTGGGGTTGTCCCTGACTCCTCCAGCAGTCAAAGCCGCGTATGCGGCGTTGTTATCGGAGTCCGGTCGCAAACAAGCGCCTGTTGTGGTTAGCGCGTTGCGGGAGGACGAGATCGACGGACTCGTAGCGCTGCTAACAAAACATCTCCAGCGCGACCCTAAGGATGCGGAAGGTTACCGGGGATTTTTGAAGTGCGCCGAAATCCGTCCCGGGACTGTTGCTAACCTTGCGGGTCTCATAAAGCAACTCCCTGCCAGTGATTTACCTGCGTGGTTGGTGCCACAACTTGAGTTGCTTTCGAAGAACCGGCCGGAACTTTCGGCGGCGACAACAAACTTAATCGATTACCTGAAGAACGTGCCAGAAGGACGAGCAGCAAAAGCAGCTAGGGCAACGGAATCTAGAAAAGGCAGGTAGTCATGGGAACGTCTGGTCCATACATGCCATCTCCAAACTGGTCCGCGATCAAGACCGATCTAACCACTGCACTCAATGACGGGCCACTGACCGATGATGAAGCTCACGAGCTTGTCGGGAATTTCGTCCAGCAACTCTGCGGCGAGGATGAAGAAGGGTTCGGTGACCTGCCGGCGGACTTCGCCATCAGCCCCGAAGAGGCCACTGAAAAACTGATTGACTTGCTGGCGTCGCTTCCACCCGCGCCACCGAGAAGTCAGCGTGGTCGAGGCTCTGGTGCCGCGCCAAACGTCGGTGCTGGGCGAGGCTCTGGGAGTCGACAAGCACCATCTCGAAAACCAGCGGGAACTGGGCGTAGACGGCAAAGCGATCGCGCTCGAGGAGGTAGTGCGGTTCGGCCAGTTGCACAACGACTCGCGGGATTCATAAGCGAAGTCCCAAAAGTAGGTCTGCGGCAGGCATTGATTAACGCTGGAGTGCACGATGTCGACACACTACCGCCGGATCGCATCGCGCTAGCTGTTGCTGACGTGCTGTTGACTGACGCGAGTCTTCTAATACAAACCGAACTTCGGGCCGCGTTGGCTACGGTGCTCGAAAAAGTGTGCGATCAGCCAGCGACGCTCGCGGACGCGGAGGAAATGTTTTCAAAATCCGCTTATGACCTTCAGAACATCGTGCAGATGTTGTTCGAGTGCTACATCATGGAACGCTTCAAGACTTTGTTCTGTGAACATGAGGCCGCTAAGCACGGCTATGAGGCCACCGATCGAACTCTTTCGGAAGCGCGCCAGTACGTAGCGTCGGAAATGCAACTCGAACAGGCCGAACGTAAAGATCTTACGGCTGTGAATTGGGCGAGTGAAGAAGGAGCGAAAATTGTGGACGCTATTTTGGAGCGAACAGTAGCGATTTACAGCGACACGTGATTTACGCCTTATGAAAGTCATCGTTGAGCAGAAACCGGATGAAGCTGTCCACGAGCTAACAAAGCTCGAGATCAAAGTCTCAGGCATCGATCCGCGGTTCATCCTCGACCTGGATTTCTCCGCAATAGTTGATCGCTCCCGTCAACCAAACAGCCGAACGTTAGATTTTCTTGTCATAAGTGCAGTCACGTACGCAGTCGACAAAATCGTTCGCAGGGACACAACGACCGATCGCTGGAAGCGGACGCTCGATGTAACGGTGCCAGTATCCGCGCCCGCTAGTTGGAGGAATGCCGCAGCTTCGTTGAGCGAAACCGTCTCCTTTTTGACTGGAGATGTTTGGACGTTCCGATTTGCCCAAGCAGCGGCCTCTTTTCAAAAGCGCCGCGCCAATCGACGAAAGAGTGCAATCGGCTTCCCCAGAAGCCCCGTCATCAGTTTGCTGTCAGGAGGAGTAGATTCGTTCGTAGCTGCCATTGATCTGTTGGCTGAGTATCCGGATCAGCAGCTTCTCTTCGTGAGCCATTACGATCGGCACGTTAAAGGGCCGGCGAAGGACCAGAGTGAAATCTCAACATTCCTCAGCCAGCGCTTCCCTAGCCGTGTATCGCATCTGCAGGTGCGAGTCGGTACTGTGCCGGCCGAGGGCGAGAAACACAGCTTCGAAATCAGTTTTCGTAGTCGATCTTTAATCTTCCTTGGTCTTGCGGTTTACGCAGCCAGCAAGATCGGCGATGACACACCAATCATAATCCCGGAAAACGGACCTATCTCCCTAAATATGCCGCTCAACCCGAGCAGGCGCGGCGCATGTAGCACACGAACCGTGCATCCCTTCTTCCTCCGCTCGTTACGAAATACACTGTCGGAAGCTGGAATAAACCATCCGATCAGAAACCCGTATGAATTCAAGACGAAGGGTGAATTGATTACGGATTGTCGAGATTTGCAGGTGTTTCTGGAGGCGTTGAGCAAAACCAACTCCTGCGCAAAGGCAGCTCGCAGGATGCACTGGAAAAACCGGAAAGCACGCGCTTGCGGGGCTTGCGTCGCGTGCTTGTTTCGTCGTGCGAGCCTACATGCAATAGGTCAAGACTCTGAGCTATTTGGTCATGATGTGTTCCGAGGGCAGCCCCAAGCATATCCTGACTTCCATGCATTACTTGGCTTGATTGCTACCAAACCAACAGATCGTGATATTGCGCGATCACTTATCGCAAACGGACGCCTGCCGCTAAAGCAGATAGACGCGTATGTCGGTGTGATCAGGCGAATGATTGATGAGGTCGTACGTTGGGTATCGGACAAAGGATCCTCTAAAACCAAGAGCCTAGCGCGGATTAGCAAACGTCAGCGATGATCGATACCCACTGCCACGTGGACCTTTACGATGCGCCGCTCGACGTGGCCAACGAAGCGGAGGCGGGGCAGATAAACACCATTGCTGTAACGTATCTACCGACTCATTTCCGACTGGCTCAATCCCATCTGCGAACATTCCATCACGTCAAACCCGCATTAGGATTGCATCCGCTCGCCGCGGCAGATCACGAAAAAGAGCTTGGCTTATTTCGAGACATCGCCCGAGAAGTGGAATTCGTCGGCGAGATCGGACTGGATTTTTCATCGCACGGGCTAGTGACACGCGCGATTCAGGAAGATTCGTTCGTAAAGGTTCTTGACGCGTTGCGCGGCAGACAATGTTTTATCACCTTACATTCTCGACAAGCAGAGGACTCAGTCCTTGGTCACTTAAAGAATGCCGGTTCGCAGCCAGTAGCATTCCACTGGTTTACCGGATCGCGCGCGCAGTTACGTCGTGTTTTGGACGCCGGCCACAGCGTGTCATTGAATCCAGCAATGATCCGTACTGCCAAATGGCGGGAATTCATACACGTCGTGCCTCGCGATTCAATCCTCACTGAAACTGATGGACCGTTCACCAGTTGTGAAAACAGGAAGGCTCGTCCCACCGACATCCTATCAGTAATCCGATGGATCGCTGAGCGCTGGAAATGTTCTGCAGAATGCGTTGAACAGAAGGTCTCTGAAAACTTCGCGCGGATGCGGCCGCTACGAGCAGAGAACGGCAATCCCGAAGGTGCGGGGTGGAGATAAGCAGGCCCTTGGCTGATCCACTCAACGCCGCGGGAGTTTAACAATTCGATAAACTCTCTCTATCGGGCGGTGAGTTGCCTCTTTGGTCATTTCGAGAAGAATATCCAGTCGCTGCTGGCCGGTCAGCTTGCGATAGAATTCGCGATCCGCCTTTTCAGCCTCGGAGAAATCGCGGAATTTGGCGACCGTTTTGTCCATGGTAAAATGATATGCCGAACTCTGAATGTGCCGAGGAAAATCCGCGGGGACCGATTAGGGACGTGCGGAAGCACGTCCCTCCGAGTTCGGGGCACGCGCCACAGTTGGCGCGAGATTTTGCTTCTGTTTCCCTTCGCGGTCTGACATACCGTCCGGCTTCCATGAATGACCAAGTTGCAGCGTTGATGTCCGACGTTAAGGCCAAGAACCCCGAGGAACCGGAATTTCACCAGGCCGTCCAGGAAGTAGTCGAATCGCTCTCGCTCGTGCTGGATCAACATCCGGAATATCGAAAGGCGAAGATCATCGAGCGGATCATCGAGCCGGAGCGCGTCATCATTTTCCGCGTCCCCTGGCAGGACGACCAGGGCGAGCTGCATGTAAACCGCGGGTTCCGCATCCAGATGAACAGCGCGATCGGGCCGTACAAAGGCGGATTGCGTTTTCATCCCTCGGTGAACCTCGGCATCCTGAAGTTCCTCGCCTTCGAGCAGGTGTTCAAGAACGCGCTGACCACGCTGCCGATGGGCGGCGGCAAGGGCGGCGCCGATTTCGATCCCAAAGGGAAAAGCGACAGCGAAGTGATGCGGTTCTGCCAGGCGTTTATGTGCGAGCTGTTCCGGCACATTGGCCCGGACACGGATGTGCCGGCGGGGGACATCGGCGTCGGGGCGCGGGAGATCGGTTTTTTGTTCGGGATGTACAAGCGGCTGAAGAATGAGTTCACCGGGGTGATGACCGGCAAGGGCCTCACCTGGGGTGGCTCCGTTATTCGTCCCGAGGCGACGGGATATGGCGCGGTTTATTTCGCGGCTGAGATGCTCAAGACGCGCAAGGAAGAGATGAAGGGCAAGACTTGTCTCGTGTCCGGAAGCGGAAACGTGTCGCAGTACACGGTGGACAAACTCATCTCGCTCGGCGCGAAGGCGGTCACGCTCTCGGATTCATCTGGCTACATCTATGACGAGGCGGGGATCGACCGGGAGAGGCTCGGCTTTGTCATGGAACTGAAGAACAACCGGCGCGGCCGGATCGAGGAGTATGCCGGCAAGTTCAAGGGCGCGGTCTTTACGCCAATGGACCCGGCGGCCGATCACAATCCACTTTGGAATCACAAAGCCGAATGCGCGTTTCCAAGCGCCACCCAGAACGAGATCAACGGGAAGGACGCGGCCAATCTTCTAAGGAACGGGGTCTACGTCGTCTCGGAAGGCGCGAACATGCCCACCACGATTGACGGCGTGAATCAATTCCTCCAGGCGGAGATTCTTTTCGGTCCGGGAAAGGCGGCGAATGCCGGCGGCGTCGCGACCTCCGGGCTGGAGATGGCGCAAAACAGCATGCGCATTTCCTGGACGCGCGAGGAAGTCGATACGCGCCTTTTCAATATCATGCGGACGATCCACGAAAACTGCCATCGAACGGCTGAGAAGTACGGCACCCCCGGCAACTACGTCAACGGCGCGAACATCGCCGGGTTCCTGAAGGTCGCGAACGCGATGATGGACCAGGGGCTGGTCTAGGCTCGCGCGGACTTTACGGCGCGGTAATTGTCGTCAGGTCCCAGAGGTAGGCGCTTTCGTCGCCGCCGTAGGTGATAATTCGTTTGGCATCGGGTGAGAACTCCGCGCTGGAGGTGGCGGCGCCCAAACCCGTAAGCCGAAGCCGGGCGACGGGAACATTATCTTTCCACTGCCAGACGAGGACCTCGCCGCCGCCTACCGTGGCCAGCCAATGGCCATCGGTGCTCCAGGTGGCGAAGAGCACTGGACCGGCGTGGCGCGGCTCGAGGTCCTGGCTTTCAGTCGAAGCCGGATCGGAAGTCACATTGAAAAGGCGGACCAACCGCACTTCACCATTGGTGGCACAGGTGATGAAATAGTACTCATTCTCTACCTTGACCGGGCGGAAGGTGGCCTGCATCACGGGAGCAGCCAGCGAGAGATTCACGATCTCCCGCGGCGCCACGATCGGCCAGACGCGGACGGTTTTGTCGCCGCTGGCCGCCACGACCAGTTTGCCATCGGGACTGAACTCAGGCCGGCGCGCCGGAGCCTCGAACTTGCCGAGCAGTTTCACGGCCGGCTCATCGATGGTGTGGAGCCGCACTCCGCCGTCGTCGCAGCCGCTGACGACGAGGTTATCGCCGGGATGAAAGGAAATCGATGTGACGAGGCCCGGCAGCGGCGGACTGGTGAAATACCTCTGGGCGAGAGAGCGGGAATCGAATACCCGAACGGTGCGGTCGGCGCTGGCGGACGCGACCTGCTCGCCGCCATGACTGAATTCGACGGCGGTAATGGAATCGGTGTGCCGCGCGAAAGCATCCACCTTCACCTGGCTGAAGTTGCCGAGGCGCAACAAACGCACGAAACCGCCGTCGCCCGCCGCGGCGAGAGCGTTGGCCGGCGCGCTGTAAGCCAGGTCGTTGATGATCGAGCTGGAGGTCACGACTTGCTTGAGTGGCTTTCCGCTCAAATCCCAGAACGAGACGTTTCGGTCCTCGCCGGCGGACGCGATCAGCTTGCCGTCCTTGAGGAACCGGACGCGATTCACTTCCGCCCCGTGCGGCAACGCCAGGCCAGCCTTGCGTTGCCACGTCGTTAGCTGCGGGTAGGCGGCCACATTCAAGGCTTGAATGTCGAGGAGCGTGTCCAGGACCGCGCTGATGCGCGGCGCCAACTCCACGAAATGGTCCTCGCCGAAACCGAGAACCCGCGTCGCGTCCCTGATCGCATCGATGGCAGCGAGGCTGGCCGTGGCGGCGGGAATCTCCAATTTGTCTTTCGCTTTCACGATAGCGGGATCCAGCGGGCGGGCGCTGAGTAATCCCGCGAGGGCCTGCTCGGCCTGAGTCAGCCGCGCTTCGAGCGACTCCCGGATTGTTTTCGCGGCTGCGTTGTTATCTCGGATTCCCTTGTAACCAGCGCGGACTTCCAAGGCATCCTTTTTCAGCTCGGTGGCGGTGGCGGCAAGCCGTTTGTCTCCGGTGATTTTGGCCGCGTTTTCCATCGAGTGGGCGAGCTGGTCCATGGCGTCATCAGCTTTGTCCGCCGCAGCACGTGTCCGCATCAGCTCCTCGATTGTCGCGTCGTCCGGAGGTTCGGAGGTGGCCGCGCGTTCAATCGCGGCGATGAGTTTCGCGGTCTGCTGCTCGGCCTGCGCGAGCGCGAATTTCGCATTCGAGATAATGGGCTCTGCCAGTCCATCGGCCGTCTCAGCAAAGGTCTTGATCACCTTCAGCTGGTTTTCGGCATCTTTCGCCTGCTCCCTTAAACTCCAAAGCCGCCACACGACTCCCGCCAGCAGCACAAACGCGATCAGCCCTAACCGCGTCGCGCGCGCGATTGATTCCTTCCGGCGACGGCGGCGCAATTGCTCCTGACTTTCGCGAATGTAATTCTCAATCTCTTGAAACGCTTCGGGCGCATCCGCCCCGAGATAGAGGCGCGCCCATTCGGCCGAAGGGACGATTTGAGGTTCCGCCAGAAGATCGTCGGCGAAAATGCCATGCTGCCATCGTTCGACCCGCGCCAGTTCCAACCGGTCGAGCGGGTCCTGGTTTCCTTGCCTGAAGGCGGCGGCGCTGTGGCGCAGGCGGCGAAGCTCCCCCGCGGCGAGCGCTTCGTGCGTGGCCCAACGCGCGAGCCGCGGCCAGTTGCGAATCAGGCTCTCATGCGAAATATCGATGATGGTTTCCGCCTCGAGCGGCACGCCCTCCGGCGGGGTAAGAAAAGTGCGCTGTTGCGTCCGAAACGCGTCGATGATCGGCGCCATTTCGGCCACGGGGACATTCGCGGTTTTCGCGATGGTCCCGAGCGGAAGTGCGCGCCGCACCGCCCGCCGGTCCTCCGCCTGCTCGGTAATGCAGCGGAAAAGCGCTCCGGCCAGGCGTTGCTGGCGGCTGAAGGTCTTGCCGTCAGGATCGATCAAACCGAGCTGCCCGTCCGGGGTCGCGACCTTCGCCTGGTGGCCGAGCGAAATGAACGCTTCTTCGGCATGGTTATTAATGGCGTCCGCCATTCCGCCCACTTCCGGCGCCAGATAATCTTCCAGCCCGACATCGCCGTTGCCGCCGGTCCGGCGGAGCCAGGCCTCCCAGGTCCGTTGGAGCGCGTGTTGCAGGATCGGAAGCTGATCCGGATCATCCCCCACATCATCGAGCAGGCGATCGAGGAGCGGGCGCGCAAAAACGACGCCTTCGGTCGCGGCCGGCCGCGCGATCGCTTTCTCGCGTTGGAGCAGGGTCATGCGCGGAACGAGATATTGGCTGCGATTGATCCGTTCCGGCAGGCCGGGGAAAAGAGCGCAGTCTCCGAGAAAATCCGAGCGCATGGCGAGAGCGACATAGAGCGGCAGAGAAGTTTCCTGGTTTTCCGAGCCTCCGGTTTTGGGAATGGCCTCGAGCAGAAGCTGGACGAACTGTGCCGCCTCTCCCGGGGCGCCGGAGCGTGAAAAGCGAAAGATCTCCTCGAACTGATCGACCACGATCAAGAGCGCGCAGCTCCTGGCGCCTTCCGCCGAGAGGCGGCCCCGAACCAGATCTCCCAGGCCTTGCGCGCTCGCGTGCAGGACCCCTTCCACGAGTGAGCGCGGATCGCTCGCTTCGTCCGCCGCACACGCGCCGGCGGCGAGGAGCGCGGCGGCGAGGTTGCGAATCGGCTGGTTCCGCGGTTGAAGCCGGGCGATCCGCCATTCGCGCTGGCCGGTCGGGAGCAAACCACCGTGCAGACCCGGGAAAACTCCCGCGTTGATCAGCGACGATTTCCCACAGCCCGAAACGCCGACAATGGCGACAAAGTGTTCATGGCCGAGCCGCGCCAGGATCTCGTCCGTCTGTCCGTCCCGGCCAAAAAACAGATGCGATTCATCCTGCCGGAATGGCCGCAGACCCGGGTAGGGATTTTTCATTGCAACGAATCCCACCAGTTGCGCACGACGGCGGGATCGAAGGCGGCGCCTGGCGTGATGACCGCGGCGCCCAGCGCATCGGCGAGCGCGCCCTTGAAAGGCCGGCCATCATCCGAGAAACAATAACCGACTTTTCTTTTTGGCGGCCCGGGGTTCGCGATCAAGGAGGCCTGCTTCGCCGCGATCCAACCGTCGCTGCTGTCGCCGCAAAACACGATCACGGTGGTTGCGGCCGCCAGCCGCGCCGCCTCGAGGCGCCGCAGTTCGGCGGGTTCGCCGCTGAATTCGCTTTTCGCGAAGGCGACGCCCGCCTGCCGCAGCCATGTCACCAGGGCGGCGAGCACCGGATGCGCCGCGTCGCACAGATCGTGCAGAAGGAAAACCGGCGCGGCATTTTTCACCCCGGCTTTCGCCGCGTCGCGTTGCGTTTCCAGGGCCGTGAGCCAATCCCGCAGCTCGGCCTTGAGGCGGGGAAAATCCGTGCGCCGGAATTCGAGGCCGGGCCGGGTCAGCGTCCCGGCGATCAGCGCCTGGGCGAATTCGCTGGTGGGCGCCGCCCCGCTAGCCGGGCTCCAGGCGAGCAGGGGAAGCTTCGCTGGATCGCACTTTTCCAGCGCGAGTTGGAATTCGGTTTCACCCGCCTGCACTTGCGCGCCGCGCAGCACCGGCATCGGTTCGCTCCCGATGGGAAAAATGCAGCAGTCCGCCTGATCCAGGAGCGCGCCGACGACGGCGCGGAATTCTTCGACGTCGCTCGGCAAGGCTTCGCGCGGCAGGACTTCGTAGCCGCGGTCTTTCAGCTCGGTGCGCAAGCCAATGTAGCTGAACTGCAAGTCGGGCGCGGGACTGGCGAGATAAACGGCGCCGCGTTGAGGCGGCGGCTTGGCGTCGAGAGCTTGCGTGATATCCTTCGCCAGCTCGGTCAGGAGCTGGCGATAAGCAGCCGCATGGGGCGTCGCTGGATCGGGATCGAAAGGAATCACATCCAGCGCCGCATCCGACCGTCGCAGGAAGAATTCATAGAGCTTCCCGTCGGTGAAACCGGGCGGCAGCTCCTCACGCGCGAGCGGCGTGCGAAAAACCCGGAAGACGCGCCGTTGCCATTCGCCCAGATGCGGTTCACCGAGCGCGCGGCTGCGAAAACGGTCCAATTCATCCGGGCACCAATCCGAGCGAATGTAGGATCGCGACAGGACCGGGACCAGGAAGGTGCTGCGGCCGAGGGCATCGTAGACGTCGATCGAGAGCTGGAAGTTGCCGCGCAAATCGGTCGCATCGCGCCAGACGGCGGTCTTGCGCCCGCGAAAGAGCCGGATGAGCGCCGCCAGCTCACGCGCGAAATGACCTACCCAGGTCAGCTTGTTCTTCTCCTCGTCCACCAGCTCCACGCCGGTGTTATCAGCCCAACAGTAGCTGACGAAGATCTCGTGCTGATCCGCGGCCATAGCTAGGAAGTTACCGTGTGGCCGTTCCAAGTCATGGGGAGCTAATCAATGGTTAAAGCGCAAGGCCTGACGCAAGCGCTGGGGTAACTGCGGCAGGTTTCGTCGTTCGATGAGGAAGGTTATGACGCCGGCCAGCTCTTTGTAGACATAATTCTTGTTCACGGCCCCCTGGAGATATTGTTCACCGCTGCTTCCGCCGGTGCCGATCCGGGTTCCGATCATTCGCCGGACCATTTGGAGATGGCGGTAGCGGAAGTTTCCGAGTTGTTCGTCGATCTCGATCAATGCGTTAAGAAGCGCGAAGGGAAGCCGGAAAAGAGGTTCATCGCGGTAGAGCATGATAAAGAGAGCGGACCGGAGCGAAGCCGGCGAGAAATCCCCCGCGCCGGTCTTAAGAAACGTTTCATCGAACTTTGCGAGCAGGCCGGGCCGTTCATCGCGTTGGGAGAGACTGGCTTCATAACGGTTCCTATATAGACTCCAGAACTTGAGCTCCGTGGCATCGGTCGCTCCATCCACTTGCTGTTCCTTCCAGCCCTCCCAGAATGACTTCTCGAAGAAGGGCATCCTGGCCAGCCATTGCTCGACCAGCTGTAACAGGGTAGTCGTTTTCTCAGCTTCGACGATGACCTTGTAGTCACTCTCATTGAAGCCTCCCATCTCCGTGTGCTTATAGTAGTCGGGCCGGAAACGGTTCTCCATCCGCAAACCCAGAGTCGCTTCAATTTGCCGAAACTGCGTGCTTTGGAACCCGGAGGCGCCCTCCAGGGAGGAGCGAAAGTCGAGGAAATCGAGGGGCGTCATGGTCTCCAGGACGTCCACCTGATGATTTAGAAGCTTCCAGATCTCGACGATCCGCTTGAGACGGTGGACCACTACGTTCATGTCGGGGCCGTTATCGTCGGCGGAAGGTTGCCGCAAGACTTCGCAGCAGGCCTGAAGCTCGTGAAGAATCTGTTTAAACCAAAGCTCGTAAGTTTGATGAATGATGATGAACAACATCTCATCGTGCGCATGGAGTTTGCCTTCGATCAGGCTGAGCGGGGCCTGCAAACCGAGGAGCTGGTCGACCGCGAGATAACTCCCGTAATAGGCGGGCTCTTTGTCGCTGTGGAAAGGACACTCCATCGTCAAACTGTCGCGTATTGGCGCAGGTGAAGTCAACCGAATGGCGAGAGGCTGCGAGAGCAGCGGGACAGGGAAGAGCCGGTTTGCGACGGCCGGAGGCCGCCTCTACAATGGTCGTTGGTGAAGCATCTTTTCCCAATCGTGACCGCGCTGGCGGTCTCTTTGCAGGCGATCCCGGCGCAAACTTATCAAGGAGTTCCCCAGTTGGCCGCCTGCTTCAATGGCCAGGAGGTGGCCGGCACATTCGTTCTCTTCGATGCCGCGACCCACACGATGTTCGTTTCGGATAAAGCGCGCGCGCAGAAGCGTTTCACGCCCGCCTCGACCTTCAAGATTGCAAACTCCCTTATTGGCCTGGACGCCGGCGCGGTGAAAAGCGTGGACGAAGTGCTGCCTTACGGCGGCAAGCCGCAATACCTCAAGGAATGGGAACGCGATATGGGTCTGCGCGAAGCGATCAAGGCTTCGAACGTTCCAATCTATCAGGAATTAGCCCGCCGGATCGGGCTGGAACGAATGCGCGAAGGCGTAAAGAAGCTGGGCTACGGGAATATGCAGATCGGCAGCGTGGTCGATCGCTTTTGGCTGGATGGCCCGCTCGCTATCTCGGCGGTCGAACAAACGAAGTTTCTTCATCGCCTGGTAATCGGATCGCTGCCCATGAGTCCCGAGGCCGTGCGCGCGGTCAAGCAGATCACTCTCCTGGAAAAAACCGATGCTTACGAACTGCATGGCAAGACCGGATGGGTGATAGGTCCCACGCCGCCTCGGATCGGTTGGTGGGTCGGCTGGGTCGAACGCGAGAACAAGGTTTATCCGTTCGCCTTGAATATCGATATGTCGAAAGAGACAGATGCAGCCAAACGTATCCCGATCGGGCGTGAGTGCCTGAAGGCTTTGGGAAAGTTGTAGGACTCACCCGTTATGGCGCGGCGGAGACTGGTTTGGGCGGCGTTCCTTGCTGTCGCCGTGACGGCGCCGGCCCATGATCAGGAGGCTGTGCTCGATCGGGTGGTGGTCGAGGCTGACCGCCTTCCAAACGCGGAATCGGGGGCCCCGTTCAGCATTCATCTGGTCGATGAGAATGAATTGCGGCGGGCGCCGCAGCTTCGCCTCGATGATATCCTGCGCGCCCAGGTGCCGGGATTCAGTCTCTTCCGGCGCAACAGCAGCCGCACGGCGAATCCCACGACGCAGGGCGTGACCTTGCGGAACTTCGGACCGAGCGGCGCCGGCCGCACGCTGGTGCTGCTCGACGGCATTCCGGTGAACGATCCCTTCGCCGGCTACGTCTTGTGGAGCCAGGTGCCGCCGGCAGCGATCAAATCCGTGCTCGTGAATTCGGGCGGCGGCGCGGGCCTATTTGGGAATGCGGCGCTCGCGGGGACAATTTTTCTCGTGACAAAATCGATGGATGCCACCTCCGGTTTCGCGGAAGGATTGATCGGCAACGCCGAGACGTATGAAGCTTCGCTCGAAGGGATGATCGTTCGGGGGCGGTTTGCCGCCGCGATTTTCGCGGAACGATTTTCGATCGGCGGTTATCCCGTGATCGCGCCTGATCAACGCGGGAGGGTGGATACCGACGCGAGCGCGGATTCGAACCTCTTCGATCTCCGGGCGGAATGGCAGCTCGCCCCGAACAGCTCTCTCCGCCTCCAAGGCCGGCGTTTTGAGGATGAACGCGGGAACGGCACGCTTTTCACCCGCAACGAAACCGTTGGCAGCGACATCAGCGCGGTGTTCGCGCAGAAATTTCCAGCGCAGCGCGCGGAGCTGCGGCTCAGCGCCTATGGTCAATCCCGGCGGTTCAGCAGCACTTTTAGCTCGGTAAATGCGACGCGCGATGTCGAAACTCCGGCGCTGGATCAATTCGATGTGCCGGCCAACGCCGCGGGCGGCGCCATCGTCTGGAGCGCGGCGGCCGGCGGCGACCACCGGCTTACGCTCGGCGCCGACGCGCGCTGGGTGGAGGGCGAAACAAACGAAGCATTTCTCTGGAACGGGACGGAGTTCACGCGCCTGCGCCAGGCGGGGGGCGAGCAATTTTTCGCCGGCATCTTCGCCGAAGACACCTGGTCGGTTTCCCCGAGCACAACCATCGTCGGCGGTCTGCGGGTCGATCATTGGGAGCTCTTCGATGGCTTGCGCCAGGAAACAGTGCGCGCCACCGGCACAGTGCTCACCGACTCACGGTTCGTCGATCGCGACGGCAACGAAATAAATGGACGCATCGGCGCTCGCGTGAGGCCGACGAAGGCGCTCGCGTTGCGAGGTGCTGTCTATACCGGGTTCCGCGTGCCCACGCTGAATGAACTTTACCGGCCCTTCCGTGTGGGCAACGACGTCACCAACGCCAATCCGGAACTGAAACCGGAACATCTCATCGGGGGAGAAATCGCCGCGGAGTGGCAGGCGGCGCCGACGTTTCGCCTGGCCGGAACCGCCTTCCTCAATCGCATGGAAGACGCCGTCAGCAACGTCACCATCGGTCCCGGGCCCGGAGGCGGCGTCATTCGGCAGCGGCAGAATGTCGACCTGGTGACGGCGCCGGGCTTCGAAGCCACGGCTGAATGGCAACTCGTTTCATCGGTGCGATTGAAAGGCAGCTACCTGTTCACGCACCCGACCATTGAGCGGACCGCCGATCCCGCGCTCACGGGCAACCTGCTCGCGCAAACTCCGGAAAACGTTTTCACCGGCGGCATCGAATGGACGCCCACCGCGAAATGGGTCGTGAACGCGCAACTTCGTTATAGCGACCGGCAGTTCGAGGACGATCAGAACTCGCGCGTGCTCGCGCCCTTCACGACAGTTGATGCCGCTCTGATCTACCAGTTTTCGCAGCGCGGCTCTGCCGCGATCCGAATCGAGAATCTTTTCGACACGGAAATCGAAACGGGCCGATCGGCCGACGGACTTCTCTCGATCGGCACGCCGCGGCTCGTGACCCTTCAGGTTCGCTGGCAGCTCTGACCTAGAAATTTGGCCCTTCCGTCGCTTACGGCCCGTCATTCTCTAGTTCGGGAGCGTTCTTTGGCGACGCCCGCAGAAGAGCCTTGAACGGGGTGTCCTTCTTGCTGATACTTTGCCTGTGGACAACCTGACCAGCTATCGGAGACAGGCGATAAAGTTTGCGGTCGTGAACGATCTCGGTCCGGAGGAGGGCTATGCCGCTCGAATCCCCGGTTTCCCAGGCCTTTTGGCCACCGGCGGAACGAGAAAAGAAGTACTTGCCGATTTGGATGCTGCGCTTTCCGATTGGATCGCGTTGGCGCTCAAGCGGGGCATTGGCCTTCCGGAACTTCGACAAAACCGATCGCGGGCGCTTAGCGCTGCTTAAGCCACTCGTCACGCGAGATCCCAGTTTCTTGCAAGATAAGTTTTAGCAGTTGCACACCAATGGTCCCGGTGTGCGGGTTGGGAATTGTGAGTTGAACCTTGCCTTTTACCATGTGCTGGTGCTTTCCCCCGGAAATGGGGCCCTTCCACCCAAAGGCCCGCAGGCGTTTGATCAAATCGTTGCGGCTGATCGGTGGAAGACGCATCTCTCAAGGCCTTTGAAACAAGGGTTTTGTCATTCCAGCTTTTGAATGAATTCCGAGAAGGTCCATGGCCTTCTAATGTCAGCTGGTTCTTGTGCTCACAATTCGTGCTCATCACTTGAGCTCTTTTTAGTCAATATCATTTTCACTTATGTTTGCGGTGGGGATCGCTTTTCTTGCATGGCCTTGCTCAGTCATGAGGCAAGACGTAGACATATCAGCGTGAGCCGACGCTATTTCCTGATTCTTGGGAGCATCCTGGCTTCGGCCACGCTTCCAGTCAGCGCGGAGTCGCCACCACCCTACGACGTTTATGTCAGCAATGAGCGCTCAGGGGATGTGACGGTCATCGACGGTTCGACCGATGCCGTTGTCGCGACCTTTCCAGTCGGCAAGAGGCCTCGAGGGATTCACCCCACGCCTGATGGAAAGCGCATTTTCGTAGCCTTGAGCGGATCGCCGCGAATGGCGCCCGGCGTGGACACGGAGCGCGCCCCGGCGGACAAGGCGGCCGATGGCCTCGGTGTGATCGATCCGGTCGCGCGCAAGCTGATCGACCGCTGGCATGCCGGCTCCGATCCGGAAGAATTCGCGATCAGCAAAGACGGAAAATCCGCGTTCGTCGCGAACGAGGATGATGCAAGCGTGTTGATTGTCGATCTTGGCTCGGGTCAACCGCGCGGAAAAGTGAAGGTCTCGGAGGAACCGGAAGGCATGGGCGTGAACCCGGCGAATGGCGAAGTGTACGTGACCTGCGAAGAAAAAGGCGAAGTGTTCGTGATCGCGCCCGGGCAACAGCGCGTCGTCGCGAAGATCGACACCGGGGGACGGCCGCGCTCCGTCGCATTCCTCCCGGATGGCTCGCGCGCCTACGTCGCTTGCGAGACCAGCGGCTCCGTCGCCGTGATCGACACGGCGTCGCATAAACAGATCGCCAAAATCCAACTGCCGGAGGGCTCATTGCCGATGGGGACCGCGATGTCCAGCGATGGAAAAGAGCTTTTCATCTCAACCGGCCGCAAGAATACCGTGGCGGTGATCGACACGGCGAAGAATGTGGTCAGCGCCACCGTTCCGGTCGGCACTCGGGCTTGGGGGATCGCGCTCAGCCCTGACGGCTCGAAGCTCTACTCGGCCAATGGCGCGTCGGATGACGTGTCGGTGGTCGAGGTAAAAACGCGCAAGGAATTGAAGCGGATCAAAGTTGGCAGCGGCCCGTGGGGCGTGACGACCCTGGGCAGGGACAAATAGTTTATTGCCCGCGTAAACCGCGGATCGTCTTGTGGCGTGCCTGATCGAAAGGCAACGCATCTTGTTGAAAAAAGCTGCGGCGAGCCGAATGGTGTCGCTGCGTGAAACATCTCTTTTCCATTCTCTTCCTCGCGGTTGCTGGTTTGTGCTTTGCCGCTGGCTCGGCTCCGGTTGCGCCGGAGGGCGCTTCAGTCAACGTCACTCAGCATCACAACAATCCTTCGCGTGACGGTCTTTACGTCGATCCCGCCTTCACCATGACCGCGGCCGCCAGTCTGACGCGCGATCTGAACTTTAACGGAACAATAGTGGGCAACGTCTATTCCCAACCGCTCTATGTCGAGGGAGGGCCAATGGGCCCGGTGGTCATCGTCGCGACCCAGTCGAACAATGTTTATGCCCTCAAGGTTTCTGATGGCTTGCCCCTCTGGCAGCGCAGCGCCGGCACTCCGAGTTCAGGCATGGGCAACATCTCTCCGCTTGGAATTACCGGAACGCCGGTGGTCGACCTGGCGTCGCGTTCACTTTTCTTCGATGCCGTGATCAGCGGTCCGAACAATCTAATATTCTCCTTGAATGTCGATACAGGCGCGACCAATTCCGGTTGGCCGGTGGATGTAAACGCCAGGATCTCCGGCTTTAGCTCAACTCGTCAAAGCCAACGGGGTGCCCTCTTAATCCTGGGCACTAAGGTTTATGTTCCATACGGTGGATATTTTGGCGACGCTCCCACTTATTTCGGACGTGTGCTCGGCGTGCAGATCAACGATCCCGCCGCCACGATAGGGTCCTTTGCCACGACCTCGCCGCGGGCGGGAATATGGGCGCCGGGAGGCATCGCGAGCGATGGGACCAATATTTTCGTTACCACCGGCAACGGCAGCGGAGGAGTCACTTGGAGTGGAAGTGAAGCAGTCATTCGCCTTCAACCGGGCCCGGTCTTTAGTAACACGACCACCGACTTCTGGGCGCCCTTCAATTGGGCGGCGCTCGATGGCATCGATGAAGATCTCGGTGGTTCGGGCCCCGTCCTCGTGGATGTGCCCGGGGCCACACCATCCGCCCTCGTGGTCCAATATGGCAAGGATAGCCAAGTCTATTTGCTCAATCGCAACACTCTTGGTGGTGTTAGTACGCCGGTGGCGTCCATTAATATTGGCGGTAGCGGCATTCAGGCCGCCGCAGCCTATCGAACTGCCTTGGGCACGTACGTCGTTTTCCGTCCCACTACCGGTACGCTGACGGCTATCCGAATCACGGCTACTAATCCCCCAACGCTCCAGAACGCTTGGAGTGTAAGCTCAAGCGGGCGCGGCTCACCCTTTGTAACCTCCACTGATGGTACCAACAACGTCATCGTGTGGGCAGTCGGTTCCTCGGGCGACCAACGCCTGCACGGCCACAATGGCGACACAGGCGCGGTGGTCTTCAACGGTGGTGGCGGTAACGAACTGATGACTGGGACGCGTGGTTATAATACCGCGGCTATCGCCGCTCGCGGTCGCATCTTTGTAGCGAACGACAACAGAGTCTATGCGTTTAGCGTGCCGGCCGGGAACCCGACGCCAACGCCTACACCTACTCCCGCGACGCCCACTCCTACCCCCACCGCTACTCCAACAGCTACCGCCACGGCCACGGCTACAGCGACAGCTACGGCGACGGCTACCGCTACAGCCACTCCGACAGCTACGGCGACGGCTACCGCTACAGCCACTCCAACAGCTACCGCCACGGCCACAGCCACAGTTGCCCCTACGCCAACCTCAAGTCCGACCCCAGCGGCGCAGGCCCTCAACCTCTCGACCCGG
>Ga0190265_10000039_pt1 | contig 157918 bp, 160 predicted proteins | sample Popmic124T_FD_133135 | JGI IMG/M metagenome (GOLD analysis project Ga0190265, IMG submission 133135) | Populus adjacent soil microbial communities from riparian zone of Indian Creek, Utah, USA - 124 T | ecosystem: Environmental > Terrestrial > Soil > Riparian zone | place: USA: Utah...
CCGTCCTCATCCCCTACGGGATCATCACCGTGGTCGCCGCCTTCTCCTGGCAGTTCGCCTTCGCCCCCGACAGCGGCTTCGTCAACAACCTGCCGCTGATCTCCGACGAAATGGACTGGTTCGGCGATCGCTTCAGCTCTTTCGCGGTGATCATCATGGCCGAGGTCTGGAAGACGACGCCCTTCATGGCGCTGCTGCTGCTCGCCGGCCTGGTCACGATCGACAGCCAGCTCTACGAGGCGGCGAAGGTGGACGGGGCGACCGCGTGGCAACGCTTCGTCCGCATCACCCTGCCGCTGATGAAGCCGGCGATCCTGGTCGCGCTGCTCTTCCGCACCCTCGACGCCTTCAGGGTGTTCGACACGATCTACATCATGACCGCCGGTGCGCAGGACACCGAATCGGTCTCGATCCTCGGCTTCAACCAGCTGATCTCGCGGCTCAACCTCGGGCTCGGGTCGGCCGTCTCGGTGCTGATCTTCCTCTGCGTGCTGGCGATCGCCTTCCTCTACGTGAGGGGCTTCGGAGTACGGGTAGAGGAAGGGCGACCGGGGAGGTAGACGATGGAGCGAGGCACACGTGAGTACGCGCTGTGGAGCATCGGCATCGTCGTCGTACTGGTCTTCGCCCTGATCCCGGTCCTCTGGCTGGTCTCGGTCTCGCTGAAGCCGCCGGAATCGATCGCCGACGGCAACTTCCTCCCCACCGAGATCTCCTTCGAAAACTACGAGAGCCTGTTCGAAGGCGGCATCGACGAGAGCCCCTTCATCAAGCCCTTGATCAACTCGATCCTGATCGCCCTCTCCACCACGGTGATCGCGATCGTCCTCGCCTCCTTCACCGCCTACGCGATCGCCCGGCTCGAATTCCCGGGCAAGCGGGTTATCCTCGCCGGCGCGCTGGCGATCGCGATGTTTCCGCCGATCTCCACGGTCGGGCCGCTGTTCGACATGTGGCGGGAGATCGGCCTCTATGACACCTACCTCGGCCTGATCATTCCCTACCTGACCTTCTCGCTGCCGCTGGCGATCTACGCCCTCGTCGCCTTCTTCCGCGAGATCCCCTGGGAGCTGGAGCAGGCTGCCCAGGTCGACGGGGCGACGCCGTTCCAGGCCTTCACCAAGGTGATCGTGCCGCTCGCCGCGCCGGGCATGTTCACCGCCGCGATCCTCGTCTTCATCTTCGCCTGGAACGACTTCCTCTTCGCGATCTCACTCACCTCCACGGACGCCTCGCGCACGGTCCCCGCCTCGCTCGCCTTCTTCACCGGCGAGTCGTCCTTCACCGAACCGACCGGCAGCATCGCGGCCGCCGCCGTGGTCGTGACGGTGCCGATCATCGTCTTCGTCCTGTTCTTCCAGCGCCGCATCGTCTCCGGCCTCACCGCCGGGGCGGTCAAGGGATAAGGAGAGAGCCGTCATGGCAGAGATAACCCTCGATGGAATCACCAAGGTCTTCCCCGACGGCCAGGAAGCCGTCAAGCAGATGGACCTCGAGATCGGCGACGGCGAGTTCATGATCCTCGTCGGCCCCTCGGGCTGCGGCAAGTCGACGGCGCTGCGGATGATCGCCGGGCTCGAGGACATCACCGAGGGCGAGCTGAAGATCGGCGGCGAGGTCGTCAACGACCGCGCCCCCAAGGATCGCGACATCGCGATGGTCTTCCAGAACTACGCGCTCTACCCGCACATGACGGTGCGCGGGAACATGGGCTTCGCGCTGAAGCTCGCCGGGGTGGACAGCGGTGAGATCGACCGCAAGGTCGAGGACGCGGCGGAGACGCTCGACCTTACGCAGCACCTCGACCGCCGGCCGGCCAACCTCTCCGGCGGCCAGCGCCAGCGGGTGGCGATGGGCCGGGCGATCGTCCGCGACCCGAAGGCCTTCCTGATGGACGAGCCACTCTCCAACCTCGACGCGAAGCTGCGGGTGCAGATGCGGACCGAGGTGGCGAGGCTGCAATCGCGGCTGGAGACGACGACCGTGTACGTGACGCACGACCAGGTCGAGGCGATGACGCTGGGCGAACGGGTGGCGGTGATGCGGGCCGGCGAGCTGCAGCAGGTCGGCCCGCCGGCCGAGCTCTACGACGAACCGCGCAACCTCTTCGTCGCAGGCTTCATCGGCTCGCCGGCGATGAACTTCATGCCGGCGGAGCTGCACGACGGCAAGGTGAAACTGCCGATCGGCGAGGTCGAGGCGCCGGAGGGCGTGCGGGCGAACGGCGACGGCCGCGTCGTCGCCGGGCTGCGACCGGAGGCCTTCGAGGACGCCGAGATCGTCGGCGACCTCAAGCAGGAGCGCGGGGTCGTGATCGAGGCCGAGGTCGACCTGGTCGAGTCGCTCGGCTCCGACCTCTACGCCTACTTCCATGTCGAGTCCGAAGGGGTCGAGTCCGAGCAGCTGGCCGACCTGGCCGAGGAGAGCATCGGCGAAACCGGCGCCGCGGGCCTGCGCGAGGGCGAGGAGCAGATCGTCGCCCGCCTCGACCCGGCGAGCAGGATCAAACGCCGCGACCGCGCCCAGCTCTGGGCCGACACCTCGAAGCTCCACTTCTTCGACCCGAAGAGCGGCGACCGGCTGCGGCCGGCCAGCTAGAGGTACTCCGGCCGGACCACTACGCTGCCCGGATCGTCCACTGGAGATTGCGCGAAGGGAGCATGATGAGGAAGTGTTGTGGAATAGCCGTTGCTGGGCTGCTGGCAGCCCTGTCGTTGGTCGGAGCCCCAGCAGCGTCGGGCGCAACTGAATTCGGCGACAACTGTGGGGGCAACAGTGTCAGTGAAGCGCCTGTGACGTACTTCGCCTTGACCGCAGCCGGTAATCCCCTATCGCTCGCGGCCCCAAGCGCCGGGGTCATCACCAAGTGGAAATCGACTCTCGCTATGCCCGTATCCCTTCCGGCAACACTCAAAGTCCTACGCAGAAATGGCGTGAACACCGTTCAGATTGTCGGTGAATCCAACGGGTCGCTTGTAAGCGGGCTGAACACCTTCGACGCAAGGATCCCGGTGCAGGCAGGTGATCTCCTCGGCATCTCCGGATCTGGTGAATCCGGCACTCCCTTCTGCGATATCCCTGGACCAGAAGACCTATTTGGCGGCTTCTTCGGTGGCAGCGCCGGTCAGACGGTCGGCTTCCTCGAAGTTACAGACGAAGCCGGGATACCGATTGCGGCCGTGCTCGAGCCCGACGCCGACAGCGACGGATTTGGCGACGAGACCCAGGACAAATGCCCGCAGCTCGCTTCCGCCCAGACTGCGTGCCCGTTGATCGCGGTGAATGCGGTCACGGGGGTCAAGCGCAAAGGCGCCGTAGTCGTCCTGATCACGACGGACAACGCAGCGCCGGTGACGGTAACCGGCACCGTCAACCTCGGCAAAGGGAGAAAAGCGAAACTGAGCAGCAAAGCTAAGGCCGTGACTCCGGGGACGGTTACCCGCTTCACGCTCAAATTTCCGAAAAAGCTGAAGGCCGCGCTCGAGGATCTCGCACGGAAAAGGTCGCTGAAGCTGAAAGTCATCGCCAGCGCGACCAACGTGTTGGGTCAGGTCACCAGCGACAAACTCAAAGTCAGCCTCAAGGGCCAGGCGAAAGGCTAGGCGAGGTCTAGAGAAGCACGCGATTCGGGCTCCGGCGAGGGGTGGCCGGGTCGCCGACTAGGGTCCCCTAGATGTCCAGATACCTGACAGCGGCCGCTGTTGTGCTGGTCGCTCTCTTGCTGGCGGCGCCGAGCGCCGCGGCGGCGACCGAGGCTGGCTGGCGCTGCACCGCCAACGCCAGCGAAGCCAACCGGACTCTGCTCGCCGCCGGCAGCTCCGGCATCCCGCTGCCGCCGGCTGTCCCACCGGAAGGGCCGAAGGTGATCACCGGCTGGAAGGTCGAGGTCGGCCCGGGGCTCGCGCCGATCTCCCAGCGCCTCGAGGTGTTCGAGATCCAAAATGAAAAAGGCGAATACATGAAGGTCGGCGAGAGTGCGACCGAGACCCTGGTCGAGGGCACGAACTCGTTCGCGACCCGGATCCCGGCTGACGAAGGCGATTCCGTCGGCCTCTACGGCCCCGTCAAAACGATCTTCTGCGAGAAACAGGCGGGTGCGATCTCGCTCCGCTACGACGGCAACGTCGCGACCGGCGAAACCAGGGTGTTCAAAGCCGAGAGCGAAGTCGGCACGCCGCTCACCGTGACGGTCGAGGCCGACGCCGACAACGACGGCTACGGCGACGAGACCCAGGACAGGTGCCCGAAAAGCGCCGCCTACCAGGGCGAATGCCCCGTGGTGACGCTCACCGCCACCGGCAAAGCCCGGAAACGGTCGATCCTGGTGCGCGTCACCGCCAGCTCGGAAGCGTCCGTTCTCGTCTTCGGCCAGGTCGGCTGGGGCTTCCAGTCGAAACGGAAACCGAAAGCGGGGAAAAGCAAACCGACGAGGTTGATCGTCGGCCTCAGCGGAGGGACGAAGACCGTCTTGCCGGGCGAAACCGCCCGCTTCACCATCCCACTGCCGAAAGCGGTGCTGCGTCGACTCGGCAGGATCGCGCCACAGGAGTCGCTGAAAGCCAAGATCGCGGCTCGGGCCACCGACCTTGCCGGCCGCCTCACCACCCGTCGGCTGACGGTCAGGCTGAAGGGCCGGGAGGGCGCGTAGGCAAGCCGGTCGCGGCGGGTCCGGTCCCCCGCCGCTGGTACCCTCCGGGAGTAGGCAGTCCGCCTGCGCGTCACGTCCTTCCACCTGCAAGGAACACGCGTCTTGACTCCGGCTCAGGGGTATTCGACCGATCGCGACGGCCCGCGCGAGGAATGCGGGGTCTTCGGCGTATACGCACCCGGCCACGACGTCGCCCGTCTCGCCTACTTCAGCCTTTACGCGCTCCAGCACCGCGGCCAGGAGTCGGCCGGGATCGCCACCTGCGAGGGCGGCCACATCACCACCCTGCGCGACTCCGGCCTCGTCTCCCAGGTCTTCGACGAGGAGAAGCTGAAGGCGCTGGAGGGCGACATGGCAATCGGCCACGTCCGCTACTCGACCACCGGCGGCGGCTCCTGGGAGAACGCGCAGCCGGTCTGGCGCGACGACGGCCGCGAGCTGGCGCTCGCCCACAACGGAAACCTGATCAACGCGGTCGAGCTGTGGGGCGAGCTGAAGGAGAAGGGCATCTCCTTCCGCGGCACCTCCGACTCGGAGATCATCGCGGCGCTGCTCTCCTCGCACGAGGGCAAGCTGATCGAGGACGCGGTCACCGACACGATGCCCCGCATGGAAGGGGCCTACTCGACCGTGGTGATGACCAAGCGCGCGATCGTCGCCTTCCGCGACCCGCACGGGGTGCGGCCGCTCTCGCTCGGGCGGCTCGAGGGCCGCTTCGTCGTCGCCTCGGAGAGCTGCGCCTTCGACATCATCGGCGCCGAGCTGATGCGCGAGGTCCATCCGGGCGAGATGGTCTCGCTGACCGAGCGCGGCCTCGAGACCCGCCAGGTGGTCAAGGCCGAGCGGCCCGCTACCTGCGTCTTCGAGCACATCTACTTCTCCCGCCCCGACAGCCGGCTCGAGGGCAAAGTGCTGCAGCAGGTGCGCGGCCGGATGGGCGAGATCCTCTGGCGCGAGGCGCCGGTCGAGGCCGACCTGGTGATCTCGGTGCCGGACTCGGGCAACCCGGCCGCCGCCGGCTTCGCCCGCGCCTCGGGGCTGCCGCGCGACGACGGTCTGATCAAGAACCGTTACGTCGCCCGCACCTTCATCCAGCCGGGGCAGGAGCTGCGCAAGCACGGGCTGCGGCTCAAGTTCAACCCGCTGCCCGAGATCGTCGCCGGCAAGCGGATCGTCGTCGTCGACGACTCGATCGTGCGCGGCAACACGACGCGGCAGATCGTCGGCATGCTGCGCGACGCTGGCGCGAAGGAGATCCACCTGCGGATCTCGGCGCCGCCGATCCGCTACCCCTGCCACTACGGGGTTGACATGTCGACGCGCGAGGAGATGATCGCCCACAACCGCACGGTCGAGGAGATCGCCGACGAGCTCGACGCCGACTCGCTCGCCTACCTCTCGCTCGAAGGCGTCTACGAGGCGGTCGGGACTCCGCCCGAGGACCACTGCGACGCCTGCTTCACGGGGCGCTACCCGCTCGGGGATCCGGATGATGCGAACGGCAAGTTTGCGCTCGAGGACATCGCGGTAGTGCCCGCGAGCGGCTGACGCCGCGCTACGGCGTCAGGTCGTTGACGATCTCCGCAGCCGGCCGAACCTCGCCGATGCGTGCCACGGTCTGGCCTGCGTAGAGCGGGCCGTCGTCGACCAGCGCGGCGGGGCCGTCGTCGAGAGGGGCGAGCGGCGGCAGCGGGTCTTGGTCGTCGCGCTCGGTGGCCGCGTTGGGCACCACCCGATGCGGCGCCGGCCAGCCGGCGCCGAACAGCTCGGTGAGGAGCGTCTCCCCGGCGCCCAAAAGGCGATGCTTGTACTCGGGGTGCGCCCGGCTCTCCTCCGAGAGCAGGAACCGCGTGCCGGCGACGGCGGCGCTCGCACCGGCGTCCAGCGCCTCCTCGACGTCCCTTCGCTCGGCGATCCCACCGGCGAGGAACAGCGGGTAGTCGCTGGGGAGCGCTGCCCTTGCTTGCTCGAGCAGCTCCAGCGCCGGCGTCGTGCCGCGCACGTGGCCGCCCGCCTCGACGCCCTGGACGATCACTGCGTCGGCACCGGCCGCATGGGCGGCCTTCGCCTCCTCGACCGAGCCGCACTGATGGATCCAGGCACCGGCGACGCTGCGCTTGGGGTCGCCCCAGAAGGTGACGACGACGTCGGCCCCCTCGGCCGCCGCAAACCAGTCGCCCTCGGCAAATGGCAGCAGCAGGTTGACCGCGAGCGGGCGGCCGGTCAGCGCCCGCGCCGCCGCCAGCTCGGCCTCGATCGCCTCGGCGCCGATCACCGCGATCGTCCCCAGCCCGCCTGCCTCGGAGACCGCTGCCGCCAGCTCGTGCCCGCTCAGGCCACCGCCAAGGCCGGCCTGGACGACCGGGGTCTCGACGCCGAGGTTCTCCAGGAACGCCACCTTCGCGATGATGCCAGGGTGAGCGGTTTTCGCATCGTCGTCTTGGCCTCGGGATCGGGGACGAACCTGAAGGCGATCCTCGACCGCCTGCACGGTCGCGAGGGGATCGAGGTGGTCGGGGTCGGCTCCGACAAGCCGGCGGCGCGGGCGCTGGAGCGGGCGCGGGCGGCCGGGGTCGAGACCGCGGTCTTCCCGCGCGACGAGTACGCCGACCGGGGAGCCCGCGACGCCGCGATCGGCGACTGGATCGAGTCGCTCGACGCCGACCTCGTCGCCCTCGCCGGCTACATGCAGCTGCTCAGCGCCGGGTTCGTCGCCCGCTTCCGCGGTCGCATCGTCAACGTCCACCCCGCGTTGCTCCCCTCCTTCCCCGGCCTCGACGCGATCGGGCAGGCGCTCGCGGCGGGGGTCGAGGTGACCGGGGTCACCGTCCACTTCGTCGACGAGGGGGTCGATACCGGCCCGGCGATCGCGCAGCGCGAGGTTCCCGTCCCGGCCAGTCGCGACCGCGACGAGCTGGAGGAGGCGATCCACGCCACCGAGCACGAGCTCTACCCGGAGGCGATCCGCATGATCGCGGCGGGCAAGGTTAGGATCGACGCAAGCGACCCGCGCGCGGTCGTCGTCGATGAGTGAGGCTCCCGCAGACACCCGACCCGAGGCCGTGAGCGACGGACAGGTCCGGGTGCGCCGGGCTCTGCTCTCCGTCTCCGACAAGACCGGCGTCGCCGATTTCGCCAAGGGGCTGGCGGCGCTCGGGGTCGAGCTGCTCTCGACCGGCGGCACCGCGACCGCGCTGCGGGAGGCGGGGCTGGAAGTGACCGACGTCGCCGAGTTCACCGGCCAGGAGGAGATCCTCGGCGGCCGGGTGAAGACGCTGCACCCGCGGCTGCACGCGGCGCTGCTGGCACGGCGCGAGGACCCCGAGCACATGGCGGTCCTGGAGCGCGAGGGGATCGAGCCAATCGACCTGGTCTGCGTCAACCTCTACCCCTTCGAGGAGACCGTGGCCGACCACGAGGTCGCGCCCGAGATTGCGGTCGAGAACATCGACATCGGCGGGCCGACGATGATCCGCGCCGCCGCCAAGAACCACGCCGGGGTCGCCGTCGTCGTCAAACCGGAGTCCTACGACGCGCTCTGCGCCGAGCTGGAGGAGTCGGGCGGCGAGGTCTCCGCCTCGACCCGCCACTGGCTCGCCAACGAGGCCTTCGCCCAGACCGCCCGCTACGACGCGGCGATCAGCCGCTGGTTCGCGACCGAGTACGAGGAGTTCCCCGAACACCTGGCGGTCGCCTACGAGAAGGTGCTCGACCTCTCCTACGGCGAGAACCCGCATCAGCGCGCGGCCCTCTACGCCGAGGCAGGTTCGCGCAGCCACGTCCTCTCGCGGGTCTCGAAGCTGCACGGGCGGGCGCTCTCCTTCAACAACGTGCTCGACCTCGACTCGGCGCGGCGCCTGGTCGAGGACTTCGACGAGCCGGCCTGCACGATCGTCAAGCACAACAACCCCTGCGGGGTGGCGATCGGCGAGACCGCGCTCGACGCCTACCGCAAGGCGCTGGTCTGCGACCCGATGTCCGCCTTCGGCGGCGTGATCGCCCTCAACCGGCCGATCGGCGCCGAGCTGGCGGAGGCGCTGCACGAGAACTTCGTCGAGGTGCTGATCTCCCCTGAATACGAGCACGGCGCCCTCGCCGTCCTCCAGCAGAAGGAGGCGATCCGGATCCTCTGTGAGGAGGAGCGGCGCCAGCCCGACCCGCGCGAGCGCGACGCCAAGCGCGTGCTCGGCGGCCTGCTGATCCAGGACCGCGACGGCGACCCGGAGCCACGCGAGACGATGGAGGTCGTCACCAAGACGCAGCCGAGCGAGGAGCAGTGGCGCGACATGATCTTCGCCTGGATCGTGGTCCGCCACGTCCGCTCCAACGCGATCGTGATCGCCAAGGACGGGGCGACGCTGGGGATCGGCGCCGGCCAGATGAGCCGGGTCGACTCGGTGCGCCTGGCGGTCGAGAAGTGCCGCGACGCCCGCGGCGAGGAGGCCGCCGGCCTGCTCACCGGCACGGCCGTCGCCTCCGACGCCTTCTTCCCCTTCGCCGACGGGCCCCAGGCGGCGATCGAAGCCGGCGCCACCGCCGTGATCCAACCCGGCGGCTCCAAACGCGACGCCGAGGTGATCGAGGCCTGCGACGCCGCCGGCGTGACGATGGTCTTCACCAAGCACCGCCACTTCCGGCACTAAGCCGCGACGTGAGGACAGGGTCGTCAGTTCGACGGCAACCCCGTTTCGCGAGCGGCCCGCTTCGGCGGGCCGTTTGCGTACCGCGATTGCCTCAGCCAGCGATGCCGCGGAGCTGGTGCTGCTGGTCGCGCGCCTGGTGCACGTAGCCGCAGATTTCCTCGACCGTGTCGGCGGTGACGAGCAGCTCCATGTCGGCGGGCGCGATCAGGCCGGCGTCTTCGAGGGCGTCGTCGATCCAGTCGAGCAGCGGTTCCCAGTGCGCCTTGTCGACGAGGATCGTCGGGAAGAGCTGGATGCGGTGGGTCTGGATCAGGGTCAGGCTCTCGAACAGCTCGTCCATCGTGCCGAAGCCGCCGGGGAAGATGACGAAGGCGCGGGCGTAGCGAACGAACATCAGCTTGCGGGCGAAGAAGTAGTGGAAGTCGACGCCGCGGTTGACAAAGCGGTTCGTCTCCTGCTCCATCGGCAGCTCGATGCTGAGGCCGACGGAGAGACCGCCGGCTTCGGCGGCGCCCCGGTTCGCCGCCTCCATCAGGCCGGGACCGCCGCCGGTGATGACGGTGAAGTCGTCCCTGGCCAGGCAGGCCGCGGTCTCGCGGCAGAGCTCGTACCAGCGGTGGCCCTCGGCGATCCGGGCCGAGCCGAAGATCGAGACACCGTCTTCGACGTCGCGCAGGGCGTCGAACCCGTGGTCGATCTCGGCAGCGATCCGCTCCACCCGCTCTCGGTCCTTCGCCTCGACGTCGCTCGGCTGGCGGAGCAGTTTCTCGTCGCGCTTAGCGCCCGCCCTCTCCATCTCGGTCACGCGGCTGTCGCGGCAAAGAGATCGAGGCTGCCGCCCGCGGTGCGCAGGCGCTCGTAGCGCTCGGCCTCGCCGAAGCCTGCGTCCCTCAGGAGCGCCGGGACACGACCGGCCCGGTGTTCTGCCGTTCGCTGGAAGCCATCGATCGCCTGGCTGACGTAGAAGATGGCGCTCATCAGCGGGTCGTGCGGCGGGCCCCAGTCGGCGAGGTGGAAGCTGCCACCGGGCTTCAGCACCCGCCCGATCTCGGCCAGAGCCTCGCGCTTCTGCACGGGCAGCAGGTGGTGGAGGACCAGGGACATCGTCACGACGTCGACGCTGTCGTCGGCCAGCGACAGCTCTCCGGCCAGGCCATCACGCCACTCGACCGCGTCGGCGCCGGCCTTGGCCCGAGCCCGGGCGAGGATTTCGGGGTCGCCGTCGATCCCGGTCACCCGCGCGTCCGGACGGCTCGCGGCGAGGGCGATCGCGAAGGTGCCCGTGCCGCAGCCGACGTCGAGGACGCTGCCGCCCTGCGGAAGCTCGGCGTCGACGCGTTCGCGCATCGCCTTGCGGAAGTGCCCTTCCCGCATCGTCAGCGCCAGCACCGGGTCGTAGACGCGCGAGAAGACGCGCCACCTGGCGGCGGGGATGTACTGAGGCTCGGCGTTCATCCGACGCCTGACCGTACTACTCGGTGACCTTGGAACTATTGCCAATTATCAATAGGGTCCTGACCATGCCACTGGTGGCAAGGGGGCCCAGTCCGCTCGATTCCGAGTCGTGGATGCCGGCACGCCTAATACCCGTTGCTGGGATCCGCGGTCAGGAGGAGCAAGAGATTCGTGCTGCCTCCTCACTGCTCGCAGTAATGGGGGCGGTGGATGAGTTCGGCCGAGCCCTTCTGCGCGAGGTCGGCGCGCCGGCCGGTCGGATCACGACCTTCACAGAGGTCCCACTCGAAACCAGCGATGGGAAGACCCTGCGGCCCGACGGAGCAATTGTCGTCGAGCGTGGGAAGACTTCGTGGCGGTGCTTGGTCGAGGTCAAGACCGGCGACGCTCCGCTACGCGCGGAGCAGGTCTCGGATTACCTCGATCTTGCTCGCGACCATGGCTTCGACGCCGTGTTGACCATCTCGAATCAGATCAGCGGCGGGCCAGACGACGTGCCGGTTTCAGTGGATGGACGCAAGCTGCGAACCGTGGGTCTCCGGCATCTCTCTTGGTGGCGCATCCTCACCGAGGCCGTGATGCAGCATCAGCACCGAGGAGTCAAAGACCCTGACCAAGCTTGGATCCTCGGGGAGCTGATCGCCTATCTCGAGCATGAGAAGTCCGGTGCGGTCGGCTTCGAGGACATGGGTCAGCATTGGGTGCAGGTGCGCAACTCCGCGAGGGACGGAACGATCCGCGCCGCCGACCCGGGTGTCCGGGACGTGGTCGACCGATGGGAGCAGTTCGTTGAGTATCTATGCCTCGGCCTGAGTCAAGACCTCGGAGTCACAGTGGCGTCGGCGCAGTCTCGTGCCAAAGATGGCGAACGGTGGACCGAGTCCCTTCTCACAGCACTTGGCAACGAGGGGAAGCTGACTGGATCATTTCGCGTTCCCGACGCCGTCGGCCCAATCGAAGTTGAGGCAGATCTCCGCGCTCGCCTGACAAGGACGAGCGTCAAGGTGAGTGCCCCTAAAGACGGGCGTCCCTTGACGCGGCTCAACTGGATACTTCGCCAACTTCGCAAAGCGCCAGGCGACCTGCGTATCGAAGTGCAGTTTGCGCGCACCAAGGAAACGACTGCGTCACTCTTGGAGAGCGCTCGTGACGATCCCAAGGCGTTGCTGTCTCCGTCTGATCCCAAGCGTGAGCCCCGAGCCTTCAAGCTCTCGCTCGATAGGCCTCTCGGAACCAAGCGCGGACGAGGAGAGCGCTCGTTCGTGCTTGAGACGCGCCGCCAAGTCGTGAGCTTTTATGGAGAACTGGTGGAACATCTCAGGGATTGGCAGCCAAAGGCGCCCAAACTTCAAAGCGCCGACGAAGCTGAAACAGAAGATCCTCGGCGAACGATTCCGCCGGTGAATGCTCCGATACCGGCACTCTCACCCCAGGATGCGGAGTCATCGCCTGACGGACCAATAGGCGACGATCACGGGGGGTCATCGATGCAGCCGCCTGGGATCAGACAGCCCATCTCCGATTGGCCATCTCCGGACTGAGTGCCCCCGACCGGATTCGAACCGGCGCCGCGCGGCTTAAAAGGCCGCCGCTCTAACCAACTGAGCTACGGGGGCGCGGTCGCCCATGGTAGAGGGGTGCTGAGCGATCCGCGGCGGCGGGTCAGGAGAGGTCGGGTAGGCCCTCGTCTGGAGTCGAGGCCTCCGCGTGGGTGCGGCGCGGGATGCGGCCGGCGCGGCGGGCGGCGTGGCCGGCCTCGACCGCCTGGCGCATCGCGGTCGCCATCGCCACCGGGTCCTCGGCGCCGAAGATCGAGCTGGCGATCATCACCGCGTCGCAGCCCAGCTCCATCGCCAGGGCGGCGTCGGAGGCGGTGCCGATGCCGGCGTCGAGGACGACAGGGACGCCGGCGCGCTCGGCGATGATCGCGACGTTGTAGGGGTTGCGGATCCCGGCGCCGGAGCCGATCGGCGAGCCCAGCGGCATCACCGCGGCGCAGCCGGCCTCCTCGAGGCGGCGGGCGAGGATCGGATCGTCGTTGGTGTAGGGGAGGACGGTGAAGCCTTCGCCGACCAGGGTCTCGGCGGCGTCGAGAAGCTCGACCGCGTCGGGGAACAGCGTGCGGTCGTCGCCGATCACCTCGAGCTTGATCCAGTCGGTCTCGAAGGCCTCGCGGGCGAGGTGGGCGGTGCGGACCGCGTCGCGCGCGGTGTAGCAACCGGCCGTGTTGGGGAGCGCGGCCATGCCGAGGCGGTCGAGCACGTCGAGCACCGAGCCCTTCGCCGCCGGGTCGATGCGGCGCAGGGCGACGGTGACGATCTCGGCGCCGGAGGCGCTCAGCGCCGCCTCCATCTGCTCGAGCGAGCGGAAGCCGCCGGTGCCAGCGATCAGGCGGGAGCGCCACTCGCGGCCGGCGAGGCTCCAGGGCTGCGTTGCGGGCGTGGCGAGGTCTGCTTCCTGGCCGCCCTGAATCGCGGCGAGCACCTCGACCTTGCCGCCCTCCGTGAGCGGCGTCGCGGTCCACTCGCTCCTCGGCACGACCTCGCCGTCGAAGGCGACGGCAACTCCGCGAGCCGCCTGCTCGGCGCCCGCCTCGCGCACCGCGTCGGCGAGCGTCGCGCCCGTCGGCAGCTCGCAAGGTTTGCCGTTGAGTTCGATCCTCATCGCCGAGCCACCTCCCTCCCTCCGCTGACTTCGCCTTTACTCGCACTATTGGCGAGAAAAGACGAACTCACCGAACGGGAGGATCGCGCTAGCTCGCTGGCAACAGTCTCCGCCGCGAGCGGCGCCAGCAGGATGCCGTTGCGGTAGTGGCCGCAAGCGAGGATCAAGCCCTCGAGAGCGCCGGGACCGACCAGCGGCAGGTTGTCCGGCGTGCCGGGGCGGAGACCGGCGGCCGCGTCGAGCAGCTCCATCTCGGCGACGTCGGGCAGCAGGCGGTAGGCCTCGCGCAGCAGCTCGTGGACGCCCCCTGCGGTGACCGTCGTGTCGAAGCCCTGCTCCTCGACGGTGGCGCCGACGACCAGGCGGCCGTCCTCGCGCGGCACCATGTAGATCCGCTCGGAGGCGAGGATCCGCTGGCAGGGGGCGGCGCCGTCGCGGGTCAGCAGCTCGACGATCTGGCCCTTGACCGGGCGGATCGGGGGGCGGGCGGACTCCGGCAGCCACTCGGCGGCGCCCGACCAGGCGCCGGTCGCGAGCACGACCGCGGCGGCGCGAAGCTCCTCGCCCGACGCGGTGCGCACGCCGGCGATCCGCTCGCCGTCGAGCAGCGCCGCGACGACCTCGGTCCCGGTCCGCATCTCCACTCCCCTCCCGGCAAGGGCGGCGAGCAGGGCGGCGCTCAGCGCCCGCGGGTCGACCGCCGCCTCTCCCGCGGCGTGCACGCCGCCGTTGAAGGACGGGGTGAGGCCCGGCTCGAGCTCGCGGCAGCGCCGTGGGGGCAGCCACTCGGCCTCGAGGCCGAGCGAGCGCTGCAGATCGTGAACGCGGCGCAGCTCCGCCGCCTCGTCACGGTCGAGAGCGACATGGAGAGCGCCGAGCCTCGTGTACCCGGTCGAGATGCCGGCCTCCGCCTCCAGCTCCTCGACGAAGCTCGGGTAGCGCTCGGCGGCGGCGAGCGTCATCTGCAAGAGCTCGGGCTCGCCGAAGGTCAGCTCGCCGACCGGCGCCAGCATGCCGGCGGCGACGCGGGTCGCCCCGGCCGGCGGCTCGGCGCGATCGACGAGCGCCACCCGCGCCCCGGCCCGTGCCGCGCGCCAGGCGCAGGAGAGGCCGATGACCCCGCCTCCAACGATGATCGCGTCGTAGCTCCGCTGCTCGTTCAACTTTGCCTCCGCCGGCATTACCCGGATCAGGTCCAGACGGTCGGTGGCCTCGTCGCCACCCTCTCAGCCCCGGCTCGGGACTCCCGTGCACAACCGATGCTACCCCCCTCTACTCATCGCCGTTCGTTCGATTGAACACGCTCCAGTGTGGTCAATGCATCGAGCGACGAGTGATAATCGGACGTATGAGCCTTGCTTCCCCAGAGGCGGCTGGCCCGCTGCGCCGCGAGCGGCTGCGCACTGCGCGGCTCTACTTCGTCTGCGACGCCCACCCCCGTGGTGAGGATCCCGAGCCGCTGCTGCACGCGGCCTTGACCGGCGGCGCCGACATCGTGCAGCTGCGCGAGAAGTCGCTCCCCCGCCGCGAGACCGAGCTCGCCGGGCTCACCTTCCGCCGCCTCTGCGACACCTTCAGCGCCCTCTTCATCGTCAACGACGACCCCGGCCTGGCCCGGGCCTGCAAAGCCGACGGCGTCCACGTCGGGCAGGACGACATGCCGGTCGAGGAGGTTCGGGCGGCCCTCGGCGAGGACGCGATCATCGGCCTCTCGACCCACTCCGAGGAGCAGATGGCCGCGTCCGCAGAGTGGCCGGTTGACTACATCAGCGCCGGCCCGATCTGGGAGACGCCGACGAAGGAGGGACGGCCCGGCGTCGGGCTGGAGCTGATCTCGCATGCAGCTGAGCACGCGCCGCACCCCTTCTTCGCGATCGGCGGGATCGACCCCTCGAACGCGGAGCAGGTGGTGGGCGCCGGGGCACGACGGCTCTGCGTCGTCCGCGCGATCCGCGACGCCGAGAACCCGGCCGCCGTGACGGAAAGCCTGCGGCGCGCCTTCGCCGCGGGAGAGTCCAGAGGAGTCGCGCCCGGTGGCTGAGGAGGCTCCACGCAAGCGCAAGCGACGCGACGCCTCGAACGGGCGCGAGCGGATGATGCGCGGCTACGCCCGGGCCGAGCAGCGCAACCAGGAAGCGCGCGACGCGCTGGAGCCGCTGCGGGATGGCCAGCGGCCGCTCGTGGTGACGATTGGCGCCGTGCTCTCGGCGCTGGTCGCCCTCTCGATCCTCACCGGCTACGTCGCCGGGGTCGAGGTCGACGGCGAGCGCGCGAGCTTCGCCCAGGTCGCGGCGCCGGCCCTGCTGATGGGGATCATGGCCTGGGGGATGTGGCGCGCCCGCTACTGGGCCGTGCTCGGCTTCCAGGTGATCCTCGTCTTCCTCATCTTCAGCGCCGTCTTCGGACTCGCCGCGCAGGCGGCCTCGGTGGGCCAGATCGCCGCCACGCTCGGCCTGCTCGCCGTCTCTGGCAGCTTCTTCTACTTCATGGTCAAGGCGATGGCGCGGATCCAGATGCCTACTCGAAGAACCGATTAGCGAGCGGCGACGCCGGTTCTATAGGCTCGCTCCGATGCCTGATTCATACGACGTGATCGTCATCGGCGCGGGCCCGGGCGGCTACGTCGCCGCGATCCGCGCCGCCCAGCTGGGCAAGAAAACGGCCGTGGTCGAGAGCGACAAGGCGGGCGGCCGCTGCCTCAACTACGCCTGCATCCCCGCCAAGACGGTGCTGCGCACGGCCGAGATCTACGAGCAGGCCCGCAACAGCGCCGAGCTCGGGATCACGGTCAAGGACGCCTCGATCGACTGGGAGGCGCTGGGCAAGCGACGCGCATCGGTCTCGGAGTCGCTCTCCGGCGGGGTCAAGATGCTCTTCCAGAAGAACAAGATCGCGCTGATCGAGGGCGAGGGCTCGCTCACCGCCGAGGGCGACGTCAAGGTCGGCGACGAGGTCTACGGAGCGGGCACGGTGGTGCTCGCCACCGGCTCGGTGGCGCTGCCGATCCCCGGGGTCGAGTTCGGCGACCGCGTCCTGGATACCTGGGGCGCCTGGTCACTGCCCGAGCAGCCGAAGAAGATCGCGGTCGCCGGCGCCGGCGCCTCCGGCTGCGAGATCGCCTCCGCCTACGGCCGCTTCGGCACCGAGGTGCTGCTGATCGAGATGCTCGACCAGATTCTCCCCGCCGAGGACAAGGACATGGCCCGGGTCGTCGAGCGCGCCTTCAAGAAGCAGAACATCACGTTCTCCACCGGAACCCCGGTCGAGAACGTCGAGGCGGGCGGCAAGTCGGTCAAGCTCAGCTACGGGGGGAGCTCGACCGAGGTCGACTACCTCTGCATCGCCGGCGGGCGCGGCCCCGACGTCGAGGGCCTGGGGCTCGCCGAGGCCGGGGTCGAGCTGGAGGAGAACGGCAAGGTCAGGGTCGACGAGTTCGGCCGCACCTCGAACCAGAAGGTCTACGCGATCGGCGACCTGGTCAACGCCAAGGCGCTCGCCCACAAGGCCTCCGAGGAGGGCGTCGTCGCGGTCGAGCACGCCGCCGGCGAGCGCACCCACCCGGTCGACCAGAACCTGGTGGCCGGCGCGACCTTCTGCCACCCGCAGGTGGCGAGCGTCGGGCTGACCGAGGCGGCGGCCAAGGAAGCCGGGCACGAGGTCAAGGTCGGCAAGCAGAAGCTGGGCGGGGTCGGCGGTGCCACCGTCTACGACGACAAAGACGGCCTGGTCAAGCTGGTCGTCGACGCCAAGTACGGCGAGGTGCTCGGCGCGCACGTGGTCGGCAACCGCGCCTGCGACATGATCGCCGAGCTGGTGGCGACGATGGCGCTGGAGGGTGGCTATCAGGAGCTGGCTCGCGTCGTCCACCCCCACCCCACCATCTCCGAGGCAGTTCTCGACGCCGCCCGCGCCGTCGACGGCTGGGCGATCCACGCTTGACCGCCGAGCGGGCGACCTTCTACTTCGACCTCGGCTCCCCCTACGCGTACCTGACCGCCGAGCGGATCAGCGGTCTCTTCACCGATGCCGGGCTGGAGCAGCCGGAGTGGCAGCCGATCCTGCTCGGCGGCCTCTTCCAGCGCTTCGGGCGCGACTCCTGGGCGAACGGGCCGGAGCGGGACGACGGGATCGCCGAGGTCGAACGGCGCGCCGGCGCCTACGGCCTGCCGCGACTCGTGTGGCCCGACCCCTGGCCCGGCAACACGCTGGTCGCGATGCGCGCCGCCACCTTCGCCAAGCAGACCGGCCGCACCGTCTCCTTCGCCCTCGCCGCCTTCCGCCAGGCCTTCGCCGCCGGTCGCGACCTCACCGACGGCGAGAACGTGCTGATCGCCGCCGCCGCCTGCGAGCTGCACCCGAACGCGGTGACCAAGGCGGTCCAGACCGACGTGGTCAAGAACGCCCTGCGCGAGGCGACCGACGAGGCCGCCGAGCGGGGCGTGATCGGGGTGCCCTCGCTCCTCGTCGGCGACGAGGTGTTTTGGGGCGACGACAGGGTCGACGAGGCGGTCGCCGCCGCGAGCTAAGGTCAGGTCGTGGCCAAGCTCCCCGACGCCTCCACCTGTTACGAGCTGCTCGCGAAGATGACGCTGATCCGCCGCTTCGAGGAGGAGGCGGGGCGTCAGTACCAGCGGGCTAAGGCCGGTGGCTTCCTCCACCTGGCGATCGGCGAGGAGGCGACGATCGTCGGCACCACCTCGGTGATGCGCGACGAGGACTACCTGATCGGCACCTACCGTACCCACGGCCACGCGATCGCCCGCGGCACCGAGCCGAAGCGGGTGATGGCGGAGCTGTTCGGCCGTGTCGACGGGACCAGCGGCGGCCGCGGCGGCTCGATGCACATCTTCGACCGCGAGAACCGCTTCATGGGCGGCTACGGCGTGGTCGGCGGCAACCTGCCGCTGGCGGCGGGGCTGGCCCTCTCCTCCGAGTACAAGGGTGAAGACGCCGTCACTGTCTGCATGTTCGGCGACGGCGCCTCCAACACCGGCAACTTCGGCGAGACGATGAACCTGGCGGCGCTCTGGAAGCTGCCGGTCTTCTTCTTGGTCGAGAACAACCTCTACGGGATGGGGACCTCGGTCGAGCGGCACTCCGCCCAGACCGACCTCTCGAAGAAGGCCGAGGGCTACGGGATCACCGGCGAGCGGGTCGACGGGATGGACGTGCTGGCGGTGCGCGAGGGCGTCGCCGAGGGGATCCGGCTCGCCCGCGAGGAGCGCCGGCCGACCATCCTCGAGGCCTTCACCTACCGCTACCGCGGCCACTCGGCCGCCGACCCCGAGGTCTACCGCGAGCGCGAGGAGGTCGAGGAGTGGCAGGAGAAGGATCCGATCGAGAGCTTCGCGCGGCGCTGCGTCGAGGCGGGTGTGCTGGGCGAGCGCGAGGTGCAGGGGACGCGCGAGAAGGCAGAGGAGAAGGTGATGGAGGCGGTCGAGTTCGCCGACGCCTCACCCGAGCCGGCACTCGACACCCTCTACGAGAACCTCTACGTGCTGGATAGCGAAGCCGGCTGGTACGCGGTCGACGAGCGCAGTCCGGAGCCGCACCGCGGCGAGGACGAGGAGCACATGCCCGACGCGGCGCGGGAGCTGGCCGAGGCGGGGGCCGCCTACGCCGGGCAGCCGGACGGGCCGCGGCCGAATCCGGCCGAGCATGGCGACGCGCAGGAGGGTGTCGAGCCGGAGGTCGCCGAAGAGGGCGGCGACTCCCCGGTTGCCGAAGAGGTCGAGGAACAGGGTGTCGCCGAGGAGGTCGAGGACTGATGGCGACGCTGCGGATGCGAGAGGCGCTGCGCGACGCGATGGCGGAGGAGATGCGCCGCGACGAGGGCGTCTTCGTGATGGGCGAGGACGTCGGCGTCTTCCAGGGCGCCTTCAAGGTGACCGAAGGGCTGCTGGAGGAGTTCGGCGAGCGGCGGGTGCGCGACACGCCGATCTCCGAGAACACGATCGTCGGCACCGGGGCCGGGGCGGCGATGGCCGGGCTGCGCCCGATCGTCGAGCTGATGACGGTCAACTTCTCACTGCTGGCGCTGGACCAGATCGTCAACCACGCCGCCGCGATCCCCTACATGTTCAACGGCCAGGCGCGGGTGCCGATGGTGATCCGGATGCCCGGCGGCGGCGGGCACCAGCTCGGGCCGACCCACTCCCACAGCTTCGAGGCGCTCTACCTGCAGGTGCCGGGGCTGCTCGTCGCCTGCCCCTCCACGCCGGCCGACGGCAAGGCGCTGCTGAAGACGGCGATCCGCGACGACAACCCGGTGGTCTTCATCGAGCACGAGTCGCTCTACGGGCGGCGGGGTGAGGTCGCGGACGACAGCGAGGACGAGGTGCTGCCGTTCGGGCAGGCTGCCGTGCGCTGCGAGGGCGGCGACGTGACGATCATCGGCATCCTCAAGATGGCCCACGTGGCCGAAGACGCGGCGCGGGTGCTGTCCAACGAGCACGGGGTAGAGGCCGAGGTGATCGACCCGCGCACCCTGCGCCCGCTCGACCTCGACACGATCCTCGAGTCGGTGCGCAAGACCAACCGGGCGGTGGTCGTCGAGGAGGGCTGGCCGCACGGCGGTGTCGGCGCCAACCTGGCGGCGCTGATCACCGAGCAGGCCTTCGACCACCTCGACGCGCCGGTGCAGCGGGTGACCGGCGCCGACGTCCACATGCCCTACTCGCGACGGCTCGAGCAGGCGGCGATCCCGCACGAGGAGCACGTGGTGAAGGCGGCGCTGGCCACCCTGGAGGGGTCACTGTGATGGCCTCTGGCGCGGCGGGTCCTGTCACCGAATGGGGCCCACCACCCCCTGCGGTAGCTAAAGCTTCCTCGGGGGTGGTCCCCCCATTCGGCGCCACCCCCCGCGAGAATCCGCTCCCAGGGACAGCTCATGCCTGACATCGTCATGCCCCGCCTGTCTGACTCCATGGAGGAGGGCACGATCCTGCAATGGCTCAAAAAAGTCGGCGATGAAGTCTCTGTTGGCGACGAGCTGGTGGAAATCGAGACTGACAAGGCCAACATGGCCTACGAATCCGACATCGCAGGGAAGCTGACCGAAATCGTGGCTGAGGAGGGAGAGACGCTGGCAATCGGGAGCGTGATCGCACGAATCGGCGACGATGGAACACCACCGCCCGCAAAGGAGACAACGAAGCCCGCTGAGCCGACCCCCGCGCCGGTCGCCACCGCTACCGAGGAGCCAGAGCAGTCAGCAGCTGGCGACGGTCACCGACCGAAGGCTTCGCCGCTCGCGCGGCGTATGGCTAAAGAGCGAGGCTTGGACCTCGAACAGCTTGAGGGATCAGGTCCTGGTGGACGGATTGTGAAGGCGGACGTCGAGAAGGCGACTGCTTCCGCGGGTGGCGGCGTAGGGGGTACCGCCCCTGAGGAAGCTTCAGCTACCGGAAGGGGCGGTGGGTCCCCTGCGGCGACAGGACCCGCGGCCGGAGCGGCCGGTCCCGAGACGGCGAAGGGCGAGGTGACCTATGAGGACCCCACCAAGACACAGTCGCTGATCGCTCGGCGGATGGCGGAGTCGAAGGCTACGGCGCCTCACTTTTACTTGGCCGCCGAGGTGGATATGAGCCGGGCGGTTGCGGGACGGCAGCTGATCAAGGAGGGCGCTGAGGAGGGCGAGGTGGTGCCCTCGTTCAACGACATGGTGGTGAAGGCATGCGCGCTGGCGCTACGTGAGCACCCGCGGGCCAACGGCGCCTACCGCGACGGGCGCTTCGAGCTCTACTCGCGGGTCAACGTCGGCGTCGCAGTGGCGGCGCGCGACGCTCTCGTCGTGCCGACCGTCTTCGATGCCGACCGCAAGGGGCTGCGCCAGATCGCCGTCGAGTCGCGGGCGCTGGCCCAGAAAGTCCGCGAGGGCCAGATCATCCCGCCGGAGCTCTCAGGCGCCACCTTCACCGTCTCCAACCTGGGGATGTACGGGGTCGACCGCTTCTCGGCCGTGATCAACCCGCCCCAGGCGGCGATCCTCGCCGTCGGCGCGATCGCCGAGCGCCCCGTCGTCCGCGACGGCGAGATCGCCGCCGCCCATCTGATGAAGGTCGACCTCGCCTGCGACCACCGCATCCTCTACGGCGCCGAGGGCGCCGAGTTCCTGGCCCGTGTCAAAACCCTGCTCGAGGAGCCCCTCTCTCTCGCCCTCTAGCAGTAGGGTACCTCCGAGGTATTCTTCAAATCTCCATAGTTCCTTGGGGGAAAGAAATGCATCTCGACTTCCGACGACTTCTCGAGAAAGCCAAAGGCGTTTCTGAGTTTCCGATAGCCCTCAATGTAGATATCAGAGGGTTCACAAAATGGAGTGGTGACTCAGCCGAGTCCGGTCTCTTTATCAAGAAGACCTACATTCGCTTGATCGATGAATACTTCGCGAATGCCTCCTTTTACAAGGCCACCGGAGACGGCTTGCTTGTGATCTTTCCAGTCGACGAAAACGATCCGCAGGCGGCCGTCCGCGCGACTGTCAATATGGCTCTAAAAATTGTCGAGAATTTCCCAAATCTGAACCAGGGAGACCCGATGATCAACTTTGAAACCCCCCAGGCTGTTGGAGTCGGGCTTGCTCGGGGCCCGGCTTCAAGGCTTGTCAGCGGGCATAAGGTTCTTGACTATTCGGGTTCACCACTAAATCTCGCATCGCGGCTAATGGAGGTCGCTCGACCAGAAGGAGTGATCCTTGACGGCAACTTTGGTTACGAGCTACTGACTCCTTCAATAGCAAAAAGGTTTGATTCCGAGCGGGTATATCTACCCGGGGTGGCTCCCAAGACAGGGATAAATATTTTTTACACCAAAGATTGCACTGAAATCCCCGCGTCAGCGAAGAGGCCTATAGAAGGCACTAAATGGGGAAACGGCGTACTAGAAAGTACAAAGCGTGAGCTACTGGAATTGCCTGGTACCTATATGCTCTCGCTTGACTCCACTCCCGCTGATCCGAATTCAATTGTGTGTTACATCAGGCATGTTTCTCGGACAACCGCTGGACGTAAACGCAAAGGAGGATCTACCCGTCGCGACATTCCTCCAGATGCACTCACATTTAGAGAGTTTCCCGATGGCCCAGTGGTTGAAATTGCGATGCCTGAGGTTCATAGGCTCCTCAACCGTCCTCGAGGCCCAGGACCCTCCTGGCCAGTGGAAATCTGCGCCGAATTTATTGCCGTGTAAGTGCTCTCAGCAGGTCTTTCTGGCTCCCGTGGCCGCCTTCCACGCTCGCGGCAGCGAGAAGTCGGCGGCCACCCGGAAGACACCGGCGCGCCTGGCGCGAACCAGCGTCCACTCGCGGCGGTGGAGCAGGCAGCCCTCGCCGCGGGCGATCGACCAGTAGGGGGTGAAGTTCACTCGGACGAGGAACTCGCCGGGGCGGCGGACGTCGAGCGCGAACCCCTCGTGGCCGACCCAGCGGGTCTGCGCCTCGCCGTCGCCGAGCGGTTCGACCAGGGGCGCGGCGCCGCGCACGGCGTAGATCCGCCAGTGCTCGTCGCTCCAGCGCAGGCTCAGGTAGGGCGGGTCGCGCAGGATCAGCCGCCGCTCGGCGAGCGAGGAGTAGTCGAGCGAGGCGTCCGGCAGGGCGACGTAGGAGACCGCGTTCTCGCGCAGCCAGCGGCTGTAGGCGTCGTCGGTGAGGCGGCTGTCCTCGGCGTAGAAGACGTCGTCCCGGGTCGTCTCGATCTGGCGCAGCCAGCCGCGGGCGAGGTCCACCTCGGCGGCCAGGTACGCCGACTCCCAGTGGTTCGCCGTCGGCGGCACCTCGACTCGCACTCCCTCGCCGCCGTGGGCTCGCAGCCAGGCCGCCGCCGGCTCGAAGTAGTCCGACTTGGTGGAGGGATCGCCGACGCTGCGGGCGATCTGGGTGACGCTCGCGGTCAGCTGCCAGTAGAGGCCCCCGGCCACGAACAGCACCAGGAACCAGGTCGGGACGCGGGGCCGGTGGGCGAGCAGCACGGCGGCCAGGACCGGGCCGCCGAAGAGGGCGCCGAGCCGCACCGCGTTGCCGCCCATCGCGTTGGGGATGAGCCAGATCACGGTCGCCGCCAGCATGTAGCCGAGCAGAACCTGGCGCAGCTGCCGCTCCTCGCCCGCGAGGTCGCGGGTCAGGTAGAGCGCCGACCCGCACCAGAGCGGGATCGCGATGAAGGAGGAGAAGGCGAAGGGGAACTCGCCGGCGCCGGGGAAGAGCAGGTTGGGGATGAGCGTCAGGGCTAGGGCGAGGGACGCTGCCCAGAGCGCTGGCCCGCGGGTCCTGTCGCCGTAGGGGACCCCCCACCCCCTGCGGTAGCTAAAGCTTCCTCGGGGGTGGGCCCCCCTACGGCGCCACCCGCGGGAGAGAGCGGGTAGCGTCAGCGCGCTGGCCAGGAGCACTCCGGCTAGGAAGACGGCTGCCACCGGGCTGCTCAGGGCGCAGCAGGTCGCTGCCGCTAGGGCCAAAGCGGTGTGGCGTAGCTGGAGGGCACGAAGAGCCCCGAGGCCGAAAGCGACTCCTAGGGCGAAGGTGAGCTGGCCGTCGGCTAGGAGAGTGACCACGCCGGCGGCGAACCAGAGGGTGGCCGGGCGGGCGGCCTCGCCCCAGTGGTCGCGCACCAGGCGGTCGAAGAGGTAGGCGGAGGCGACCACCGACAGCATCCCCACCAGCTGCGGGTTGAGCAGGGCGGCGAGCGGCGGGAAGAGGACGCTGTAGGTGAGGGTGTAGTGGCCGCCGTACCAGCTGCCGTTCCAGATCGCCAGGCCGGCGCGCTCGAACAGCTCGACGCGGAAGACCTGGGCGGCGAGATCGCCGACCTGCGGATTCCAGGCGAGCATCGCAGCGGCCAGCGCGGCGCTGAGCGCCACGGCGGGGAGCCAGTCTGGTCGGAGGGACTTGGCCTGGGCCATGAGCGAGGAAGGATAAGGCGGCGGCGTGAGACGATTTCAAGGGTGAGCGACGAAATCCTCGTAGTCCGCTGCGGCACCCTCCCCTACGAGGAGGCCAGCGTCGCCCAGCGCTGGCTTGTCGAGGCACGGCAGGAGGCCGCCGTCCCAGACGTGCTGCTGCTGCTCGAGCACCCCCCGGTCTACACCCGCGGGCGCCGCTCCAGCGCCGAGGAGCTGCCGATGGCTCCCGAGTGGTACGAAGCGCAGGGGATCGAGATCCACGACACCGACCGCGGCGGCCGCGTTACCTACCACGGGCCCGGCCAGCTGGTCGCCTACCCGATCGTCTCGCTGAAGGCCTACGACGACGACGTCCACGAGTACGTGCGGCGCCTGGAGCAGGTGGCGATCGGGTCGCTGGCCGAGCACGGCGTCACCGCCCGCACGATCGAGGGACTGACCGGGGTCTGGACCGAGGGCGAGCTGCCGGGCTCGGCCGCCGGCGCGGAGGAGTCGCGCAAGATCGGCTCGATCGGCGTCCACGTCAGCCGCGGCGTCACCACCCATGGCCTCGCGATCAACGTCAACAACGACCTGCAGCCATTCGAGTGGATCGTCCCCTGCGGGATCGAGGGCTGCCAGGTGACCTCGCTGAGCCGCGAGCTGGGGGCGGAGCAGAGCCTCGACGCTTTCGCCGGCACCGTCGCCGCCCGCTACGGCGAGGTCTTCGAGCGCACCCCGGTCGCGACCACCCCCACGGCCCTGGGGCTCGACAACGCTAGGCTCGGCGTGGCATGACCGAGGCGACGACAGAGGCGGCCGAGCGCGTCCACGTCACCCGCTCCCGCGCCAAGCCGGGCGGGACGGCGGCCGACGCCGACGGCACGGTCCCCTTCCGCCGCGCCCGCAAGCCGCCCTGGCTGAAGGTGCCGGCGCCGGGCGGCCCGACCTACCGGCGGCTGAAGGCGGAGATCGGCAGCGAGGGGCTGCACACCGTCTGCGAGGAGGCCAACTGCCCCAACGTCGGCGAGTGCTGGGAGCGCGGCACCGCGACCTTCATGATCCTCGGCGACGTCTGCACCCGCCGCTGCGGCTTCTGCAACGTGAAGACGGGCGTGCCGAGCTGGAACGACCCGCTGGAGCCGCTGCGCGTCGCCAACCAGGTGAAGCGGATGGGGCTGCGTCACGCGGTCGTCACCTCGGTCGACCGCGACGACCTGCCCGACTACGGCGCCGGCGCCTTCGTCGGCACGATCCGCTCGATCCGCATGCAGGCGCCCGGCTGCAAGGTCGAGGTCCTCACCCCAGACTTCCGCGGCCAGGAGATGCCGCTCGCCAAGGTGATCCACGAGCGGCCCGACGTTTTCAACCACAACGTCGAGACGGTGCCGCGGCTCTACCCGAAGGCGCGCCGCGGCTCCAAGTTCATGCGCTCGGCCCGGGTGCTGAAGATGGCCAAGGAGATGGGCGGCGAGGGAGTCGTCACTAAGTCAGGGCTGATGGTCGGCCTCGGCGAGTCCTTCGACGAGATGGTCGAGACCTTCGAGATCCTCCGCGAGCACAAGGTCCAGGTGCTGACCGTGGGCCAGTACCTGCGCCCTACCGAGAACCACCTGCCAGTGGTCCGCTACTGGCATCCCGACGAGTTCGAGGCGCTGGAGAAGGCCGCCTACGAGCTCGGCTTCGAGTCGGTCGCCTCCGGCCCCCTGGTCCGCAGCAGCTACCACGCGGACCAGAACCTGCCCGAGCCCAAGCGCGACGCTGCCTAGGCGTCGAGCCGGCTTGCAATCGAACCGGGGTGCGCATACTGTGCCGCGAATGCGCCTCGCACTCATCCCGAAGGCTGCGTTCGTCGTAGCCGTCGGCGCGCTCCTCGTCCTCCCGTCCGTAGCCAGCGCGGTCCTCTCGGGGGCCAATGGGCGGATCGCTTATGTGAGCGGGCGCGGTGCCACCGATGCCCAGGCGAAGATCTACCTGCGTGTCGCCGCCGGCAGCTTTGGGCTCGGACCGAACACCGGACCGGTCAGCCTCGCCTCAGGGCAGCACCGCCACCCGACCTGGTCGCCCGACCGCACCAAGATCGCCTACGCGCTCGGAGACGCGAGCTGCGCGACCGACTGCGATATCTACGTCCTCGACTTGACCAGTCCGTTCCCCCTCCCCGAAAACGTCACCAACACGCCGACGGTGACCGAGGACCGGCCGGCCTGGTCACCCGACGGCACCCGCATCGCCTACGAAAGCGAGGTCAGCGCTGGCAGCGGCCAGGTGGACATCCAGGTCGACCCGGTCGGCGCGGGTCTGACGCTCAACCTGACCAACACCGCTGGGGCAGGGGAAATCGAGGGCAAGCCCGCCTGGACCCCTGACTCGTCGGAGATCTACTACCACACGGGTGACCCGGCGGTGGACAACTCGCTCGACATCGTCAAGGAGCCCTCCGGAGGCGGCACCGTCACAAAAATCGTCGCCAACCCCCTGGTAAACGAGTTCCAGCCGTCGCTCTCTCCCGACGGCCAGCAGCTGTGCTTCACCAGAGGCACCGGCAAAGGCTTCAACGGAACCGCCGACGTGATCGTCTCGCTGGCAAACGGCGGCGCCCAGAAAGACCTCTCCGACAACGTCGGCACCGAAGCGAAACACGGCGACTTCAACTGCACCTGGTCGCCCAACGACGTCTTCGTCGCCTACGTGCGCGGAACCTTCGGGAACGGGGACCTGGTCATGGAGCGCGCCGACTTCTCCGAACCGATCCCGATCGAACTCGAGACGAGCCTCAACCTCTTCGACGGCAACCCCGACTGGGCGCCGGACGGCAGGCCGGTCTGCAAAGACGCGACCGTCGACACGGGCTTCAACCAGCCGGTGACAATCGAGCTGCAGTGCTTCGACAGCGGGCCCTTCTATGAGCGGACGCAGGTGCAGGAGTCCGCGCCCGAAAAAACCGCAAACGGGACCCTCAGCGCAATAACTCAAGGGGACCAGGAGCCGTCGACGGTGATCTACACGCCGAACGCCGGCTTCTCGGGCAAAGACACTTTCCAGACCAATTCCTTCGACAAAATCGCCGGCTTCGGCGAACCGAAAACGGTGACGATCAACGTCGCGCCGCCGCCCCCGGCACCCAAAGCGCCGGTGGTCAGCAGCGTGAAAGTGACGCCGCGTAAAGCTAAAGCCGGCGCCAAACTCACCGTCCGCTGGCAGCTCGACGAGGCGGCCTCGACGAAATTGACCTTCGAACGTGTGGTCGGCTTCCGAATGAGCAAAGGCTGTAGGCAGAAACCGGTTAAACCTCGTTGCTATCGCTATGGCAACGTCGGCGCGATCAACGTTGCCAACGCCAAAGCCGGTGCCAACACGCTGAGCTTCCGCAAACTGCCGAACGGCCGCAAACTGCCACCCAGCCGCTACCGCGTCTCAGTCCAGGCTCGTGACGCGGATAACCTGCTCTCGAACACCAGCCTCAGCCCGATCTTCCAGATCGTTCCCAAAAAAGGCTGAGCCGCTGAGCAGCAGGCTGTTGTTGGCCGAATCACTGGAATCACTGATCCGGGGTGAATGGAGCCAGCCGGATTCGAACCGGCGGCCTCCTGCTTGCAAAGCAGGCGCTCTGCCAACTGAGCTATGGCCCCTCGCCTGAAAGTGTAGGCGGCTAGGCGACGGCGAAGCGCTCGAGCAGCTCTGCCCGATCAGTCGTCGAAGTCGAAGTCCTTGGGTGGTTTCTGCTCGAACCAGAGCTCGTCGTCTTCGGGCGCGTCCTCGAGGAAGTCGGGGGTGTCCTCGAGCACGTCGTGGTCGGCGGCTGAGCCGCCGGAGGGTGCCGGGGCGTCCTCGTCGTCCTCCTCCGCGGGCGGCGCGGTCTCCTCCGCCTCGGCCGCGGGCTGGGGCTCCTCGGGGAGCGGCGCGTCGAGGGCCTGGTCGAGCTCCTCGGAGAGGCGCTGGTCGCTCCAGAACTCGTCCTCCTCGTCGTCGTCCTCCAGCTCGGCCTCCGGCGTCGCCTCGACCTCGATTTCCTCGACCGCTTCCATGTTCGCCAGCGGATCGACCGGGGCGAGTCGCGGCTCGCTGATCTCCTCCTCGACCAGCTCCTCGTCGCTGGGGCCGGGGTTACTCTCCGCAGCCGCCAGCTCCTCCTCGACGTCGAAGTGCTCGGTCGGCTGCTCGGCGATCGCCTCGCGATCCTCCTCTTCGACAGGAGCCTCCTCGTCGGAAAGCTCTTCGTCAGCGGGTTCCGGGGGCGGAGGCGCCTCCTGAAGATCGGCCACCGAGGGCTCCTGCCGCTGCTGCGGCTTCTCGCCGGCCTCGGGGACGGACATGAACTCGGTTGGCGCCTCAGCGGCCGTGTCGCTTCCCTGCCCGGCACCTGGCCGCTCTGCCTGCCCGAACGCCTCGTCCTCGAGCTGCTGCAGCTCGGAATCGGCGGCGCCGTGCTGCCGCTTCAGCTCCAAATGCTCTCTGATTGCCTCGTCGAGAATGCCCATTGGACTCGTAGCCGGAGAACCTAAAGCCTATGCGGTTATCCTTGCCGTTGCGAGGGCTTTGGGATGATCCTCCCAGCCCGCGCCGAGGGGCTATAGCTCAGCTGGCAGAGCGCCTGGATCGCACCCAGGAGGTCGGCGGTTCGAATCCGCCTAGCTCCATCAGCAGAACCCCTGCACGTCGGGGTCTTCTGTTCAGAGCCATTTTCCAACCATCGCTGAAATGCGCTCCACTTCGGGCACGAATGCCTGAAAATCGGCCGGCTCGCGGGGATTAGCGGCGATTACGGAGTATTCCGGCTTGCAATTGAGCGACAGCGGAGCTACGGGCGCGTAAGCTTCAGCACATGAGCATCGAGCCGAGTATGAGATCGTCCTGCAACCGGAGCCCGAAGGGGGCCTCAGCGTCCTCGTTCCCGAGCTGCCCAGTGTCGCCACCCAGGGCGAGTCGATCGAGGAAGTTACGGAGATGGCCAAGGAGGCCATCGAGGCTTACCTCGAAGTGATGAACGAAGACGGTCTCCCGGTCCCGACCGTTCACCGCAGCAGCCACGCGGCTTGAGCGCCAAGCTCCCGGCGGTCAACGACAAGCAGGTCATCGTCACCCTCGAAAAGCAGGGCTGGTACGTGAAGCGGGTGCGCGGCAGCCATCACGTTCTCCGGCATCCGAGCATCCCCGACGCGATCCCCGTGCCCGTCCACGGCAACCGGCCGCTCAAACGCGGCACGCTCGCAAGCATCCTCGAGCCGCCGGGATCAGCCGAGACGAGTTCGCACAGCTGCTCCGATAGCTATCGGTGTCTTTGGTTGCTCGGCACCCGATAACACCCTTTGCGTAGAGCGCACCGTCCCCGGTAAGCGAGCCTCGCCCGCGTAAGCGCCGACGGTAAGGACCACCCTCGTCGCTTTGTAGAGCTCGCCTTGATCGGAGCCGTCCAGGTCAATCACTTGTTCTGGTCTAGGCAGAGGTGCTTGATACCGATCTCCGGGGCTCTTCGAGGCACAGAGGAATCCAGAACTGGGCGCCTGGGTCTGGGGGGACCGAACTTTGCTCCAGCGCTTGAGATCATGGTCGATGTCTAATGGGTACTGCCAAGGTCCTTAATGAGATAGTTTCCCAGCGGTGACGGAGGGCACACGTTTCGAACGGTCGCAGCGGTTTACGAGCAGGCCCCGAGACATCGCCTGGGCCACCGCAGTCGAGGGATTCGAAGAGACAGTCGCCGCGCGGCGGGGTGCCGAAGGTCGCTGTGCGGGCTCTTCGCTATCGCCTAGAGCGTCTTGGACCATGACGCTATGACGCAGGGAATGGTTGAAGCGTCTGCACGAGTGGCGTCCCCATTGCGATGGGCGGGGGGCAAGCGCTGGCTGATCCCGAAGCTCAACGAGCTGATCGGCGACACCGAAATCGGGGCGTATCACGAGCCGTTCCTGGGCGGAGCTTCCGTTTTCCTTGGACTCGGCCAGTTCTCGCAGGCATACCTCAGCGACACGAACGCCGAGCTGATCGAAACCTTCTTGGCGATCAGGGACCATCCCAAGCGAGTCGGCGACCAGGCTCGCGTCTACTCCAATGACGAGAGCACCTACTACGAGGTCAGAGAATCGGTTCCGAGCGGGAAGATCGCTCGTGCGGCGCGCTTTCTTTACCTGAATCACACCTCGTTCAACGGCATCTACCGAGTCAACCTCGCCGGCGTCTACAACGTCCCATTCGGACAAGGACGCACCGCGAACATCCCAACCGCAGACCGCCTTCGAGAAGTGTCCGCTCGACTGAAGAAGGCAACGTTGCGAGTCAGCGACTTTCCGGCTTGCATCGAGCAGATTCGCGCCGGTGACCTCGTCTTCCTCGACCCGCCGTATACGGTCGCGCATAATCACAACGGGTTCATCAAGTACAACCGACGACTCTTCTCGTTCGAGGATCAAGCTCGTCTGAGCGACCTCATCGACGCGATTAAGGAGCGCGGGGCCTACTACATACTCGCCAACGCCGCACACGACTCGATCGTAGAACTGTTTGACAAGGGAGACACGCTGATCGAGACCAGTCGGCGCAATGCGGTGGGTGGGACCAATGCCGCGCGAGGGAGCGTGACGGAGTACTTGTTCACAAACTTGGGATCGGGAAACGGATGAGCGCGGCGAGCAGCATGCCGTCTCCCGGAGACGCGATCAGGGACCACCTGCTTCAGGTCAACAAAATCGCTGCGGAGGCGCGCCGGCGTCTCCTGCCCCATACGTTCGAGACGATCGCGAAGAGCAAGGTCCAAGACTACGAAGGAGCCGGCTGGGTCATCGAGAGGGAGCTAAAGACGCGGACTAAGATGCGCAAGGAGAAGCCCCACGACTTGGCCTTCGAGGACAGGGTCTGGGCGACCTTCGCTCGTCTGCAATTCACCCACCTGAATCGCGACAGGTCCTTCGAGCTCAGGTACGGGGCCGCGCCGACTCAGACACAGCAGATCGACGTGTACGCCGCCGACGAGGAGGTCGTGCTCCTAATCGAATGCAAATCGACCCAAACGATCCGCTCCGGTCAGTTCAAGAGGGAGATTGAAGCAATCTCAGATCAGCGAGAGGGGATCATCCGAAGAGTCAGGAAGGAGTATCCGCACCACAAGGTCAAGTTCATTCTCGCTACTAACAACTACACCCTTTCCGAACAGGTCGCAGAGCGCATCGAACAGTCCGGCATATTCCACGTCGATGAGGACACGATTGAGTATTACCTCCGGCTCGCCGATCACCTGGGAGCGGCGGCGAAATACCAGCTGCTCGGGGCTCTTTTCGCCGGAACCAAGCTCCCGAATCTCGCGCCGATAGTTCCTGCTATCCGCGGCTCGATGGGTGGCCACACCTACTACTCGTTCGCGATAGAGCCCGCACGGCTCCTGAAGATGTCCTACGTGCTGCATCGCAACCAGGCCAACAGCGCGATGATGCCCACCTACCAGCGCCTGATCAGGAAGTCGCGTCTAAAGAAGGTGGCCGAGTTCGTCGAGGGCGGCGGATTCTTCCCGAACTCGATCATCCTCAACGTCGAGACCAAGAGGAAAACAGGGAATCTGAAGTTCGACTTGGCGGGCAAGTCGCGGGGCGAGGCTAAGATTGGTTTCCTCCACCTCCCGCAAACGTATCGTGCCGCGTACGTGATTGACGGCCAACACCGCCTGTATGGGTACGCAAACTCGGATCGCACGGAGACGGACCTCGTCCCCGTGGTCGCGTTCGTCGACCTCCCTCGCGAGGAGCAGGTCCGCCTGTTCATGCAAATCAACGAGAACCAGCAGGCCGTCCCCAAGAACCTGCGGAACACACTCAACTCGGATCTGCTCTGGGATTCGGACGATTACAGACAGCGAGCGAAAGCCCTGCGCCTGAGAATCGCGCAGCATCTCGGCGAGCAGAAGACCTCGCCGCTGTTCGATCGAGTGATTATCGGCGAGAACGCGAAAACGCACACCAGATGCATCACGATCGACGCGATCGACAATGGCTTGTCGCGCGGCAACTTCATCGGCAGCTTCACCAAGACGGGGGCTAAGGATGTCGGCACGTTTTACGCGGCGGGCAACCAGCTCACCGCCCATCGCCTGATCCCGTTCTTGGAGGCGGCCTTCGGGGTCTTGCGAGACGGCCTGCCCATGCAGTGGCAGCTCGGCGGTGCGGAGGGAGGCTTCGTCTTCATGAATAACGGGGTCCAAGCCATCTTGCGGATCCTCAGCGACATCGTGGACAATGTGATCGAAAGCGAAGGGATCTCCCCTCTAACGGCCTCGGCCGAGGAGGTGCTCGATGCGTGTCGGCAGTTCTTGGACCCGCTCATCGACCACCTTGAGGAGCTTAGTCTCGAGGAGGGCGCGACCTATCGCAAGCTCTACGGCTCGGGCGCCGGCCTGCAGTACTACCGCAAGCTCCAGCAGGCGCTATGTGCTGCGCGACCCGCCTTTAAAGCACCCGGACTCGAGGAGTGGATGAAAGCTCAGGACAAGCAGTTCACGAATGAGGCGCGCGAGATCGTCAACGATCTCGAGGCCTTCTTCAAGAAGGACATCAGGGAACGGCTCGAGGATGAGTATGGCAGCGACTGGGAGCGCAAGGGAATCCCGCGTGCTGTCCGGAAAGCCAGCGGAGAGAGGGCCAACGAGAACAATCTGGACCTTGACCCAAGTGAGCAGGCGACTCCATGGGACATGATGTACATCGCTGACTACCACGACGTGCTCGTTTACAACAGCCACACGGTATGGGAAGGTCGATTCGCGGCGCGCTACACGAGGCCAGCAGATCAGGATCTCTCCGGCAGTTGGAAACATCGCGCGGCGTGGATCAAGGAGCTCATCCCCATCCGCAATGACGTTTCGCACGGACGCGCGGTCAGTGAGCAAGACTTCGCTTTCCTCGTCGAGTTGCGGGAGTGGCTCCTTAGTCCGGAACTCGACAGCGACATCTAGTCAACTTTGAGATCGCTTCCGGCTAGGGAGTTGGACAGGATTTCCGGAGGGGAAACTTCTCGCTGTCCGATATCTCGGCGCTCGCAAGCGTGGCCACCCCTGCGATCAACGCGATCGTCGACGATCTGGCTAGAGACAGGCGCTCAGGTCGCCCCCAAGCCGAGCGGACCCAGCGCCTGTCCAACCAAGGCCTAGCAATTTCAGGCACTTCTCGCCGAAGTATCTGACTCCCGCATATCCCTGCTAATCCTCCGCATCCGGCTAGATTTACCGCTCGGGCACGAGTTATGAATTTCCCTGTATCAACGTGGATCGCACCCAGGAGGTCGGCGGTTCGAATCCGCCGACCTCCATTTGGTCGAAGCTCACGCACAGCGGGGGCTTCGCAATTTTCAAGCCTTTCTAACCCGGCCTCATTGCGTCCATTCAGGCACGAGTGCCTAAATCGCGCCGATACGAAGGATTAGCGGAAACGTCCGGGGGCGGCTGGCGGATTCTCAGTCAGGCTGATCGAGAAAACGTCGTTCGATGCCGTCGAGCACGGTCTGCAGGCCTAGTTCGAAGCGCTCGATCGAGGAGCGGTTGCGGAGGTTGTCGGGGAGGGCGGCGAGCTCGGGGAACTCGACCACGTCGCTGGCGGCGATCGCCGCCTCCATGTCCTCCGGATTCACGGTACCCACGGTTCGAAACGAGTAGCCGATGACGTAGTCGTTGACGATCCCCTGCACCTGCCAGACATCCCCATGCTCGAGCGGGAGAGTTGCGAGCGCTCGCGCCATCTGCTTGGCGAGCTTGATGGCGTTGGGTCCCGGGCCGACCCGCTCGGCGGCGACAAAGATCGCCCAGGGGTGAGAGGCATAAGCGGCGTACATCTTCCGCGCGGAGACCGCGACCGCCTCACGCCAGCCCTTCGGCAGGGGTTGGAAGACCAGCATCTCCCCCACCACCTCGTCGGTCATCGAGGCGAGCAGCTCGCGCTTGCTGGCGAAATGGTCGTAGAGGCTCATCGCCCGCGCGTCGAGCTCGGCAGCGACACGCCTGATCGAGACCGCCTCGAGGCCCTCGGCGTCGGCCAACCGGATCGCCACCTCGGTGATCGCCTCGGGCGACAGTCGCCGTTTTTTCGCCTGTTCCCCGGAGGGCTTCGTATCCTGCACGCTTGAACCGTAGTCCCGACTGACCGGTTCGCGTGAAGGAGCCCCCCCTTTAACCGCTTCACCGTATCCCTTGGGTGCTACAGTGTAGCGGGGCCACGCCAGGGAGCCGGACGTGAGCCAGCATGTCGCAGTACCCACGCAAGCAAAGAACAGCGGAGGGACATCGATGAGTCAAGGGGGAACCGGGTTGGGGGATAAAGCGGCGGTCGGCCGCAGAATGCAAGCCACGGGGGCGATCGCGCTTGTCTCGCTCTTGGCGCTGGGTGTCTACGTCTCGTCGGCGAGCGCCGCGCCTCTCTCGATGACGTTCACCGAAGCCCGCGCCAACGTCGGCATCCAGCTCTCCGTCACCAACGACGAGGATGCGCTGTTCAAGGCGCCCGATATAGCACCATTCGAGGCCCAGATCGATCCTGGAAGTGGCTCGATAGAGAACGGAGTCCTGGAGGTTCCCGACTTCACGACGTTCATCGAAGAAGATCCCGTCAATGCCGACGTCACCGTCGAGTTCGATATCGGGGTCATCACGGGGAGCTTCACCCAGACGACCGGCGCACTCGCCCTGAGTGGCGACGCCGGCGGGACGCTGACGGCTGTCACCGAATCTGGCGAAAAGAAATGCATCGTCTCCATCCCGGAAACCCTGACCCTCACGACCGCAGGGAACACCGGAGGCCCGAGCCCGCTGTTCGGAGCGCCGTTCACCGCGGGGCTCACCGGAACGGGAGCGATCGCCGGGCAGTGGGACGACATGGAGGCAGAGCCGGTCGACCCGGAACCTGGAGGGGACACCGCTGCTTGCGCCGAGGTCGATGAGCACATCGGCGGGCCGGGAGGCATTTGGCTCGAGCAGAAAGACTTCTTGGCGCCGTTGGCGCCGCAGCTCACGAGCACCGACCCGGCCTCGCCGAGCTCGAGCGGCACGCCGCGGATCCTCGGCGCCGCCGAGGCGGGATCGACGGTGCGCGTCTATGCGAGCCCGGCCTGCGCGGGCACGCCGATCGCCACTGGAAACGCAGCCCAGCTTGGCTCGCCCGGCATCGCCGTCGAGGTTGCGAAAGGCGTTACCGCCGCCTTCTCGGTGACCGCCACCGACGCAGCCGGCAACACCTCGGCCTGCTCGGCGCCGATCTCATACACGCGCCTGAAAGAGGGCGACCCGCCCCCGCCCCCTGCATGCACCGTCCCGAAACTGGTCGGCAAGACGCTGGCGCGGGCGAAGGCGGCGCTGAAGGCGGCCGACTGCAAGGTTGGCAAAGTCCAGAGGCCAAAACAGCGGAAAGGCAAACGGCGAGTCCTCGTCGTCAAGTCCTCGAACCCCACAGCGGGTGCGAAACCCGCCGACGGCAAGGTCGACCTCAGGCTCGGGCCGAAGCCCCGAAAAGCGCGCCGCTAGGATCGCCCAGCTAAGCCCTTCAGGCACTCGGCGTTAAGAGCGCGCGCCCGAGGACCCGGGCTCGCGGAGATCCCAGGGACGGCCGGTAGGCTCGCTGCAGCGTGGATGCGATGAGCGAGGACAGGGCACTAAACGAGCTGAAGGCCTCCTTCGCCGGCGAGCTCGTGCCGCCGGATGACGCCACCTACGATCGGCACCGGGCGGTCTGGAACGGCTCCATCGACCGGCATCCCGCCCTGATCGCGCGGTGCACCGGCGCCTCCGATGTGAGCGCTGCCGTGACCTTCGCGCGGCGGACGGGTCTCCCCCTCGCGATCAAGGGCGGCGGCCACAGCTTCCCCGGCCAGTCGGTCTGCGACGACGGCGTCGTCGTCGACTTGGGGGAGATGAAGGGCATCGTCGTCGACCCGCAGGCGCGCACGGCAACGGCCGAGGCCGGCGTGCTCCTCGGAGAACTTGATCGCGAGACGCAGGCGTACGGGCTCGCGGTCCCGGCCGGAATCGTCACCCACACGGGTCTCGCCGGGCTCACCCTGGGCGGCGGCATAGGTTGGCTTCAGCGCAAGTACGGGCTGACGATCGACCAGCTCCTCTCGGTCGATCTGATCACCGCCGAGGGGGAGCTGGTGAAGGCGAGTGAGACCGAGAACGCCGATCTCTTCTGGGGCGTCCGCGGCGGCGGCGGGAACTTCGGCGTCGTCACCAAGTTCGAGTTCCGCCTCAACCCGCTCGGCCCGAATCTGGTCGCCGGGCCGGTCTTCTGGCCGATCGAGGAGTCGCCGGAGGTGCTGCGCTTCTACAGGGATTGGATCGCCGCGGCGCCGGACGATCTGATGACGATCGTGATCCATCGCAAGGCACCGCCGCTTCCGTTCATCCCGCCCGAGCTTCACGGCAAGCCGGTCGTCGCCGTCGTCTGCTGCTACGCCGGATCGGTGGAGGAGGGGGAAGAAGTGATCGCGCCGCTGAAGGCATTCGGATCGCCAGTGCTCGACCTGTGCGAACCGAAGCCCTTCCTCGAGCACCAGTCGATGTTCGATCCCTCCTACCCGCACGGCCAGTGGTACTACATGCGGGCCTGCGACGTGGCGGAGCTCACCGATGAGGTGATCGACATAACGGTGGAGCACGCGATGCGCATCCGCTCCCCCCTGACGGCGTTTCCGATCTGGCAGATGGGCGGTGCGATCTCGCGGGTGGGCGAGGACGAGACGGCGTTCAGCGGCCGCGGGGCCGGCCACACCTTCAACATCACCGCGGCGAGCGCGGGGCGCGACGGCTTCGACGAGGAGCGCGAGTGGGTGCGTGATTTCTGGTCGGCCCTCGAGCCCCATCACACGAGCGGCGTCTACGTGAACTTCCTCATGAACGAGGGTGAGGACCGGGTCCGCGAGGCCTACGGGACGAAGAAGTACGACCGCCTGAAGGCGCTGAAGCGCCGCTACGACCCCGACAACCTCTTCCGGCTGAACCAGAACATCCCGCCCGACTGAAGCTCCTGCTTGCGGCCTCCGCGGCTCCTATTCAGGCCCCGACCGCGTAGCCCTCCAGCCCGCCGAAGTCGACCATGACGCAGGCCTCGTCGCCGACGGTCCAGGCATCGTGGCCCGGGTCGATGTGGGCGACTTCTCCAGGGCCCACTTCATCCTCTGTGCCGTCGTCCATCACCACCTTCATGCGGCCGGAGATCACATAGCCGACGTGCGGGACCTGACAGCTGTCCGTGCCCGCGAGTGGCTTGACGTCCTGCGACCAGCGCCAGCCCGGCTCGAACGTGCCCTTGCCGACCGGCCCGCTGGGCAGGTTGACCAGCTCGACACGACCGTGGTCGGCGAACTCGCGCACCTCGTCGGGGGAATCGAGACTCTTGAATTCGAGTGCCATGGTGACCTCCATTCGATCTTTTGCAGTGTCCGCCTAAGAGAGTGATGCACCCGGCGCCGGTAGGCAAGGGCGACGACTAGACTCGACCTAGGTCGAAAATCCACATCGCATTGTTGGAAGCAGGCTGATGACCGATCGTCCGAGCGGCAGTCAGGGGGGTCCGACGGACCGCCGGCCCCTCGACGGGATTCAGGTACCGATGCGGCGCCGCGAGATGGTGGCGCTATCGGCCGGGGCGCTGGCGAGCCTTGCCCTCTACGGCTGCGGCGTTGACGAGGACGACGCGGCCAGATCCGTGGCGGATGGGACCGTGACCACCCCCGACTGCGTGCTCACGCCCGAGCAGGAGGAAGGACCCTTCTACATCGATTTGGCGCAGGTTCGACAGGACATCGTCGAGAACCGTCCCGGGGTACCGCTCGCTCTCGCACTCACGATCGTTGACTCCGCTACCTGCGAGCCGATCCGCGATGCCGCGGTCGACATCTGGCACTGCGACGCGCTCGGCGTCTATTCGGGCGAGCTCTCGGAGGGCAGCGAGGGCGAGACCTACCTGCGCGGGGTGCAGCTGACCGACGGGAACGGCGTCGCCGAGTTCGCGACGATCTACCCGGGCCACTACCCGGGACGCACGACCCACGTCCACGTCAAGGTTCGTATCGGCGGGCGGCGGAGCGACGGCACCTACTCCGGCGGTCGAGTCTCGTACGTCGGCCAGCTGTTCACCTCCGACCGGCGCGACGCAGAGGTCTTCGCGCTCACCCCCTACAACCGGAACCCGGCCGGGATCGTCTCCCGCAGCACGGATGGCATCTTTCGAGCTCAGGGCGGCTCAAGCTCGGTGCTCTCCCTCGCACGGGCCGGCAACAGTCTCGCGCGGGATGGATTTAGGACAAGGGTGACGCTGGGCGTGGATCCCAGCGCCTAGAGCGAACGATGGAGGCACGATGGATCCATTGAAGACGGAGCTGGACGAGCGTTTCAGCGATCCGGGCGCATCCGCCACGCCATGGGAGGAGGTGCGGAATGCGATCGAAGAGGCGCAGCTGTTTTGGATCTCGACCGCGCGCCGGGACGGTCGGCCGCACGTGACCCCACTCGTCGCCGTCTGGCAGAACGGAGCGCTCTACTTCTGCACCGGACCCGGGGAGCAGAAGGCCGTCAACCTCCAGAGCAACCCGAATGTGGCGCTGACCACGGGCTGCAACAGCTGGCAGAAGGGGCTCGACGTGGTGGTCGAGGGCCGAGCAGACCGCGTCACGGAGGTAGCGACCTGACGGATGCCTGGAAGCGTAAGTGGGATGGCAGCTGGCAGTTCGAGGTGGGCGAAGGCGGCTTTAGTCATGCGGACGGCGGGACAGCCCACGTCTTTGCCGTGCGACCGGCAAAGGTGCTCGCCTTCGGCAAGGGGGGCTTTAGCCACACCCGGTACTTCTTCTAGCCTCGCCGAAGGAACAGCTTGACTCCGCAAGTCGCTCAGTCGCCAAATGAATTCCGGGTTCGAGAGTCGTCCGGCTAGCTCCATCGCAGAAGCCCTTCCCTCCGCAGCCCATAGCCTTTGGCCACCGAGTACTCAGCTAGTTCTGTGACAAAACGGTAGCGTTCCCTCTCCCGCCTTCCCGCCAGAGCCCCGCAAAGCGACGCGCATGAACATCGACCTACTCGCGGGCCGCTTCGAGAAGCTGAGACTCATCGACAGCGGCGGCATGGCCGAAGTCTGGCTCGCGAAGGACCATGGCCCGAAGCCGTTCACCCCCGACCGGCGCGTCGCCCTGAAGATCCTCAAACGCGACGACATCGAGGACGAGACCGCCCTCGCTCGCTTCGAGTTCGAGGGCGAGGCGATGAGCCGCTTCGACCATCCCAACATCGCCAAGGTCTTCGAGGCGACGCAGGACGGCGATCGGCACTTCCTCGTCATGGAGTTCGTCGACGGCAACTCGCTCCACAAAGTGCTGGATGGGCGCAAAGGCCCGATCGCGCCCGAGGACGCGGTCGAGATCGTCTCCCAGGTCTGCACCGGCCTCGAGTACGCCCACCGTGAGCAGATCATCCACCGCGATATCAAGCCGCACAACGTCCTGCTTGACGGGGGCTACACAGAGGGTCAGCGCCCGCGGATCAAAGTCACCGACTTCGGCATCGCCCGCGTCAAGGAAGCGACGCGGATCACCCGGACCGGGGGTCTGATTGGCACGCCCCCCTACATGGCGGCCGAGATCTCCAAGGGCGCGGAAGCCTCCTTCCAGTCAGACGTCTTCGCCTGTGGCGCCCTGCTTTACCAGCTCCTCACCAACACCCTTCCGTTCGAGGGCCACGGCGTCTCCGAGATCGTGCGGAAGCAGGAAGAGGGGGAGCCAAAGCCTCCGGCGGCGCTCAACCCAATGGTTCCCCTGGCGCTCAGCGAAGCGACCCTGGTCGCTCTGAGCTACCGGCCGGAGGCGCGCTACGAAAGCGCCGAGGAGATGAGCTTGGCGATCGAGGCCGCCTGGGAGGGCGAGGATTTCAGCCAGCACCTGCCAACCCGCCACCAGGCGCGGAGCGGGTTCCCCACCGGGCCCACGCTCTACCGGCCCGCCCCGGGGGTCGCGGCGCCGCGATCCGATTACGAAGGGCGGGGGCCATGGCTCCCCCTGCTCAAGTTCTTCGCCACGCTCGGTGGGCTGCTGGTCCTGCTCGCCGTCGTCCTGCGGCTGACGACAGCGGTCTTCGCGCTGCCGATTTGGGTCCTCGCCGTCGCCGCTCTGTCCACCCTTGCGACCTTCGTACTGATTCGCAGCCCCGTCTTCGCCCCAGACCCGGCTGTGCGCGCGACCGCCCGAATGCACCTGAGAAGAGGGATCCGCACGACCTTCCGTACCCTCGTTGTCTGCGCTTTGGCGGCGTACTGGTGCCTACTCGGCTACCACCTCCTGACCACGGTCAGGGAGGCGATCGAGCGGCAGCCCCCGGCCTCCCAGCTCTGGCTCGAAATCGGCAGCGCCCTGCTCTGGATCGCGATCGGCCTCTTCCCCCTCAGATGGCTCTTGCGCTCCCGCATGCAGGTGGGCCGCCTGGCCGTCGCCGCCACCGTCCTCGCCCTCGCCTGGACCGCCAGCGCAGAAGTCCTGCCCGAAGCTCCCGGAACCGTGGCTCCACTCTTCTGGCAGAACAATTACTCACCCAAGCAGCGAGTCGCATCCGAGGGCAAGCGCTGGACGGCGATGCTCCACAATCCGAACTCACGCCTCAACAACTCACAAACGCAAGCGCTGACTACGGCCCTCCGGCACAGCCGCAACGCCGTCCTCCGAGCCCTCCGCCGCGCAGAGACCCCCCACACCCGCCACCTGGCCCGCAAGCGAGCCCGTCGCTGGACCCGCTCGATGCGCCGTGCAAGACACAGCTGGCAAAGACCCCGTTGCCGCCGTTACGGAGGGCAACTCACCATCGGCGCGAGCGGGGCTGCGGCAAGGTGTTCGTGAGGGCAAGGCTCGAGGTTGCGCGGGGGTGGAGCCGTGGTGCATTGACACGCGTGGGCGGGTTCTGCTCGAACGGCGTTACGCAGCGGCGAGCATCGCACGGACCAGCTGCTCGAACTCGCCACGATCGATCGAGCAGTAGCCGGCCTGCACGGACTGGCCGCTCTTGTCGATTGCAGTGAGCGGCGCCCCCAAGCCGACCGGGACCTCACCCACTACCGAGGTACGCGTCACGTAGGGCCAGCGCTCGGCCGCCTCAGCATCGCGATGCTCCACTACCCATTTGCGGTCGAGGTGCGAGGGAACGGTGACCTGGACCACCGCGGGACAGCGGGCGGGGCCGCCATCGCGGGCGCTCAGGTAGAGGACGATCAGGTCGCCTTTCTCGTAAGGGCCGAGCCGCCAGTCGCTGATCCAGTCCCGGTGCCACCAAAGCTCTTCGTCAGGGCGGTGATAGTTGGACTTGATCCAGTAGCGGCGAGATCCGGCGAGATCCTCGTTCTCGGCGAGTACGCTTTCGAGATCCCCGACCCCAGTCAGGCCCAGTGGAGTGCCGGGCACGGGAGGCGTGGGCTTGGTCTTCGGGAACCTGGGCAGAGCTTCGTAGGCTGCGATTTCCTCGACACTGACGAGCTTGGCCCTGCGCTCCCACCAGCCGCTGAAGAGCGCGGCAGCGGAGCGGCGCTGCCCGCGATCGAGGACGACGCCGAGCTCGACGTTGCCACCCTCGGCGCCGCCCAGCCCGGTGCCAGTGAGGTTGCCGGAGCCGACCAAGCCCCAAGTGGAGTCGACGAGGCTGACCTTGGCGTGCAAGTTGGGGACGCTGGCGATCTCAAAACCACATTCCCGCAGGAGCGAGAGCGCCGCCGGACTGAGCACACCGACCTGGACGCTGCGCGGATTCAGCGCGGTGAGGAGCCTGAGGTCGGTCGCGGCAGTTGCAGCGTCGCGAATCTGCACGGCGATCGGCGCGGTCAGGAAGGGGCTGGCCAGCCAGACGCGCTCCTGGGCGGCGGTAATCCGCTGTAGCAACTCCTCACGGGCGAACGTCAGCAGCCCGCCGGGGGCGCCAGCCTCGATCACATGCGCCACATCGTCCACCTGTTGGCGATTTTGCCGCCCTTGAGCGGATTGACATCACTCGAATCTTCACCGTTCCCGTTTGCCTCGGGTTCGGGCTCCACTGGCTCTTCCACTATTGGATCAACCTATGCCGAGTGGGTGGAATATGTCAAGCTTCCTTGAGCAACTAGTGAAACGACAACGGAAGAAATACCTCAAAGAGTGATACTCGCGTCCTCTTGGTTCGGCGACATCGTTTCGATCGCTTGGCACGTCGTCGCCCTAGTGGTGATTGTCGCCGGTCTGGGTCTAGCGGGATATGTCGTGCTCGCGCTACTGCTATGGGCAGCCACTAAGGTGGCGCACCAAGCGCTGCAAGCCACGCGCGAAGCTGTTTACAGAGAGCGCGGTACGGGCGTCCCCGCGCTGTTCACCTTGATCGGAGCTGCGGGCGCGGCGGCGACACAGGTGGTCACGACGTCAGAGATTGCTGCTCTGCTGGCTATCCTTGTGGCGGCAGTGACATTTACGTGCGCGTGCCTCGCGGAGAGCGGGAAAGATCGGGGCGCTCGTGCGCTAGGCATCGCCGGCAGTGTGCTTCCGTATCTCGCGTTTACGGTCGCTTGTTTCGCCTCCGGCAGGTTCACCAACCTGACCATGGAAGAGCAAGTGCTCGTCGTAGGCGGCCTTGCGGTCGGTTGGCTCGGTGTGCTCGCGGCCATAGTGAGGCACATTGGCCAGCCCGAATCTCCGGCCATCTAGCAGTCTCATGGCATCCGCACGCGACCACAGGTGGACGTGAAAATAGCAGGGGCGGGATTCGAGCCCCGCGACAGTTATCTCGCAGTTCGGCCTGATGGCTGTGGCCCACTCGGCGGCAGCGATAATCGACAGGCGATGCACGAGACCGCCGCGGAGCTGGAGGAGCTGCAGCGCCTCCTCGACAGGAGCTATGAGCGCGCCGGTGCGCACCTTCGGGGGATCTGGGGCGAGGACTCCCGGCTCGACGCACAGGGCCTGGTCGACGAGCTGCCCGGCGTGCAGGTTCTCGACCTCGCGACCGTCACTCCCCGCAGCGAGCCGCGTGTGGCCCCCGTCGATGGGTTCTTTTTTTTCGCGGCCACTTCTGGTTCGGCTCCTCACCGAACTCGTTCCGCTTCCGGAACATCCGCTCGAACCCGGCTGTAAGCGCCGCGATCACGCGCGGCCTGGAGACCTTTCTCGTCCTTGCTCACGGCGAGGCGATCGAGACCGATCCGAGAGGCCTGGAGGCCGGCGGATTCGCCGACTACGCCCGCGAGAGCTATGACTTCGACTGGGATGCAGCCCATCCCGGCGCTCCCTACGCCCGCATCGAGGCAAAGACGCTTCTGGCATTCAAACGGCGCTAGCACCGCTCGCCTTATTGCGAGCTGCCTAGATAGTTCCTGACAACCGCCCCCAGCAAACGTTTCAGCCCTCATAGGAAACAAGAGCGAGAGCCTTGTGCGACTGAGAGGAGGAGGCCCATGCACCGTCCAGACTCGGAACCCTTGCGCCCGAAGCGATGGGCGCCCTACGCGTGGCTTCTCCTGTTCGTGCCGGTCCTCGCTCTCGCCTTCGCCAGCGGAAGCGTGTGGGCAGCGCCCGGCTCGAGCGACCTGAGGATCACGAAGAGCGACAGTCCCGACCCGGTCAACACCGGATCGGTCCTCACCTACACCATCCAGGTGCGAAATTTCGGGCCTGACGCGGCGAGCGGCGTCACCGTCACCGACCAGCTCCCGAAGGGCGTCGACCTCGTCTCCGCTACCGCGAGCTCAGGCCAGTGCACCCAGAAAGGGAGGAAAGTCACCTGCGATCTCGGCGGACTCGGCGTGCCGACGATCGATTACGGCAGCGTGCCGACCGTGACCATCTCCGTCATTCCTCGCAAAGTCGGAACGATCAGCAACACGGCTTCGGTGAGGGGAGGCCAGAAGGACCCGGACGCATCGAACAACAGGGCTACCGCGACGACGCTCGTCATCGGCCCAGGGGCGACCTGCCGCGGCGTCCCCGCCACGAAAGTCGGAACTGCGGGTGACGACGCCATCACCGGCACGGCTGGCCCTGACGTCATCGCGACCCTTGGCGGCAATGACACGATCGCCTCGCTGTCAGGGCGGGACCTGGTCTGCGCAGGGCGTGGCCGCGACTACGTCGGCGCTGGCTCCGCGGCCGACCGCGTCTTCGGCGGAGCGGGCAAGGACCGCCTGCTCGGCCGCGGCGGCCCCGACGTGCTCAGAGGGAGTGCCGGCAATGACGTGCTCAGGGGTAACCGCGGCGCCGATCGCCTGCGCGGCGGAGCCGGCTCCGACCGCTGTCGCGGCGGTACAGGAGCGGACTCGATCCGAAGCTGTGAGCGATAGACGCCAGGCCGATCGGCTCAATCGGCTGATAGCGCCGGCTCAGGGCTGATTCGGCTGCCCCACCAGCCCGAGTGCCTCGGCGTGGGGTTCCAGCGCGGCGATCACGAAGGCGATGTGCTGGTCGAAGTCCTCGCCGAGGGCCGCGGCCGCCTCGCGCATCTCCTCGCGGTTGACCGCCGCCGCGAAGCTCGGCTGCTTCAGCTTCTTCTTCACTGACTTCGGCGTCATCCCGGCGATGCCGGTCGGCCGCACGAGGGCGACGGCGGCGATGAACCCGGTCAGCTCGTCGACCGCGAATAGCGTCTTCGCCAGGCGCGTCTCACGCGGCACCCCGAGGTAGGGAGCGTGGCCGGCGACGGCGTCGATCAGCTCCTCCGGGTAGCCCTTCTCCTCGAACAGCTTCAGCGCCGGCCGCGGATGTCCGCTCTCCAGGTCCGGGTAGCGCTCGTAGTCGAGGTCGTGGAGGAGCCCCGTCACCGCCCACAGCTCCTCGTCCTCCCCGTACTTGCGGGCGTAGGCGCGCATCGCCGCCTCCACCCCGAGCACGTGCCTGCGCAGCGATTCGGACTCGGTCCACTCGCAGAACAGGCTCCAGGCCTCGTCGCGGCTCGGCGCACTCATTCAGAATGAGGTTAGCTTTACTCGCATGTCCGGCAGCGACGGAAGAGAGCTGGTCAGCGTCGCCCATGCCAACGATCGGGTCAAAGCCGAGATGATCCAAGGCCTGCTGGAGGGCGCCGGCATCCCCAGCGTTCTGCAGCACGTGGGCATAGACGGCCCGCAGCTCGGCTTCGGCCTGCTGAACCCAGGCGGGGGATCGCGGCGGGTGATGGTTCATGCTCACCAAGCCGAGGAGGCAAGCACCTTGCTCGCACAGACGTTCACTGAGAACGAGCCGGAAAACTGGGCTGAGTCCGCCGACGCCATGCACCCGGAAGAAGCGGAAGGGCGCGGGCCCCGCAACTACGGCCTGATCGGCGCCTACGCCCGGATCTGGGCCTGGTCGTTCGGCGTCATGGCCCTCGCTTTCGTGGTGTTCATGCTGCTACGCGGAGGTATGGCGTGAAGGCCTGGATCGCGGAGTGAGGCTGGAGGCCTTCGCCTCCTCCGGCGGGTAGAGACGCCTATATGAAGTCGCGAACTGACGGGGGGCGATGAAGGAGGAGGGGACAATCGAAGCGGATGGCATGATCGTGTGGCGTGACGCCGGGGGCCGGCTCAACCGCGCAGACGGACCGGCCCGAGTCTTCCCCAGCGGCCGCGAGGAATGGTTTCGCCATGGCCGTCCAATACATGTTTCGCCGCTTGGCATAGTGGGGTAGCTATCGCCCATGCTCAGAGAGGGAAGATCGGGAAACGCGACGCCACGGCAGCGCTCGACGGCTTCCCTCGCCCGTGCCGTGCAGGCCCTACGAACGCTCCGCGGTCAAGAGTCGCGCATAGAGCCCGAGATGCGAATCATCGCGATTCGCGGCAGCAGGCGCTTGGCCTAGAAGGTCATCGAGGCGCTGCCGGCCGGCCACCCCGGACGGGCGCGGCGACGCTAGCGAAGGCAGAGGTGCTCGCGGGCGATCCAGTCCGAGCCCGAGGGTGGCGGCTTGGACGTCGGGGGGCGGGCTTTGCTGCACTCGAGCTGGCGCTGGCTGTCGCCGGCGCGAAGGAAGCGGGCGGCGAAGGACTCCAGCAACAGCGGGACGGGGTCGATCGGCGTGTCGTAGCGGCGCAGCTCGAAGTGTAGGTGCGGCCCGGTGGAGTACCCGGTCGAGCCGACGTACCCGATCCGCGTGCCGCCGACGACCTGCTCGCCGACCCAGCTCGTGATCGTCGAGAGGTGGGCGTACCAGGTGGTGAAGCCGAGCCTGTGCTGGATCACCACCAGGTTGCCGTAGCCGCCGTTGTTGTAGCCGGCGAAGATCGTGGTGCCGCGGCCCGCGGCACCAACTCGCGTCCCGTAAGGGACCGGGAAGTCGAGTCCCTGGTGGCGGCGGCCGCCGTCCCTCGGGGCGCCGAAGCCGTCGCCGATCGGGCCCGGGACCGGTCGCAGGAACCGCACGGAGCCCTCCGGCGGTTCATTCCCGTGCCGCAGCGAGCCGATCGTCGCCGGCCCGGCGAGCCCGTCGGCCCCGATGCCCGCGACGCGCTGCGCGCGCAGCACCGCTCCCCTGGTCAGCGGGCCGAAGACCCCGTCGGCCCTTCCCGGCCCGTGGCCCGCGCGCTGGAGCAGGAACTGCAGCGCCGCGACGTCCCAGCCCCGGTTTCCGAACCGCATCGTCCGGCTGCCGAGCGGCGGCCTCCCCCTCCACCCGAGCGCCCGCCGCGTCCGCGGCCCGGCGATGCCGTCCGCCGCCAGGCCGCGGCGGCGCTGGAAGGCGTTGAGCCCACGCCGGGTGAGAGGGCCCCTGATCCCGTCGACGAACCCCCTGTAGAGGTGCAGCCCCTTAAGCGCCGCCTGCAGGGCGGCCACGTTGGCGGGGGAAGCATCCGCGCGCGAGGGAGCGGCGATCACCACGACGGCGATCAGCGCCGCTGCCCCGATTCCTCGGATCGTGCGCATCTCCCAAATGGTCGGTAAGGCCGCTCCGGCACACAACCCCCCGCAACGATGCGTGCATTTCACGCCCCGTGGCGGCTACGGCAAACCGCCGTCGGAAGCGCGCATCGCCAGCCCGCAGATCAGGTAGTCGCGGGGTCTCGGTGGTTTGGACGAAGTGGTGGCTGGGGTATCGACTCTCATCGGGGTTGGACGAGAGAGGAGGGGGTAACGATGTTCAAGTGCGAGAGGTGTGGGAGCCGCTACAGCGCCATGCATGCACCGACCGAGAGCTGTCCGCGCTGCCGGATCCGCGACCGGATCTCAGCCCCTCTGACGATGTCGCAGATCGAGTTCTCTGGGCACACCGAAGCTTCCGTACTCCCATCGGAGGAGCCGGGCTTGCACGCGAGCGAAAGCTCGGCTCCTTCCCCGCACCCGTAGTTTGCGCCCCAGTCAGGGCGGGGTAGCAGGGCCGGCATGGGGATGACGGGGACCGAAGGCGCGTCCGATCGTTACGCGCACCGCTTTGGCGCCTCGCCGCCGCTCTCCCTCGGCGTCGAGGAGGAGCTGCTGCTGGTCGACGAGCGTCTCGAGCTGACGACGGCGAGCGAAGCCGTGCTCGACAGCGTCCCGGCCGCGCTCGCAAAGCGCGTCTCCTCCGAGATCTTCACCGAACAGATCGAGCTGAAGACGAGCGTCTGCCACGGGCCCGGCGAAGCCCTCGAGCAGCTGGGCGAGCTGAGGCGAGCGATCGACGAGGCCGGCTTCGGCCTGCTCGCGGCGGGACTCCATCCGTCCGCCCCCACCGGCCAGGCGAAGCTGGTGGCGAAGCCGCGCTACGACGTCGTCCGCGACGACTTCGGCGACCTGCTGTCGAACCCACCCTGTGGCCTCCACGTCCACGTCGGCATGCCCGAGCCGGACGTCGCGGTGCGGCTGGCCAACGCCTTCCGCCTCTACCTGCCGGTGCTGCAGGCGCTGAGCGCCAACTCCCCTTTCCGCGTGGGGGCCGATTCCGGCCACGCCAGCGCTCGCACCTCGGTGGTGCGGGCCTACCCGCGCTTCCAGGTGCCGCGACTCTTCCGCGACTACGAGGACTTCTGCCGGGTCGCCGACCAGCTGATCGCCGCCGCCGGGGTCGACGACTACACCTACATCTGGTGGGACGTCCGCCCCCACCCCAAGCTGGGGACGGTCGAGGTGCGCGCCCTCGACGTGCCCACCGACCCCCTCACCTCCAGCGCGATCGCCGGCCTGATCCAGGCGATCGCGGCGAAGGAGCTCGACGAGCCGACCAAGCCTGCCCTCTACCGCGAGGCGCTCGAGGAGTCCTACTTCCAGGCCTCCAGCCACGGGCTCGAGGCAGAGATCGTGCTCGACGGCGAAACCCCGAAGCCGGCCCGGCTGGTCGCCCGCCGGGTGCTCGACTCGGTGCGGCCCTACGCGCGCGAGCTCGGAGGAGACGCCGTCCTCGACGAGATCGAGCGGATCCTGCGCGAGGGCAACGGGGCAGACGACCAGCGCCGGGTCCACCGCGAGCGGGGGATGGACGGGCTGCTCGGCGACCTCGCCGAGCGCACGCTGCCGCCGCGGTAGCTGATACCTAATCAGGTATCATCCCTCCATGGAGAACCTTGGCGTCCTGGTGCGGAAGATGAGGGTCGCCGCCGGCCTCTCGCAGAGAGCCTTTGCCGAGCGGGCGGAAACGTCGCAGCCGGCGATCGCGCGCTATGAGCGCGGTACGGCAACGCCGTCATGGCGAACCCTCCAGCGGCTGGCGGCGGCCGCCGGACAGCGGATCGAGGTCAGCGCCTTAGCGAGGCCGGAGCCCCATGACGTCGAGCTGGCCGAGATGCTGCTCGGACTTACCCCACTGCAGCGGCTCCGCGCGCTCCCGCGCTACGCCCGCCTGCAGGAGCTCGCAAGAGCTGCGCGATGAGCGCGCTCGACCCCGAGCGGCTGCTTCGCTCCCTCCTCGACCACGAGGTGGAGTTCTGCGTGATTGGCGCGGTTGCCGCCTGGCTGCAGGGGAACCCGACGGTCACGCTCGACCTCGACGTGATGCCGAAGCGGGACCTCGACAACGCCGAGCGCCTTGCTGCGGCCCTCAACGCGCTCGAAGCTCGCCCTCACAGCAGTGACGGCACGCCCGAACTGGAGGGCGCCGACTTCCTCGGCTGGCAGGTGCAGCGATTCGACACCGAGGCAGGTCCTGTCGACGTGGTCCCGCACGCCGCCGCTATCGGCGGCTTCGAGGACGTCGCGACGATAGAGCTCAACCTCGGCGATCTTTCGATTCGCGTGCTCTCGATAGACGACGTGATCGCCTCGAAGGAAGAGCTCGGGCGGCCGAAGGACACGGCGGCCCTGCCCGCGCTCTACGCCACCCGCGAGGCGATTCGCCGCTCTAAGCCACCGGGCTCCCGCTCGGCTTGACGACCAGCCAGAGACCGCCGAACTCGGCGACGTTCTGGCAGAGGATCGTGCCGGGCGAATCGTCGACGTAGTAGTAGAGCGGCTGGCCGGCGTAGGTGACCTGGAGCCTCCCGTTGGTCCTCTTGGTGGTGCCGAGCAGGTTGGCCCTCACCCCTTTGCCGGCACGGGGCTGTCCCTTGGTCAGGACTGGAGGCCAGGCGGTGGCGCAGGCTCCGTAGCACTCGCTCCTCGTCGAGTCCTCCTTGTCGAAGAGGTAGAAGGCCTCGCCCTTGGCGTCGGCGAGCACGCGGCCGTAATCGGATCCGACGAGCTCGATCATGCGACCGGTGGCAGGCCTCGTCGCCGCGCCCGATCCCGCCGTCTCCTCGACTGGCATCTGCTTCACCTGGGCACCCGATTGGCCGCCGCCCTGGCCGCCATCGGCGTCATCGTCGCCGCAACCCATGCCCAGCGCGGCGAGCGCGGCGAGAGCCGCCAGCGCGATCCACCTCATCTGACCGAGCAGGCCCGCACCACGGTCCCGGAGACGCGCGGCCCGCCGGCGAAGGCGACGGTCCCGAGGGCAAAGAAGCGCCCGTTTGCACACCTGGCGAGAAGGTAGCTCTGCCTACTGCCGTTGCGCCTGAACGAGCGCTGGATCTTGAGGTCGAAGCTGGTGACCGAGCCGCTGCCGCCGGCGATCGTGGGGATCGCCGCGATCGCCCGGGTCCCGAAGCGCCCCTTGCGGATCTTCTTGATCTTCACCGTGGTGACGAGCGCGGTCGGCGCCGGGACGTTGACGTAGGCGTGGATGTACATCGTCGTCACGCCGCCCCTGACCCCGCCGTTGACGAGGACCAGGGGGCCGGTCGAGAAGAAGGGCCTCTGTTCGGGGAACGCAACCCTCACCGTCGTTTTTCCGCTGCCGACGATCGCGCTCCGGCAGGCCGCCTTGGCCGCGCGCGTGTCGCGGGCGACGAGCTGGCCGATCCTGCAGACGGGCAGGCCCCGCGCGTTGACCGTCCCGTGCCTGTCGAAATCGGCGATCACGGTGCGGGCGGCGGGCGGGTGCGAGCCGTCGACGGTCAAGATGTCCCCCGAGACCCGCAGGGCGATCGGCGCCAGCCTGTTCCTCGGCAGGCGTTTCGGCGAGACGCCGCCGTTGAGCTTGAGGATGAGATTCCCGGCCCGCACCACGGTGGGCTTGGCCGCGGGCGCCACGCCGGCCACCGAAAGGCCGGCGACGGCGACTACCGCGGCGAGCACCACGGGGAAGGCTCTGCGTCCTGTTCTGCCTCTGTTCCGCATGCATGGAGAAAACACATCCGCGCGCCGCTAGGAGCGGCAGGACGAGTGACCCGATGTCAGCTTTCTGACAACGCTGCGCAGCAAACGCGGACGGGCGGTTTTCGGCAGCCACAAGGCAACCATCTGCAGGGAGGCGAGAATGTTCGTTCGACTGATCGCCGGCTGCGCGCTGGCGTGCGGCCTGATCGCGGCGGACGCCGGGGCGCTGACCGACCCGGCCGAGGCTCGGATGTTCAAAGGGAAGACGGCGCAGGGCTACCGGATCAAGCTCGCGGTCAAGGATCGCAAGTTCAAGATCCTCAAGTTCGAAGCGGACCTTCGTTGCGGGGACGGGGGCACCCTGACCCTGATCGAGAGCGGATTCCTCTGGACGCCCGTGCGCAGGAATGGGAACTTTCGCGACGCCCAGTTCGGCCGCACGGACAGCGTCTACTTCCGCGGACGGGTCGACAAGCGGCGCCTGGGCGGCCGGGTGCGCCTGACCGACAAACTGCGCGGCGGGCTCAGGTGCAAGTCACGGTGGATTCGCTTCAATGCGCAACCGCGCCGCTGACCGGCGCTGAGCGCTCAGCAGGGCGGGTCACCGAAGAGGACCCAGCAGCCATCCGAGGAGGAGGCGAGGCGTCCGGACTGCTGCAGCTCCGTGAGAGCGCTGGTAACGGAGGGGCGGCGGGCGCCGACCAGCTCGGCGAGAAGGCGGTGCGGCAGCTGGATCGTGATGTGGACGCCATCGCCTTTCGTCTCGCCCCAGGTCTCGGCGATCCGCCAGAGCAGGATCAGGAGCCGCTCCTCGACGCCGACGATGCTGGCGATCGCCGCGTCGGCGGCGACGGCCCGCGAGCGCCTGACTCCCCGCGCCATCAGGTTCGAGACAATCGCCGGCCACCGCGCGGCGTCACGGGCCAGCCGCGGTCCCAACGCGACCACGATGGTGCGCTCGAGAACCTCCCAGGACGCGGTGCAGAAGGAGGACGCCTCTTCCTGCCACGGTCTCAGCAAGTCCCCCCGACCCAGCAGCTCGATGCTCGAGCCCGGGCCGATCTCGATCCGGCGGACGAGCAGCCCGGCGGCGATCAGATAGCCGAGATGGCCCGGCTCCGGCGAGCGCGTGCCGGGCCGCCATGGGCCCGGCTCCAGCGAGATCGCCTGCGCAGCCAGCGCCGCCAGCGCACTCGCCCGCTCCTCCACGGTAAGGCCGTCGCCGAGCCCTGGGTCGCACTCGAGCAGCTGGACGACGCGAACTTCGCTCACCTCTTCCCCTCTGCCGCTTGCCTGCGAAACAGCGAGCAGACCAGGAAGTTGCCTTTTGCAAGGACGAGTCGCTGCGGAGTGCACCGACCCGGTGCCAGGTCAGGTCCCGTCGCGGCGGCGCTCGTCGCGGCGATGACGACGGACTACCGGGGCGACGTAGCCGATCAGCGCTCCGACCGCTATGGCGACCAGCAGCGTCACGACCAGGGGAGCGTCGATCGTGACGAAGAGGACGTCGACCCTGACCTGCTGGGAGTTCTGCAGGGCGACGATCAGGGCGAGGGCGACGAGGATGCCGACGACCCAGGTGCGCCAGTTGGTCTGCTTGCCGTTCGCGGGCATGGCGTGCCCATCACGCTACCGCCAGCCGGCGGTGCGTAGATTGGAAGCGTGAGCCCGGAGGTGACCATCCGCCGCGCGACCGCTGCCGACGCCGGCGACATCGGGCGCCTCCTGCACGACTTCAACACCGAGTTCTCCGAACCGACCCCCGACACCGACGTGCTGGCCGAGCGGGCGGCGGCCTTCATTCAGGACGGGACCCTGACCTTCCTGCTCGCCGGCGACGGTCCGGACGGGATCGCCCAGATGCGCTACCTGCCCTCTATATGGAGCGGTGAGCTCGACGCCTACCTGGAGGAGCTCTACGTAATCCCCGAGCTGCGCGGCAACGGCATCGGCCGGGCGCTGCTGGAGGCCGTGATGGAGACGGCCCGGGCCGCCGGCGCCACCCACATGGACCTCAACACCGGCGAGACCGACACCGCGGCCCGGGCGCTCTACGAGAGCACCGGCTTCACCAACCGCGAAGGCGGCGAGGACGGCCCCTCGATGCTCTACTACGAGCGCGACCTCTGACGAGTGCGACGCGACCTAGTCGAAGTCGATGACGCCGAAGAGGAGCAGAAGGATCAGCGTCACCACCGCGGAGACGAGCAGCGAGCCGCCGCAACCGAGGTTGTTGGAGAAGAAGAGGAACACGGGCCGGGTCTACCCTTTCCTTGACAACGGGAACCCGACGAGGTGAGATCACCAGACGACGATGAAGAGCTGGGACCTGAGGAACATAGAGACGGACTCGCACGAGCCGCAGATCCTCTCCTCCGCGGAGGATGCCCGGGCGGTCCTCCTGCACCTCCCCGCAGGCGAGCAGATGCAGGAGCACGAGGTCCACGAGCGAGCCAGGGTCGTGGTGGTCGACGGCGAGGTCGAGGTCAGCACGCCCGAGGGCGAGAGCGTGTCCGCCGGGAGCGGCTGCCTGTTCGAGTTCGCGCCGGGCGAGCGGCGCACGATCGTCGCCGGCTCGGACGCCCGGCTCCTGCTGCTCCTCAGCCCCTGGCCAGGTGACGGGCACCCCGGTGCGATGACGCTCGAACAGAAGGAGAGCGTGCGCGAGCGGGCAGCCGAGCGCGCCGATCAGTAGCGGGCTCTGGGCTAGCGGCTCATCGCCCGGGGCGGCACGATCGTTCCCCGCTCCTCGTCCGGCCGGCCGAAAACGATGTCGGCGAGGGAGATCATGCCGACCACCTTGCCCGCCAGGCAAACAGGGAGGTGCTGGACTTCGTACTCACGCATTCGCGAGGTGGCGGTCTCAACGTCCTCCTCAGGCGTACAGGTGACCGGATCCATCGTGGCGACGTCGCGGACGAAGACCGCGCGCGGCTCCCGCCCCTCGGCCAGGACCCGGACCACGATGTCACGCTCGGTCAGGATCCCCACGCACCCCTCGCCTTCGCGATCGAGGACCAAAACGCCGCCGACTCCACTGCTGCGCATCAGCTGGGCCGCTTCGACCAGCGAGGTGTCTGGGCGAACAGGCGAGACGTCGGTGCTCATGCACTCACGCACAGCGATCGTTCCCACTCGTCTCTCCTTGGTTCGGCCTTACCTGTCCGCTACCCCGCTCCTCGTCGTACAAAACGCTCGGGCGGGTCGCTCCTCGGCGGCGCCGACCGGCTCTCAGGATCTCCGATCGATTTTGTTCGCGGCCGGGTAAGTTCCCGGGGTGAACAGCCACATAAAACGGCTTCGCTCTTTGGCCCTCGCCACCGGGTGCCTGGCTGTACTGGCGGGAGGGGGCTGCGGCGGGGACTCGGAGGCTCCTTCAGCTGAGGAGCCCTCGCTCGAGATCGAGGGCCTCTACCCGGCCTTCGACCCGGCCGAGTCGCGCTACGTCTCACGCTGCGGTCGCAATGGGAGGCCGATCCGCGCCGAGGCGGAGGATGGCGTCAGGGTCGCGGTCAGCTCTGCCCCGGCGCGCACAGGGAGCTTTCCGGTCGATCCCGGCGTGCGACCCGGCGAGGACTTCCGGATCGCGGTCAGCGACGGGGGGAAGCGGCACGCATACAAGGTGCGTTGCCTCCCCGCAGACTTCCCGGCCTGGCGCTTCGAGCGCCTCGGCAACATCTCGCCGGGCCTGTTCGCGGTCAGCTTCAGAGCCTCGCGGGATTCGCGCCCATGGGTGATCGTCTTCGACCACGAGGGCGTGCCGCGCTGGTGGTACAGCCCCGGGACGCGCGCGTTGTGGGCGCAGGTCCTTCACGACGGGACAATTTCCTGGGCCAGGTCGTTCGGGGACGGCTACGGGCTCGACCCGCGCATGGCGCACGAGATCCGCTCGCCGGCGGGCGAGCTGCAGCGGCTGGTCAGGACGAGGGGGCCGATCATCGACGGGCACGAGCTCCGCGAGCTGGGCTCCGGCAACTTCCTGGTCGGCTCCTACGTCCCGGAAACCGCCGATCTGCGGCGTTTCTGCGCCAGGCCCCCCAAAGAACGATGCGGTCCCGCTCAGGCGGCGATCGTCTCCGCCGAGGTCCAGGAGCTCGATCCGCGCGGGCGACTGCTGTGGCGCTGGAACTCCCGCGAGCAGATAGCCCTTGCGGAGACCGGGCGCTGGTGGCGCAACGTGCTCAGCAATCCGAGGCGAAGGCTGCAGGGGCGCCAGGCATTCGACCCGGTTCACATCAACTCGATCGAGCCGCGCGGAGCGAACGAAGTGGTGATCTCGACGCGCCACACCGACGCGGTTTACGGGATCCGCCGCTCGACCGGCGAGATCCGCTGGAAGCTGGGCGGCAGCAAGACGGCCAACTCGCTGCGGATCGCCGGCGACCCGGCCAGGAAACTGCTCGGCGGGCAGCACGACGCTCGCATCGCCGACGACGGCAGCCTCAGCATCTACGACAACGGCAAGGACCGGCCGCGGCGGCCGCGGGTCGTCTTCTACCGCCTCGACCTCGAACGCGACAGGGCGACCTACCTCGGCCAGCTCAACGATCCCGCGGTGCGCGCCAGCCATTGCTGCGGCTCGGCGAGACAGCTCGAGGACGGTGGCTGGCTGGTCAGCTGGGGAGACAATCCCCTCGTCACCGCGTTCGACCGCAACCGGCGGATCGCCTTCCGGCTGAGGCTCCCTGCTTCCACCTTCCGAGCCGTCCCCGCCCCCGCCGGTGCGGTCACTCCCGCCGAGCTCGACCGGGGGCTGGAGCAAATGGAGCAGGGGCGGTGAAAAACCGCTGCACTGAGGGTCGGCTGCTACGGTGACTGAGTCGGGCAGGCGCTCAACGCTGCCCGAGAGGTTCCGTTTCCTCCGTGCGCTGCTTTGCGTTTAGGGGTCGCTGGATCTCCCTACAACGCTCATACAAGGAGCCACAACAATCACTTCCTTTGCCGATCTCGGCATCTCTGAACCTGTGGTGCGCGCGCTCGCACGCCGCGACATCACCCAACCTTTTCCCGTCCAGCAGCTGGTCGTCCGCGACGCGCTCGCCGGCCATGACCTGCTCGTCCAGTCGCCGACCGGCTCGGGCAAGACGCTCGCCTTCGGCATTCCCCTGGTCGAGCTCGTCGAACCCGGCCGTCTCTCGGCGCTCGTCCTCGCCCCCACTCGCGAGCTGGCGAGCCAGATCGTCGACGAGCTCGAATCCGTCGCCGAGGCTTGCCGACTGCGGATCGCGGCCGTCTACGGCGGGGTCGGCTTCGGCCCCCAGAGCAAGGCCGCCCGCAACGCCGACGTCATCGTCGCCACCCCGGGCCGCCTCGAGGACCTGATCTCCCGCGGCGTCGTCTCGCTCAAGCACGTCGACGTCCTCGTCCTCGACGAGGCCGACCGCATGCTCGACATGGGCTTCAAGCCGGCGGTGGACCGGATCGTCGCCCAGACGCCGAAGCAGCGCCAGACCCTCTTCTTCTCCGCGACCCTGCAGGGCGCGACCGGCAAGGTCGCCAGCGCCTACACCCGCGACGCCCGTCGCCACACCCAGGCCGCGCCCAAGCAGGCGAAGGCCGACATCGAGCACCATTTCTTCCATTTCGACGCGCAGAGCGACAAGCTCGACCGGCTGGTCGAGCAGCTGCGCGGCGAGAAGGACGGCCGCACGCTCGTCTTCGTCCGCACCAAGCGCGGCGCCGACCGGCTGGTCAAGCGCCTGCTCAGCCGCGGGATCGACGCGGCCGCGATGCACGGCGACAAGAACCAGCGCCAGCGCGAGCGGGCGCTGGCTCGCTTCGAGGCAGGTCAGATCGACGCGCTGGTCGCGACCGACGTGGCCGCGCGGGGGATCGACGTCCCCGACATCACCCACGTCGTCAACTTCGACGCCCCCGGCGACCACGAGTCCTACGTGCACCGCGTCGGGCGCACCGGCCGCGCTGGCCGCCGCGGCACCGGGATCAGCTTCGTGCTCGCCGACCAGACGGACGAAGTCCGGCGCATGGCGGGCACGCTCGGCCTCTCCCGGGAGTTCGACCAACACCACAAAGGCGGCGGGCAACGGAACGGCTCCTCGCACCAGGGCCAGCGCTCCCACCGCCGGCGCCGGCGCCCCCGGGTTGCCGGATGACCACGACCCACGACACCGCGCTGAAGTGGACCTGCGATCGCTGCGGAGTGGCGGTCAGCCGGATGCACGGCGAGCGCGTCCCGCTGCCGGACACCTGGGCCGATTCCGCCGATGGCTGCTACTGCCTTGGGTGCAGGCGGGAACGCGCCGGGGATGAGGCTCTCGACGCGGCGCCGAGCGACTGGAGCCGCGACTCCCGCGCCAAGCTGCGCCGCGCGAGCCTGATCGAGTTCGAGATGCAGCGGGCGCCCGACCACACCAACAACGTGATCGCGAAAGCGTGCCGCACGACGCCCGCCGCGGTCGCGGCGGTGCGCCGCCGGCTGCAACCCGCGGATCGGCAGTAGGACTTGGCGCAGGCCGGAATCGCACTTGCCCTTCTCGCCGCGCTGCTGACGAACCTCGCGTCGCTGCTCAAGCACCGCGGCTGCCATCGCCTCGAGCCGGTCCGCATCCGGCAGCCGCTCCGCAGCGCCCGGCGGCTCGCCGGGTCCCCCTGGTTCGCGGCCGGCTGGAGCCTCGCGGCGGTCGCCTGGCTGATTCACGTCGCGGCACTCTCGATGGCGCCGATCTCGATCGTGCAGGCGGTGCTCTCCGGTGGCGCGGTGACCCTGGCGGTGATGTCGCAGCGGATCTTCGGCGACACGGTCGAGCCGCGCCAGTGGCTGGCGCTGCTCGTCGGCGGCGCGGGCCTCGCCCTGCTCATCCTCACCGTGCCCCACCTGAGCGGCAGCCACTCCGAGTTCTCGCTTGCCGCCATCCTCGGCTTCGAGGGAGGGCTGGCGCTGATCGCGATCGGCCTCGCCCTCGGCCACCGCTCGGAGCGGCTCGTCGCCCGGCGCGGCCTCCTCCTCGCCGCCCTGGCCGGGACCCTGGTGGCGCTGGCGGGAGTCGCGATCAAGGGCCTGACCGGCGCCGACGGAGTCTCGATCGCAATCATCCTTCCCTGGATCGCGCTCATCGTCGCCTGCGGCGCGCTTGCCCAGTACGCGGTGGTGGCGGCGCTCCAGGGCGGACAGGCGATCGAGACGATCGGCCTGATGGGCCTGGTCGCCAACACGAGCCAGATCGCCGGCGGCATCCTCGTCTTCGACGATCCCCTCTCCGGCAACCCGCTCGGAATCGCCCTCCAGGCGACCGCCTTCGGGATGGTCTGCCTCTCGGCCCTGCTCCTGCCGGCGCGCGGCACCCGGCCGCAGCTGGCCACCTAGCTGCGCCGGCTCCAGCGACCGTCCCGCTTTGGGATGGCTTCCTTTGACATACATGTCAGCCGATGCCGACGCCCCGGTCGATCCAGCGCACCTACCTGACCCTCCTGCTCGGGAACACGCTGGCGGCGTCGTTCATCTGGGGGATCAACACGATCTTCCTGCTCGACGCCGGCCTCTCGAACCTGGAGGCATTCGCGGCCAACGCCTTCTTCACGGCCGGGATGGTGCTGTTCGAGGTGCCGACCGGGATCGTCGCCGACACCGTCGGCCGCCGCGCCTCCTACCTGCTCGGCACGGTGACGCTGACCGTGTCGACGCTGCTCTACGTGCTGCTGTGGCAGGTCGGGGCGCCGTTCTGGCAGTGGGCGGGCGTCTCGATGCTGCTCGGCCTCGGATTCACGTTCTTCTCCGGCGCGGTCGAGGCCTGGCTGGTCGATGCGCTCGCCGCGACCGGCTTCACGGGAGAGCTGGAGTCGGTGTTCGGACGCGGTCAGGTCGTCACCGGCGCGGCGATGCTCACCGGTTCGGTCGCGGGAGGGTTCATCGCCCAGCAGACCAGTCTCGGAGTGCCGTTCGTGCTTCGCGGCCTCGTCCTGATCGCGATGTTCGGGGTCGCGTTCCGGCTCATGCACGACATCGGGTTCACGCCCGAGAAGGGCGGCCGGCCGCTGGCCGAGATGCGAAAGGTCGCCGCCGCCTCGATCGACCACGGCTGGCGAGTGCCGGCGGTGAAGTGGCTGATGGTCGAGTCCCTCTTCACCGGCGGCGTCGGGATCTACGCCTTCTACGCCCTGCAGCCATATCTGCTGGAGCTCTACGGCGATCCGCAGGCCTACTCGATCGCCGGCCTGGTGGCGGCGATCGTCGCCGGCGCGCAGATCGCCGGCGGGGTGGCGGCGCCGCGGATCCGCCGGCTCTTCCACCGCCGTACCTCGGCGCTGATCGTGATCGCGGGACTCAGTGCAATGGTGCTGGGCCTGATCGGGATCGTCGAGAGCTTCGCGGCGGTGATCGGGCTGATCGCCGTCTGGGGACTGCTGTTCGCGGCCTCGATGCCGATCCGCCAGACCTACCTCAACGGCTTGATCCCCTCGCGCCAGCGCGCGACGATCCTCTCGTTCGACTCGCTGATGGACTCCAGTGGCGGGGTCTGGGCCCAGCCGGTCCTCGGCCGGGCTGCTGACGTCTGGGGGTATGCGCCGTCCTACCTGATGGGAGCCGGGATCTCAGTCCTGGCGCTGCCGTGCATTGCCCTCTCCAGGCGCCAGAACGCGTCCGCGGACACCCTCGAGATTTCCGACGTGCAGGCCGCGCCGCAACCTGGCTGAGGATGCTCACTCGATCTTGCCGGCGGTCAGTCGCTGGAGGGTGAAGGTGAGCAGCTCGCGCCTGTCGCGTTTGCCAAGACCCTTGACGAAGGTCCCGTCCACGGTCGCCCGGAAGGACTCGACGGCGAGGGGCAGCTCCCCGGCGGGAACGTGGTCGCGCAAGACGTTGGAGAGCATTTTCGAGAGCAGCGCATCGAGCTGTTCGACGAAACCGGCGACGACGGGCGAGCTGCGGGCGCGGTCGTTCATCGCGGGCCTCAGGCCCGAGAGGGGCTGGAACTGGTCGGTGAACCAGAGGATCCGCTCCAGCTCCCCCACTTCCTTGGAGGGCTTGCGAGCCGCGATCTTCTCCAGCATGCGGTTCATCGTCGCGACGAACAGCTCGTCCTTGGAGGGGAAGTACCAGTAGATCGCGTTCTGTGCGAGGCCCAGCTCACGCGCGATCGCCGCGACTGAGAGCGCCTGGTAGCCGCCCTCGCGCAGTCGCCCCTCGGCCGCGGTGAGGATCTCTTTCATCTTGTCGTCGCGGCTCTCCGCCGGGCGCGTTCTGGGCATGGCCTTGACAGGCTCTCAAGAGCTGGATAAGTTTCTTGAGAACCTCTCAAGGATATGTGCCCGAGATGACGTCCGCCGAATTCCTGCAGTCCCTGACCCGATTTCGCCGCGTCCAGCCCAAGGTTGGACGTGTGCACGCGGGGCTGCTGAGGCTCAGCCGCGGACGCATCAGGCGCTCCCGCCTCCTGGCCGGCGGCCAGCCGGTGCTGGCGCTGACGACCACCGGCCGGCGCTCCGGCAATCCGCGCACCACCGTCGTCGCCTACGTCCGCCACGGCGGCGCCTACGCCGTCGGCGCCCTCAATCTCGGCAGCGACCGCGATCCGGCCTGGTGCCTCAACCTGCGCGCCGACCCCCGCGGCTGGGTCGAGGTGGACGGCGAGCGCATCGCCGTCACGGCGCGCCAGACCGAGGGGGAGGAGGCCGAGGGCCTCTGGCAAGCATTCACCGATCGCCTGCCGGCGATCGCCGGCTCCCGCGCGCTGGCGCGCCGCGACGTGCCGATGCTGGTCCTAGACCCGCGCTCCCCGGTGACGGTGACCGCCGTCGACCCGGCGCATCACGAAGCCGGCGAGCAGCAGGACGATGACCACGCCGATCAGGGCGCTGAGGATGCCGCCCAGGTCGAACGCGTCGTCGTCGCCGATCCCGAGGCCAGCGGTGAAGATGGCCCAGCCAAGGGCGGCACCGACCAGGCCCAGCACGATCGAGACCAGCCACGAGCGCGGTCCGTGCATGCCCTCGAAAGCGTCGTTGGGGACGATTGCCCTTCCGATCGCTCCGGCGATCAATCCAAGTAGCAAGGCTCCAATCACTGCGATCTCCTCCTCCGTGGTGTGCACTCGAAATACCCGGCGCCGCCGCCTCTAACCTCACTCAGGACTCGTCCCGCTCCTCTCCCGGCCACCTTCCGGTCAGCCGCGCAAAGCCGCCGCGGACGCCGTGGTCGACCAGTCCCTTGGTCAGACGGAAGACCGCGCCCTCGATCAGCAGGGCGGGGATCAGCTTGGCGTAGCGAATCTCACGCTGGTCGGGCTCCGGCGGCTCCTCTTCGTCGAAGACCGCCCACAGCCGGTCGAACCCCTTCTGGGCGATAAGGCCGGCGAGCAGTCCGGCGACGATCCCGATCGGGGCGAAGATCAGCTTCATCGCAGCTCCGGCAGCACCGAGCGCTCGTAGAAGTCGAAGAAGCCCTCCTGGTCCGGCCCGATCTGGTGGACATAGACATGGTCATAGCCGGCGTCGACGTATTCCCGGATCGCCTCGAGGTGACGTTGGGCATCAGGCCCGCAGACGACGCTGTCGGCGATGTCCTCCTCGTCGACCAGCTCGGCCGCCTCTTCGAAGTGGGCGGGCAGGGGCAGCTCGAGGAAGTGGCTGCCGCTGACCGCGGCGTTCGGCCACCACTCGAGGGCGGTGCTCCTCGCCTCCTCCTCGCTCTCTGCCCAGCAGACGTGCAGCTGGCCGTAGGTCGGCTTGCCCTCGCCGCCGCCTTCGCGGAAGCGCGCCACCGACTCGGCGTTCGGCGCGGTGCCGATGAGCCCGTCGCCGGCCCTCGCGGCGAGATCGACCGAGCGCTCGCCGGCGACCGCGACCAGGATCGGGGGCGGCTCATCTGGCAGCGAGTAGATGCGGGCGTTCTCGACCCGGTAGTGCTCGCCGCGATGGGACGCGAGGTCGCCTTCCCAGAGCAGGCGGATGATCTCGATCGCCTCCTCGAGCCGGGCCTGGCGCTCCCGCACCGGGGGCCAGCGTTCGCCGAGCACGTGCTCGTTGAGGTTCTCGCCACTGCCGACCCCAAGCGAGAAGCGGCCCGGCAGCAGCGCCGCCGCGGTGGCGGCGGCGTGGGCGACGATCGCTGGGTGGATGCGGAAGGTCGGGCAGGTGACGCCGGTGATCAGCTCGAGGCGCTCGGTCCGCTGCGCGATCGCCCCCAGCACGCCCCAGACGAAGGGGCTGTTGCCCTGCTTGTCGATCCAGGGATGGAAGTGGTCGGAGATCCCGGCGAATGAGAAGCCGACCTGCTCGGCCCGGGCAGCCAGATCGACCAGCGCCTCGGGCCGCTGCTCCTCACTCGAAAGGGTGTAGCCGATCGCCGCCACGGCCTGAGCTAACCGTTCGTCCTCATGGCTTCAGCAGGACCTTGACCGCGCCGTCGCGCTTCTCCTGGAACATCTCGTAGCTGGCCGGCGCCTCCTCGAGCGGCACCTTGTGGGTGGCGAAGTCATCTACGCCGAGCGGGTCCTCGTCGCTGAGCAGCGGCATGATCTCGTCGACCCAGTTCTTCACGTTCGCCTGTCCCATCCGCAGCTGGACCTGCTTGTCGAAGAGGGTCAGCATCGGCAGCGGGTCCGCCATCCCGCCGTAGACGCCGATCAGGGAGATCGTGCCGCCGCGACGGACGACCTCGATCGCGAGATGGAAGGCGCTGAGACGGTCCACCCCCCCTTTTTCCATCAACTTCGCCGCCAGCGCGTCGGGCAGGAAGCCGACGAGGTTGTGGGCGAGCTTGCCGAGCGGCGCGCCGTGCGCCTCCATCCCCACCGCATCGATGACCGAGTCGGGGCCGCGCCCCTCGGTCATCCCGCGAATCGTCTCGACGACGTCGTCCTCGGCGCTCAGGTCGAGCGCCTCGACACCGCGCTTGCGGGCTCGCTCCAGCCGCTCGGGAACGAGGTCGACCCCGATCACCTTCTCGACCCCGCGCTGCAGGGCGATCCGGCAGGCCATGTCGCCGATCGGGCCGAGGCCGAGCACGACGAGGCTGCCGCCCTTCGGCACGTTCGCGTACTCGACCGCCTGCCAGGCGGTCGGCAGAACGTCGGAGAGGAAGACGAAGCGCTCGTCGGGCGGGCCGTCCGGGACCTTGATCGGCCCGTACTGCGCCTGCGGCACCCGCAGGTACTCGGCCTGGCCGCCGGGCACCTCGCCGTAGAGCTTGGTGTAGCCGAAGAGGGCGGCCCCCATCCCCTGGTCGCGGACCTGGGTGGTCTCGCACTGCGTCTGCAGACCCTGATTGCACATGAAGCAGTCGCCGCAGGCGATCTGGAAGGGGATCACGACGCGGTCGCCGGGTTTGACGTTGGTCACCTCGGCGCCCACGTCCTCGACCACGCCCATCGGCTCGTGGCCGAGCACGTCGCCCTCGCCCATGAACGGGCCCATCACCTCGTAGAGGTGGAGGTCGGAGCCGCAGATCGCGGTGGTGGTGATTTTCACGATCGCGTCGGTGGGCTCCTGGATCGTCGGGTCCGGAACCTCGTCGACCCTCACGTCGCGTTTGCCGTGCCACGTCACTGCCTTCATCGCTCTCTCCAAGCTCTAGCTCTCACGTCTTCGGCACTTACCCTGGCCATAGCCCGGGAAACAGCGGCAGCACGTCCGGCCGGGACCGGAGGTGGATCGGGAGATCGTGCGATCGATTCAGCAGAGACTGGGGGTTGAAAGTGGGGAAAACGGGGGTATCGAGTCGGCATGAGACGGGAAGACCGCCTCGCCTGGATCTTCGGCTCTTCGCGCAGCGGCAGCACCTGGCTGCTGCGAATGCTCGCCGACCTACGCGGCGTGGTGCCGATCGACGATCCCCACCTCGGGCACCACCTCGGTGTATGGCGGCCGATCCCGCTCGCCTGGGCCGCCTGCGATGACCCGCCCGAGCTGACCACCCTGCTCGAGCTGAAGGCCGACGAGCCGGACTATTTCTTCTCGAACCGCTATCGCGACAGTTGGTGGGAGCCGCTGCGGGCACTGATCGCGGCCCGCTTCGAAGCGCAGGCCGGCAACGGTCACCGTCGCTTCTCGGCCCCCACTTATGTGGTCAAGGAGCCAGGCTCGCAGGCAGCGCCGTTGCTCGCCGAGCTCTTCCCCGACTCGAAGCTGATCTTCCTTCTGCGCGACGGCCGCGACGTGGTCGATTCCTGGCTCGCCGCCTACCAGGACGGCACCTGGGCGATTCAGAAAGGCGCCTTCCCCGTCGCCCCCGAGGGCCGCCTGCCGCTGATCCGCTGGCTCTCCGAAGTCTGGGCGTTCCGCTGCCGCGCGGTCCAGCAGGCATTCGAGACGAGGACGCCCGACACTCGCGTGCTGATCCGCTACGAGGAGCTGCGCGAGCGGCCGCTCGAGGGCATGGAGACAATCTGCGAGATGCTCGAGCTCGGCCGCGGGCGGCTGCCGGAGATCGTCGCGCGGCACGACTTCGAGCAGCTGCCCGCCGGCGCACGAGGCCCGAAGCGGGAAGCGCGGGTCGCCAGCCCCGGCTCGTGGCGCCAGAACTTGACCCCGGCGGAGCAGGAGGCGATGCACGAGGTGCTGAGCGAGACGCTCGACCGCTTCGGCTACGGAGGGGCCATCGTAGAGCCTGGAATGGCGACGGTCGCCTGATGGGAGAGCGAGCGAGGACGCGCGGCCGGCTGCGCCGCTCCGACTGCTCGGGCGAGGGGATTCGCAGGCGGAGGCGCGGCGGGGGTTTCACCTACCTCGACCCCGGCGGCGGGCGGATCGAGGACGAGGAGACGCTGGCCCGGATCCGCGAGCTGGCGATCCCGCCGGCCTGGAAAGACGCCTGGATCTGCCCCGACCCGCTCGGGCACATCCAGGCGACCGGGATCGACGCGGCCGGCCGCAAGCAGTACCTCTACCACTCGCGCTGGCAGCGGCGGCGGGCGGAGCGCAAGTTCGAGGCGGTGCGCGAGTTCGCCGCCGAGCTGCCGTCCCTGCGGCGCGCGGTGGCGCGCGACTTGAAGCTGGAGGGAATGTCACGCGAGCGGGCGCTTGCCTGCGCCGTGCGTCTGCTCGACCTCGGCTTCTTTCGCATCGGCGGCGAGGAATACGCCGAGGCCAACGAGAGCTACGGGGTGGCGACCGTCCGCCGCGAGCACGTCAAGGTCAGCGACGGCGAGGTCGTCTTCGACTTCCCGGCCAAGAGCGGGCAGCGACGGGTGCAGTCGATCCGCGACGAGGGAGCGAGGCGGGCGATCGAGACGATGCGCCGCCGTCGCGGCGGCCCCGAGGACCTGCTCGCCTTCCGCGAGGACGGCGCCTGGCGCGACGTCCGCTCCGATGACGTCAACGCCTACATCCAGGAGCATGCCGGCGAGCGGTTCTCAGCCAAGGACTTCCGCACCTGGCACGGGACCGTGCTCGCCGCGATCGAGCTGGCCGGCCGGCCGCGGCCGCGATCGAAGAACGCAGCCAAGCAGGCGATCCGGGAGGCGGTCGACCAGGTCGCCGAGGCGCTCGGCAACACCCCCGCCGTCTGCCGCAGCTCCTACATCGACCCCCGCGTCCTCGACCGCTTCCGCGACGGCGTCACCATCGACCCCGCCCGGCCTCGCAACGGGAAGCTCGGGCCGCAGGCGAGGGCGAGGATCGAGCGGGAAGTGCTGGAGCTGGTCTCCTCGGGCGGGCGCGGCTAGCGCCTGGTTCGCACCGCGGGGCGACGGGTAGGAAAAGGTCAAGAGGTCAAATCGAACCTGAAGGGAGAGATGGTCCATGTACGTAGTCCCGATCGTCGCCGTGCTGGCACTGGTGATCATCATCGGCTCCTTTTGGGCGCCGATCTTTGCTGTGATCATCGCCGTGCCGCTGTTCGCGCTATTCCTCGCCTATGTTGGCTTCAGCCGTCGCGCGGACGAGAAAGCGAACCTGGCGCGCGAGGCGCCGGGGAGCGGTGAGGAGACCCATGAGCCGCACGGCGGCATCTGGGGCGAGAAGAGCGCTTGAGGCTCTCGTCGGATCCCGCCAACTTGCTGGCGATCTACCTCGACGACCACCTCGCCGGTTCGACGGTGGGCGTCGAGCTGGTGCGCCGACTGGTAGCCAGCAACGATGACGATCCCGACTTCGGCCCGCCCCTAAGGGAGATCTGCGCCGAGATCGAAGCCGACCGGACGACGCTCGACCGGCTGATGAAGCGTCTCGAAACCTCTCGCAACCCGGTCAAGCCGGCGCTGGCCTGGGCGGGCGAGAAGCTGGGTCGCCTCAAGCTGAACGGCCAGCTGCGCGGCTACTCGCCGCTGAGCCGGCTGGTTGAGCTGGAGGCCCTGGGCATCGGGATCACGGGAAAGCTGCGGATGTGGACCGCCCTCGAGCACACGCTTGGGAGCGACCTGCCGGACTTCGACTTCAGGCAGCTGGCCGAGCGGGCGACGCAACAGCGCCGCGTGGTCGAGGAGCTCCACCTCGAGGCAGCGGCCCGTGCTCTCCCCTCCGGCGCTCGTTTGTCCTAGCTCCTCGCGAGGATCAGCATCGGCATGTGAGAGTCCTTCGTCCTCGGAGTTTGCTTTCCTATACGAACGTGTGTTCGTATGATTGTCTGCGTCCTCATTCCTCGCTTTTCGCTCAGGGTTGCCTCCCCTGATCGAGTCGGCGAGGCAATCGCGCTGGCGCCGCCGCCGGGAGGACGGCAGGCGGTGGGCGCGGTCTCCCGTGCCGCCGAAGAGGCTGGCGTCCACGCCCAGATGCGTCTTGGCGAGGCACTCGCCCGCTGCCCCTCGCTGGGGCTGATCACGGCTGACCCAGCCCGGGTCTCCGAGCTCTGGGAGGGGCTGCTCGAGCGGCTCGAGGGGATCGGCGCCGCGGTCGAGTCGGAGCGTCCCGGCGAGGCCTTCTTCGCGGTCGACGGACTGCGGGGAATCCATGGCGGCGAGGTCGCCGGGGTGATCGCAGCGGCGCGCGAGGCGGCCGCGACGCCGGTGCGGATCGCGGCGGCGCCCAACCGCTTCGCCGCCTACGTCGCCGCCGGCCGGGGGTCGCGCCTGCCCCGTGCCCTCACCGGACCGCGAGGCGAGGCGATCGTCCCGCCCGGTGCCCTGCGCCGGTTCCTCGCCCCGCTGCCGGTCTCGACCCTGACCGCCAGGCTCGGCGCGGGCGACGCGGAGGCGAGCAAACTCGTCGCCGCCCTGCAGCGGCTCGGGCTGCGCACGCTTGGCAGGCTCGCGGCGCTCTCCCCCGACCAGATCGCCGACCGCTTCGGCGCGCTTGGCATGCGGGCGCTTGGTCTCGCCCGCGGCGAGGACGCGCCGCTGCGACCGCGCGCGCCGCACGAGGAGCTGGCGGCGGAGATCGAGCTGCCGGAAGGGACCGCGGGCGCGCAGCTCGACCGCGCCCTTGCGCTGCTGGTCGACCGGCTGCTCGCCGTGCCGCAGCGCAAGGAGCGAACAGTGCTGTTGCTGCGCCTCTCCGCCCTGCTTGTCAGCGGGGGCAGCTGGAGCGTCGAGCAGGGGCTCGGCCGCCCGACCGCTTCGGCGCGGACGATCGGCTCGCTGCTGACACCGAGGCTGGAGACACTGCCGGAGCCGGCGAGCGCGCTGCGCCTGCGGGCGATCGCCCTGGGGCCGCCAGCGGCCGACCAGCTCGAGCTGTCGCTTGGCGCGCGGCCGCCGCGGCGGGGACGGCTGGCGGCGGCGGTGCGGGAGGTGCGGGCGGCGGCGGGCGCGGAGGCCCTGCTCAAGGTGGTCGAGGCCGACCCCGGCTCGCGCGTGCCCGAGCGGCGGGCTTTCCTCACTCCCTATCCAGGGCGGTGAGCCGCGCGCACCGCATCTACGCCCCGCGGGGGGCGAGGGTCGAGACCCGTGAGGACGGCGTGCCGCGAACGGTCGACGGAGTCAAGGTCGAGACGATCCGCGAGGAATGGATGGTCGAGGACCGCTGGTGGACCGGTCACGCTCTGCATCGTCACTACTACGAGCTGGTCCTGGCCGACGGCCGCAACGTCACGGTCTTCCGCGACGTGCGAACCGGGCGCTGGGCCCGCCAGCCGGCCTGATGGACGCCGACTCCCCCTACGTCGAGCTGCACGCTCACTCCGCCTTTTCCTTCCTCGACGGCGCCTCGACCCCGACCGAGCTCGCCGCCACCGCGGCGGAGCTCGGCTACGAGGCGATGGCGCTGACCGACCACGACGGGGTGTGGGGATCGATGGAGTTCGCGAAGGCGTGCGAGGGATTCGGGGTGCGAGCGATCACCGGGGCGGAGGTGACTGTGGCGCTGCCGGCGGGCGAACTCGCCCACCTGACGCTCCTGGTCGAAACCCCGGCGGGCTACCGCAACCTCTGCCGGCTGCTGACCGCCGCCCACTCCCACACCCGCGACGGCGCCCAGCGCAGCGCCGGCCAGCCGAGCGTCGGCCTCGAACAGGTGGAGGGGCACGTCGATGGGCTGGTCTGCCTTTCGGGATGCGCTCGGGAGGGGGCCGTCGCCGGCGCCTGGGAGCGGGGAGACCCGGCGCGGGGAGCTGAGCTGGCGCGACGCCTGCACACCGCCTTCGGGCGGGATCGTTTCCGGGTCGAGCTGCAGCGTCCCTACGAGCGCCGCGACCGGGCGCGCAACCGCTGGCTCGATGACCTGGCCGCGCGGCTCGGGGTCCCCTGCGTGGCGACCGGCAACGTCCACTACCACCGCCGCTCGCGCTCGCAGCTGCAGGACGCCCTCGTCGCCGTCCGTCACGGCGTCGGTCTCGACGAGTCCGAGCCGCTGCGGCGCGGCAACTCGACCGCGGCGCTCGTCTCCCATGAGGGAATCGCCCGGCGCTTCGCCGAGTACCCCGGGGCGGTGGCCGAGACGGCGCGGCTGGCCGAGCGGCTGCGCTTTGACCTCACCGCCGAGCTCGGCTACAGCTACCCCGGCGCCGAGGACGAGGGGGCGGACCGAGAGCTGGCCGAGGTCTGCCGGGTGCTGCTCACCGATCGCTACGCCGGCCGGCCCGACCTGACGGAGGCCGAGAACCGCCTGGAGGAGGAGCTGGCCACGATCCGCGGCCTCGGCCTCTCCGGCTTCTTCCTCCTGCACTGCGACCTGCTCGAGCTGGCGCGCGAGGTGGCGGTGCAGGTTCGCGGCGCTAGCGCGGTCCGCGCGAAGCTGCCGCCGGGGCGGGGGCGCGGCTCCAGCGTCAGCTCGATCGTCTGCTACCTGACCGGGCTCTCCCACATCGACCCGGTCGAGTCCAAGCTCTTCGCCGGCCGCTTCCTCAACGACGAACTCGACGCCGTCCCTGACATCGACCTCGACTTCCCGCGCGACATCCGCGAGAAGCTGATCCCCGAGGTCCACCGGCGCTACGGCGCCGAGCGCTCGGCTCTGGTCGCCGCCTTCCCCACCTACCGGCCGCGGGGCGTGGTCCGCGACCTCGGCAAGGCGCTCGGCCTGCCCCCGGGGGAGATCGAGCGAGTGACCGGGATGGTCGGCTTCCACGAGCGCAAGGGCGAGATCGAGAAGGACGTGATCGCTGCGATCGGCCTCGAGCGCGCCGCATCCCCGCGCTGGCGAGCGCTGATCGGCCTCTGCGGCGAGGCGATGGGCCTGCCCCGCCACGTCTCCCAGCACCCCGGCGGCATGGTGATCTCGACCAAGCCGCTAGTCGACGTCTGCCCGGTCGTGCCGGCGGCCATGGAGGGACGCCGGGTCGTGCAGTGGGACAAGGACTCCTGCGGCGACGCGGGCTTCCTCAAGATCGACCTGCTGGGGCTAGGGATGCTCTCGGCGGTCGAGCGCTGCGTGGTCGAGATCGAGCGGGCGCGGGGCGAGCAGGTCGACCTCTCCCGCATCCGCCTCGACGACTCGGACACCTACAGATCGATCCACGCCGCCGAGACAACCGGCGTCTTCCAGATCGAGAGCCGCGCCCAGATGCAGATGCTGCCGCGCACCCTGCCGCAGAACCTCGACGACCTCACCGTGCAGGTCGCCCTCGTCCGCCCCGGCCCGATCCAGGGCGGCGCCGTCCACCCTTATATAGAGCGGCGCAAGCGGCGGCGCGAGGACCCCGCCTACGAGGTTCCCTACGAGCACCCGCTGCTGGAGCCGGTGCTCGAAGACACGCTCGGCACGATCGTCTTCCAGGAGCAGGTGATCGAGGTGGCGATGAAGCTGGCCGGCTTCTCCTCCTCTGAGGCAGAGGGGCTGCGGCGGGCGATGAGCCGCAAGCGCTCCGAGGAGGCGATCCGCTCCTACCACGACGACTTCGTCGCCGGCGCAGAGAAACGAGGTGTTTCAACCGAGACCGCCGAGAGCGTCTGGGGGCAGATCCAGGGCTTCTCCGGCTTCGGCTTCCCCAAGGCGCACTCCGCCGCCTTCGGCCTGCTCGCCTACCAGTCGGCCTGGCTGCGCGAGCACTACGCGCCCGAGTTCCTCTGCTCGCTGCTGAACGAGCAGCCGATGGGCTTCTACCCGCCCGACGCGCTCACCCACGAGGCGCAGCGGCGCGGGGTCCGGATCGCTCCCCCGGCGGTCAACGGCAGCGACGTCCGTTGCCAGGTCGAGCGCGAGCGCGGGGGGCTGGTCGTGCGGATCGGCCTCGGCTACGTCAAGGGGGTGCGGGAGGAGGAGATGGAGGCGCTGGTAGCCGAGCGCGAGCGGAGCGGCCCGTACCGGACGATCGCCGAGCTCTCCTCGCGCTCGGGCGCCGGCCGCGAGGGGCTGGAGCTGCTCGCCTGGGCTGGCGCCCTCGACGGCCTCGCGCTGGGCGCCGGCGAGGCGGGCGTCAGCCGCCGCGAGAGCTACTGGGGCCTCGGCGTCGCCGGCGCCGGCCAGGGAGCGGCGAAGAGCCGGCAGCTGCCGCTGCCGCTCGACCCGCCGCCGGCGCCCGAGCTGGAGCGGATGAGCGCCTGGGAAGAGGTGATCGAGGACTACCGCTCGACCGGGATCAACCTCGGCCGGCACCCCCTCTCCCTGCTGCGCGATGGGCTCGGCGAGGGGGTGATGCCCAGCTCGGCGCTGGCGCGGGTCGGGGACGGCGCCACGGTCGAGGTCGCCGGCATGGTCGTCGCCCGCCAGCGCCCCCAAACCGCGAAGGGGATCGTCTTCATGCTGCTCGAGGACGAGCGCGGCACGGTCAACCTGATCGTGCCGCCGCCGGTCTACGAGCGCCGCCGCGCCGTGGTCCGCACCGCGCCGCTCCTCCGCGCCCGCGGCCGCCTCGAGCGCCGCGAAGGCGTCGTCAACCTCCTCGTCGCCGACCTCGCCCCGATCGAGTGGAGCGGCCCGGCCAAAGACACCGAGGTGAGACCGATCGAGCCCCGCCCTCGCTCCGCCCAGCAATCCACCCGCGCCCAAGCAGTGGCCGAGCTCCGCGCCGTCGCCCCCACCGGCCACAGCTGGGGCCGCCGCGGCTGAGCCAGCTACCAGACCGCGTCGTGCTGCTCCATCACGCCGAAGCCCTCGGCCAGCTCGACGCCATCCAGGGAGCCGTGGAACTCGCCGAAGCGGTGCCGGTAGCTGGAGCGGAAGAGGAGGAAGTTGTCGTCGCGGACACGCTCGGAGCCCGCGGTGAAGTCCAGCTTCGTCCCGCCGGAGAACTCGACTCCCTCCAGCCCCACGAAGGAGACCGGATCGGGCTCGGAAGGCTCGCCCCCGACCCAGATCGCCCGCTCGCTGCTCGCCGGCGGGTCGTTGATGCCCTCGACCAGGTTCCAGGCGAGCGGCTGTCCGTCCGTCGCCCGGCCGATCCCCGCCGACCAGTGCCAGCTGGTTCGGCGCTGCTGGTAGCCGGCTGACTGATCGTCGACGCCGTGCCCGTCGACCTCCCAGCGCCGCTCCGGCGTCTCGATCGTGCCCTTGATCGGCACCCCGGCGCGCTTGCGGGTCCAGCCCCAGCCCGAGCCGCTGGGGCAGATCGCCTCCACCGGGGCGGACTCCCCGAGCTCGAGCCGCGCCCGCAGCCCCCGGGCCTCGATCTCGATCTGCGGCCCGTCCATCTTCACCTCGGTGCTGCCCGGCCGCAGCCGCGTGTTGGCGAAGCTGCGGTCGCCCTCCCGGTCCCAGAGCGCCCAGAAGCACTGGCCGAAGGGGCCGACCTGCGCCCGGGCGGCGCAGAGCATCAGCTCCGGGCCGTAGAAGCCGACGTAGCGCCACCGCTTCCGGGTCTGCCCCCGGCTGCGCAGAGGCATACGGGCGGGCGGGATCGCGAGGTCGGGACGGCCGGGGCCCGGCCCTCGCCACGGAATCTGCTCCTCCCCGCCCACACGGCGACGCTACCACCGGCCGAGCTGGACTCTAAGCCTCCTCGTACGGATCCTTGTCCCCGGCGAGCTGCAGCGAGCACTCCTTCACTTCGCTGAAGTGACGCTCCTGGATCGGCGCCGCCCATGAGACCAGCTCCGCGACCTGATCCTCGCCCGCCGACTCGTTCAGCTTGCCGAGCACGGCCCAGTGGCCGACCTCGCCGGCCTCCGCCATGGTCAGGAACTCGAAGCCGTCGAGCCCGTCCGCGTCGTCGCCGAGGTAGGTGGACATCATCTCGGTCGCCTCGCTCTTGGTCTCGCGGGCCTTGTCGAGGATCGCGGTCTTCTTGCCGTCGCGGTTGTCGGCGAGCTCGGTGCAGCGGCGCTCGGTCTCCTCGGCCTCCTCGCGCATTTTGCTCAGGGCGCCGGCGATCTCGTCGTCTTCGACGAGTCCTTCGACTTTCTCGGTCGCGTCCTGAGCAGCTTGAGCCAGGCCCAGCACCTCGGCCAGCTTCTCCTCCAACGTCGTCAGCTCAGCCACCTTCGTCCTCCTTTCGCTCGTTTTACGTCTCGCCCACCTACCCCGTTCCGACGTCGGGCCAAACGGTCGGCGGCAGCCTCCTCCACACCTCTGCCGCGCTGTTTCCCAGACCTCCCGCCGGGTAGCCGCAGGTGATGAAGATTGTCGTCACAGGTGCCACCGGAAACGTCGGCACCAGCACCGTCCAAGCGCTCTCGCAGTCCTCCGAGGTCGACGAGGTGGTGGGCATCGCCCGCCGCCGTCCGGCCTGGAATCCGCCCAAGACGAGGTGGGTCGAGACCGACATCCTTGAGCCAGGGCTCGCGGACGCGTTCCGCGGGGCCGACGCGGTCATCCACCTCGCCTGGGCGATCCAGCCCTCCCGCGACGAAGAGACGCTGGAGCGGATCAACGTCGAGGGCAGCCGCCGCGTCTTCGAGGCGGCTGCCACGGCGGGGGTGGCGAAGCTCGTCTACGCCTCTTCGGTGGGCGCCTACTCGGAGGGGCCCAAGGACCGCGAGGTCCCCGAGAGCTGGCCCACGACCGGTACGCCGAGCTCCTTCTACTCGCGTCACAAGGTCGCGGTCGAGCGCCTGCTGGACCGCTTCGAAAGAGAGCATCCGGAGACGAGCGTCGTGAGGCTGCGGCCGGCGCTGATCTTCAAGGGGGACGCCGCGGAGGAGATCCGCCGCCTCTTCATCGGCCCTTTCCTGCCCAGCTTCCTCGTCCGCTCGAGCCTGGTCCCGGCCCTGCCGCGCCTGCGGGGACTGCGCTTCCAGGCGGTCCACTCCGCCGACGTCGGCGACGCCTACCTGCGCGCCGCCCTCGGCGAGGCGAAAGGCGCCTTCAACATCGCCGCCGAGCCGGCGCTCGACCCCGAGCGGCTGGCCGACGTGCTCGACGCGCGGACCTTTCCGCTCCCCACAGCGGTCGTGCGCGGCCTCGCCAGTCTGAGCTGGCGCCTGCGCCTGCAGCCGACGCCGCCGGGCTGGCTGGACATGGCGCTGAACGTGCCGCTGATGTCGTCCGAGCGAGCGCGCAAAGAGCTGGGCTGGGAGCCGCGCTTCAGCGCGACCGAGGCAATCGAAGAGCTGATGGAGGGCCTGCGCCGCGGCCGGGGGTATCCCACGCCGCCGCTGGAGAAAGCCGGCGCGAGGGGTCGCCTCGACGAGGTCCGCACCGGGGTCGGCGCCCGCCAGTGGCGCCGCGACCGCGGCGAGCAGCTGGTCAAGTACCTCGCCGACGTCCACTCGATCGAGGAGCAGGCGCTGACTCAGATGCGGACCGCGCCCGACATCGCCGGCGAGGAGAAACTCGCCGCGATCTTCCGCGAGCACCTGGTCGAGACCGAAGCGCAGGAGCGCCGCGTCCGCGAGCTGCTCGAGGCACACGACGCCGGGCCGTCGAAACTCAAGGACCTGGCCGGCAAGGGGGGTGGCGTCGGCATGCTCCTCTTCGCCCGCAGCCAGCCCGACACGCCGGGCAAGCTGACCGCCCACGCCTTCGCCTACGAGCACATGGAGGTGGCGGCATACGAGTTGCTGCGGCGAATCGCCGAGCGGGCCGGCGACGAGGAGACGGCACGGGCGGCGCGCGAGATCGGCGCCGAGGAGCAACGCATGGCGGATCGCCTGGCCGCCTGCTTCGACCTCGCGGTCGAGGCCTCGCTGGCGGGGGTTGCCGACGACGACCTCGGCGAGCAACTGATCAAGTACCTGGCCGATGCCCACGCGATCGAGCAGCAGGCGATCCAGCTGCTCGAGTCGGGGCCGAACCTGGCCGAGGACGAGGAGCTGGCGCTCGTCTTCCGCCAGCACCTGAAGGAGACCCGCCGCCACGTGGAGCTGGTCGAGTCCCGGCTCGAGGCGCGCGGCGCCGGCGCCTCGTTGGCAAAGGACGCCGCGCTCCGCGCCGGCGGCCTCAACCTCGGCGGCTTCTTCGGCGTCCAGCCGGACACCACGACGAAGCTCGCCGGCTTCGCCTTCGCCTTCGAGCACCTCGAGATCGCCGCCTACGAGCTGCTCAAACGAGTCGCCCGGCGGGCTGGCGACGAGGAGACGGCCAAGATGGCGGAGAAGATCCTCAGCGAGGAGCGGGCGGCGGCGGAGAAGGTCGCCGCGACCTGGGACCGGCCCGACGTGCCGCTCGGAGTCGCGTCTTGAGCACCGGCGCCAACGGCGGCAAGCGCGCCCTCGTCGTCGCCAACGAGGCGGTTGCCGGCAGCGAGCTCCGCGACAGCCTCATCGCTCATCTCGGCAAGGAGATCGACGAGGTGTTCGTGGTGGCCCCGGCGCTGACCGAGTCAGGCCTCAAATACATGCTTGGTGACGTCGACGCGGCGATCGGCCCTGCCCGGGAGCGGCTAGAGCGCACGCTCGAGGAGCTGCGCGGGGCGGGCATCGAGGCGAACGGCGAGGTCGGCGACTCCGACCCGATGATGGCGATCAGCGACGAGATCCATAAGTTCAATCCCGACCAGGTGCTGGTCGTCGCCCACCGCGACGAGGACGGCGCCTTCGCCGAGCGGGGGTTGCTCGAACAGATCGAACGCGACCTCGACATGCCCGTGATCGAGCTGGTCGTCGACAAAGCAAGGGATCCGCACGTGCTCGACGTCGAGGAGACCGAGGCGGTCGCCGGGCGCCGCAAGGGCTGGCGCCCCTCCTACAACTGGCCGCCCCTCTCCCCCGGCCAGGTCGGCGGAATCCTGGTGGCGATCGTCGGCACCCTCCTGCTCGGCTTCCTCGCCGCCGACTCCCCCTCCGCCGGGCGCATCCTGATCGCGCTGGCGATGGCGCTGATCAACCTCGCCCACGTCGTCGGCCTGGTCCTCTTCCAGAGCGTCGCTTACGAGGGCGTCTGGAGTCGCTTCTTCGCCCGCCTCAGCCTGATCGGGACCCCGATCGCCGTCGGAGTCTCTCTGCTGCTGGGCCTTCTGATGTAACAGCTGATCGTCTCTCTCGCGTTTCGTTCCGCCAATACCGGGAATCCCAGTGAGACGAGGGAAGGAGGAGGAGATGTCCACACTCGCAATCATCGCCATCGTCGTCGCAGCACTGATCCTGATCGCGATCGTCGCCTCGATGGCCCGCCGCAACAAGGACCGGCGGGAGATCGGGCACGCACAGGTTGAGGCACAGCAGGACGACGTTCGCCATCACCGCGGCCAAGCCGAGGAGAAGCGAACGGAAGCCGCCGTGGCCGAGGAGAAAGCAAGGCGGGCAGAGGCCGAGGCGGAGCTGGACGAGAGACGCGCCGCCGAGCGCGAGCGAGAGCTCGAAAACAAGAACTGACCCCCCGGCCTCCCGCGAGGCCACTTAGACAAGGAGTGAGAACAAATGGCTCAGGCCAAAACCCGAGCATCGACAAAAAAATCGTCGACCAGCAAAAGATCGAGCCCGAAAAAAACACAGGCGCGCTCAAAATCGAAAGCCGCCGTCAGCAGCCGCAGCTCGAACGGCAAGACCCGAATCAAAGCCGTGCGACGGACGGTCGAGCACACAGCCAAAGACGCCGGCAAAACCGTGGGCAGCGCCGGAAAAACGGTGGGCAAAGCCGCGAGCAAGGCGAAGACGCCGCTGCTCGCCGGGGGTGCGGCGATCGCCGGTGCGGCTGGTGGCATGGCGCTCAACGCGATGCGCTCCCGCCACTCGCACGCGCACAAAGTGCTGGGAATGAAGATGCTCCAGCCGAAGCGGGTCAAGCTCCGCTCACGCGATGTCGCCCGGGCGGCGAAGGAGGTCGGCAGCTTCGGCCAGCACGTCGGCGAGCTCGCCACCGAGCTCCGTCACGCCCGCGAGGAGAGCGGCAACGGCAAGCACCGCTCGCCGGTCGAGGTGGTCCTCGACGGCCTGACCGCGCGCCGCTGAGCTAGGCGGCGGGCGTCGCCCGGTCGCCCGCCGTCGTCACCTCGAGGATCGCCTCCGCGACCCGCGCGGGATCGTCCGACATCGGCACGTGACCGAGGCCCTCGAGCCGGGTCCAGTCTGCCTCGGGCAGGAGGCGGCGCAGCTTGGCGAAGTGGCCGGGCCGGCTGAAGAGCCGGTCGCGCGTCCCCAGCGCAATCCGAACCGGGCACTCGATCGGGCCGAGCTCCCTGTCCCCGGCCTGCTCGGCGAGGCCGGCCACTTCGTCGCCGTCGACCCCGCAGCCCGCGGCCCCTTCGAGGCTGGCCAGGGCCAGCGAGGCGTCCATCCGGGAGGGAAAGGCGACGACGTCGCGGAAGAAGAGCCAGCGCAGGCGGGGACGGCGCGCGATCGTCTCGAGCCACGGCCGTGAGACGCGCAGCACCACCTCGTTGCGGCGGAAGAAGAGAACCACCGCGCGTCCCTCGGGACTGTCCTTCTCCCAGCCCCCGGCGGGGCAGATGCAGACTGCGGAGAGCGCCCGGCCGCGCACCGCCAGCTCCAGGCACAGCCAGCCGCCCATCGAGTTGCCGGCGAAGTGGGCCCGCTCGATGCCCTCGGCATCCATCATCCGCTCGATGTCATCCACCACCGCGACGATCGAGGCGGGTTCGCCGTCGGCGAAGGCCTGCCCGCCGTGATGGCCGAGCACGGTCGGCGCGAAGACGGCGTGGCGCTCCGCCAGCGCGGGCAGGACCGGCCGCCACGTCTGCCAGGTGGCGCTGAACCCGTGCAGCAGGACCAAGGGCTCCCCCTCACCTCCCTTGTAGGACGCCGTCACGGGCATGGGCAGCGACCCTACCGCGGAGGCTCCGAAATCTCCTCGGCGCGGGTCTAGACTGCACGCGATGAGCGACCTGGCTCCAGTGCAGCTGCTCGCGGTCGGGTTCGGCCCCGACGCCAACTTCGAGGGACGGATCATGGCCGAGCTGGCGGAGCTCGAGCAGGCCGGCACGGTGCGGAATCCTCGACCTCCTCTTCGTCGCCAAGGAGGAGGACGGCGACCTCGTCGCCCTCGACTACCAGGGCGAGAGTCTGGGGGCGATCGTCGGCGCGCTGCTCGGCTTCGATTTCGAGGGGGATGTCGTGACCGCCGAGGCGGAAGCCGCGATCGCCGGCGGCCGCGCCTTCTGCCTCTCCCTCGAGCAGGTGGAGGCGATCGCCGCCTCGCTGCCCGCCGGACACTCGGCCGGAGTCCTGCTGATCGAGCACGTCTGGGCGCGCAAGTTCAAGAGCGCCGTGCGCGACGCCGGCGGCGTGCCGCTGGGCGAGGGCTTCCTCACGCCCGAGGCGGTCGCCTTCGTCGCCGCCGAGCTGGTGGCGATGTCGGAGGAGCTCGAAGATCTGGAGAAGGAGGCGGGCTGATGGGACTCGGTGGCGGAGAAGGCTTGGGCGGAGGCGGGCTGATGGCGGCAGCTGCCGCGAACCGCATGCGCAGCCGGCAGCAGTACCGGACGATGTCCCGCATGCAGCGCCGTCGCTCGGCGATCGCCGACCGGGCGGGCGTCCGCGGCGACTTCGAACGGCCGGGCGAACAGCAGCCCGCGCCGGCAGAACCCGCCGCCCCGGCGCCGGCCGCGCAGGACTACACCGCCGAGCTCGAAAAGCTGGCGGGCCTGCGGGACAAGGGCGTAATCATGCCCGAGGACTTCGAGGCGAAGAAGAACCAGCTGCTCGGGCTCTAGCCCGAGACCCCGGCGGTCGCGCCAGGGCGATCGGGAGGCGCAGCTTGCGGTTACTCATCGGCGTGAGAGCATTCGAGGCCAGTGACCGACTTCCTGGTCAAGCGAGGGGAGCTGCGCGAGTGCCGCGTCGCCGAGTCCGAGCCGCCGCAGCTCGAGTCCGGCCAAGCCCTGCTCCGGGTCAAGACCTTCGGGATGACCGCGAACAACGTCACCTACGCGGTCTTCGGCGAGGCGATGTCCTACTGGGACTTCTTCCCCACTGATGAGCAGGGTTGGGGCATCCTCCCCACCTGGGGCTTCGCCGAGGTGGAGCGCAGCGAGGCCGAGGGGGTCGAGCCCGGCGCTCGCCTCTATGGGTACTTCCCAGCCTCCTCGCACCTCGTCGTCAAGCCGGCGAAGGCCGATGAGAGCGGCTTCGTCGACGGCTCGCCGCACCGGGAGAAGCTGCCCTCGGCCTACCACCGCTACCTGACCACCGGGCACGACTCCTTCTACCGGGCCGGCACCGAGGAGATCCAGATGCTGCTGCGGCCGCTCTTCTTCACCTCGTTTCTGATCGACGATCAGCTCGCCGACGAGGGGCTGGCAGAGCGCGGACCGGTCCTGATCTCGAGCGCCTCGAGCAAGACGGCGATCGCCGCCGCCTTCCTGCTGGCGCAGCGCGAGGGAGTCGAGCTGGTCGGGCTGACCTCGCCGCGCAGCGTCGAGTTCGTCGAGGGGCTGGGGATCTACGGCCGCACCGTCGCCTACGACGCGATCGACTCGCTCGATCGCGGGCCGGCGACCTTCGTCGACATCGCCGGCGACGCCGAGGTGCGGCTCGCGGTCCACTCCCACTACGGCGACGAGCTCGTCCACAGCATGGCGGTCGGTTTCACGCACTGGGAGGAGGGACAGGGACCGGACCAGGCCGAGCTGCCCGGACCGACACCGAGCTTCTTCTTCGCCCCCGACCGTGTGGTCAAGCGCTCCAAGGACTGGGGACGGGGGGAGCTCGAGACGCGGGTGGCCGACGCCTGGCACCCGTTCTGCGAGTGGATGGACCGCTGGCTGGAGACGATCCGCAGCGAGGGCTTCGAGGCGGTCCAGAGCGCCTACCTCGACGTGCTCGAGGGCCGCGTCGACCCCAAGCGCGCCCACGTCCTCACGCTTACGTAGCGATGGGAACCCTCCCGGTTGGGCGGGTGATATCGCAGGTAATACATTGACTACATGACGAACGTCAGCATCCACGAGCTGCGAAATCACAGCAGCGATGTCGTCGATCGAGCTGCGCGAGGCGAGACGATCACGATCACTCGCTCAGGCAAGCCGGTTGCGGAGCTTCGTGCAGTGAGGCCGCCACTATCGGCCGAGGTTCTGCTGAGTCGCTGGAACCGTCTGCCCCGCGTGGACTCCACGACCCTGCGAGCGGACATTGACCAGCTTCTGGATTCAACCTGAGAAGCAAATCTCGTCGCTCTGCCGATGAGTTCCGCGCTCGAGTGCGGTCTCAATCTGCGACCGTGAAAGCCCAGCGACAAGGAGGCTGAGATGGGCAAGCTGATCGTGACCGAGTTCATAACCCTCGACGGCGTGGTGGAGGCGCCCGGGGGCGAGCCGAGCCATCCCCACTCCGGCTGGGTCTTCGACTTCTCCAGTCCCGAACAGGATCGGTACAAGCTCGACGAGACGCTCGAAGCCGAATCGCACCTGCTTGGGCGGGTGACCTATGAATCGTTCGCCGGGGCCTGGCCGAAACGCAAAGGACCGTTCGCCGACCACATCAACTCGATGAAGAAGTACGTCGCCTCCTCGACCCTGCCCGACCCGCTCGAGTGGGAGAACTCGACCCTGATCCAGGGCGACGTCGCGACCGAGATCGCAAAGGTGAAGGAGCGCGACGAGGGCCCGATCCTGGTCGCCGGCAGCTGCACGCTGGTGCACACTCTGCTCGAGAACGACCTGGTCGACGAAGTGAAACTGATGGTCTTCCCGACGATCATCGGCGGCGGTAAGCGCCCCTTCCCCGAGTCGGGCAAGAAGAAGGACTTCAAGCTGGTCGACAGCCAGACCTTCGCCACCGGAGTCACAGCCAACTCCTACCAGCCGGCCTGAGTTTCCTGGTGGGTTGCCTGGGTAGCTGCCCCTGGTAACCCACTGAGGAGGAACGACGATGGGAATCATCGACAAGATCACCGGCCGGACGAAGCAGGCCGCCGGCGATCTGACCGACGACGCCTCGCTGCGCCGCCAGGGCAAACGCGAGGAGGAGAAGGGCGAGAAGAAGGAGCAGCTCGAGCGCGACCAGGAGCGTGCCGACGAGCGCGCCGAGGAGGTCGCCGACCTCGAGCGCAAGACCTGAGCGCCTGAGCGCTACTCCCCGGCCGCGGTGACGAGCGCGACCATGAGGTCGATCGCGGCGGCCGGGGGAAGTCGCTGCTCACGCACGAGCGAGCGCCAGGTTGGGAAGGCGATCGCGTGAGCGATCGCCGCCCTGACCGTTTGACGTCGCCCGCCGCGCTGCGGGCGCCCACGCAGGAGGACCTCCGTCGCGGCCTCGGCCCAGGCGGCCGACGCGGCCACGGGCCGCTCCATCGCCGGAACCAGGGCGGCGTCGCGGGTCGTCCTCTCGAGCATCTGCTCACCGCCTTCGAACCAGGCGTAGCGCTCGCCGAGCGCGACGACGAGGCGCCGATCGGGGTCGGCGATCTCGGCCCAGGCATCGAGGTCGGGCAGTGGGTGCGCAGCTATCCAGTGCGCCGAGCAGGCCGCGAACAGCGCCTCTTCGTCGGGAAAGTGCCGGTAGACGGTCGCGCGCTGCACGCCGGCGCGCTCGGCGACGGCGCTGACGGTGGTCCGGACAGGTCCCAACGTCCCGTGCAGGTCGACCGCGGCCTCGGTGATTCGTCGCCGCGTCTCGTCCTCCAGCTCGGCGCGGCGACGCTTGCGGTAGCGGCGTTTCGTCTTGGCATCCAATTTCGAGGACATGGTTGTTCGATGAATCTTGACAGACCCACGGGACGCTTGCTAGCTTCGTCGCACACTGTTGTTCAACGAACTGGAGGACGAGATGTCAGGCACCCAACTCACCGATTCCCTGCGTCGCTTCGACGCCTCGCAGGGGCCGCGCAAGATCGGGCCGGCCGACGGCCACCTCGCCGAGCTCGGCGGCTGCGACGCGCGCTTCCTGGTCTGGGGCGAGGAATCCGGCGGCAACTTCTCGCTGGTCGAACACCCGATTCCGCCGCGCTCGCTCTGCGCCCCGCTGCATCGCCACGACGGCGTCGACGAGTACAGCTTCGTGCTCGAGGGACGGATGGGGGCTCTGCTCGGCGACGAGGTGATCTACGCCGAGGCGGGCGATCTGGCGTTCAAGCCGCGCGACCAGTGGCACACCTTCTGGAACGCGGGCGACGAGCCGTGCCGCATCCTGGAGGTGATCTCGCCAGGGGGCTTCGAGCACTTCTTCCGCGAGTTCGACGAGATGACGAAGAGCGGTGACTTCAGCCCCGAGACCTTGAGCGAGCGCTACGGGATCGAGTTCGACATGGAGAGCGTGCCGCGGATCTGCGCCGAACACGGCCTCACCCACCCGCTGCTGGGCTAGCTGACCCGGCCCCGGGGCCGTTTTCACCCCTCTGCACCGGGTAGCCGACGGGGACAAGCAGTCCGCCGAAGTCGACGAGGAAGTCCACGTCGACTAGGGCTTGGTCAGCAGCCGCAAGCCCGACGACCCCGAAGTCTTCAAACGCGAAGATCGCCAAGGGCGTGCACCAGGGCCGAGACGGCGCGCGCCTGAGAAGGAAAGGAGAAAGAGATGCCACCCCGCGGAGTCAAAAAAGGCAGCAAGCGAGCCCGTCAGTACGAGCACGTCAAGAAGAGCGCGAAGGAACAGGGCCGCTCGGAGGATCGCGTCGAGGAAATAGCGGCGCGGACCGTCAACAAGGAGAAGGCCCGCTCGGGCGAATCGCGCACCAGGTCGCGCAGCTCGACCAAAGACATCTCCTCGGGCCGGCGCGGTGGCCGACGCTCCGGCACCAAACGGTCGAAGGGGAAAACCCGCGAACAGCTCTACAACGACGCGCGCAAGCTCAAAATCGAAGGCCGCTCAAAGATGAGCAAGAAACAGCTGCAGCGCGCGGTGGCCGGCGCGAGCTGAACACGCTGGGCGACTTTCCCGTCCTATACCCCGGGAAAGTCGCCACAGGCGGTTAGTCCTCGAACTCGTGCTCGTGGCCTTGGCCGGTCCGCGGCTTCGAGCCGAAGCCCTGCTGCATGCCGCCCGTGCTCACGCCGGGCGGCGGGCCGCCGGGCTGGGGATCGCCGGCGCGGCCGCGCTGCTTCGGCCGGTCGCGGTCGCGGCTGGGCTGGACCCGCTTCGGCTCGTCCCGCTGCTTGGGGAAGTGCGGCGGCCAGGGCGCGTCGCCGAGGCCCTCCTCCTCGTCGCGGCGGGCGAGCTCGAGCAGGGAGTCGAGCGAACCGGGACGCTCGTCGATGTCGGCGGCGGGATCGCCGAGCTCGCGCAGCCGGTCGGGCACGGTGTCGAGGCGCAGCTCGGCTGGCTCCGCGTCCGGCACCTCCTCCCAGCGCAGGGCGCAGGAGACGCGGGCGTCGGGCGTCGGGCGCACCGACCAGCAGGAGGCGACGGTGCGGTCGCGGGCGTTCTGGTTGTAGTCGACGAAGACGCCATGGCGCTCCTCCTTCCACCACTTCGTCGTCGCCAGCTCGGGAGCGCGGCGCTCGACCTCACGTGCCAGCGCCAGCGCCGCGCGGCGCACCTCGAGGAAGTCCCAGCGCGGCTCGACGCGGACGTTGACGTGGATGCCCTTCGAGCCCGAGGTCTTCGGGTAGCCGCCCAGCCCGTGCTCGTCGAGCACCTCGCGCACGACCATCGTCGTGCGCCGCACCGCGTCCCACTCGATCCCGTCGGTGGGGTCGAGGTCGACCCGCAGCTCGTCGGGATGGTCGAGGTCGGCGCGGCGGGCCGGCCAGGGGTTGAAGTCGATCACGCCGAGGTTGACCGCCCAGACCAGGTGCGCCTCGTCGGCGGCGACCAGCTCCTCGGCGGTGCGCCCGGAGGGGAAGGCGACGGTCGCCGTCTGCAGCCACTCGGGGACTTTCCGCGGCACCCGCTTCTGCCAGATCGGGTCCTCCGTGATCCCGTTGACGAAGCGCTTCATCACAGTCGGCCGCTCGCGCAAGTGGACAAGGGCCGCATCGGCCACCGCCAGGTAGTACTCGGCGATGTCGAGCTTGGTCCAGCCCGGCTTCGGGAAGTAGATCTTCGCCGGGTTGGAGAGCCGGACCTCGCGGCCGGCGACCTCGAGCATCGTGTACTCGCCCTTGGCCATCGCTCCGAGCGTAGCGGGACGAGTTACCCGTGAAATAGGCGGATAACTCGTCCAAAACCCGCTAGTCGAGGCTGGAGAGCGCCAGCGCCACGGCAAAGCCGAGGGTGGTGACCAGCCCGGCAACGCGGCCTGACTCCCTCGTCGCCTCGGGGATCATCGAGTCGATCAGCATCACCAGGAGCGCGCCGGCGGCGAAGCCGTCGATGCAGGCCCGCAGCTCGCCGGAGGTGACGTCGGCGATCGCGAAGCCGACAGCGCTGGCGAGCGTGCAGATCGCAGCGACCGCGCACCAGAGACCGAGGACCCGGCCGCGGGACCGGCCGGAGGCGCGCATCGCGCTGGCCGAGCCGATCGCCTCCGGCAGGTTGGAGACGAAGATCGCGACGAGCAGCCCGAGACCGACGCCATCGCCAGCCGCCAGGCCGATCCCGAGCACGAGCTGCTCGGGGATGCCGTCGAGGAAGGCGCCGAGCGCGAGAGCGTTGCCGGGATCGGAGCCACCGGTGCGGCCGCTGCGGCCGCGGCCGGCGGAGAAGCGCTTGGCGATCAGCCCGTCGAGGCCGAAGTAGACGAGGGCCCCGACCCCGAGACCAGCCGCGGTGGCGCCGAGGCTGCCGACCTCGATCCCCTCTCCCGCCAGCTCGAAGCTGACGGCGCTGATCAGCGCGCCGGCGCCGAAGGCGAGCACCAGGCCCACCTGCCGAGCCGGCCAGGGCCGGACGAAGGCGAGCACGGCGCCGAGCGCCAGCGACGAGGCCGCCAGTGCTCCCCAGGCGAGCGCCTCCAGCACCTCAGCTCCCCCCCATCTCGGCGAAAGCTTCCGCGAGCAGGCGGACGCCCTGCTCGATCGCCGGCTCGGAGAGGTTGCCGAAGCCGAGCACGAGGGCGGGCGGGTCGGCGGCCGCGAAGCGGTGCAGCGAGAGCCCCTCGACGCCGACGCCGCGCGCCTCGGCGGCGGCGAGCAGGGCCGGCTCGTCCGTTCCGGCGGGCAGCTCGACCAGCTCGAAGAGGCCGGCGGCACCCGTGCCGGCCCGGGCCTGCGGCAGCGAGCGCCCGAGCGCCGCTACCAGCGCCTCGCGGCGCCGCTGGTAGCGCAGACGCATCCGCCGCACGTGCCGGTCGAGCTCGCCGCGGGCGATGAAGTCGTGCAGGGCGAGCTGGCCGATCGCCTCCGAGCCGCCGTCCTCCACCGCCTTGGCCGAGATCAGCGGCCAGGCCAGCCAGGAAGGCATCAGCAGCCAGGCCAGGCGCATCCCCGGCGCCAGGCGCTTGCTCGCCGAGCCGATGTAGGCGACCCGCTCCGGCGCCAGGCCCTGCAGCGCGCCCACCCCCGCCCGGTCGTAGCGGTACTCGGCGTCGTAGTCGTCCTCGACGATCAGCCGCTCCCCCCGCTCCGCCCACTCGATCAGCGCCGCCCGCCGCCGGCTGCTGAGCACGCAGCCGGTCGGGAACTGGTGTGCGGGAGTGACGACGACCGCGCTGGCATCGCTCGCCTCGAGCGCGTCGACGCGCAGACCCTCGACGTCGACCGGGACGGGCGCCACCTCGAGGCCCGCCTGCTCGACGATCAGCCGGTGCGTGTGCCAGCCGGGATCCTCCAGCGCCACTCGCTCGACGCCCTGGGCCTGCAGCCAGCGGCAGATCAGCGAGAGGCCCTGGGTGAAGCCGGTGCAGATCATCGTCTGCTCGGGATCCGCCGCGGCGCCGCGCACCCGCCCCAGGTACCCGGCGAGCGCTTCGCGCAGCTGCGGCACGCCGCGCGGGTCTGGGTAGCCGACCGCGTCGACCGGCGCCTGGCGCCAGGCAGCGCGCAGGGAGCGCAGCCAGCTGGCGCGGGGGAACCCCGCCAGATCGGGCACGCCGGGATGGAAGTCATAGGCGAAGCTGGGCAGCAGGGACCGCGCCGGCAGCCGCGGCTCCGAGGTACGCACGGACCGCGCCACCTGCACCGGCGCCCCCTGCCTGGTCAGCAGGTAGCCCTCGGCAGCGAGCTGCCCGTAGGCCTCGGTGACGACGCCGCGCGAGACCCCCAACTCCGCCGCCAGGACCCGGGTCGAGGGCAGCCGCGCGCCGGCGTCGAGGCGGCCGTCTCGGATGCCCTCCCGGATCGAGCGCTCGATTTGCTCGTGGAGCGGCAGGTCGCCGGCGCGATCGATCTCCACCAGCAGCAGGTCCAGACCAACTGGCCCTCTTGACCGTGGCATTACTGGAACTGTATATCGATCCAGTCCTCTCCTACTGTCTATTGCACACGCGCTGACTTCGCCGTTAGAGGCCAATATGGCGAATAAAGACGAAGTCAGCGGGGTCGCAGGACTCAAGGAGGATCGCCATGGATCGGATCACCGTTGTAGGAGGCGGGCTCGCGGGCCTCACCGCGGCGATCGCCTGCGCCGAAGGCGAAGCGGAAGTGCGCCTGCTCGAGGCGCACGACGCCCTCGGCGGCCGGGCCCGCAGCAACGGCGGTCCATATAAAGCCAATCTCGGTCCGCACGCCATCTACAAGGACGGCCCGCTCTGGGATTGGCTGCAGGAGCGCGACCTCCTTCCCCCCTACGCCGGCGTGCCGCTGGCGCCGATCCGCTTCCGCTGGCAGGGGGAGGTGCGCCGCACGCCACCGTTGGGGACGATCCCCTCGGTGCTGCGGCTGCGCGGTCGTGAGGCACCGGTCGACCGCGACTTCCGCGGCTGGGCCACCGACGTCACCAACGAGCGCACCGCCGAGATGCTCTCCACCGCCGCCGGCGTCTACACCTTCCACCACGATCCCGGCGAGCTCTCGGCCGCATTCATCTGGGAGCGCACGGTGCGCGCACTGCTCAGCGCCCGGCCCCCGGCGCGCTACCTGATCGGCGGCTGGCGTGCCTTGGTCGACTCGCTCGAGGGCCGCGCCCGCAAGCTGGGGGTGAGGATCGAGACCGGCAACTCGGCCGAGGCGCTGCCGGAGCCGCCGGTGATCGTCGCCACCGAGCTCGACCGGGCCCGCGAGCTGCTCGGCGACGACTCGCTGCAGTGGCTCAGCGGCAACACCCTCTGCATCGACCTCGGGGTGCGTCACCGTCGCGGCGACCCGTTCATCGTCTCCGACCTCGACGAGGCCGGCTGGCTCGAGCGCTACTCGGCCGCGGACTCCTCGCTGGCGCCCGAGGGCGAGGAGCTGATCCAGGCGCAGATGCCGATCCGGCCCGGCGAGAGCTCCGAGCAGGCCGCGCTACGCCTCGAGCGCCTGCTCGACCTCTCGCTGCCGGACTGGCGCGAGCGGGAGACCTGGCGCCGGCGTCAAGTGATGGACGGTCGCAGCGGCGCGCTCGACCGGCCCGGGCAGAGCTGGCGCGACCGGCCGGCGATCGACCGCGGCGACGGCGTCTTCCTCGCCGGCGACATGGTCGCCGCCCCCGGCCTGCTCTCCGAGGTCTCCTGGGCCAGCGCGGTCGAGGCCAGCGAGCTGGCCCTGGCCGCAGCTACCCGCCCGGCGCTGCGCCGCGTCGCTTAGGACTCGGCGGCGGCAGCCGCGAGACTCTCGATCAGCTCGAGCATCTTGCGGTGGTAGGCGACGCCGGTGACCAGGGTGCGCTCGCTCGAGTCCCAGCCCTCCGCCTCGCGCACCTCATCAAGGTAGCCCTGCAGCTCGGCGACCTTCGCCTGGTGCCACTCGACGCGCGCCTGCACCAGCGGCTGGGGGTCGGCGCCGGCGAAGATCTTGAGGACGAACTCGTCGCGGATCTGTGGAGGCGCGGCGCTCGGCTCGCTCGCCCACTCGCGCAGCGCCTCGCGCCCCTCCTCGGTGAGCGAGTAGACCTTGCGGCGCCGGCCGCTGGGCTCCTGGCTCGCGGAGAGGTAGCCGGCGGCGGCGAGGCGCGCGGGCTCCTCGTAAGCGGTCGTGTGCGGCACGGGCCAGAAGTTCTCGATCGTCATGTCCATCGCCTGCTTGATGTCGTAGGAGGTGGCCTCGCCTAGCTGGTCGAGCAGGGCCAGCAGCGCGTAGGAGGTGGGGGTCAGGCGAATCGACTTGCTTTTCATCATTCGTGTCGTATAGTACAGGACGTATGGTAAGTGACCGTTACGACGCGGTGGTCGTCGGCGCCAGCCTCGCAGGTTGCGCCACGGCGATCCAACTCGGCCGCGCGGGCGCCCGCGTCGCCCTGGTGGAGAAGAGTCCCGACCCGCAGGCCTTCAAGCGCATCTGCGGACATTTCATCCAGGCCTCGGCGGCGCCGACGCTCGAACGCCTCGAGCTGCTCGAGCCGATCCTCGCTGCCGGCGGCATCCGCTCGCGAATCGCCGCCTGGACGCGCTGGGGCTGGATCGACCCACCGCCCGAGCGGGCCGGGTACGCGGTCAACCTGCGCCGCGAGCGGCTCGACCCGCTCGTGCGCGAGGTCGCCGCCACGACCCCGGGAGTCGAGCTGATGCTCGGCCGCACGGTGCGCGAGCTGCTGCGCGACGGCGACGCCGTCGCGGGCGTCGCGGTCGAGGACCGGGACGGCCAGCGCGGCCAGCTTCACGCCCCCCTCATCGTCGGCGCCGACGGTCGCGGCTCGCCAACCGCGGAGCTCGCCGGCCTCAGCGGGAAGACCCTCCCCCACGAGCGCTTCGTCTACGCCGCCTACTTCGAAGGGAGGCCCGACCCGCCCGACAGCGCCCTCTGGTTCCTCGACCCGGACGTGGCGGCTTCCTTCCCAACCGACGACGGTCTCACCCTCTACGCGGTCGTGCTGGCCAAGGAGCGCTTGCCGGAGTTCAAGCGCGACCCCGGAGCCGCCCTCACCTCCTTCCTCGCCGGCCTGCCGGACGCGCCGCCGGTTCGCTCGTCTCGCATCGTCGGCCCGGTGCTGGGCAAGATCGAGATGCCCAACCGGATCCGCGGCCCGGTCGCGCCGGGACTGGCGCTGGTCGGCGACGCCGCCCTCGCGACCGATCCTCTCTTCGGCATCGGCTGCGGCTGGGCCTTCCAGTCGGCCGAGTGGCTGGCCGACAGCGTCGCCCCGGCGCTGGCCGGCAACGAGCCGCTCGAACGCGGCCTCGCCCGTTACCGCCGCCGCCACCGCCGCGAGCTGCGCGGCCACGCCTTCCTCATCCACGATTACGCGACGGGTCGCCGCTTCAACCCCGCCGAGCGTCTCCTCTTCGCCGCCGCCGCCCGTGACCCGAAGCTGGCGCTGACCTTCGACGAATTCGGAACCCGGCAGATCAAGCCAGCGAAGATGCTCGCGAAGGCCGTCCCGCGCACGATCGCCGTCAATCTTCGCCACGCGCTCGGCGGCCGCGGCGACGCGGCGACGCATGACGACCATCGCTCCGCCGTCGCTTGAGGAGGCTTGTTTAGTCAACTAACCTTGCTTCGATGGAGGCGAGCGAGGCGCGATCGGACAAGGTCACCGTGATCACCCTCGGGCCCGAGGGGACCTGCCACGAGCGCGCGGTGCAGCGGTACCTGGAGTTCCAGGGGGTCGAGGACTACGAGATCGTGCTGATCACCGATTTCTTCGACGGCCTGGAGATCCTGCGCGAGACGCCGGGCGCCTTCCTCGTCCAGTGCAGCGCCCACCCCAAGGTCCACGAGATCACCGAGAAGTACTGGACCGAGATCTTCGTCGTCGACACCTTCATCTACCCGACCAAGCACCTCGTCTTGCTCAGCCGCAAGGACGTGGAGAGGCCGCGCTCGCTCGGGATCGTCCCCGCCACCAAGGGCTACGTCGACCTCTCCAAATGGGAGGAGATCATCGACGTGCCCTCGAAGCCGATCGTCGCCGAAGAGCTCCTGGCCGGCCGCTACGACTCCGGCCTGACCCACATGGAGCACGTCGAGGAGCACGCCGGTGAGCTGCGGCTCGACCTCGACATCGGCGAAATCGACACCACCTGGGTGGTCTACGGGCACGAGAAGCGCTTCAAGGGCGACGTGATCGGGATCCCCTCGGCCGAGCTCTTCCGCGAAGCCGTCCCGGCGGGTTGAGTTAAAGCCGCGCCGCACGGGGTAGCATCGACCCAGTGAGGCGTGGGGTCACTGCCGTCGTCGCGATCGCCGCCGCAGCGATCGTCCTGCCCAGCGCAGCCGCGGGCGCGGCGCTCGTCCCCCTCGCACCCTCCACCGCCTGGCCCTCCGAACCGATCCAGGCGACGTCGCCGCCGGGCGACCCGCGCTTGTTCGTGGCCGAACGCGGCGGTGCGGTGCGGATCGTCGAGAACGGCGTGCTGCGATCGACTCCGTTCCTCACCGTGCCGAACGTCGACACCGAAGGCGAGCGAGGGCTGCTCTCGATCGCCTTCCCGCCTGACTACGGCTCGAGCGGTCTGCTCTACGTCTTCACCGTTGCCAAAGAAGCGGGCGAATTCGGCGCCGAACCGGGCGAACTGCAGGTGGTGGAGTACAGGCGCTCTTCCGTCGATCCAAATCTCGCCGACCCCGGCTCCGACCGGCTCGTGCTCGGGATTCCCCACTCCGCCAGCAATCACAATGGGGGGCAGATCGCCTTCGGCCCGGACGGCTTCCTCTACGTGACGGTGGGCGACAACGCGAACTCGGCCAACGCCCAGGACCTAGGGAACCTCTACGGCAAGGTGCTCCGGATCGACCCTCGGCCAGAAAGCGGAGTTGGGTACGAGGTCCCGTCGTCCAACCCCTTCGTCGGCGCCGTCGGAGCGAAAGCGGAGATCTACGCCCTAGGACTGCGTAACCCCTACCGCGCCTCATTCGCTCCCGATGGCCGTCTCATCGTGGCGGACGTCGGCTCGAGCCTCTGGGAGGAGGTCAACGCCGGCAGCCTCGCCGGCGCCAATCTGGGTTGGCCGATCTGCGAGGGCGACTGCCCTTCGCCGCCTCCCCAGCCTGGACTCACCGACCCCGTCTTTCAGTACGCGAACGCCGAAAACCCACTGACGACGACCGGGTGCGCGATCATCGGCGGCCACGTCGTCCGCGACGGCACGCTGGAAGGCCTAGCCGGCCGCTACCTCTACGGCGACCTCTGCCGGTCCGACTTGCGCACGATCGACCTCGACGCCACGGGTGGCGACCCGCAACCGGGCGGGCTCTCTCTCCCCAGCGGCGAACTGCGCGGCTTCGGCGAAGACTCCGGCTGCCGCCTCTACGCCCTATCCGACGAGACCGTCTACCGCGTCGCGGCGGACAGTGGGGTGACACCGACGACCGGCGGCACGGCGGTGTGCGGCGTCAAACGCGTGGCGATCAGCAGGGACCGCCTGCGCCTCAGGGTGCGGGCGGCGCGGCGGCAGCGGTTGCGCGGCCACGTCAAGGTCGTGGCGATCTGCTCGGAGGCCTGCGCGCTGCGCGCCCGCGGTCGCCTGCACTTCTTCAAGCGAGGCCGGAAAGCCGGCTCAGCGAGGCTGATCCCGGTGTCTCGTCCCGCCAAAGCCAACGCGCGAAACCGCTTTCGGCTGGCGGTCCTGAAGGTGAGGGTGCGACAGCGGGCGAAGCGGATGCTGAAGCAGGGGCGCCGGGTTTCAGCGCGGGTGACCGTGGTCGCCTTCGACGACGCCGGCGAAAGGACGCTCAGAACCGTTCCCGTCAGGCTGATCCGCTGAGCAACGTTTTGGGAGCCCCCAATAGGGTCCCCAAGACGTGCGGGCAATATCAGCCCGCGTTTACCGCCGCTGTCAGCACGTTCGCCGCGCCACGCATCCCGGCCGCATTCGGGTGGATCGGCGCCGCCGGGTTGACCGGCACGACCGGCTCTACCCAGCGCGTCAGCGGACCCTTGCAGGCATCGTGGCCGATGCTGGCCTGGTACCAGCTGACCAGGGTGGCCCCGTTCGCGGCGGCCTCGCCGGCGAGCATTGCGTTCAGCTCGCGCTGCTTGGCGCGCAGGTAGGGCACGTCGTCGTATCCGACTGGCATCTGCGACCAACAGCCGCGGCCGGTCTCGGGAAAGATCGCGGCGTAGTCGACGACGAAGGTTCGCGCCTGTGGCGAGCGCGCCCGGATCGCGTCGAGCACGGCGTCGACCTTGGGCGCGGTGGCGGCGATCCTCGCGCTGAGCTGATCGACGCCGCCGGCGGTGTATTTGTCCCGGCACGGCGATTTGAACGGGTTGACGGTGATGCAGCCCTCGGCGATTTCGCCGAAGCCGATGTCGTTGCCGCCGATCGTCAGCGAGACCACCGTCGTGTTCGCGTCCAGCGAGTCGAGCTGCGGTGGGTTGGGCCCGTCCGGCTCGACCCCCTGAGGTTCGAACATGTCGTCGGTCTGGGCTCCGCTGCAGCTGGCGTCGCGCAACGGCAGCCCGATCCGTGGCGCGGTCAGGTGCGGGTAGTTGCGATCCGACTTGAGGCAGCCGAGCGGCAGGACCGGGAGCGGGATAAGCGGCCCCGCGGCGTAGGAATCGCCCAGTGCGACGTAGCTCGCCGCGCGAGCGCCAGCCGCGGCGACGCCGGCAAGAAGGGCCAGCGTCGCGGCGGTGGCGATCAGTGCTCGCAGCAGCGGCTGAGAGGAAGTAAGCCGCACGCTCATGTGTGCGGCGGTACCCGCCGGTTCCAGCTCTCAAACTCGTCTGAGCATTCTCTCCGGACTGGTTTCCTGCCCCTGACCCGGGGGTAGCGAGGGGCCATGAAGAACCGGCCGGGCCGAGACGAGAAGCTGAACCGCACAGAGCTCGAGAAGCGGCACACGGAAGATCCAGACGCGAATCCAGGCGACCTCTCCCACGACCGGGAGCCGCACCACGCCCTCAACAACCCGGTCGGCGCGCCGGACGAGACCGAGTGGCCGGACCCCTACGAGAAGCGGCCCGACCCGCGCGACAACGCTCCGGCCCCGAAGCCGCCCTCGACGAGCGAACCCCATCCGCCGAACGACAAGGACAAGCTCAAGCCCGTCAAGGGCTCCTCGGAGGGCGGCTGACCTCTACGCCTCGGAGTAGGCCGGCTCTGGCTCGCCGGCTGTCTCGCCCTCGTCCTCGCCCTCCTGCGGCGCAGCGTGCGCCGCGGCCGGGTCCACTTCGCGCAGCACGGTGACGGCGATCACCAGGGCGATCGCGACCAGCCCGGCGCCGACCAGGTAGGCGAGGTGGTAGCCGGAGTTGAGCGCGGCGTCGTTGGCGACACCCTCGGCGAGCAGGTTGTCGGTCCGCCCCGTGGCCAGCGTCGCCAGGATGGCGAGGCCGATCGCCCCGCCGACCTGGGCGCTGGTGTTGACCACGCCCGAGGCGAGTCCGGCGTCCTGCGGCGTCGCCCCCGACATCGCCACCGTCATCAGCGCGGGAAAGGAGGTGCCGACGCCGAGCCCGACCAGCAGCAGCGGGGGCAGGACATCGGTGACGAAGCTGCCGTCGACCGGAGTGCGGGCGAAGAGCAGCAGCCCGCCGGCGATCATCACCAGGCCGGGCATCAGCGTCCGCCGCGGGCCGAAGCGCATGATCAGCTTTTCCGAGAAGCCGAGCGAAAGCGTCCCCATCACCAGGGTCGTCGGCAGGAAGGCGAGCCCGACCTCGAGCGCGTCGTAGCCGAGGATCTCCTGCAGGTAGAGGGCGCCGAGGAAGAACATCGCGAACATCCCCGCGACCAGCAGCGCCTGCAGCGCGTTGGCGCCGGAGACGTTGCGGGAGCGGAAGAGCCGCAGCGGCATCAGCGGGTTGGCGATCCGCGTCTGGCGGGCGATGAAGGCGGTGCCGAGCGCGAGCGAGATCGCGCCGAGGACGAGCGTCTGGGTCGCCAACCAGCCGACCTCGCTGACCTCGAGGATCGTGTAAGTGCCGAGCATCAGACTGGCGGTGATCAGCAGCGCGCCGGGGACGTCCGCGCCCTCGGCGAGGCCGAGCCCCTCGTGATCCGGCACCAAGCGCCGGGTCGCCAGCGCGGTGGCGATTCCGACCGGGAGGTTGATGAAGAAGATCCAGTGCCAGTTGATCGCCTCGGTCAGCACCCCGCCCAGCAGCAGTCCGATCGAGCCGCCGGCGGAGGCGACGAAGCCGTAGACACCGATCGCTTTCGCCTGCTCCCGCGGCTCCGGGAACATCGTCACAATCATCCCCAGGACCACGGCCGAGGTGAGAGCGCCGCCGATCCCCTGGATGAAGCGCGCCCCGATCAGCATCTCCTGGCTCTGTGAGACGGCGCAGAGCAGCGAGGCGCTGACGAAGACGGCGAGGCCGGCGAGGAAGACGCGCCGCTGGCCGAGCAGGTCGCCGAGGCGACCGGCCAACAGCAGCAGCCCGCCGAAGGGGATCAGGTAGGCGTTGACGACCCAGGCCAGGTTGCTCTGCGAGAAGCCGAGGTCGTCCTGGATCGAGGGCAGCGCGACGTTGACGATCGTGATGTCGAGGACGATCATCAGCACGCCCGCGCAGAGCACGTAGAGCGCCATCCAGCGGTTGCGGTCGAGATGATCGGGCTGAGTGGTCACTGCGGCTCCCTCCGTCGAGTCTGGACTGGGGTGAATCGTGCTTCGAGGGATAAGACCGGGGAAGGACCCGGAACTCATCGGTGGGAGCGAGCTCGCTCCGGTGTTCCTTATCCGTATATAGGACGCATAAGGAACACCGGAAGATTAGCCAGCCAGCTCTGTGGGCAGGCCAAAGCGCTCGAAGGCCGCCTCGACGCGGCGGCGGTCGAAGGCCTGCTCGGGAAGGCGGAGGATCGTCTCGCGGGCGGGATCCTCGGTGGTGCGGGTGAGGAAGGCGTCGACCTGGGAGATCTTGCCGTTCGCCGCGAAGGTGAGCACGTTGAGCGCGAAGCGCTGGAAGCTCCCCGCGTCGGGGTCCCAGGTGTAGAAGGCGAGCGCCTCCTGGCCGTTGGCGCGGACGCGGAGAGCACGCCAGCGCCAGTCGCCCCCGAGCGGTGAGAACTCGAGGAAGGCGCGGATCTCCTCGCGACCCCGGAACCAGGACTGCAACGGCGGCATCGTGAAGGCGGCCTCCTCGCTCAGCATCGAGACGACCTTCTCGACGTCGGCGCGTTCCCAGGCCTCGACGTAGCTCTCGACCAGCTCGGTGATCTGCTCGTCGCCGAGCGCCCGCAGGGTCTCCTGCTGGCTCTGCTCGGGCAGCTTCTCCTCGACCGAGGCACGGGCGCGCTGCAGGGCGCTGTTGACCGACGCGGTGGTCGTCTCCAGCGCCTCCGCCGCCTCGCTGGCGGAGAAGCCGAGCACCTCGCGCATGATCAGCACCGCCCGCTGGGTCGCCGGCAGGTACTGCAGCGCGGCGATGAAGGCGAGCTCGACGCCCTCGCGCCGCTCGTAGCGAGCCTCGGGCGCGGCGAAGCCGTCCTCGACGCCGATCGCCTCGTCGGCGAGGGGTTCGACCCAGACCGACTCGATCAGCGGCTCGCCCGGGCCTTCGCTGGGGTCGGCCGGCGGGTACTCGGTCGGCAGCACCCGCTTCGGCCGCTTGCCGATCGCGTTGAGGCAGGTGTTGGTGGCGATCGTGTAGAGCCAGGAGCGCAGCGAGCTGCGTCCCTCGAACCTCTTCAGGCCGCGCCAGGCGCGCAGCAGCGCTTCCTGGAGTGCGTCCTCGGCGTCGTGGATCGAGCCGAGCATCCGGTAGCAGTGCGCCTGCAGCTCGCCCCGATAGGGCTCGACGAGGTTGGCGAAGGCAGCCTCGTCTCCCTTCTGCGCGGCCGCGAGCAGTTGCTGCTCGGCCGCGGGGGAGGTGGTGGAGGCAGAGCTCACGTCCCCAGGGTAGAAGGTCCCCAACACCGCTGACTTCGCCTTTATGCGTCCTAGTGGCGAGTAAAGGCGAAGTCACCACTAAGGTGATTGGAAGCCACGACCAAGGGAGGCTCGATGACGGCGCAGTCCACACTTGCGATCGAAGCCACGGGCCTGGCCAAGGCCTTCGACGACGTGCAGGCGGTCGACGGCGTCGACCTCGCCGTCAGCCGCGGCTCCGTCTACGGCGTGCTCGGGCCCAACGGGGCCGGCAAGACGACCACGATCAAGATGCTGGCGACGCTGCTGCGCCCCGATGCCGGCTCGGCGCGGGTGCTCGGCCACGACGTCCTCGCTGAAGCCGACGAGGTGCGCAGCCTGGTCAGCCTCACCGGGCAGCTCGCCTCGGTCGACGAGGAGCTGACCGCGCTGGAGAACCTGGCCCTGATCGGCCGCCTGCTCGGCCTCAAGCGGCCGGCGGCGAAGGGACGGGCGAGCGAGCTGCTCGATGCCTTTGGCCTGGCCGAGGCCGCCGGGCGCCTGGTCAAGAACTACTCGGGCGGGATGCGCCGCCGCCTCGACGTCGCGGCGAGCATCGTCGTCACCCCCGAGCTGATGTTCCTCGACGAGCCGACGACGGGGCTCGACCCGCGCTCCCGCAACCTGGTCTGGGACATCGTCCGCGCCCTCGTCGACGAGGGCACGACGATCCTGCTCTGCACGCAGTACCTCGACGAGGCCGACCAGCTCGCCGACGGGATCGCGGTGATCGACCGCGGCAAGGTGATCGCCGAGGGCACGCCAGCACAGCTCAAGGCCTCGGTCGGGTCGGGCGCGCTGCACGTGCGGCTGCTCGACCCCGAGCAGCGGCCGGAGGCGGAGCGCCTGCTCGCCCGTGAGCTCGGCTCGGCGCGCCTCGAGCCCGACCCGGCGGCGCTGAGCAGTCCCTGCTCCGACACCGACCGCGCCGCCGAGGCGGTCGCCGTGCTGGCGCGGTCCGGCGTCGGCATCGCGACCTTCTCGCTCGGCCAGCCCAGCCTCGACGAGGTCTTTCTGGCGCTGACCGGGCACCCGGCCGAGGAGCAGGCAGACGAAGAGGAGACCCCGATCGAGGAGGAGCAGGCGGCATGAGCACCACACCGACCACCCAGGACTCGTCCCTGCCCCCGATCGAGGAGGCGGCGCTGCGCAAAGCGCTCTCCTCCACCGAGCGCCCGCCGCGCGCCAGCGCGCTCTCGGCCACGCTCACCTTCGGCTGGCGCGGCATGCTCAAGGTCAAGCACGTGCCCGAGCAACTGCTCGACGTGACGATCACGCCGGTGATGTTCGTGCTCATGTTCACCTATCTCTTCGGCGGCGCGATCGCCGGCTCGACCGGCGACTACCTCGACTACATCCTCCCCGGCGTGCTCGTGATGTCGGTGCTCTTCACCACCGTCTACTCGGGGATCTCGCTCAACACCGACCTGACCAAAGGCGTCGTCGACCGCTTCCGCTCGCTGCCGATCTGGCGGCCGGCGCCGCTGGTCGGCGCCCTGCTCGGCGACAGCGTCCGCTACCTGGTCGCCGGCACCGTGATCGTCGTACTCGGCGTGGCGCTCGGCTTCCGGCCCGGCGCCGGGGTGCCCGGCGTGGCGGCGGCGATGGCGCTGGTGATCGTCTTCGCCTTCGGCCTCTCCTGGGTCTTCACCACGATGGGGCTGCTGCTGCGCTCCCCCAACGCCGTGATGAACGCCGGCTTCATGAGCATCTTCCCGCTGACCTTCCTCAGCAACGTCTTCGTCGAACCGGAGACGCTGCCGAGCGCGCTCGAGGCGTTCGTCGACATCAATCCGATCTCGATCCTCGCCACCGCCTCCCGGGGGTTGATGGAGGGCAACGCGGAGGCCGGCGACATCGCGATCGTCCTTGCCGTCGCCACCGCGCTCACCGCCGTCTTCGCCCCACTCACCAACCGCCTCTACCGCAGCCGGTAGACAGGGCGGCTCCGCCGCCCTTTGAGGGGCTATCAAAGCTTAGGTTGACATGTGACCTAATGGTAACCTATAGTCCTCGCCATGGACGACGTGTTCAAGGCCCTGGCCGATCCGACTCGCCGCGGGCTGCTCGACGAGCTGTTCAAGCAGGACGGGCAGTCCCTCAGCGAGCTCGAGCGGCGCCTGCCGATGACGCGCTTCGGCGTGATGAAGCACCTGCGCGTGCTCGAGGAGGCGAAACTGGTCACGACCAGGCGGCGTGGCCGCGAGAAGCTCCACTTCCTGAACCCCGTCCCGATCCGGCTCGTCCACGACCGCTGGGTGAGTAAGTACGCCGAGCCCTGGGCCGCGGGCCTGAGCGAGCTCAAGAAAGACATCGAGGAGGACACCATGGAGAAGGTTTTCGAGATCTACATCAAGACCACGCCGGAGCGCCTCTGGGAGGCGATCGTCGACGACGAGCAGAGGCAGCGCTACGGCTTCGGCGTCGGCGTCCGCTCGGACTGGACGCCGGGCTCCCGCTACGAGGGCTTCCACCCCGGCGCCGGCATCGCGATCAGCGAAGGCGAGAACATCGAGGTCGACCCGCCGCGCCGGCTGGTGCAGAGCATGGTTGCCCTCTGGAGCGACCAGGTGAAGGAAGAAGGGACCTCAAGGGTGACCTGGGAGATCGAACCGGTCGGCGACTCATGCCGGCTGACGGTCACCCACGACGAGCTGCGCGAGGGCGCCAACGGCGAACTCTACGGCGGCTGGCCGATGATCCTCTCCGGCCTCAAGACGCTGCTCGAGACCGGAGAGAACCTGACCACTCCCGGCTCCCAGCGTTACTCGGACGCCGAGGAATGGGTCGGCTGAGCGACCTACGACGGTCCTGTCCCGGGCGGTGCGTAGCGATGGTGGATCGCCAGAGCGTTGCCGTCCGGGTCGGGGAAGAAGGCCTGGAAGCAGACGCCGGAGTCGAGCGTCTCGCCCTCGAACTCGACACCACGCGATTCGAGCTCGGTGCCGGTGATCAGCGGCGTCGTGGTAGTCATGCGTTGCTCCCCCCGTCCTCGTCGTACTCGTCGTGCAGGCGCCACCATTCGTAGGGCGGGTCCTGCGGGCGTCCCTCCGGCGAATCCTCCCATTCCTCTTGGCGCCCCAGCGGCGTCAGGTCGAGCAGCGCCCAGTTGCTGGACAGCGGCTCGACCCCGCGCCGGTCGGTGAAGTAGGTGCGGAAGATGCGATCCCCGTCGCGGACGAAGATGCTGAGTCCGAAGGTATCGCCGTCCTGATACTGGTCGGACTGCGGCTCCGGCGGCGATACGCCGAAGTCGGGGTTGAAGTCACTCTCGAACGACGAGTACCAGGGGATGTCGTCCACCCCATGCGGCGCTTGAAAGCCTCCAGCTTCGGCAGCGGCGCGCGGGAGACGAGAGCGAAGGAGGTGTCCCGAGCGCGCAGGTGCGCCAAATGGCCGAGGTTGTGACGACCATCGAGCAGCCGTCGCAGCCGTGGTCCGAGCTCGGCCCGTACATGAAGTGGTAGACGATCAGCTGCGGCCGCCCTTCGAAGAGTTCGAGCAGCGTCGCCTTCCCCTCCGGCCCCTCGAGCACGTACTCCTTCTCGACCTCGACCATCGGCAGGCGCCGCCGCTCCGCGGCGAGCGCGTCGGCGGCGCGCAGCTGCGCCTTCTCTTTCGCGAGCACTTCCGCGCGCGCCTCCTCCCACTCCTCGGCGGAGACAGCCTGCGGTGGGTTGGGAATGCGGTCCTTCGCATGCTCCGTCATCGCCATCGCCTCCCCTCGCTACCGCTCGACGATCAGGAAGTGGTTGCCGTCCGGGTCGCGGAAGAAGAACATCGGCGGCACCGGGTCCCCTTCGCGCATGATCTCGTCGTCAACGTCGACTCCGCGCGAGCGCAGGGCGGCGTGATCAGCCTCGATGTCGTCGGTGTCGAAGCCGATCCCGGTCATCACCCCCACCGATCCGCCTTCGCCGGGCGGCGTCAGTGCGACCGGCGTTACCGCTCCCGGCGGGACGACCTCGACCCAGCGCTGGCCCTCGCCGTACGCGATGTCGCTGCGCAGCTCGAAGCCGAGCGTCTCGACGTAGAACTCGATCGCGCGGTCCTGGTCGCTGACGGGGGCCATCACGGCGCCCACCTTGGTGATCCGGGTCGCGGTATCTGTCTCAGCCATCTTCTCCTCCTGAAGGTCGGGTTTCCCACTATGACCGAAGTGCGCGGTGAAACTCATCGGGCGGGCGACGACCGAGGCGGCGGACCGATGAGTTCAGCGGTCGCGACCGGTCATAACCCCAGACACTCGATCGAAGGAGGAAGCGATGCAGAAGATCACGCCGTTCCTGTGGTTCGACGACCAGGCCGAGGAGGCGATGAACTTCTATACGTCGGTCTTCAAGGACTCGAGGGTGATCGGCATCAGCCGCTACGGCGAGGCGGGTCCCGGAGAGGCCGGCACGGTGATGATCGCCACCTTCGAGCTGGAAGGGCAGCGCTTCACGGCGCTCAACGGCGGGCCACGCTTCAAGTTCACCGAAGCGATCTCCTTCGAGGTCGACTGCGAGACCCAGGAGGAAGTCGATTACCTCTGGGAGAGCCTGACCGCCGGCGGCGGCGAAGAGAGCATGTGCGGCTGGCTGCGCGACAAATACGGCCTCTCCTGGCAGGTCGTCCCCCGCGTCCTCGGCGAGCTGATGGGAGACGAGGACCGCGAGAAGGTGAAGCGCGTCACCGAAGCGATGCTGAGCATGCGCAAGATCGAGATCGCAGAGCTGCAGCGGGCCTACGACGGATAGGTCAGAAGATTTGGGTGGCGAGGATGCCGGCCTGGGTGGCGATGATCGTGGTCAACGCCGCGATCATCAGCCCTGCGAGCTGGACCATGGTGCGCTGAAGCGCGTCGAATCGGGTGTTCATTTCAGTGCGCAGCGCTCGCAGCTCCTCGTCGACCCGCTTAAAGCCATTCTCGACGCGGAGATTGAGGTCGTCCAGTCGCTCGTCTGTCCAGCTTTTTCTCATCGTCTCCATAGCTTGCACCATAAACGAGTTGTCTGCACGCGTCACCCGCATAATGTGAAATCTCTGCACCAAATTGCGCATGCATTCCGTCACAGAGTCGGTGGGCCGATCTCGATAGCTTGAGGGCCTCTCGCCGATGAGTTTTCGCCCGTCGCGCGGTCTCAGTCAGAGCAAACCCCGAACTGGAGGTGGTCCGTGGCATCGCTGACCCGTTGGGTTCTCGCCCACAAGCGCACCGTCGTCATCACTTGGATCGTCCTGACGATCGCCGGCATGGCCGCTGCCGGGCCCGCCTCCGAAGCGCTCGAGCCGGAGTTCTCGGTCCCCGAGAAGGAAGGCTGGGAGACCAACGTCGCAATCGCCGAGCTCTACAAGGACACCGGCGGCAACACCGCGCCGCTGCTGCCCGTGGTCAGCCTGCCGCAGGGCACGACGGTCGACTCGCCAGAGGCCAAAGCCGACTTGGCGCAGCTCGACCAGCGCCTGCGCGAGGCGCTGCCCGGCTCACGCCTGGCCTCCTACGCGTCGACCGGCGACGAGGCATTCGTCGCCGACGGCGGCCGCACTACGTTCGCGATCATCTATCCGCAGCCCGACCCCAACTCGTTCTTCGGTGAGAATCCGAAGGCCGAGAAAGCCGCGAGCCGGACGCTCGAGGACGCCACGGTCGCGGGCGGCCAGGTGCGGCTGACCGGCTTCGACGCCCTCTTCGAGGACTCCGGCGCCGACAGCGAGGGCCCCGGCGTCCTGATCGAGGCACTGATCGGCGGTTTCGGCGCGCTGCTGGTCCTGGTCTTCGTCTTCGCCTCCTTCCTCGCGGTCGTGCCGCTGCTGATGGCCGTCGTCTCGATCCTCACCACCTTCCTGCTGCTGCTCGGGCTGACCGAGCTGACGGCGGTCTCGCCGATCGTCCAGTTCCTGATCGCGCTGATCGGGCTCGGCGTCGCGATCGACTACTCGCTGATCGTCGTCTCGCGCTGGCGCGAGGAGCGCACCCACGGGCGCGAAGGCGACGAGGCGGTGCAGCGGGCGATGGAAACCGCCGGGCGCGCGGTTGTCTTCAGCGGCATCACCGTCGCGATCGGTCTCTTCGCGCTGGTCGCGCTGCCCCTGCCCTTCCTGCGCTCGATGGGCTACGCGGGCATGCTGATCCCGCTCGTCTCGACCCTGGTCGCGATCACGCTGCTGCCGGTGGTGCTGGCCAAGGCCGGCGCCCGGCTCGACTGGCCGCACCGGCGCACCGACGACAAGGCCAGCCGCGCCTGGACACGCTGGGCGGAGGGAATCGCGCGGCGGCGCTGGCTCGCCGCCGGCGCCGGCATGGCCGTAATCCTGGCGCTCGTGGTCGCCTCGACCGATCTGCAGCTCGGCTACGCCGACGCGAAGACGGCGGCGAAGTCAGGTGACTCCGTGGAGGGGCTGACCGCGCTCGAAGAGGCCGGGCTCGGCGAGGGCACGCTGCTGCCCCACGAGATCCTGGTCTCCGGCGGCGCCAACCCCGAGCAGGTGGCGGCTGAGCTGAGCCAGGTGGAGGGGATCCACGGCGCCGTGGCGCCCAACAGCCCGGACTGGCGGCGCGAGGGGACCGCCGTGGTCGAGGCGATCCCGGTGCCCGACAGCGGCTCCGACGAGGGCAAGGCGGCGCTCGAGGGCGTGCGCGATGTGGCCCACGCAGCCGATCCCGACGTGGCGGTCGGCGGCCAGCCGGCCTCCAACGAGGACTTCATCGACGCCGTCTACGGCAGCTTCCCGCTGATGATCGCGCTGATCACGATCACCACCTTCATCCTGCTGGCGCGAGCCTTCCGCTCGCTGCTGCTGCCGCTGAAGGCGATCCTGCTCAACATCCTCAGCGTCCTTGCCGCCTGGGGCGTGCTGGTGCTGGTCTGGCAGCACGGCTACGGCTCGGAGGCGATCTTCGGCATCGAGGCGACCGGGTCGATCCCCTCCTGGATGCCGCTGATGATCTTCGCTTTCCTCTTCGGCCTCTCGATGGACTACGAGGTGTTCATCCTCTCCCGCATGCGGGAGGAGTACGACCGCACCGGCTCGACCGACATCGCTGTGATCCAGGGCATCGGCCGGACCGGGCGACTCGTCACCAGCGCCGCCCTGATCCTCTTCCTCGCCTTCGTCGCGATGGCCTCGGGACCGGGGACCGAACTGAAGATGATGGCGACGGGCCTGGCCGCCGGGATCCTGCTCGACGCCACCATCATCCGCGCCCTCATCGTCCCCGCCGTGATCGCCCTGATGGGCCGCTGGAACTGGTGGCTGCCGGAGCGGCCGGCCCGGTGGCTGCGCGTCGAGCCCTCGGCGCTGGCGCCTGCGCGGGCGGCGACGAGCGAGAGTGAGGCCTGAACGGCGAGTCGACTTAGAGAAGCTGAGTAGCGAGCAATCCGGCCTGAGTAGCAATGAGACCGACCAGCGCTGCGATCATCACGCCCGCGAACTGAATCATCGTGCGCTGAAAAGCGCTGAATTCAGCTTGCATCGTGTTGAAGCCTTCGTCCATGCGGCGTTCGAGGCGATCGAAGCGTTGGTCGACCGCTTCGAAACGTTGATCGACAGCTTCGAAGCGCCGGTCGATCACGTCAAAGCGATCGTCGATCCGGTCAAACCGCTCTTCGAGTCGCTCGTCGGTCCAGCTCTTCGTCATCGTTTGGATGATGACAGCGTAATGAGCTGTCTGCGCACCCGTGGGACGCAGACTGTGAAATCTCTGTGCCAACTTCCGCGTACTAGAGCGAAATACAGCGCTCGAGCTCTGCGGCAGTCAGCCCTTCACCATTTACGACACGACGGGCGACGAGCGCAACCATTGCGGCGATGATCGCCCAGTCCTCACCCGACAACTCGGCAAGCCGCTCGATCGCGGCGTGCTGGAGCCTTACGCCCTCTGCCCCGCCGGCGACGATCTCGACTGTGAGCAGGCGAGCGGTGGGAGTGTCACTTGCGAGTAGCTCTGCCGCAACGCGAATCCCGGCCTTCACCTTTGCGTCCCGCTCTCTCTCTATCTCGCAGGCCTCTTCAACCCCCTCCAGCAACCGCCCGAACAGCCCCTCGAAGCTCGCCAGCAGACAGGCGTGCTTATCCCCGAACTGCTTGTAGAAGCTGGCCGTAGAGACCGAGGCCTGCCGCGTGATGTCTGCAACTGCGACGGCGGCATATCCCAGCTCCGCACACACCTCCGCCATTGCCGCGATCAACCGTTCGCGCTGGTTGCGCTCGACCACATCGCGGGGGATCCCGTGCTGCCCGCCCGGCAGCCGCCGCGGGTCCCTGCCTGGCTTCTTCATAGGCGAAGGATAGCCGCAGTTCCCAAAAGTTATTATCAGATTTGATAATCTCTACCCACGCCGAAAGATGCCGACATAGCTGAGATCCTCTATGCGGACCATCGCGAATCCGCCGACCACGATCACGTCCTCGCCGATCTGGCGGACCGTTTCGAGATGGTGCTCGAAGCGGTCGAGGAAGACGAGGGCTGGGCTACCAACCGGGTCACCCCGGGGAAGGTGATCCTGGGGAACCTCGACGGGATCGAAGCTGGAGTCCGGCAGATGATCCGCCAGGCGCCGCTGGAGATCGTCACTGTCGAGCTTCCCTCCGGCGGGGAGGTGACCGTGCCCACCGCCGAGGAGACCCTGCGGATAAAGGCCTTCCTGGTCGTGCGCCGCAACCAGACCCGCGACTATCTCGACCTCGCGGCGCTGTCGGAGTACCTGGGCGTCGATCGCGCTGCTGAGGTCCTGGCGAGCATCGACGACTACTACGCCGATCAGCATGGTGAAGGGGACGGGGTCGCGTCTCAGCTCGTCCGCCAGCTGTCCGATCCACAGCCCGCCGACAGCTCGGTCATAGCCCAGCTCTCCTCCTACAGGCGCCTTCGAAGCCGCTGGAGCGACTGGAACGCGGTGACCGAAGTGTTGGGGGCAGTTGGCGCCAGGATGCTCAGCCCGTGAATACGCTCGCCTTTCGCAACGTCGATGCCTCGCCGCAGGATCCGGTGGCCGACTGGCCGCTCGAGGCGATCCAGACTGCCCTGGAGCGCGGCGGGCTAGGGGATTGGCGTCAGCTGACGCGTGCGATCCAAGCCGAACCCTGGGGGCCAGTCGCACGCTGGATCGAAGAGACGCTCATCTGGAGCCGACCCTACGGTGTCGCCATGGCATTCGAACGTGCTATCTCGCATTCCCGCGATGCCGTAGAGGCAGCGGAGCGTGAAGCAGTAGCGACCGAGATCGCCCGACTCGTGAGCGAGTCCGGACTCTCTCGCACCGAGTTCGCTTCCCACATCGGCACTTCGCCTTCGCGGCTCTCGACATACGTGAGCGGCAAGGTCACCCCGTCGGCCGCACTGCTGCTGCGGATGCGCCGAATAGCCGAGCGGAGCCAGTCTGCTCTTTGACAGCCCTGGGGCCGGGATCTCTCCCGGCCCCAGAAGATGACTCATTTGATCTCTAACGCAGCGTAGTGCCCCCCGTGTAGGTGGAGCTGTTGTGTTCAGCCTGGCTGCCACAGAGAGTGGAGCCGGTCCTCGAGTAGTCGAGGCCTTTGGCGTTCAGGCCGACTGATATGCCGCGACCGCTGCCTTCGCCGACCGTGGCGTATTTCACTTCGGTAACCCCGGCCTGCGATTTGTAGGTGGCGACGCAGAGCACTTTGCTCATCGCTTTGTCCGCGTAGATGATGACTTCGGCCCCATCGCCCGCTTCTGTGCAGCCGACGCCCATCGATCCACCGGTGTCGAGCGTCCACTTGCAGCTGTTCATCAGGATCAGCGCCGGGAAGACGACCCCTAGAACCGGTTTGGTCCAGCAGCCTCCGTACTCGGCATCGAACGCCAGCGAGGAGCTCGGCCCGGCCAGTTCATCGCTGAAGAAGCTGGCTTCGGCGCAATAGACCGCTCGAGAGCCGATCGTCAGGACATGCGTATTGCCCGAATCCTGATTCCCGCTGAGCACAGTGGGGTAGTTTTCGGCTTCGAATCCTCCTTTGCCCGTGTAGACGCCTGGCTGCTGAATGCGGAGGCCTACCGGAGCTCCCCCCACAGATCCTTCCAGCTCCCAGGTACCGCCGTAGACCAGATGGTTGATGGTCAGGCCCGCGCAACCTCCTGTCTCCGATGCGGCCAGCAATGCATCTGCCCTGGCCAAGACGGAGTCATCGCTGGAGCTTTCGCCGTTCACTTCGTTGATCAAGCTGCTACCAGTGAGTCCGCCTTGTGCGGAGATCGAGAGGTCGCAGGTGGCTCCGTTGAGTTTCATCGGACCGCAGCCGGGCGGTCCGACCTCGAACGTGGCGTTGGATCCGGCGCCGGAATGGAGGCTATAGGCGCAGCCGTTCATTTCCAGGGTCGAGCTACCGTAGAGTTTGCTGGTGCACGAGTAAGAACCGCTCCACGTCGTCACGGTGTTAGTTGGCGCTCCAACTTCCATCGCAAACCCAGGTGGTTCAGCACACACGAACTGGTGTGAGCCCGTCTGGAAGACGTGGTTGTAGCCCTGTCCTTCAACGGCTGCCGGATACAAATCTGCGGTGAGCGTCGCCGCCGACGCTGACGTGGCACCCACGGTCGCACTCAGGGCAAGCGCCATGACGGCGGCAAGGCCCAACTTTCTAATCCGTTTCATTTCTACCTCCTTGCTCGGCGGGCATGCAGCCGCCGAGGTGACTGGTTTGACTGGTTGTGTCCTGGTGACGTCTTGGAAAGTCGCTGGCGCAGCTGGGCCTAGGGCGAGGCCCGGCGCTTCCGCTTGCCGCTCTTTCGGGCCTTGCCCTTGCACTTCGCCTTGACCACCGGCTTGAAGTTCTTCACCCGCCCGTTGTGGGCCCGGAACTCGGCGATCGCGCGGTACTTGCCCTTGCAGAGATTGGTGCTGTTGATGATCAGGCCCTTGTTGCCGCCCTGCATGGTCAAGACGAAGCTGTCGACCGGAGCGTCGGGGGCGGTCTCGAAAGTGTTTCTGATCCGGCCTTTCAATGAGTCGACCCGCCCGACCAGGTCGATCTGGATCTGGCCGTTTCTGAGCGCGGCGACCAGGTCGGGGAGCTTGTGCTCGGAGGACCTGAGGTAGACCGGGCCCTCGACCGGTTGATCGAGCAGCGGGGTGATCGCCATGGCGTAGCCGTAGACCGATCTTGCCGGACACTGGTCGACTGCGTACTGCACCCTGGTGCAGACGGTGCCGATGTGGCCTTGGTCGAGGAAGGCGCTTCTGGGCAGCGTCACCCTGGCGTAGGAGATGTTGGCTTCGCCGCGTTTCATCGCCAGCTTTGCCCTGAATTTGGGATGGGCGCCTCGCTTCGTGCCGCCGATCAGCTTCAGGTTGAGCTTGGGGTCGAAGCGCAGAGCGGCGCAGTCGGCAGCCTGGAAGGGAGTCGAGACGACGACCGGGTTGTTGTCTGCCTCTGAGGCGAAGTCGAGGCCGGAGCCAAGCAGCGTCGATGCCGTGGAAGTGCGCTCGCAGCTGGTCGGGTTCAGCACGAAGTTGGGCTTGTCGACGTATGCCCTTATGTCGCGGGCGTGGACGACGATCCCGTCGATGATGTGGGGGATTGGGTCCGAGCCGGTGGCGTCGACGAAGACTTCGGCCGTGGTTCTGTCGATTTTGAAGCCCTGGCGCACCACGACCGTGCCGAGGTCGAAGGGACCGACCTTGGCCGCTGTGATCGCGGCGATGCTTAGAGCGGAGCCGTTGTAGGGGCCGGCTAGGTAGATCTTGCCGGGGGCATAGGCGGGGCTGGGGCCCACGCCTGCTCCGGCCAGAGTGCGGCCTACCTCTGATGCGGCGGGGCAGGAGGGGTTCTGTTCCTCTTCTGTGCCGGTCCTTTGCTTCGCTGCCTCGATCGCGGCATCGGAGCAGTAGGGGATCCCCGCCAGCTTGCCGGTGATCCCCGGCGGCAGCTTGATCGAGAAGCGGGTGAACTCCTGTTCGGAGTCGGTTCTGCTCAGCCGCAGGTTGAAGGGGGAGTAGCTCCCCGCTCTGTTGTTGAGCGTGCCGGCCAAGAGGCCCGGCTTGAAGGGCGGCAGGCCGCCGGTCGGGCAAGGGCCTTCGTTCGGGCCGGTGATGATCTCGAAGGTCGAGGTGGTGGTCAGCGGGGATGCGCCCGACCAGGGGTGCAGGGTGGCCGCCACGGTGTGTTTGCCGCAGGCGGGTGGTGTCGCGAGGGGCGATCTCGCGCCCTCGCGGAAGTGCAGGCGGAAGTGAGAGAAGGGCAGCTGGGGCAGGTCGTCCGCGACCGTGGTCAGCTGGCCGGTCTGGGGATCTGGCTTCACCTCCAGGGCTTGGGTGACGACTATCCCCAGGGTCGGGTTCTTGATCACGACGTAGAGGGCCAGGAGGGAGCCGAACTCGTTCTCGTAAGGCTCGGCGATGTAGAGGGCACCGTTTACCTGTTCCTCCAAGAGCGGCGTCTCGACTTCGACCGTGCCGATCTTCGCGGCGCCCGGGCAGCCTGCCCCTGGAGCCGAGGAAGCGCTCTCTTTGGCCAGCTGCGCCTCGGTGCAGACCTCGAGCCCTTCGGCGATCGCGGGGTTGGTGGTGAAGCCCTGGGGCAGGGTGACTTCGACTTTCCTTATGTCGGAGTTGGCGAGGCCTTTGGGGTTGGTCAGGCCCTCGTCTTCGATGTCGAGGGAGAAGTCGAGGCCCGAGGGCGAGGAGGCGGCCTTTGAGGTCGGCTGGGCGGCGATCGAGGGCGAGAAGCCGAGTTTGCCGCAGCCGGTGAAGCCCAAGGGGTTGGGCGGGACCGAGTCGTCGTGGGTGGTGGCGATCTGTTTGTCGAAGACACCCGGCACCTGCCAGGAGTCGGCTTCGAAGATCGTCTGCAGCGGGCCTTCGCAGGCGCGGGGGACGGTGATGAATGGGACTTCGGCGCCTCCGGCATCGCCGCCGCGCTCTTTGTCGTGGGCGGGGTCGGCCGGGACGCCCCAGACGGTCAGCTCGGAGCTGTAGATGGTCAGCGCCTGGGCGACGTTTCGCAGCGTGGCTATGACGTTGTAGGGGGGTGAGGGGTTGACGCCTAGCTCGACCGTGACCGGGACTTGCAGGACCTCGAAGCCGATCTTGGCCGCAACTCCCGGCGGTGGGATCAGGTTGAAGACGCGGGGGTGGAAGACCCCGTTGGGGCCGGTATCGACGTCGTTGGTGCCGATCACGCTGCCCAGCGGGCAGTGTTCGTCGCCGGGGAGGAGGAAGTCGGCGTTGGAGCAGCGCGGGGTCGCGGTCGGCGAGCCGACGAAGCCGGGGATCTGGGCGACGGTCAGGTTCTTGACGTCCTGATCGGGCACCTCGATGCCCTGCACCGGGTCAAAGACCGTGTTGAACGCCAGGGTGGTCGTCATCTCATCGGGATGGGCGCCGGCCTGGGTGAGGGCGCCGCCGCCGGGGGCGGTGAAGGTGACGTCGGTGTCTTTGAGGCCGAAGGCTGCTTGGGCGCCGGGAGAGGTGAGCGCGGCGAGAAGCGCTGCGGCGGCAAGGGCCAAGGCAAGCCGCTTCATCGTCCCGCCCTCCCCTTGGCGTTGCCTCGCTTGGCTCGCTTCTGTTTCTTGCCCGGCTTCAGGCAGCGCGTCTTGCCGGCTTTGCGCACCGCGCGCCTGCCTTTCGGGCAGCGCGGTTTGGTAGCGGCGCCTTCTTTGAGGTTGCCCGCCCCTTCGTAGGTCGATGAGGCGGGAGTCGGGTCCTCGGGCGGGGTGGGAGTGCCCTGGCAGGCTTCGCCCTCACACGAGGGGGGATCGGCCGCCGGCGCTGGGAAGCCCCCGTTCACCCGGGCGTCGTAGATGTCGCGCAGGCCGAAGTCCTGGGGCAGCAGGCTCGAGCCGGTGAGGATGAAGACGTCCCGCCCGTCGGCGGAGGCATCGACGAGTTCGGTGTCCTGGCCACTTTCGCCGGTGGAGATCAGGCTGAGGCAGCCCTCGTTGGGTGGGCTGAAGGCGGGGGCTTCGGTGCTGCAGGTACCGGTGCCCGGCGCCTCCCACTGGTAGACGTCGGCGCGGCCGTTGCTGTCGCGGGGCAGGAGCGCCTCGAAGCTCTCGAAGAAGAGTCGGCTGCCGTCAGAGGAGAGGGCGTTGCCGGGCTGGGTCTGGTTGATCCAGCCCGGGATGCGGGCGGCGACCCAGAGCTCTGTTCCCGCGGCGACCGCCATCCGGCGCCCCGCCGAGGGCCGCGCCCCGCTGGGGGCGCAGGAGGCGCAGCGCAGCTCCCCCTCGCCGCCGTTTGCGGCGGCGTCATAGAGGAAGACCTCGGCGTCGGGCTCGCCGCTGGCGATGTCGGTGTTGTCATAGCCCGTCAGCGGCGCGGTCGAGGTGAAGGCGGCGTGCAGGCCGTCGGGGCTGACCCGCGAGAGGCGCGCCTGGGGCTGGGAGTTGAGCGGCGAGGGAATGAACCGCTCGACCGAGGCGTCAATCTGCGATGAGAGCACCCCGATGAACTCGAAGCCCACCCCACGCTGGTAGAGGTAGAGGTTCGCTTTGCCGGCCTGGGCGCTCGCCCCCTCTGGGCTCTCATCCGCGCCGGGCATCACTTCGGTGGAGGCGAAGTAGAGGCGCGAGGCGTCCTCGCTGGTGCCCATCGCGCCTTTGAACCCTTTGGCGATCAGGGTCGAGGCCCCTGGCTGGTAGGCGATCCCTTTGGCGGCGTCGTATTCGAAGAGTTCTTCGCCGACCGAGTAGAAGGCGACAGAGCCGTCGGCCGCGGCCTCCAGGAAGCGTGCCCCTTCTTTGGCGATCTCCAGCGTGCAGGCCTTCGCAGCTTCGCTGCATTTTTTGGCGACGATCGCGCTCTGGGGCTGGGTCGGGTTGACGCGCAGGTAAAGGGCGCCGAGTTGGTTTTGGCTGCCGGGTGTCCCGGTGTCGCGCGGCGTCGCCGCAGTAGTTCCAGCGCTCCAGAAGACCCGCCCCCCGTCGGCGGAGACCGCGTGGCGGACGCTGTTTTCCTTGAAGGTGAAGGGGAAGCCCTGGAAGGTGCCCGCCGAGGAGTGGGTGCTGGCGGCGTTGCCGTCGGGCAGGACGCTGACCAGGTGAAGCTCGCCTTCGCTCGATGCATAGACGCGGTAGACGTCGCTCATCCCCGGCCGCGGCAGCTGGGGGGTGTCGGGGGCCGGGCTGGTACTGAGTGCATCGCTTGCCTTGGCCAGGGCTGCGCCGGCGTTGGTCGCGGTGACCAGGCACTGGAAGGAGGCGGGGGTGGCCAGGTCGGCGGGGGTGGTGAGGTAGGCCTGGGCGGTGGCGGCGGCGATCGCCACGCCGTTTCGGTACCACTGGTAAGTGAAGGAGGGCGAGCCCTGCCAGCCGGTTTCGTTTGGATCGCAGCTGAGCGTCTGAGCGCCCGCTCCGCCGACGGTGAGCTCTGCGTCGGAGCTGGGGGCGGCGATCTGGGCCGGCGCCAGCGGCGGTGCGGTGGCCGGGTAGGGCTCGGCGATCATCGCCGGGTTGACCACCTGGGTTATGCCGCCGCTTGCGTTTGAAGCGAAGACCTGGCACTGGATCGCTTTGCCGTTGTCGGCGGTGACGGTTTTATAGGTGGGTTCCGTTTTGCCCGCGATCGGGACGCCGTTTCGAAGCCAGCGGTAGGTGATGCTCGAGGCTTTGACCCCCGGCTGGCATTCCAGTTCGGTGCCTTTGTCGGTGCTGGCGCCCTGGGTCATCATCGCCGGCGCCCGGAAGACGGCCATCTCGCCGTCGGCCGAGCTCCCCTGGAAGGTGGGGAAGAAGAAGCCCACCTGGTTGCCTACTCGCCAGCCCGGCGCCGCCACCGGGCTGAGCAGCTCATAGGTGCCCTCGTCCTCGCCGCAGTTATCGCGCCGGTAGAGGTTCTGCATCTCGCTCGGGGCCCCGGGGGCGAGCGCTATGTCTGCGTCCTGCAGCATCCAGCCCTGGCAGAGGTCCTCGCTGAAGGCCTTGAACTCAGAGCCGTTGAAGAGGAGGTCGCCGGTGGCATAGAGCAGGGGCAGCTTTCGCGGCGCCGTGATCGAGCGGGTCTGCCAGCCCGTCTCGGGGCCGCGCTGGGAGAGGTACTGGTGGATCAGGGCGCCGCCGGCGGGATCGGCGTAGGCGGCCGCCAGGGTGGCGAAGGTGAGCGCGTTGCCGTCGGCGGAGCTGAGGTCGTGGGCGCCGGCGGCTTCGCTGATGTCTGAGTTGTTCTTGTCGAGCGGCGATACCAGCTCATAGGCGCGGCAGTCGGGGAGCTTTGCCGAGGGACCGGTGCGGAAGGCCTGGTTGGGGCAACCGGTGTCGGAGTCGCCGGGCAGGCCGGGGGTGTGGAAGCTCTCTTCGGGCCCAAACGTCGGGCCGCCGCCTTGGGAGGTGGCCACGAAGCGGTAGCGGTAGGTGGTGTTTGGGCTGAGCGCTTTGGCGGCGCCAAGGAAGACGCCTTTGGTTTTGACCACGGCGTCGACCACGACAGCGCCAAGCTGTGAGCCGGGGAAGAGCGCCGTCTCTTCGCAGCCGCCTTCGGAGCATTTGCCGGTGCCGTACTGGACGTAGTAGGAGGTGTCGGGCCAGAAGTGGGGGTTGATCTCGGCCGCCACCGTCGCCCCGTCGGTGTCGACCGAGAGGGCATAGGTGTCTGAGATGGTTGGCGCCAGCGAGGGCGGTGGGCAGATGTCGGGGTTCGGCGGGGGACCGTAGAGGGAGACGAAGCTGTTGGTGAAGCTGGGGTTGTTGAAGAAGAGGTCGACGCCTTCGATTCCGCAGGCGGTCGAGGTGGCGATCGCGGTTGGGTCGGTTGAGAACTGGTCTTTGTTGCCGCTCCCGCCCAGTTCTTTGCCGAACAGCGCTTCCTCGCCGCCGCAAGTCGAGTTGAAGCGGGCGATTTCGCGCGGGATGGATGGACCGCCAGCGATGAACCCCTTCACCACGTAGACCTCGCCCCCGGGCCCAACCGCGATTGCCCGCGGGTTGTGGGCTTTGATCGTGCAGAGGAGGCTGCCCGCAGGACTCAGCTTCAAAACGTCGGGTTTCGACTGGGGTTCCGAGAGCGCCCGGAAGCGACCCAGGTAGAGCGCTCCACTTCCCGGGTCGACCGCCAGCGAGTTAACCGTCTCGCCTTTCAGCAGTTCGCCGGGGTCGGGCAGGTTGCCGAGATATTTGCCATCGGTGTCGAACCTCTGGATCCGTTCCATGTCGCCGACGTAGATCGTGTCGGGGGAGCCGGGGTCGATCGCGATGAAGCTGCCTTCGGCCGGCGCGGATCCGAGGGATCCGAAGGAGAACTGGCCGGCGGCGGTTCCCACCACCCCGGCCTTGCAAGCATCGCCATCGACGGCGACACAGACCTCCGGCGCTCCACCCTGGTTGACGGTGGTGGCCGAGCTGGTGAAGGGTGAGGGCAGTGTGGCGTTGGCGCCGGGCGCTTCGGGATTCGGTTCAGTGGTGGTGGATTGAGAGCTTGCCTTCGCCACCGTTCCACCGGCGTTCGTCCCGCTCGCCACGCACTGGAAGACGGCCGGGCTTACGAGGTCACCGGTCGTGACGACGTAAGTGGAGCTGGTGGCCCCGCTGATCTCGACACCGTTGCGATACCAGGCGTACGTGAACGTCGGCGAGCCGCTCCAGTCAGCCGCTTTGGGGTCGCAGGTGAGGGTCTGCCCACCGGACCCGCCCACTGAGAGAGGTCCGCTTGTTGTGACGACGAAATGACTTGGCGTGGTCGGAAGAGCAGCAGCCGGGAAGGGGACGACGATCTGCGGCGGTGTCGCGATCGCCGTGGTGCCAGCATTGGCGTTGGTGGCGGTCACCTGGCACTGGAGAGCCGCCCCTTCGTCAGCCGCGGTGGCGGTATAGGTGGAGGCTTCTGCCCCTGCGATCGGCGCGCCGTTGCGAAGCCAGCGGTAGGAGATCGTCGTCGCCGAGGTCGTGGTCTCGCATTTGAGCTGCGTCCCCACCGGCTGGGCCAGGGCCGAGGTGTCGAGGGCGAGCTGGGGGATGTCGTCGCCGCCGAGATCTCCTTCGAAGGAGATCTCATAGGGAGTCGTTCCTTCTGGGTCACCCGGGCCTCCTGTTACCGAGACTTCGCCGCCCTGACCGCCGATCAGGCTCAGCGCCTCGAGTGCCGCCTCGACTTCAGAGGCGGAGGCGTTGTGGGGGATCGGGGCGGTCTGCTCGGTTCCCCCCGCCGGGAAGGGGTTGGTGAAGCTGAGCCTGAAGGTCCCTCCTCCCGCGGCCACTTTGACCTGCTGGGTCTCGTCGTTTGAGGAGTCGCCCGGGCCGGTGGCGACCACGTCGCCGCCCCAGGCGCGCAGGAACTCTCCGTCGGGGGAGAACTTCTGGATGCGGCGGTTGTCTGTTCCGTTGCTGTTGTCGACGACGTAAAGGTCACCGACGCTGTCGAGGGCAAGGCCTTCGGAGCCTCCGGTGGAAGTCTGACCACCAAACTGGCCGGCCCCGCTGCCGTTTATTCCCGTCTTGCAGACGTCGCCGTTGGCGGGTACGCAAACCTCGAACTGGTCTTCGGGCGTGGTTGTGTCATCCCCGGGGCCGGTAGCGACCACGTCCCAGCCCCAGGCGTGAAGGAACTCGCCCCAGGCGGTGAACTTCTGGATGCGGAAGTTGAACTTGTCGGCGACGTATGCATCGCCACTGGTGGGGTCAACGGCGATGCCACGGGGACCTACACACTGCCCACCAGCTGGGCCGGTCTGGCAGAACTGGCGCAGCAGCGAAGGACTCGCGGCATCGGCGGGGGCGGTTGCAACGGTCGCGACGAAAACCAGCACCGAGATAGTCAGCATCCAAGTGATTGCTAGGGGGCCAAAATGGGTCGGTCGTTTGTGCTTTGTCATGGCTGCTTCTCCAAATGGCGATCACTGGTTTGATTGTGGGTCACATACAGCATTGGACGGCTTCGCTCTCCGCTTCGTACACACGTGGCATAAGAACTAGACCCGAGTGACAGTCGCCAGAAGCCAGCTGTCACTCGGGTCTGCATTCCGGTTGAGCCCTATTCGGTGTTCACTGCCCAGGAGCCGTTGGCGTGCCCGCCGGGAGATTCAAAGAGACCGAATTTGTTTTCTTCTTTGAGGAGGAAGGGGATCACTGCTCCGCTCTCGGGATCAGGGCTTATCCACAGCTCAGATGGTTCAGGTTCGAATTCTTCATTGAGTTCAAAGCCTCCAGGCTTGATGTCATCCACCGTTTTGGCGAATACACAGAGATACCCAGGTTTGGCTTGGGGATCTGAATCGGTCCCGGTACCACAGAACGGTTCAAGTTCGACAGGAAGCGTTCCACCATTAGTGAAAGACCCATTCCCTGGATTGATCACTTGAAAGCCTTCTACCAGTCCCGGAGAGACGTAGACGATGTCCGGAGCGGGCTCGACTTTCGACAGGTAGGAGATCGAGACCTGACGAGGGATCAGACCTTCCGCTTGTTCACCATATTCTCCGTAGACGCTCCACACCCCGGTCAGGACAGTGGGAAGCCCGCCACCTTCACCGGGAGGTCCCGTCGGACCGGTGGGACCAGTAGCACCGGTCGTGCCTTCGCCGGTCGGGCCGGTGGGACCTGTCGGACCTGTTTCACCAGTCGGACCGGTCGGGCCGGGAGGTCCACCCGGGGTACCGGGTTCGCCAGTCGGTCCGGTCGGGCCTGTCGGCCCGGTTGTGCCTTCACCCGTTGGTCCGGTCGGGCCGGTCGTACCTTCGCCTGTCGGTCCGGTCGGGCCTGTTGCGCCGGCGCCAGTCGGTCCTGTCGGGCCGGTCACTCCGGTAGATCCCGTGGGGCCGGTGGGGCCCGCGGCTCCAACGCCGGTTGGGCCTGTCGGCCCGGTCGCGCCTTTGGCGCCATCGGTTCCGTTGGTCCCGTCTTTGCCGTTGGTCCCGGCTGGGCCCTGGGGACCAGCGGGTCCTTGCGCGCCAGCGGCGCCTGTGGCCCCCTTCGGGCCTTTCAGCTTTTTGAGCACGCTCGGCTTGATCTGGTTGGTCGAGGTGATCAGGTATTTGGCGGCGAAGGCGCCGCTGGTCATTCCGAATACGAGTGCTACGACGGAAACCGCCAGGCCGGCGGCACCGAGCTGCTTGCGTAGTGCTTGAAGCGATGCCTTCGCACGTCGTTTCACGTTCTCTCCTTGTCCCTCGAGCCTCTCTGCCGGCCGCTTCCCTGTGCGGCACTCCCACGAGGCTCGTCTATGTGGTCCCTTGGGTGCTGTTACTGACGTTTCCCTGATGCTTCTGTCTGGAGTGGCTCTCGTTCCCAAAAGTTGAGAGATGTTCCAGAACTGGCGCTAGGAAAGCACCCCTTCGCGAGGTTGTCAAGAGAAAGTTCCCAAAAGAAAAGAAGCGTTCCCAGAGGCGTTCCCGACGCATATGCGCGGGTACCGAATTGGGCGACTGCCAGCGGGTGCTCTGCGTGACCTAGGCGGCCGGGTTTGCGAGCGGCACCTTCGCCGGCTCGAAGTCGCGGCCGTTCAGGGTCGCGATGGTGAGGTCGTGGGCGAGGGCGGTCGCCGCGATCAGGCTGTCCTTGACCGGCATCGGCTTGCCCCGGCGACGGAGATCGGCGAGCAGCTCCGCCCAGCGCAGGCCGACAGCCGAATCCCAGGGCAGGCAATCCATTCGCCCCACCCCACTCGCGAACCAGCGCTCGAGCCGCGCTCGGCGGGCACCCCGTGCCAGCAAGAGGATGCCGAACCTCACCTCGCCGAGAACGACGGGATCGATGACGAGCTGCCGCTCATTGCGGCGCAGCCATTCGACCACGCGCCGATCGGGGTCCGCCTTGGTCGCGTCGGAAAGCACGTTGGCGTCGACGAGATACTTCACAGCGTGTCAGTCGACTCAGAGTCGATGGCGACGAAGTAGCCCTTTTCCGGGCACGCCAACAACTGGTCGACCAGACCCGCGTTAGCCGGTGGCTTCACCCGCGTGAGCCTGTACTCGTCAGCAGCGACGCGTTCGATCTCGAACTCCTCTCCCGGCTCGATTCCATCGAGGCGCCTCAGCTCGGCTGGAAGGACGATCTGTCCCTTTGTCGATACCTTCGTCGTCATAAGTAAGACGTTATCTTACCCACACTGTGGGCGGGCCTCTCCCTAAGGCTGGGCGCGGCCGATCTCTCCCCCCAGCCGCGCTGCCTCCTCCGCCCCCAGGTAGGGCGAGAGAATGAACTCGGCGCAGTCGGGAAGCAGCTCTTCGAGTTGCTCCGCCTCTCCCGCCGCGACCTTGCGGCTGGCGAGGGAGACGAGGGCGCCGATCGTCGACTCCTCGGTTGAGTCGGGAAGGGGACGGTCGCGTTGGCGCTCCGCTCTGCCCAGCTCGAGGAAGGGAACCGCCTCGTGGACGGCGTCGTGGAAGCGGGCGGAGACGGCCGGGCCCGCGCCCTGCGACTCGACTAGGCAGAGGCGAGCGAGGTCCGGCTCGGCGGCAAGAAAGGCGAGCACTGCCCGGGTGGCGGCGATCGCCCTATGAGGCCAATCGGGAATCGGCGCGATTGCCTCGGCGGCCAGCTCATGGACGTGGCCGGCGACGACCTCGAAGGCGGCGAGGAAGCACTCCTCCTTGCCCTCGAAGTTGGCGTAGAAGACGCGCCGGGAGACTTTCGCCTCGGCGGTGATGTGGGTGATCGTCACGGCGGCGTAGCCGCGTTCGGCGACCGCCGTAGCGAGGCCGGCGATCAGCCGCTCGCGCTGGTTGTGGGCGACCTGCTCGGGAGTGAAGCCGTGGCGACCCGCCGGCAGGGGGCCGAGCTCTTCGACGCTCACCTTCCCTTCCCCACCTCAGCGCTCATCGCCCGGCCCGCCCCGCGCTCAGGCCGAGGCGGCGTCGGCGGCGTCGCCCGCCTCCCGCGCCGCCTCTTCCTCGCCGACGTAGGGACGCAGCAGGAACTCGAGCGTCTCGGGCAGGAGGCCGCGCAGCTCCTCGGCGCGACCGGCGACGAGGCGCTGGTTGACGACCCAGAGGACGCCGCCGGCGAGCGTGTCCTCGAGCGTCGCCGGCAGCTCCGCTTGGCGGGGATTGAGCTCGCGACCTCCCCGCAGCAGCGGCGCGAAGCGCTTCAGCGCCGCCTCGTGATGGGCGACCGCCTGCGGGCCCGCGGTCAGCGCCTCGACCATGCAGGCGCGGGCGACGTTCGGGTGTGCGGCGATCGTCTTGAAGAGGGCGCCCAGCCCGGCACCGACCCGGTCCGTCCAGGGACCGGCTTCGCGCTCGTAGGCATCCTCGACTTCACGCGCGGTGTGCTCGAGCGCGGCGTCGAAGAGGGCGAGGAAGCACTCCTCCTTGTCCTCGAAGCTCTTGTAGAAGGTCGCGTAGCCGACTTTGGCGCGGCGGACGATCTGCTCGATCGTGGTCGCCGGGTAGCCCTGCTCGGCGACCAGGCCGGCGGTGGCCTCGAGGATGCGGCGTCGCTGATCAGCCGCGGCGTCGTCGCGGGTCACCGGCTGCGGGCCGGGCGGCTGCCGGGAGTCCTTTCCAGGCAATGCGCGCACACCCTCAGGATAGCGCTCGTTCCCAAAGGTACGCCACCGGTATATGAAGTGCCTAAAGTTCCCAAAGATGGGCTAAGGTACCTCGAAGTGGAAGCCCCGACCACACTGCGCGCCGTTCGCTCCTGGGAGGAGGCGGTGCCGGGCCGGGGAGCCGACCAGGGCGTGCTGGAAGCGATGCTGCTGACGGTCGGCGCGAGAGGCTACGACAAGGCGAGCGTGCAGGAGGTGACCGAGCGCAGCGGCGTCTCGCGGCGCACCTTCCAGCGCCGCTTCGCGAGCAAGGAGGCCTGCTTTGCGCTCGCCTACGAGGAGGCTGCCGACCGGCTTTGCAAGGACCTGCTCGACGCGGCACGGGGGTCGGAGAGCTGGCGAGACGGGTTCCGGGCCGCGCTCGCCGAGCTGCTCCGCACCGTCGGCGAGCAGCCGCTGCTGGCGAAGGCGCTGCTGATCGAGGTCCGCGCGGCGCGCGGAGAGGCATGGGCCAAGCACCAGCAGGTGGTGGAGCGCCTCGCCGGCGCGGTCGACTCGGCACGGGGTGCGCCCGGCGCGACCAGCGCCGCCTCGCCGATGACCGCTCAGTTCGTGGTCGGCGCGATCGAGGAATCGATCGCGGTCGAGATCGGCGCCGGCCACGCCGCCAAAGTCGAGCGCCTGCTGCCCGACCTCTCCCACCTCGCCGTGCTCAGCTACTTCGGCGAGGACGAGGCCTGGCTCGAGCTCGGCTCCGCCCGCACCGCCTCGCTCGGCCCCGCCGGCTGACCCGTATTTGACGAAGTTGGGTCACTCTTGAGTCAAAGTCCTGACCTTAGACACACACATACGCGCTGGAGGCTTCTAGCTTCAACAGCGTGTATTGGCCACCAAGAGTTGGAGAGCCGCTTCCCCGCGCGGCGGAAGCCATCGGCGTACGGCGCAAGCTGATCGCGTACTCGCTCAATCCAAACAACGAGGCTGGTGGGGCAAAGGCCCAAGGCTTCGAGATGATCCTTGGAATCACCTACGAAAACCTCGAATACCTCGAGGGAGCAATCCAAACCGGGATCATGGCTGTGAAAGTCGAGGCTGTGCGAGAGAACCCGCCTCACGGAATCAACTGCGTGGTCGCGGTGCCGGTACGAGGCCTCTCAGACAAGAACTCTCGCATGGTGTACGTTAGGACAGTCTGGTCACTTGGAGGCGAAGGAGAGCGACCACGAATGGCTACTGCCTTTCCAAGGCCCTAGATTGGAGGAATGATGGCCACGGTCAAGCAGTCGATCGGAGAAGTCGATGTCGTCTCTTTCAACGAGGCGATCGGCAAATGGCCTGCCGGGACACGGGGCGCCGTAGTCATCGACTACGGCGAGGACAAGATGGTTGAGATCGCGAATGAGCGGGGCGAAATGCTTGACCTGCCGATCGTCCATGTCGACAAGCTTGAGCTGATCTCGAAGCACCCGATCTAGGCCTCACTTCTCCTTGGCGATCTTCGCCGCTTCCTCGCTCCCCAGATAAGGAGTGAGGGTGAACTCGACCAGGTCGGGGAGGAGCTGCTCGAGGTCTTCGGCTTTGCCGGCGATGATGCGGCGGGAGATCAGCGAGACCATGCCGCCGACCAGGGCCTCCTCGGTGGCCGCCGAGAGGCGGTCGAGGACCTCCTTCGGGCGACCCTCGCGGCCGCTCTGGAAGTAGGGGACGAAGCTCTGGATCGCGGCGTCGTAGCGCTCGACCACAACCGGGCCGGCGACCAGCGCCTCGACCATGCAGAGGCGGGCCAGGTGCGGCTCGGCGGCGAGGAAGCCGAGCATCGCGCCGATCCCGTCCTTGACCGCGTGTGGCCAGTCCTCGGCTTCCTCGAAGCCGGCCGAGACCCGCTCGCGCAGCTGCTCCATCACCGTGTCGTAGGCGGCGACGAAGCACTCGTCCTTGCTCGAGAAGTGCTCGTAGAAGGTGCGTCGGGAAACCGCCGCGTGGCGGGTGATGTGGGCGATCGTCGTGCCCGAGTAGCCGTTTTCGGCGATCGCCTCGGCGATGCCGGCGATCAGCCGCTCGCGCTGGTTGTGGACGACGAACTCGCGCGGCAGCCCGTGGCGCCCCGGCGGCAGCCTGGCCAGCTCCGGCGGGTAGCCCTCGGCGCTTTCCTCAGGCTTGGTTTTTTTACTGGAATCTCTGGCCACATCCCGACGATATCGCGCAATCGGCTCAGAATCCCGAGCAAGCTCAGCTAGGGCCGCGTCGATTCCCAAATAGGGCATGACGGCGGCCGAAACGAGCTGCGGGACGAGATGCTGGAGCTCCTCGGCCTGGCCCCGCACGACCTTGGCGTAGACCTGTCCGTAAGCGGAGCCGGCGAGAGCCTCAGCAGTGGTGTGGGGGACCGATTCGGGGTCCTCCATCTCGTTGCGGCCGGCGTCGATCAGCGAAGCGATCACCCTCATCGTCATGTCGCGGCGGGCGCGCGCGGCGTCGCCGGCCGCCAGCACCTCGACCGCAAAGCAGGCGCGGCTGCGATCGCGGCCGAGGTTGCCGGCGATCTCGTAGGCGACCGCGCGCAGGCGGTCTGGCCAGTCCTCGTGGCTGTTGTAGGCGGAGAGGATCTCCTCCATGCAGCGCTCGTTCATCTCCTGCCAGACGGAGAGGAAGCAGTCGTACTTGCCACGGAAGTGGCGGTCGAAGGCGGGGCGGTCGAGGCCGGCCCGCTTGACGATCATCTCGACGCTCGTATCCGCGTAGCCGCGCTCAGCGGCGATCTCGATCAGAGCCTCGACGATGCGCGCGCGCTCGGGACTGGCGGCACGCTCGCGGGTCTCAAGGTCGAGCACTAGGTCAAGGGACCTCCAGTCCCTGCCCTGGCCACCGGAAGCCCCTCCCTACCCCGTCGCGGCGGGCTCGGCTTCAGCCGCGACCCGCTTCGCAGCCTCAGCGCCCAGGTACGGGGTGAGCGAGAACTCGACCAGCTCGGGAAGCAGCTCCTCGATCTGCTCCGTCTGGCCCATGATGATGCGCTGGTAAATGATCCAGAAGATCCCGCCGACGATCGTCTCCTCGAGCGTGCCCGGTAGCTCCTCGCCCTTCGGGGAGACCTTGCGTCCCATGCGGAAGAGCGGCACGAAGGCCTGGATCGAGCGCTCGTAGCGGTCGACCGCGGCCGGACCGGCGGAGAGCGCCTCGACGATGCAGGTGCGGGCGAGTGCCGGCTCGCTGGCGACGTAGTGGAGGAAGGCGCCGAGGCCGGAGTTGACCCGCGCCGGCCAGCTGTCGACCTTGCTGGCGGCGTCGACGACGCGGCGCAGCGCTTCCTTCACCGCATACTCGGAAGCGGCGAGAAAGCAGTCCTCCTTGGAGGAGAAGTTCTCGTAGAAGGTGTTGCGGGCGATCCCGGCGCGGCGCACGATGTCGGCGACCGTTACCGCCCGGTAGCCCTTCTCGACCGTCTCCTCGGCGAGGGCCGCGATGATCCGGGCGCGCTGGTGCTGGGTTATGAACTCGCGTGGTAGTGGATGCCGCCCGGGAGGCGTTCTGATCGCTTGCGGGACACGATCGGCCACGAACGCCAGGGTACCCAGCCACGACACGGATTCCAAGCTGGACGTATTAGCTAGATACCGATACAGTACCGGAGTCCAGACAAACGATTCCCTTGATCGAGAGAGGAAGGGATTTCGATGGCAAGGCAGGCCGTATCCAAGGTCCGGGCAGGGGCTGAGGGGACCGGCACAGCGGGAAAGGCAGGGAACCCCGCGCCAAAGCTCAAGCTGGTGACTTCTTCCAAGCGGCAGAGGATTCTGGAGGGCATGCTCGAGGCGGTCGGCTCGGTCGGCTACGACGCTGCCTCGGTGCGGACCGTGCTCGGCAAGACCGGGCTCTACCGGCAGGCCTTCTACGACCACTTCGCCGACAAGGACGAATGCTACCTGGAGGCCTTCGACTTCGGGGTCGAACGGCTCGAAACGCTCGTCGTAGGCGCGGCGACGGGCGAGGAGAGCTGGCAGGCCAAGCTGCGCGCGGGTCTCGGTGCGCTGCTCGACGCGCTCGACGAGGAGCCCGACATCGGCCGGGCGCTGGTCGTCGAGGTCCACGCCGCGGGGGCCGAGGCGCTCGCCAAGCGAACCGAGGCGATGGGGCGCATCGCCGGCTTCGTCGACCAGGCCCGGGCCGAGGCGGAGGAGAGCGAGTCGCCGCCCTCGATCGCCCCGGAGGGGATCGTCGCCGGCATCCACGCGGTGGTCCACTCGCGGCTGGCGACCGGGGCCGACGGCGGCTTTCGCGAGCTGCTGCCGGAGTTCATGTACTTCGCGGTGCTGCCCTACTTCGGCGGCGACGTCGCCAGCGCGGAGATGCAGGCCGCGCGCGCTTGACAGGGGGAGGGACTTCCCTACGCTGAAGGAGATGGATTCGCCTTCAGCTTCGAATCCACAGCGTCTACCCGAGAGCCAAGGGTTGCCGCGGGCATATGAGGTGAGGTCGCAGAGAGAGCGGCTGCGGGAGGCGATGATCCGGGTAGCGGCCGCCAAGGGTTTCGAGGCGACGACTGTGGCCGACGTGGTCGAGATCGCGGGGGTCTCCGAGGAGACCTTCTACGGGATGTTCGAGGACAAGCAGGCCTGCTTCCTCGAGGCCTACGACGCGGTGATCGACGTCCTCGTCGCCCACGTCACCAGCGCCTTCGAAGCTGCCGAGGGCGAGCCCTGGCCGGACCGGATCGCGGCGGGGCTGCGAGCGCTGGTGCAGCTGCTCGCGATAGAGGCCGACATCGCGCGGATGGCGATGGTCGAGGTGACCGCGGCGGGCGACGACGCGCGCGAGCGCTACCGCGCCGCGCTCGGCCGCTTCACCCCGTTCCTCGAGGAAGGGCGGACGTACTCCGGACAGGGGGACGAACTGCCGCCGGACACGGCTCGCTTCGCGATCGGCGGCGCCACCTCGATGATCTTCGACGAGATCCGCGCCGGGCGCGGGCCCGAGCTGGAGCGCATCCTCCCCGACCTGGTCTTCGCCGTGCTGATGCCCTACCTCGGCCCGGAAGCGGCCGAGGACGAGATGCGCCGGGTCCGCTAGACGCCCTCGCCGTGGCGGCCCTCGCCGTCGGCGAAGCGGGCGGCGCCGCGGACGGCGACCTCGAGCACCTGGTTGCCGAGCTCGCGCTCGAGAGCCAGTCCCTGCTCGAGCGGCAGGCCGAAGCCCTCGATCGCGCCGCGGCGGTCGGCGAGCATCGTCTCCTGCGGGAAGGAGGCGATTTTCTCCGCCAGCTCGAGCGCTCGCTCCAGGTGCCTGCCGGGCTCGACCACCTCGTTGACGAGGCCGATCCGGTGCGCTTCCTCGGCCTCGACGGGGCGGCCGGTGAGGATCAGCTCCAGCGCCCGGCCCATCCCGACCACGCGCGGCAGGCGCTGGGTGCCGCCGTCGAGCAGCGGCACGCCCCAGCGGCGCTCGAAGAGGCCGAAGGTGGACTGGGGGGTGGCGATCCGCATGTCGCACCAGAGAGCGAGCTCGACCCCGCCGGCCAGGCACCAGCCGTCGACCGCGGCAATCGCCGGCTTCGAGGGAGTGAGGCGCGTAGGCCCCATCGGCCCGGCGGGATGGGTGACGTCCAGGTTCATCGCTTTGAGGTCGGCGCCGGCGCAGAAGGCCTTGCCGCCGGCGCCGGTGAGGACGAGGACGCGCGCCTCCTCGTCTTCCTCGAAGTCCTTCAGCCCCTGGCGGAACAGCTTCGCGGTGGCATCGTCGACGGCGTTGCGTCGCTCGGGGCGGTCGATCGTCAGCACCGCCGCCGCGCCGACGCGCTCATAACGCATCTCCTCACCCATGGGCGGGGATCGTCGCACAGGAGGTGGGAGCGGGCGGGCTAGGCGTCGGCGAGACTCACGGGGCTGACCGACAGCGCCCGGCTCCCGGATGCGCCCCGGTCGCGAGTCTGGAGGGCAGGCTCTCCATGACCGTCGCCAAAGCTAGGCAGCGGGTCGGACGCCGCCGGCGCCACAACAAAACGCGACCGGTGGTGACGTTCGTAGCCTGCCTTGCGCGTAGCCTTCGCGCTTAGAAGCTCTTCCCGCCACCTCCGAGACCGACTCCGCTTGGCTTCCGCGGACTCCGGTCTCTCCCGGTCGCAGGGCGAACTTACGCCTCGCCGATTGGGCGCGCAAGGGGTCCTCCGTGGGCGTTTCCGCAAAGTACGGAGAAATGCCTCCTCCGAGGCCGTATCTCGACGGCCGCAAGGCGTCGAGGCAGGCGAATTCGCGAAGCGTCGCTTACCCTGCGCAGATGCGCATCGATCAAATCCTCTCGACCCGGTCCCCGGTCTTCTCGGTCGAGTTCTTCCCCCCGAAGACGGCGGAGGCGGCGGAGCAGCTCTACGCGACGGCGCGTGAGCTGAGCGAGCTCGGACTCGACTTCGTCTCGGTCACCTACGGCGCCGGCGGGTCGACTCGCGACGGGACGGTGGAGATCACCACGGCGCTCAAGGACGGCCTGGGCCTGGAGACGATGGCGCACCTGAGCTGCGTCGGCGAGAGCGCCGAGGGTCTGTCGGAGACGCTGGACCGGATCGCGGCGGCCGGGATCGAGAACGTCTTCGCTCTGCGCGGCGATCCGCCGCGGGGACAGGAGGACTTCGTCCAGCCGGAGGGCGGGCTGGGCAGCGCCGCCGAGCTCGCCGCCTTCATCGGCGAGGGCTGGGACTTCGCCATCGGCGGCGCCTGCTTCCCCGAGGTGCACCCCGAGGCGCCCGACCTCGACACCGACCTCGACTACCTCAAGACCAAGGTCGAGTCCGGCGCCTCCTTCCTGATCACCCAGCTCTTCTTCGACAACCAGGTCTACTTCGACTTCGTCGCCGCGGCGCGGGAGAAGGGGATCGAGGTTCCGATCCTCGCCGGCGTCATCCCGGTGGCCAGCTTCGCGCAGACGAAGCGAATCTGCGACCTCTGCGACGCCTCGATCCCGGCCCCGCTCGAGGCGGCGTTCCAGGCGGCGGACGGGGACGAGCGAGCCGAGTTCGAGCTCGGCGTCGCCTACGCGGCCCAGCAGTGCGCCGAGCTGCTAGTCGCGGGCGTTCCCGGCATTCACTTCTATGCCCTGAACAGGGCGCCGGCGACGCGGGCGGTCCTGGGCGCCCTGCGCGCGGCACGGCCCTGGGAGCGCGGGCGGGCGGGACTCGCTTCCAAGCAGGGCGTCTCCGACTAAACTGCTCCCGGATCGATGGCGAATCGCAGGGAGGAAGAGAGGGAACGGCTCCGCCAAGCGCGGGAGCAGCGCGAAACCAAACAGTCGCGCTCCGATCGCCGGCGCCTGATGCTCGGCTACGGCCTCGCCGGAGTGATCGGGGCGATCGTGCTGATCGGGATCGTGGTGGCGATCGTCTCCTCGCTCGGCTCCAACGACGGCGGCAAAGCGCACATCAACCTGGCCAGCGGCTCGACCAACGGCATCGAGCCGGACCAGCGGGAAGGCACCGAGCCGGCAACGGCAAAAGTCCTCGACCTGAAAGAGGCCGCGAAAGCGGCGGGCTGCGAGCTCCGCATGGAGCTGCGGGACGAGGGCAAAAGCCACCTGCCGGTGACGGCAACCGAACCTTCCTACTCCACCAACCCGCCCGTCTCCGGCGACCACGTCGAACCGCCTTACCAGGAGGCCGACGGCGCCTACACCGAGTCGGTCAAGCCGCTCTACTTCCTGCACAGCCTCGAGCATGGCCGAATGGCGATCATGTACAGCCCCGACCTCGACGAGAGCGGGCAGCTAGAGCTGAAGGGCCTCTACGACACGATGTATGCGGCGACGCTGCTCTTCCCCGACGAGAAAATGCCCTACGAGGTGGCGGCTGTGACCTGGACCAACCTGATGGGTTGCGACGAGTACAAAGGCGCCGCCACCCTGGACGCAATCCGCGCCTTCGGCAAAGAGACCTGGGGCCAGTACGGCAACGAGCCGGTGGCCGCGTTCACCTTCACCGGGCCCAGCCCGGAATCGCCGGCGCTCAAATAGAGCGCCTCAGCTAGGGGCTCGGTAGAGCGGGAAGAACCCCGAGGGGTCGCGGCCGGTGGAGAGGCGCGCGTAGGCATCCAGGTCGCAGACGATCTCCGAGGTCTGCCAGGCCTGTTCGCGGTTGGCGAAGCCGCGCTTGAACTCCTCAAGCCGGTCACCGGGCGAGATGCCGCCGCCGAGGTTGAGTGGCAGCCCCTGCTCGGAGGAAAGGTCGACCAGCGCGGCGACGACGTTCTTCATCGGCGAGTCCCGCAGGGTGGCGTCGGCACTGCCGCTGAGGTAGTAGTGGATGAAACCGTCGCTGGCGGCGGCGATCGAGGCCGCGGCGACGTCGCCGCCGGGGGAGAAGGCGAGGGCGAGCCAGGTGCGGGGGGACTCGAGGATGCGCTCGAAGTAGGTCGCGTCGAAGAAGTAGCGCTCGGCCGCGGCGGTGCGGCGCATCGTCTGTTCGTAGGCGGCGAGGAACCCGGCGCGCTGCCCGACCGTGGTCTCGGGCCCGGCGACGATGCGGACCTCGTAGCCCGCGCGGCGGTTCTTGTTGACCTGGTTGCGATCGCTCGGGCGGCTCTTGCGCGGCAGCTCCGGGTCGGCGATCTGGACGACGTTGCGCTCGGCGGCACCGGCCAGCGGCGGCTCGGCGAGCGTGTGGCGAATGAAGGCGCTGACCAGGCCGGTGGTGGAGAAGTCGATCGCGTGGGGGTCGAGCGGCGCAGCCGACATTGACCCCGCCAGAGTGTGGTCAATGTCGGCTGCGGTGGAAGAGATAGGGACGAACCCCGGGTAGCCATAGGGCGAGATCGCGTCGCGGGGAGCGCGTTCGCTGTTTGTTGCGCCAGGGCCTACAAATGACGAACACGCGGGGATCTCGCGGACGATAAGCGGCGCAAGCAGTTCGCCGTCGCTTGTGACGATCCGCAGGGTGTGAGTGACCCCCTCGGCGTCAAGGAAGGGACGGCTGCGGAAGAAGTCGTCGCTGACCGCGGCTTCGCCGCGGTCAGCGATCAGCTCGGCGGTGGCGGCCGGATCGCTCACGGCAGAAGATCCGCCGCGGCGGCGCGGAACTCATCGGGAAGGACACCCCAGACCTCGCAGTCGTCGGCCGTCTCACCGTCGCGGCGCAGGTGGCCGCGCATCGTTCCCTCGTGCTTCCAGCCGAGGCTGGCGACCGTCTTCTTCGCGATCTCGTTGCGGGCCGGTATGCGCCCATAGACACGGTGGGCGCCGAACTCGTCGAAGGCCCTGGCGATGGTCAAAGCCTCGGCCCGGCGGCCGACGCCCTTGCCGCGCACCTCGTCGCCAATCAGCGCGCCCAGCTCGGGCGCGGTCTGGCGGAAGAGGCCGTAGAGGGCGGTGAACCCGACCGGCTCCTCGTGCCCCTCGACGACGATCGCGTACTTGCGGTCCTCGCCCGAGTCGGCCATCGCCCGCCGCACCCAGCGCTCCGCGTCCTCGAGCGAGAACGAGTCGCGCCGCTCCATCAGCGACGCCGTCGCCCGCGGGTTGTTGAACCAGCGGTGCACTGCCGCGGCATCGCCGGGCTCAAACGTGCGCAGGCTGACCTCGGACTGCTCGCTCATGTCGGAAACCCTAGTCCGGGGCGAGGCCGTGGCCCGTGACGAGCAGCCAAGTCGTCTTGGCGAGGATGCGGAGGTCGAGGGCGGCGCTGCGCCGGTCGACGTACTCGACGTCGAGCTCGATCCGCTCCTCCCAGGGGATGCCGGCGCGTCCCTGGACCTGGGCCCAGCCGGTGATCCCGGGGCGGACCTCGTGGCGGCGTTTCTGGCGCGGTGTGTAGTCCTTCACCTGGGCGGGGATGGTCGGGCGCGGGCCGACGATCGCCATCTCGCCGCGCAGCACGTTGACCAGGTTGGGGATCTCGTCGAGCGAGGTGCGGCGCAAGAGGCGGCCGGCGGCGGTGACTCGGGGATCGTCGCGGGCGACGATCCTGCCCACCCCGACCGGGTCCGAGCCCTGGACCATCGTGCGCAGCTTCAGCATCTCGAACTCGCGGCCTTCCCTGCCGACGCGGAGCTGGCGGTAGACCACCGGACCGCGACTCCCGAGCTTGATCGCGATCGCGGCGATCAGCAGCAGGGGGGAGAGGACGACCAGCGCGAGGGCCGCGATCAGGATGTCGAAGGCCCGCGGCACGGCTAGCGGGTTCCCTCCGCCTTCTCCCAGGTTCCCGGTGCGCCGCGGCGCCAGCGGTCCCAGAGACCGGCGGCAATCGAGGCGGTGGTCATCGCGTAGTAACGAGCGACGCGCAGGGGCGCCAGCGGCCAGCTGCCGCCGAGCAGTGCGGCGAAGACGAACGCGACCTGGACGGCGTAGGTGGCGACATAGACCGGGCCCTGCCCGAGCAAAAGCAGGTTGGTGACGAAGGCGAGCAGGTGCAGAAACGGGGTCAGGTAGCGCAACAGCCGGTGCGAGAGCAGCTCGAAGGCGTAGAGCGGCGAGTAGCCCCGCGGGCGCAGCATCCCCTCGCCGACGACGATGTCCCAGAGGCCGACCATCATCCGCCGCTTGCGGGCGAACTCGCCCTCCAGGGTCGGCGTCATCTTCTCCTCGGCCTGGGCTGCGGGGACGTAGAGCGAGCGCAGCTTGCGCTTGGCCAGCTCGAAGGGGAAGGAGAGGTCGTGGCTGGCGGCGGTCGGCAGCGAGATGTAGGCGTCGGCGCGGACCGCGTAGATCGCTCCGTTGCCGGCGGTGACCCCGGCCAGCGCCGACTCCATCTTCCGCACCGCCATCTCGTAGCGCCAGTAGGCGCCCTCGAGGTTGTCACCTTCAGGGGAGAGGAAGCGGACCTGGCCGCAGGCGTAGCCGACCGACGGGTCGGAGAACGGCTCGACGAGGAGGTGGAGCGCGTCGGCGCTCCAAAGGCTGTTGGCGTCGGAGAAGGCGAGGATCTCGCCCGAGGCCCGCTCGGTGGCGGCGTTCTGGGCGGCGAGCTTGCCGGCACGGGGCAGGTCGAGGACCAAGTCGGCCTCGGCGGCTCGGGCACGCTCGACGGTGGCGTCGCCGGAGCCGTCGGAGACGACGATCAGCTCGAGTCGCTCACGCGGGTAGTCGAGGGCGAGCGCGTTGGCCACCTTGGCCGCGATCACGTCCTCCTCGTCGTAGGCGGCGACGATCAGGGAGACAAATGGAGCTCCGGCGGCGGGTGGCGCCGTAGGGGACCCCCCACCCCCTGCGGTAGCTAAAGCTTCCTCGGGGGTGGGCCCCCCTACGGCGCCACCCGCCGTGCGACCTCGCAGGTGCACCAGCACCCACAACGCAAGGGGGTAGCCGATGTGCGTGTAGAAGACCAGGCCAACGCTGGCCCAGAAGGCGATCGCGACGGCGGTCATGCCCGGGCCTCCAGCAGCTCCTCGTACAGGGCCAGGGTCTGTCGGGCCACCTCGTCCCAGGAGTAGGGCCCTGCCGCGGCGGTACGGGCGGCGGCGGCGAGCTCGGTGCGGGCTGCCTCGTCGCCGATCAGCTCGTTCAGCGTCGCGGCCAGAGCCGGCGGGTCATCCGGCGGGACGAGGCGTCCGGCGCCGCTCTCGGCTACTTCGGGAAAGCCGCCGACTTCGCTCATGACCAGCGGCTTGCCGAAAGCGAGGCCCGTGTAGAGGACGCCCGAGTGCTCACCGTCGCGGTAGGGCAGGACGATCAGGTCGGCGCGTCGGAAGATCGCCGGGATCTCGGCGTCCTCGACGAAGCGGGTGACGAAGCGGACCCGGCCTGGCGCTTCATCGGCGAGCCGGCGCAGCGGCTCGACGTCCATGCGCGGGTTGCCGACGATCCAGAGCTCGGCGCCCTTCACCTCGCGGAACGCCTCGAGCAGCGTGTCGAGGCCCTTGTAAGGACGCAGCAGGCCGAAGAAGAGGACGACCGGGCCCTCGACGCCCTCCAGCTCCGCCGGCAGCGGCTTCTCCTCCAGCAGGCGAGTGAGATAGTCGAAGGCGCCATGGGGGACGACGCGGACCCGCTCCGGGTCGAGCCCGACCTCCTCGCGCAGCCGTGCGGCGCTGTGCTCGGAGTGGGCGACGACCGCATCCATGGCGCCGAACACCCGCTGCGCGGCCGCGCGCTGGCGGCGGCTCGCCCCCGGCGGCAGGACGTAGTGGGCGGTGATCACGCGCGGGCGTAAGCGCGGCAGCAGCAACCGGTCGAGCGAGGGGACGGTCAGCCACTGGTAATGGACAAGGTCGGCGTCGGCGATGCGCCGGAAGCGCAGCATGTCGGCGGCGTGCTCGGCGAGCTTGAAGGCGCGGCGGCCGCGGGCCTCGAGGCCGCGGGTGGAGCTGTGGCGGTAGAAGAGCTGCTCGACCCTGTAGCCGTCGGCCGGCGGGACCGCCCCGTAGAGGAAACGGCTGGTCAACAGCTCGACCTCGGCGCCCTCGCGGGCAAGCGCGGCCGCCAGGGAGCGGTCGTAGGGCGGCGTGAAGGCCGATGGGTCGACGAGCTGCACTCGCATGAGGGCGATTATCGTGGCCTGCTTGGCGCCCAAGCTCTCCTACTGCGTGGTGAACACGAACGGCCGCGAGGACCTGCTCGCCTGCCTGGCCGCGATCGAGGCGACCCACCCGGTGGGCATGGAGGCTGAGATCCTCGTCCTCGACAACGCTTCCGAGGACAACTCAGCGGCGGCGACCCTGGCCTGGGATGCCACCCGCGACGCTCCCCGGGCGGGGCCGCTGCGGCTGATCGCGCTCGAGCGGCGGAGCGGCAAGGCGGCGAACGACTCGACCTTGATGCGTGAGGCGGCGGGCGCCTACTGCCTGCTGCTGAACGAGGACTCGGAGCTACGGCCAGATGCGGCGGCGGCGCTCGTCGCGGCGCTCGAAGCCGACCCCGGCGGCGCCGCGGCCGGTGCCCAGCTGCTCGACTCGAACGACGACCCCGTCCCCTGCGCCTGGCGCTTTCCCGGTCTCGGCACGGCGGCTATCGGCGCGGTCTTCCTGCACCGCCGGCTCACGGTGCAGAGTGGTGGCGACGCGACGCGACCGGTCGACTGGGCGCAATCGAGCGCCCTGCTGGTGCGCCGCGAGGCGGCGGCCGAGGTCGGCTACATGGACCCCGACTTCTTCGTCTACTACGACGAGTGCGACTTCGCCAAGCGATTGCGCGACGCCGGCTGGCGCACGCTCCACGTGCCTGGCGCCGAGGCCGTACACCACGACCAGCTCTCCACCGACCTCGGCGCCGGCCTGCCCCGCATCGTCGAGTTCCACCGCAACCGCGACCTCTACATGCGCAAGCACCACTCGCGCGCCGCTGCCCTCGCCGTCCGCCTGCTCACGGCCTGGACCTACGCCCTGCGCGCCCTGGCCGCCACGGCCCTGCCCAACCGGCCCGCGCGGGTCTACGGGGCCCATGCCCGTCAGGCGCTCTTCCCGGGGAGAGGAACCGGAATTGCCGACATCGCCAGCGGCTGACTTTGCACTTTTTCGCCATAGTGGCGAAAAAGGGCGAACTCAGCGAATCAGAGGCGGGCGTCCTCGTCGCGTAGCTCGGCCTCGTAGGCCTCCGGCACCTGGCCGTCGACCTCACTGGGCCGGTCGCGCAGCGCCCGGTAGCCGGCGAGCAGCTCGCGCGGGTGGCGCAGACGCGCGAGGTTGCGGCGCTCGTCGCGAGTGAAGAAGCCGCTGGCCAGCAGCGCGAGCGGGTAGGCGAGGAGCAGGGCGAGCCTGCCCGCCAGCCCGGCGAGGCCCTCGGTGGGAAGGAGCAGCTCGCCGAGGCCGACCAGGACGGTGGAGGCGAGCACGACCTTGGCGAGGCGCCCCCACTCGTAGGGAACCGGGAAGAGGCGCTGGGTGAAGCCGTACATCGTCACCACGACGATGAGGTAGGAGGCGACCAGGGCAATGCCGGCGCCGACGATCCCCAGCGGCGGGACCAGGATCAGGTTGAGGACGACGTTGGCGACCAGGGCCGCGATCGTCGCCGGGAGGTTGAGGTCGGTGCGGCCTGTTCTGCCGAGGATCACGACCTGGACCATGTAGAGGGCGTAGAGGGTGACCGCGGTCGAGATCAGCCCGATCGCTTCGTAGGAGGCGAAGAACTCGGGGGCTGCGAGAGCGCGGACGATCCAGCGCGAGAGCAACCACATGCCGGTAACGACGAAGGCGCAAACGGCGATGAAGTAAGTGACGACCAGCGCGTAGGCCCGGCGCGCCTCGTCGTCGTCGCGGATTGAGTAGGCGAGCGGCGGCCAGGCGAGCTGGAAGCCGCGGACGAGGACGTTGACCGCCTGGGCGAACTTGACCGCGAGCGAGTAGAGACCCGCCTCGGCGAAGCCGGCGGCGCGGACGATGATGATCCGGTCGACGAAGTTGAGCATGTAGAGGGAGAGCTCGGCCGGCATCGTCGGCAGGCCGAAGCGCATCATCCGCCGCAGCAGCGGCCGGTCGATCCACAGCGAGAGCCGGCGCCGGTGGACGACGATCAGCCCGAGCACGAAGGCGGCGCCGCTGGCGTAGCTGCCGAGCAGCAGACCGCGGGCGCCCTCGTCGGCGCCGACGACCAGGGCCACGGTGAGGGCGATCGCGGCCAGGACGTTGGCAATCGTCACCGCGAAGAAGGCGCGGGCGCGCTCTTCGAGGCGGAAGATGGTGAGCAGGTACTCGTGCAGGGTCAGCACCCAGAGGCCGCCGATCGAGATCCGCACGAGGTCGGCGAGCAGCGCCTCGGAGATCGGTTCGGCGGCGGACCCGTCGTGCAGCGCCTCGGAGATCGGCTCGGCGAAGGGCAGGGCGAGCAGCACCGCGGCGGTGGCGAACCAGAAGAGCGCGGCGAAGGAGGTGGAAAGGACGCGGGACGGCTCCTCGCCGGACTTGTAGTAGAAGCGCAGCACTGCCTCGATCACGCCGAGCCGGACGACGATGCTGGCCGCGACGACACCCGCGAAGAGGACCTCGGCGGCGCCGTAGTCGGCGCGCGTCAGATACCGCGTATAGAGCGGCAGCAGCGCGACCGCGATCAGCTTCGAGAGGATGCTGGCCGCCGTGTAGGCGGCGCCGGTGGTCGCTAGCCGACGCAGGTATCCCGACACGGCGCGAGCCTACGCCGCGTCGCGGACCGCGGGTGCACATGCAAGCGAGGCTCCGACTGCAAGTAGCACCCAGGTGATCGGGTCCTCGTAGAAGCCGGCGTAGGCCATGGTGTGCACCAGTAGCGCCACAAAAGCAGCGAGGACCGGGGCTCGGGCCACGTGACCGGCGGGGCCTGTCGCCGCAGGGGACCCACCGCCCCCTCCGGTAGCTAAAGCTTCCTCAGGGGCGGTACCCCCTACGGCGCCACCCGCCGGAGACGCGTTCCAGGCTAGACCCCGTGCCATGGTCCAGAGGGCCACGACGATAAGAGCGACATAAGCAGCGAAACCGACCAGGCCCTGCTCCGCCGCGACGGTTATGGGCTCCGTATGCGAGACGGAGACGGGCGCGTTGTCTGTGTCGATGTGCTGCCGATAAGCCTTTGGGAAGCTGCCCGACCCGTAGCCCCAGAGTGGCCTCTGACCGAAAAGCTTCGCGCCTCCCGCCACCAGATTGCAGCGACCGCCGGTGTCCACGTTGCAGCGGTCTGGACTGAGCTTGGAGACACCCCCCGCGAAGACGACTATGGAGACGGCCAAGATAGCCCCGGCACCCACCGCCACCAGTGTCCACTTCGCGCTCCACTTGAGAGCCGCCAGCACGGCCAGCCCCCCCAGGAGCGCGGCGAAGCTCGACTGCGAGAAGGTCGGCACTAGGCCGATCCAGAGCACCGCGATCAGAACCGTCAGCAGCACGAAGCTGCGACGCTCGCGAGCCCACAGCAGCACTGCCATCGCGAGCACAGCCACCAGAGCGAGATAACGCCCGTAGATGTTTGGGTCCCAGAACACCGAGTTGACCCGGAAGTAGGTGTGGAATTCGTTCGACCTGATCACCAGGTCGTTCCAAAACAGCTCGCGAGTCACGTACTCCACAGACCCGACCGCGACGAACAAGACCGCCTCTATCGCGACGATGCCCAACACCCAGGCCAGGAGTTCCCGGTCCCATCTCACATCTCGCAGCAACGCATAGACCAGTGAGAACGGCACGAAGAAAAAGCACACGTTCTGCAAGCTCTTCGAAAAGTCGGGCGAGTACAACGTTTGCAGCGCATAGAGGACGACAACGGCCGCTAGAACTCGTGGGAGCCAGTAGGCGGCTCGTTCGGCGGGTGGCGCCGTAGGGGGGCCCGCCCCTGAGGAAGCTTTAGCTACCGGAAGGGGTGGGGGGTCCCCTGCGGCGACAGGACCCGCCGGTCGCGCCTCCCGGCTAAATCCCAAGTCGCGAAACGCCGTGGCTAGAACTCCCCCGGCGATCACCAGGTAGAGCGGCACAAGCAGGTTTGCCGTGTCTCCGCCTGACTCGAGGGGGATGCGGAAGGGGAGGGCGGCGACGATCGCGAGGGGCATCGCAAACGGCCAGCGGTCGAAGATCGCCGCGAGCAAGAGCGTTGCCACCACGGCGAGGTAGCCGAAGCTGGCAAAACGGAAGGTGCCGTCGCGCAGATCGACGATCTGGCGGGAGTCCCACTGGTCGCCGAGGACCAGGACCGGGAAGAGGACGAGGGCGGCGAGCATCGCTGCCGCGCGGAGGCGTCCGGCGGGCAGCAGGATCGCCGTCGCCGCGGAACCGGCGGCAGCCAGGACCCCCAGGCTGGCGAGCACGTCGCTCACTGGATGCCCTCCCGCCCAGTCGCTTTATGCGTCCATGTGACGCAAAAGGCGACACTCACTCCGCACGCTCACAGTCCGACGGTGGGCGGGGCGGGCCCCGGTGGAGGCGCATCGTTCCCGGCGGGACCAGGGTGCGGTCCTGGTCGAGCAGCTTGACCCGCAGCTTGTAGCGGCCCGGCTGTGCGATCCCGCCGTGGCGGCTGCGACCGTCCCAGTAGAAGGTGTGGAACCGGTAGCGCTTGAGGAAACGGTCGCGCGCGAGGGTGACGACGAGACGCCCGCCGGGTTTTACGACCTGAACCGTGGCGGCGTCCGATTGGGTGACGCGGAAGCGAATTCGGATGTGGTCGAAGCGGCAGTCTCTGTTCGGCGTGAAGGCGTGCACGCGAGGCGCTTTGGGGTTGAGGATGGGCGCGCCGACAAAGGTGACCTTGTCGAGGACGAGCGGGTCGCGCTTCAGCCGCTGCGACCAGGCGAAGGCTGCGAGCGTGGCGAGGACGAGTAGCGCGAAGACCAGCGCAGCGGGGCTAACCCGCCGTCGCGGCATTGTCCTCGCCGACGATCACCGAGACCGGGGCGCCGCCGGAGACCGAGGCGATGTCCGACGTCATCGCGCGCACCTGCGAGATCCCCAGGGCGTCGGCGACGCGGTGCGCCTCGCGGGCTTTGCCCGGCTGGAACATGACTTCGCTGTCGACAAAGCTGGAGCTGCTGTTGGTGACCGCGCCCAGCTCGAAGCCCTTGCCCTCGACCATGTCGCCGTAGGTGGCGGCGAGCCCCGGCACCGCGGTCCCGTTGAGGACCGTGACCTCGATCTCGCTGGGCCTGACTTTCGCCGCGCGGTTGTTGCCGCCGCTGTTTCCGCCGTCGTCGTCGGAGCCCTGGGTGACGAGATAGGCCGCGCCGCCGACCGCGACCACGAAGACGGCAAAGAGGGCGATCAGGTAGCGCGGCTCGGCGAGGCGCGACCGAGTCCCTTTGAAGGTTTCGCGCAGGCGCTCGCTCCGGGTCAGTTCCGGCAGGCCCGCCTCGCGCCGCTTGCGTCGCTCCTCGCGCAGGTTCGTCGCCTCATGCTCCGCCGTGCGCGCCTCCTCCAGTCGCCGCAGCTCCTCAGCCCGCTCGGCGGCGGCGGCCGAGGTCGACTCCTTGCGCTCGGAATCGCGCTCGGGAGAGGAGCCCGCCCACTCGCGCAGGCGACGGATATCGCGCCCCTGCGCGAAAGAGAGGAGAGCAAGCACGGCAAGACCGAAAAACGCGGCCAAGCCGGCGAAGGCGCCGATGTCCTTGAGCAGCTCCACGGAGTGGCTGCGAGAGGCTACTCGTCGTAGACGACTGCCGCCGCGTCCCCGCCGGGTGCGGCGATCAACTCGACCACGCGCTGAGCCAGATTCGCCTCGTCGCCGGCGAGCACGAGGTTCTCCAGGGAGTTCAGCGTCGACTCGACCCACTCGGGGTCGAGCGGCACCTGGCGGACGGCGCGGCGGATCCGCTTCGCCGCGGTCGGTTGCTGGTCCTCGTCACCGCCGAACAGCTCCTCGTGCAGCTTCTCCCCGGGCCGCGGTTTGGTGAACTCGACCGCGATCTCCGCTTCGGGCTCATAGCCCGCGAGCCGGATCATGTTGTGGGCGAGGTCGACGATGCGCACCGGCTCGCCCATGTCGAGGACGAAGACTTCGCCCTTGCCGACGCCGATGTCGCCGGCCCGGATCACCAGCTGCACCGCCTCCGGGATCGTCATGAAGTAGCGGGTCATCTCCGGGTGGGTGACGGTCACGGGGCCGCCGCGCTCGATCTGGCTGCGGAAGATCGGCACCACGCTGCCGGAGGAGGCGAGCACGTTGCCGAAGCGGACGCTGGCGAAGCGGGTGCCGGGGTGCTTATGCCCGGCGAGCTCGACGATCCACTCGGCCATCGCCTTAGAGGCACCCATCACCGTCTTCGGGTTGACCGCCTTGTCGGTGGAGACGAGGACGAAGCGCTCGACTTTCGAGGCCGCGGCGGTCTCGGCCGTGACCCTGGTCGCAATCGCGTTGTTGCGCACCGCCTCGAGCGGGTTGGCCTCCATCAGCGGCACGTGCTTGTAGGCGGCGGCGTGGAAGACGACGTCTGGCTTGAAGCGCTGCATCGTCTCCAGCATCCGGTGCGGCTCCTTGCAGTCGGCGAGCACCGACTCGACGTTGGAGAAGTGGCGCTCCTCGACCATCTCGCGGTCGATCTCGAAGAGGTTGTCCTCGGCGTGGTCGAGCATCACCAGCAGGCGCGGGCCGACGCGGGCGATCTGGCGGCAGAGCTCGGATCCGATCGAGCCGCCGGCACCGGTGACGAGGACGATGCGATCGCGCAGGTAGGCGCCGACCCGGTCGAGCTCGACGACGATCGGGTCGCGGCCGAGCACGTCCTCGACCTGGACCTCGCGCAGCTGTTTGTTGAGCTGGACGCCGCCGCGCAGCAGCTCGAACACTGTGGGCAGCGTGCGGACGCGGATCTCGCGCTCGCGGCAGGCGGCGACGACCTTGCCGCGCAGGGTGCCCGGCGCAGAGGGGATCGCGATCACGACCTCGTCGGGCTTGGTCTCGTCGAGGATCGCGGCGATCTGCTTGGTCGAGCCGAGCACCTTTAGGCCCAGCATCCGCATCCCGCGCTTGCGCGGGTCGTCGTCGACGAAGCCGATCGCGGTGGCGCCGAGGTCGGGGTTGAGTTGCAGCTCGCGGACGACCATCTGGCCGCCGGAACCGGCGCCGATCACCAGCACCTCGTGCTTGGGGACCCGCGAGCCGCGCGACGGGCGTTCGACGACGAGGCGCACCGCGAGCCGGGCCCCGGTGATCAGGAGCAGGGTGAGGATGAAGTCCATCACCGCGACCGAGCGGGGCAGGTCGTGGGCGAAGGGCTGGATCACCGTGAAGGCGACGACGAGGATCGCGCTGGCGACGGCGACGGCACGGGCGACGAGGAGGAAGTCGCGACCGCTGACGTAGCGCCACCACTTTTGGTAGAGGCCGAAGGCAGCGAAGACGACGATCTTGCCGACGACGACGAAGCCGACCGCCTGGGCGAAGAGGGTCTCATAGCGCTGCGGCAACCCTTCGTCGAGGAAGCGCAGGCGGAAAGCCAGGTAGAAGGCGATCGCGACCAGGGCACCGTCTGCGACCACCTGCAGAACCCGGTTGCGATAGACGGGATGGTTCAACCGGCCCATGAAGAGAATCGATTTTAGATGCTGTTCGCTGCGGTCCCTACAATGCCCGCTCCGCGAATGCTCCCTCTCGCCAGCGTCACAGACTTCTTCTTGGACCCGATTGTCAACGCGGGGACCGACTTCATCAGCTCGACCGGCTTGCCGGCCGTGTTCATCCTGATGGCGTTGGAGTCCGCCTGCCTGCCTGTCCCCAGCGAGGCGATCATGCTCTTCGCCGGCTCCAGCGTCGCCGCCGGCGAGCTCTCGATGTTCGGGATAGTCGCCGCCGGCGTGCTCGGCAACCTGGTCGGGTCCTGGGCGGCCTACGCGGTCGGCTACTACGCGCGGCTGGACCTGCTGGAGAAAAACCGGCTGATCCACCTGCCGCCCAAGTACCTGAAATGGGCCGACGACTGGTTCGAGCGCTACGGCGACGCGACCGTCTTCTTCACCCGCATGCTGCCGATCATCCGCACCTTCATCTCGCTGCCGGCGGGGGTCGCGAAGATGCCGTTCTGGCGCTTCACCGTGCTCACCCTGCTCGGCTGCATCCCCTGGGTGCTGATGCTGGGCCTGATCGGCGAGTCGGTCGGGGAGAACTGGGAGGAGTGGCGGGGTCACCTGCACTACCTCGACTACGCCGTCGTCGTCGCCGTGCTGGGCCTCGGCATCTACCTGCTGGTCCGGCGCTATCGCGGCGGTGGCCCGGGCGCGAAGCCGGCGGAGACGGTGGGCGAGGAGAGCCGGCCAGCCCCAGCGGCAGGGCTTGAGTAAACCGGCTGACGGCAGCATCCCGGGCGGCCAGGCGCTGGCGCTGGGAGTGGTCCAGGGCCCAACGGAGCTGCTACCGGTCTCCAGCTCCGCCCACATCGTCCTCGTCCCCTGGCTGGCGGGCTGGGAGTGGGAGGCGATCGACGCCGAGGTGCGCAAGAGCTTCGAGGTCGCGCTCCACGCCGGTGCGGCGGCGGCGCTGATCGTCGGCCAGCGGCGGCTGATCGCCGAAGAGCTGCGCGCGTTCGACCTACGGGGGGCCGTGGTCCTCGCCCTCTCCTTCCTCCCCGCAGCGCTCGCCGGCTACTCGTTCGAGCGCCAGATCGAGCACCGCCTCGGCGGGCCGAAGACGACGGCGATCGGGTTGCTCGCCGGCGCCGCGGCGATGGCGGCGGCAGACACCCGGCCGCAGCTGCGCGGCCGGGGCGAGGCGGGAGCCGTCGACGGAGTGGCGCTGGGGCTGGCCCAGGCTGCCGCCCTCGCCCCCGGCGTCTCCCGCAACGGGGCGACCCTGGCGGCGGCGCGCGGGCGGGGCTTCTCACGCGACCAGGCGAACCTGCTCTCACGGACGGTCGCGCTGCCGATCATCGTCGGCGCCACCGCGCTGAAGGGCGTACGGCTTGCCCGCCGCGGCACGACGCCCCCCGTCCGCCGCTCGATGGCCCTGGGGGTCGCCGCCTCCTTCGCCTCGACCCTCGCCTCGCAGCGCCTGATCGACCTGGTCGAGCGCGACCGGGCTCTTTGGCCGTATGCCGCTTACAGGGCTGCTCTTGCTCTAGCAGTGCTCGCTCGTGCTCGCTCGCTCTAATCCAAGATTTGGATGAACTTGGAATAGATTGGGAGTTTTGCGGTAGGGTATTCCAAGATTTGGATGAACTTGGAATAGATTTGGAGGCGGGATGTTCATCGCAAAAGCGCCCACCTACTCCGAGCTGGTGGCGAAACTCGGCGGAGAGGCGGTCGCTCGAGCGCTCAGGGCAATGCGAACTGAGCCGGCGGGCGACGCTTATCTGCACTGGGACAAGCTGCGGCGCCTCGATCCACCGGCCGACCTGAACAACGAGGAATGGTGGCTCGGGATCAAGACCCGCCGGGGCGCAGAAGCACGCTTCCTGCCACTGCATGACACCGAAGGAACTCCGTTCCACTATGGCTTGCCGGACCTCGTGCTGAGACGCCTGCATCGCATCGACCAGCGCGCCGCGGGGGAGGTGGTCATGGATGAGGTGGTGACCTCGGAAAAGGGAGCCGGGGAGCGATTCCTGGTCAACTCTCTGATGGAGGAGGCGATCCGGTCCAGTCAGCTCGAGGGGGCGACGACCTCCCGTCGTGTCGCCAAGGAGATGCTGAGGACGGGACGTCGTCCCAGAGATCGAGGGGAGCGGATGATCGTCAACAACTACAACGCGCTCCAGTTCATGCGAGAGGAGATGGGTGACGAACTCACTCTTGATGGGATCCTCGAGCTGCACAGGATCGTGACCGAGGGAACCCTCAACGATCCGACGGGCACGGGGAGGTTGCAGCGGCCAGACGAGGTGCGGGTCGCGGTCTTCGATCGCGACGGGGACGAGCAGCCGATCCACCGGCCCCCGCGCGCCGAGGAGCTGCCGGAGCGAATGCGTCTCTTCTGCGATTTCGCAAACGAGCGCGGGGAGGGCGACGGGTTCGTCCACCCCGTGGTGCGCGCGATCCTCCTTCACTTCTGGCTGGCCTACGACCATCCGTTCGAAGACGGCAACGGGCGAACGGCGCGGATCCTCTTTTCCTGGTCGATGCAGCGGCACGGCTACTGGCTGATCGAGTACCTGCCGATCTCGCCGGTCATCCGCGAAGCCCCTAGGAAGTACGCGCGGGCGTTCGTCGAGTCCGAGTCCGACGAAGCCGACGCGACCTACTTCCTGATTCACCAGCTCGAAGCGATCGAGAAGGCGCTCGACGAGCACGACGCGTACATCCAGCGCAAGATCGCCGAGGTACGCGACGTCGAGCGGCTGCTGCAGGATGCAGACGGGCTCAATAACCGGCAATTGGCGCTGCTGACCGATGCGGTGCGGAACTCGGACGGCGTCTACACGTTCGGCAGCCATGCGAGGAGCCATCGCGTCAGCCATGAGACAGCCCGAACCGACCTATCCGATCTCACCGAACGGGGACTGCTCGAACGGCGGAGCAAAGGCCGCGGCTATGCCTTCGAGCCGGTCCCTGATCTTGCGGCAAGACTGAAAGAATCGCCGGCGTGAGCGAGGACGCGTACGCGCGAGCAGGTGTCGACCAGGGAGCCGCGGACTCCGCTGTGGCGGCGCTGGTCGGGGCGCTGAGCTCGATCGAGCTTGGGCGTCCGTCTCGCCAGGTGCCGCTCCCGGGTCACTACGCGAGTGTGATCCGGATCGACGAGCGGACCGGGATCGCGCTCTCGACCGACGGGGTGGGGACGAAGCTGCTGGTCGCCGAGCAGCTCGGCCGCTTCGACACGGTCGGGATCGACTGCGTGGCGATGAACGTCAACGACGTGATCTGCGTCGGCGCCGAGCCACTGGCGATGCTCGACTACATCGCGATCGACCAGGCCGTGCCCGGGGTCTGCGAGCAGATCGGGATCGGCCTGGCGCGGGGGGCGGAGCTGGCCGGGATCGAGATCCCGGGCGGTGAGCTGGCGCAGCTCGGCGACATGGTGCGCGGCTTCGACGTCGCCGGCGCCTGCTTCGGCACCGTCGCCTTGGACGAGGTCATCGACGGCTCGGCGGTCCGGCCGGGCGACCCGGTCATCGGGCTGCCCTCCTCCGGCATCCACTCCAACGGCTACACGCTGGCCCGCTCGGCGCTTGACGGCCTGGAGCTCGACGAGGATCCCGAGGGCAGGCTCGGCCGGGCGCTCGGCGAGACCCTACTGGAGCCGACCGAGATCTACGTCAAGCCGGTGCTCGAGCTGCTGCGCTCCGAAGTCGAGGTGCGCGGGCTCGCCCACATCACCTCCGGCGGCCTCGACAATCTCACCCGCCTCGCCGCCGACGTCGGCTATGAGATCGACGAGCCGCTGCCGGTGCCGCCGGTCTTCGAGCTGATCCAGGAGCGCGCCGGCGTCAGCGACGACGAGATGCACGACATCTTCAACATGGGCTGCGGCTTCTGCTGCATCGTCGCGACCGAGGACGAGGCGGCGGCGGTCGATCTGCTGCGCCGCCATTACCCTGAGGCACGGCGGATCGGTCGTGCGGTCGATGGCCCGCGCGAAGCCCGCCGTCGCTAGATGGACACCCGCCCCTCGAGCTCGATGATCGGAACCACGCTCTCCGGCCGCTACCGGCTGGAGGCAAAGCTGGGCAGCGGTGGCATGTCGACGGTCTACCTGGCGCGCGACGGGACGCTCGACCGCTCGGTCGCGGTCAAGGTGATGCACCGGGAGATGTCCGAGCAGGCGGACCAGCTCGAGCGCTTCCGCCAGGAGGCGCGCGCCGTCGCCAAGCTCTCCCACCCCAACGTCGTCTCGGTGATCGACGCCGGCGAGGACGGCGGCCACCCCTACATCGTCTTCGAGTACGTCGAGGGCGAGACTCTGAAGCAGCGGATCGCGCGGGTTGGGGCGCTCGACACCCAGGACGCAATCGCCTACGCGATCGAGGTCGCGCGGGGGCTCAGCGTCGCCCACGCCCGCAAGCTGGTCCACCGCGACATCAAGCCGCAGAACGTCCTGATCGACAGCGAGGGACGGGCGAAGCTGACCGACTTCGGCATCTCGCGCCAGCTCGAGCAGGACGGGATGACGGCGACTGGCCGCGTCCTCGGCACCACCGACTACGTCTCTCCCGAGCAGGCGATGGGCAAGCAGGTCGACCAGCGCTCGGACGTCTACTCGCTCGGCGTCGTCCTCTACGAGATGCTGCTCGGCCAGGTCCCCTTCCAGGCCGACAGCCAGGTCGGGGTGGCGATGAAGCACGTCAACGAGGACCTGCCCGACGTGCAGCGGCGGCGCGAGGACCTCTCCGCCGCCGTCGCTCTCGTGGTCGAGCGCGCCACCGCGAAGGACCCGGACCAGCGCTACCAGCAGGTCGGCGAGATGATCGACGACCTCTCCACCGCGCTCGAGGTCGAAGCGGCGCGGGCGGGCTCGACCACAGGCGAGGCGACCACCGTGCTGGAGGCGGTGCCGGCGCCGAAGCGCAAGCTCTCGGGGGGAAGGGGATGGTCATGGGCGGCGATCGTCGCCCTGCTGCTCGTCGCCGGCGGCGCCCTGCTCGCGGTGAAGCTGATCTCCGACGGGCTCGGAGGGGGCGGCGCCAACGAGGGCAAGGGCCGGCCGGTCGCGATCTCCTCGGCCACCGACTACGACCCGCAGGGCGACGAAGAAGAGAGCGGCGGCGAGATCGAACTGGCGGTCGACGGCAACCCGACTGCCAGCGCCTGGGAGACCGAGCACTACGACTCCGAGGTCTTCGAAGGGACCAAGACCGGCCCCAACCCCGGCGTCGGCATCTACGTCACGGCCGCCTCGGCGGTGACCCCGGCGCGGATGCTCGTCCGCACCTCAGCGCCAGGCTGGGACGCCGAGATCTACGCGGCTGTGGCCGGACCCGCCGCCGAACTGTCCGGCTGGGGCGATCCGGTCGGCGAGGCGGGCGACGCGGCGACGGTCGAGGAGATCGCCCTGAAAGTGCCCCAGCCCTCACGCTACTTCCTGCTCTGGTTCACCAAAGCCGCCGAATCCCGCGACCAGCCGGGTCGTTACCAGGTCGAGGTCTCAGACATCAAGCTGCTCGGATAGGGTCGGGTCTCTGCGACCCCTGGGAAGGCCAATCCTGATCCTCGCGGGGATCGTCTCCGTGACGATGCTAGTCCCCTACGTCGGCAGCGGTGGTGCCGCCGACGTTGGCTGCGGCGCCTCACCGTCGGGGCGGTCGCTGGAGATCGTCTTCCGCATGAGAGACGGGGAGCAGCGCGTGTCGCCAGGCACCCGAGCGGATGCGCTGGCGATCGTCTGCGCCCGCCTGCGAGCTCTGGGCATGGGCGGCAAGGTCAGCGCTTTCGGCGGGCGGCGGCTACGCGTGGTCTTGCCCTACCCGGAGCAAGACGGAGAAAGGCAGCGGACAATCGAGCAGATCGGGGCAACCGGCCAGCTTCATTTCTACGACTGGGAACCGAACCTGATCGGTCGCGAGCACCGGATCGGCGGTGACCCCAGGCCATCGGCACCCGCCGGTCCGCTGAGCAGGGCGAGGCGCGAATGGAGGGGTGCGGGGCGCGACCCCGACGATCCCGCCTACGCCAGGCTGATCCGCTCAGGGGCCTTCCCCACCGCGCGCGGGGCCGCCAAGCTGGCCTCCCGTGCACCGTTCGACACCGTGATCGTCTCCGAACGGGCGATCGGGGGTGACGGGCGCATCGTTCGGGGGCTCGCGCCTGGCTGGTACGCGTTGCGGGACCGCCCGGCGCTCTCGGGGGCGGACATCGTCGACCCAAGGCAGGAAACCGACGAACTCGGCCTGCCGAACGTCACTTTCTCCTTCACCAAAGAGGGTAGGGTCGCCTTTGAGCAGGTCACCCGCGCGATCGCGCGGCGGGGACAGGCCCGAGCAAGGGGTCCCGTCACCTTGCGGGAGGCGGAAGAACTCTCCGGCCACTTCGTCCTCGTCTTCGATGGCGAAGTGAAGACGCGGCCGATCATCAACTTCGCCGAAAACCCCGTTGGGATAGACGGCAGGACCGGAGCGCAGATCTCAGGTGGGTTCTCCAGCGTCCAGGATGCGCGAGACCTGGCGACCATCCTCCGCATCGGTGCCCTGCCGATCAAGCTCCTGCTGACCAGCCAGAGGATGATCGAGCGCTAGAACTCGTAGGAGCGCGCCTTGGCGTGGCGCTCGAGCGCGAGCTGGACGAGGCGGTCACAGAGGTCCGGGTAGGCGATCCCCGACGCCTCCCAGAGCTTCGCGTAGACGCTGGTCTCGGTGAAGCCGGGCATCGTGTTGACCTCGTTGAGCAGCACCTCGCCGTCTGGCTCGACGAAGAAGTCGCAGCGGGCCAGGCCGGCGCAACCCGCCAGCTCGAACGCCTTCCGCGCGAGCTCTCGCAGGCGCTCGGACTGCTCGTCCGTGAGCTCGGCGGGAACCGTCAGCTCCATGCCGCCGTCGCGGTACTTGGTCTCGTAGTCGTACCACTCGCCGTGGGCGATCACCTCGCCCGGCTGCGACATCTCGACCTGCTCGTTGCCGAGCAGCGAGCACTCGACCTCGCGGCCCCGCGCCGAGGCCTCGACGATCACCCGCGGGTCATGGCGGCGGGCCAGCTCGACCGCCACCTCGAGGCTGGCGAGATCGTCGACGCGGCTGATGCCGACGCTGGAGCCGAGCCGCGAGGGCTTCACCCAGAGCGGCACGCCGAGCGACTCGCAGCGCTCGCGCCAGCCGGGCTCGCCGGCGGCGACGAACTCGACCTGCGGCAGGCCGCTCTCGGCGCAGAGGCGCTTCAGCGTCAGCTTGTCCATGCAGACCGCCGAAGAGAGCACGTCGGAGCCGACGTAGGGGAGGTCGAGCCACTCGAGCAGGCCCTGGACGCTGCCGTCCTCGCCGAACGGCCCGTGCAGGGCCGGAAAGGCGGCCTCGGCCCCGAGCAGGCCGGCGGCGGGAGTCAGCTGCACCGCAGCGTCCCGGTGTCGCCAGCTGCCGTCGGCCCCGATCGTCACCAGCAGCGTCTCGTGGCCGACTTCCGAGAGGCCCCGCACCACCGCCTCGCCGGAGCGCAACGACACCTCGCGCTCCGAGGAGCGGCCGCCGCAGAGAACCGCGACCCTCATTCTTCCTCGCCCCCTTCCGGTTCGGGCGAGCTGGCAGCGGCCTTGCCGACGACCAGCGTCACCGGTGCTCCCGGTTCCACCTCGGAGCCGGGCGGCGGGAACTGGTCGGTGACACGGCCAACCTGGGACGGCACGTCGGTTTCCTCTTCTTCCACCGAGGGCTCCAGCCCCGCCGCGCGGAGTGCTTCCACGCCCTCGCGGCGCTGCTGGCCGATCACGTTCGGCACTTTCACCCGTTCCTCCCCTTCGGAGACGACGATCGAGACCGAGGAGCCCGGGCCGAGATCGGAGCCGGCGCTGGGCGACTGCGAGATCACCTCGCCCGCAGGGGTCGTGCTCGATTCCTCGCTGACCAGCGGCACCAGCCCGCGGCCGCGGATCCGCTGCACCGCGACGGATCGCTGAACGCCGACCAGGACCGGGACCTTGACCAGCCGCGGGCCGCGCGAGACGACGATCGTCACCGCCGAGCCGCGGGTCAGCGTCGTGCCACCGGGCGGGCTCGAGTTGATCACCAGGCCGGCTTCCACGTTTTCGGAGTTCCGCTGCTCGACCTGCAGGTCGAACCCGGCATCTTTCAGCCGCGTCTCGGCGTCTTCGCGGCTCAGCCCGGCGGTGGAGGGCACTTTTGCCGTGCCGGGGCCAGCGCTGACGGTCAGCGCCACCTGCGGCTTGGAGCAGAAGAAGCCGAGGAAGGCGCAGTCGAGCGAGGCCTCGTCGGCCGGCGGCGAGGAGGCGGGATCCTGCTCGAGCACGGTGTTGGCCGGCGCTTCCCGCTCGACCCTTTTTACCTCGCCGATGCCGAAGCCGTCTTCTTTCAGCAGCGTGATCGCCGTGTCGAGCTGGTAGCCGGTCACGTTGGGAACCGAGGTCGTCGTGTCGCGGGTGAAACCGAAGACGAGCAGCGCGATCAGCAGCAGCGCGAGGGCGGCGAGGGCCCAGCGCCACCAGCGGCGGCGGCGCTCATCCTCCCGGTCGAGCTCATCCTCCTCCGGGGTCGCGACAACCGGTGGCAGCGGCGCGAACGCGGTGGTGCCACCTCCGGCGGCACCAGTCGGGTCAGCGAGCGCCGCGTCGAGCGCGGCGATGAACGCGTCGGCGCTCTGGAAGCGCTGGCCCGGGTCCTTCTCCAGCGCTCTCATCACGACCGCGTCGAGCGCCGGAGAGACCTCCGGGGCAATCGAGCTGGGTCGCTGTGGCGGCTGGGACACCTGCTTCATCGCCACCGCGACCGCGCTTTCTCCTTCGAAGGGAACGCGCCGGGTCAGGGCCTCGTAGAGGATCACCCCGATCGAGTAGAGGTCGGAGACCAAGGTCACGTCCTGCCCCTGGGCCTGCTCCGGTGAGAGGTAGTGCGGAGTTCCCATCACCGAGCCGGTCTGGGTGATCTCGGAAACCCCGGCGCGGGCGATCCCGAAGTCGGTCACCACAGCCTTGCCCTCGGCGTCGACGATCACGTTCTGCGGCTTCAGGTCGCGGTGGACGATGCCGTGGCGGTGGGCGAAGCGGGCCGCCTCGAGCACCTGGCGGATCAGCGCCGCCGCCTGCTCCGGGCTGAGGCCGGCGTCGATCAGCTCCTTCAGCGAGTTGCCCTCCAGGTACTGCATCGCGATGTAGTAGGTGCCGTCGATGTCGCCGCGGTCGAAGACGGCGACCACGTTGGGGTGCTGAAGGCCCGCCGCGGCCTCGGCCTCGCGACGGAAGCGTTCGACGAACTCGCGGTCCTGGACGAAGCGGCGGTGCAGGACCTTGAGCGCGACCTGGCGCTGCAGGTGCGTGTCCTCGGCCAGCCAGACGTCCGCCATGCCGCCGGTGCCGAGGCGGCGGAGCACCCGATAGCGGCCATCGACCACGCTGCCCTCGCTTACCTCAGCCACCTCTCCCCACCTCCGTTGCGCGTCCGTTCGTCAACTCAATCACCGCTCAGAACCGCTTCGGCAACTTCACGGAAGATCGGCGCCGCGACCTCGCCGCCGAACGAGCTCGTGCACTCGACCGTGGCCGCTATCGCGATCTCCGGGTCGTCGGCAGGGGCGAAGCCGATGAACCAGGCCTGGTTCAGGTCGCCGCCGCCGCAGCTCTCGTTGAACGGGGTTTCCGCGGTGCCGGTCTTGCCGGCCACCGGGACCCCGGAGATCGCCGCGTTGGTGCCTGTCCCTTCGTCGACCACGCCTTCCATCGCCGTGGTCAGCGTCGCGGCCGTCTCCTCGTCGATCGGCTGGCTGTACTCGGCCGGATCTAGGCTCTCGGTCACCCGCCCGTCCGGGTCGACGACGCGGCTCCAGATCTGCGGCTTCATCTGCCGCCCGCCGTTGGCGATCGCGGCGGCGACCTCGGCCATCTGCAGCGGCGTCACCAGCAGCCGCTCCTGGCCGATCGCGATCCGCGCCACGTCGACCGGGTCGCCGCGGCCGAGCAGGTCACTGCCTTCGTAGACACCGCTGCGTTCGACCTGATCGTCGGGTAGGTCGATCGCCGGCGTCGAGCCGAAGCCGAAGCGGTCCATGTACTCGAACAGCGTGTCGGACCCGACCTCTTCGCCGAGCTGGGCGAACCAGGTGTTGACCGAGCCGGTCAGCGCCGATTCGAGCGGGATGGCGCCGTAGCTGGCGCCGTCGGAGTTGGCGAGCGGCTGCCCCTGGACGTCGATCGTGGCCGGCGCGTCGATCGTCGATTCGAGGTCGATCACGCCGCTGTCGAGGCCTGCCGCCGCGGTCACGACCTTGAAGGTCGAGCCGGGTGGGGAGAAGCCCTGGGTGGCGCGATTGAGCAGCGGGGTTTCGAACGTGTTGGCGTTCAGCTCTTTCAGTTCGGTTGGGATCCGGTTCGGGTCGAAGGGCGGATTCGAAGCCATCACCCGCACCCGGCCGCTGCTCGGCTCGATCGCGACCACGGCGCCGAAACCGGCGGCTTCGAGGGCGCTCATCGCCACCCGCTGCGCCTCGGGGTCGAGGTTCGTGACGACGTCGTTGCCCTCCTGCCGCTTGCCGCGCAGCTCGTCGAGGATCGAGGTGAACTCGGAGTCCTCGCCGACCAGCTCGTCGTTGTGGAACTGCTCGAACTCGCTGTCGCCCTCTTCCACGAAGCTGTACCCGATCGGGTGGCCGAACAGCGCCCCTTCGGGGTAGCGGCGCACGTAGCGCAGGTTGTCGCCGGAGCCCTTGGGGACGGAGCGGGCGAGGACGGTGCCGTCGGCGGCTCGGATCCGCCCCCGCTCGATCTGCTGCTGCTCCAGCAGCGGACGCTTGTTGGCGTTCTTTTCCTTCAGCGCCTCCGCCTCGAACACCGACCAGTACGAGGTGAAGCCGACCAGCACCCCGAAGAGGACGACGATCAGCCCGAACAGCTTGACGATCTGGCGGTTCACCGCCCACCCTCCAGCGCCAGGCCGCCCGGGGCGGGAGCGCTCGCCTCACGGCGGGCGCGGTCGGAGATCAGCAGCAGCAACGCGAGCAGGACGAAGTTGGCGACGATCGAGCTGCCCCCGTAGCTGACGAAGGGGAGGGTGACTCCGGTCAGCGGGATGACCCGGGTGACGCCGCCGACGATGACGAAGGCCTGGATCGCGAAGACGGCGGTAAGGCCGGTGGCGAGCAGCTTCGAGAAGCCGTCGTCGGCGAGCAGCGCGATCTTGAAGCCGCGGGCGGCGATCAGCAGGTAGACCGCGACCAGCGCGCAGCCGCCGAACAGGCCCAGCTCGTTGACGATCAACGCGTAGATCGTGTCGGTTTGGGCGGCCGGCAGCAGGGCGTTGTCCGTTCCCGGGATCGTGATCAGGCCCTGGGCGAACCCCTGGCCGAAGAGGCCGCCGTCGGCCTGGGCGAAGATCGACTGCAGGATCTGGTACCCGCTGCCCTGGGGCGTCGCGTAGGGGTCGAGCCAGACCTCGACCCGGTCGTGCACGTGCGGTACGGTCGAGGCGAAGAACCAGGCGCCGAGCAGGAACATCGCCATCCCGATCGCGACGAAGGAGAAACGCCCGGTGGCCACGTAGAGCAGGGCGAGGAAGGCGGTGAAGAACATCAGCGAGCTGCCCAGGTCGCGGATGAAGACGAGCATGAACATCGATGCCCCCCAGACGACTAGCAGGGGACCGAGGTGCTTGAGCGGCGGCAGGGTGACGCCGAGAACCCGCCGGGCGCCGACGATCAGCACCTCGCGGTGCTCACGCAGGTAGCTGGCGAGGAAGACGACGATGCAGATCTTCGAGAACTCGGCCGGCTGGAAGGAGAGCGGGCCGAGCGCGACGCCGAGGTAGGCGCCGTTGACCTGTTCGCCGATGCCCGGCAGGCGCGGCGCCAGCAGCAGCAGCAGCCCGACTCCGGCGATCGTGTAGCGGTAGCGCTCGAGCACGTCGTAGTTGCGCAGGAAGTGGATCGTCAGGGCGAAGAGGAGAAGCCCGAGGACGAACCAATTGGCCTGGTCCCGGGCCAGGTCGGCGTCGATCCGGTAGACCATCACCAGGCCGAAGGTCGTGAGCAGCGCGACCAGGGGGAAGAGGTAGGGGTCGGCGTTGGGGAGCCGGATCCTCAGGTAGAGGTGGGTAGCGAGGCAGACGGCGAGGAAGTAGGCGCCGTAGATCAGGCTGAGGTTGTCGAGGCGCTCGCTCTCCTGGGCGAAGACAGCGGTGAAGCCGGCGGTGAGGAGGAGGGCGACGGGGACGAGCGCGGTCAGCTCGCGGTTGCGCGCGGTCACTGCACTCCCTGTGAGCGCTGGATGTCTTCGACCAGCGAGACGGCGTCGGAGCGGGAGCGGAGGTCGTGGCCAGCGACGGCTTCGCGGCGGCGGGGCGGCAGCGCCTCGGTCTGAATCGGGCTCGCGTAGCGCTCCTCGTAGAGCTCGACGCCGAACGGCAGCTCGTAGGGGAGGCCGCGATAGAGCGCCACCCTGCCCGCCTCGTCGGTCCCCAGGAACCAGACCTGGCGGTTGCCGTACCAGGCACCGAAGGCGAGCGCGGCTACGAGGGCGAGCGCGGCGAGGGCCTTGACCAAGGTCCGCCCGCGCTTGCCGCCGCTCTTCGCGGCAAGGGCGTCGCGGCGCTCCCGCGCAGCCGCGGCGGCGGCTCGGCGCCGCACCTCGGTCGCGGTCAGGCCGGCCTCCTCCGCCGTCGAGCCGATCAGCGTCGCTCCCTCCTGCGCGGGGGCGGGCGCGTCGGCGTCGTCGAGGCGGAAGGCGAGGGCGGTGATGTTGTCCCGGCCGCCCGCCCGGTTGGCCTCGTCGATCAGGGCCCGCACGGCCGCTTCCAGCGAGGTGGCGCCGCTCAGCAGCCGCGCGATCCGCTCGTCGTCGAGCATCGTGGTGAGGCCGTCGGAGCAGAGCAGGAAGACGTCTCCGGGCGCGGCGGGGACCGTCTGCACGTCGACCTCGACCTCGGGTTCGGGGCCCAGAGCGCGGGTGATGATCGAGCGTTGCGGGTGGTCCTCGGCCTGCTCCTCGGTGAGCTGCCCCTTGCGCCGCATCTCCTCGACCAGCGAGTGATCGCGGGTGAGGCGCTCCAGTTTGGCGCCGCGCAGCCGGTAGGCGCGGCTGTCGCCGACGTGCCCGATCCCCACCTCTTCGCTCTGGGCGTTGACGATCGCCGCGGTGATCGTCGTCCCCATCCCGGCCCGTGAGGGATCGGTGCGGGCGAGGTCGTGAATCTGCCGGTTCGCGGTGGCGATCGTCTCCCGCAGCACCCGCTCCGGCGCCTCGTCGGGAAGATCGACGTCGAAAGCCTCGGCAGCTGCTTTCGAGGCGACCTCGCCGGCCTGGGCGCCGCCCATCCCGTCGGCGACGACGAAGATCGGCGCGCGCACGAAGAGCGCGTCCTCGTTGGCGTTGCGCTGGCGCCCGGTGTCGGTGCGGAAGGCCTGGTCGATGATCTTCAGCACTCGGCTAGCCTCCCGACTCGTATCTGAACTCGGTGTCGCCGATCCGCACCACGTCGCCGTCGATCAGCTCCGCCTCGCCGTGGAGCGTCGCCTCGTTGAGAATCGTGCCGTTGGTCGATCTCATGTCCTCGACATAGGTGCGGCCCTCACGGGAGAAGATCCTTGCGTGCAGACCGGAGGCGTAGCGGTCGTCGATCCGCACGTCGGCCTCGCCGGAGCGGCCGATCGAGAGCCCGCCGATCAGGTCGAAGCGCTCGCCGGCGGTGAGACCGCCGCCGCGCTCCACCACCAGCCAGGCTTCGGCCGAAGACGGGGCGTCGGTGAAGGCCGGCACGTGATGGAAGCCGGTCGCGTCGGGGGCGGGGGCCATCGTCCGCCGCAGGTCCTTGAGGGCGCTGCGGGCGACCCAGAGCAGGAAGAGGTACAGAACGGCGAGAAAGCCGAACTTGAGTGCCACCGAGATCGGGTCGTAGTCCACGTCAGCACCCTAATGACGGGTCCAGAACACCACTGGGCTACTGCTCAACGTCGAACTGGAAGGTCGTCGTGCCCAAGGTCACCTGATCGCCCGGGTTTAGCCGGGTCGAGGTGACCCGCCGGCCGTTCACCTTGACCCCGTTGGTCGAGCCGAGGTCAGCGATCGTCCACTCGCCCGATCCGGCTTGGCGCAGCTCGGCGTGGTGACGCGAAACGTTGGGATCGCGCAGCACGCAGTCCGCATCCTTGGAGCGGCCGATCGTGGCACGCGGCCCCTCGAGCACGTAGCGGCGGTCGTCGAGCCCGACTACCGCCCTGGTCGCAACGGCGGCGGCAGGCTGAGCCGGGGGCTGGGCGGCGCTCTCGCGCACCGCCGAGTAGACCATCGTGTGGCCCTCCTCTCCCTGACGCGGGCTCTCGCCCTCGTGGGCGGGCGGCTTGACCAGGCGCGTCTGGATCCCGAACTCGCCGAGGCGGAGCCGCTCATCGGTCTTGAACTCGACCGCCGGCCGGGTCAGCAGATCGTAGCTCCTGCGCCGCGCGTGCTCCAGCAGGTAGCCGGAGAGCTCCTGCTCGAGCGAGCGCTCATATCCCTCCAGCTTGGCCCGGTCCGCCTTGGAGAGGTAGACGGTGTACTCGTTGGGGACGTAGACGCGGGCGATCCCGGCGGTCTTGTGCGCATCCATCTCCTTGGCCAGCTTGCGGGCCAGCTCGACCGGCTGCACCTCGGAGCTGAAGGCGCGGCTGAACACCCCCTCGACGAGGCCTTCTATCCGACTCTCGAGGTTGCGTAGAACGCTGATCGAATGGCTCCTTTTCGCACGCCCTGCGGGTGGCCGCGAACGCGCTGAATCCTAGATGGTGGACCCCTGGGCCAGGTGTGGCCATCTCAAGGGAGGAAAACCCCGTGGCCGGTCGCGAGCCAGGCTCCGAACAGCGCGGCGGCGGCGGCCACCCCCACACGCAGGCCCAGCGGCCGGTTTGCGCCGGGGAGGTGGTCTGAGAGCGCCTCGAGCGAATCCTCGATCGCGGCGCCCAGCTGCTCTAGCGGCGGGCGGCGCGAGGGGCGGGAGTCGAGGCAGGCGTCGACGGTCGCGGCCAGCTCGGCAGGGAGGTCGGTGCGGAGGCGGCGCAGGGGGCGGACACGGGCTCCAATCGCGCGGGCCGTGGCTGCGGGGGTCGAGCGGCGGTGCGGGTTCTCGCCGCTCCAGCACTCGTACAAGGTCAGTGCCAGCGAGTAGACATCGGTCTCCGGGCCGGTCGCCTGGCCCTCCGCCTGCTCCGGCGACATGTAGGCGAGCGTGCCGACGACGTCGCCGGGAGCGGTGAGCGAGGCACCGTCGGCGAGGCGGGCGACGCCGAAGTCCATCAGCTTGGCCCGCGGTTCGCCCTCGGTGACCTGGACGTTCTGGGGCTTTATGTCCCGGTGGACGACGCCGCGCGAGTGAGCGTGGTCGAGTGCCTCGCAGAGATCGGCGCCGATCTCGCCGATCTCGCGGTCACTCAGCTCGCCTTCCCGGGCCAGACGGGCGAGGGTGTCACCCTCGACCAGCTCGGTCACGAGGAGGGCGTTGCCGTCCTCTTCACCGAGCTCGTAGAGCGTCACGATCCCCGGATGGTTGAGCCGTGCCGCGGCCTGGGCCTCGCGCAGCACGCGGCTGCCGGCCTCTCCCAGGGACTCGATCGCCTTGACCGCCACCGGCCGCTCGAGGCGTCCATCCCAGGCCTCGTAGACGACGCCGAAGCCGCCGCTGCCGATGCGGCGCTCGATCAGAAAGCGGTTGAGGACGAGTGAACCAACCAAAGCATTCTTCGACTTCGCCGCTAATCCGCTTCTTCCTGCGACATACTCCCTGCACCTTGGAGGATTTCCCAGCAGCTCGGCAGGAGCGGAGGCGGCGTGCGCCTCGGCGGCCGGAGCGACAGCAGATCTTGATCCGGCGCGGACTCGCTCTCGGAGCGGGGCTGCTGGTCCTGATCCTGATCGTGCTGGGGGTAAGGGGCTGCCTCGACGCGCGCAAGAACAGGGCGCTGAGCGACTACGCCGACGACGTCACCCAGATCGTCGACGAGACGGACCAGACCAGCAAAGCCTTCTTCGGCAAGCTGGAAGACCCCGGCAGCCTCTCGGTCACCGACTTCGTCGCCGAGGTGAGCGCCGACCGCAGCGCGATGGACAACTACGCCAGCCGCATCGACGGCCTCGACGCCCCCGGCGACATGGGGAACGCGCAGGACAACCTCGAGCTCGTCTACCAGCTGCGCAGCAGCGCGATGGGGGAGATCGCCGACCGGATGAGCACTGCGCTTGGCGACGTCGGCTCGGAGCAGGCGATGGCGATCATCGCCAACCAGATGCAGCTCCTGCACGCGAGCGACGTTCTCTACAAATCGGTGGTGCGACCGGAAATCAACGGCGTCCTCGGCGACAACGGGATCTCGGGCAGCGACGTGCCGGAGAGCGTCTTCGTCCCGGACGGGATCAGGTGGCTCGACGTGGCCGAAGTGAGCGCCGCACTCGGCACGCTCAGCGCCGGCGGCGGCGAAACGTCGGGGGTGCACGGACTGGGCCTCGCCGGCGTCAGCGTCAACGGCACCGAACTGGTCGAAGGCGGAGCGACCGGGGTCGTCGGCGAAGGAACCCCGGAAGTCGAAGTGCAAGTCGAAAACCAGGGTGAATCGACCGAGAACGAAGTGACCGTCTCGGTGACCGTGAACGGCGGCAACACGCTCCAGCAGGACATCAGCAGCATCGGCCCGAGCGAAGCCCAGAGCGCCTCGATCCCCCTCACCCCAGCGCCGGAAGGCGAAGTGACGCTCGAAGTGGAAGCCGAGCCGGTTCCGGGCGAGCGGGTCTCCACCAACAACAAAGCCAGCTACACGGTCGTCTTCGAATAAGTCGTGCAGCGCTTCGCCTTCCTAGGGCCGGCGGGGACCTTCACCGAAGACGCGCTGATCGAGGCGACGAGCGGCGAGCAGTTCGAGGCGCTGCGCACGGCGACCGTCCCCGACGCGATCCTCGCGGTGGAGAGAGGCGAGGCCGAGCGGGCGCTGGTCCCGTTCGAGAACTCGATCGAGGGATCGGTGCGGAGCACGCTCGACGCGCTCGCCTTCGAGGCCGAGGGGGTGACGATCGTCGGCGAGCACGACTACGCGGTGCGCGCTCACCTGATCGCACGGCAGGCCCTCCAGCCGGAGCTGATCGAGGCGGTGCTCTCCCACCCGCAGCCACTCGCCCAGTGCGCCCGCTTCCTGCGGGAGCAGCTGCCGCAGGCGGAGCGACGCAGCGTCAGCAGCACCGCCGAGGCGATCCGGCTCGTCAGCGAGTCCGGCGAGCGCTGGGCGGCGATCGGGGCCAGGGCTGCGGCGGAGCTCTACGGCTGCACGATCCTGCGCGAGGGGATCGAGGACGAGGCCGACAACGTCACCCGCTTCGTCTGGATCGCCCCGGCGGGCACCGAGCCCGCGGGCGAGGGGAGGTGGAAGACGTCGCTGGTCTTCTCGGAGCTGGGCGAGGACCACCCGGGGGCGCTGGTCGAGGCGCTGCAGGAGCTCTCGACCCGCTCCGTCAATCTCTCCCGGATCGAGTCTCGGCCCCTGCGCCAGGGCCTCGGCCGCTACATGTTCTTCTGCGACCTCGAGGGATCGACGAAGGACCCCGCCGTCTCGGATGCGATCTCCGCGCTCCGCGAAAAGGCCGCCTCGGTGCGAATCCTCGGTTCCTACCCGGTCGGGTAGAGCCGCCAGAGGAGCCTCCTCTGGCGGCTTCGACCAACCCCTGCGTAGAATTCCGGGGCAAGATGGCACGCGTGCTCGTACTCAACGCAACGTATGAGCCCATCAACGTCTGCACGGTAAGACGTGCTGCTGTGCTGCTGCTGAAGGAAAAGGCGGAGATGTTGGAGCGGCGCGAAGGAGCAATTCACTCCGAGCACATGACGCTGGAGCGGCCGGATGTGATCCGTCTGGTCAGCTACGTGCGGATCCCGCGCGAGGCGCACAGGCGCAAGATCACCAGGCGCGCCGTGCTCGCTCGCGACGCCTGGACCTGCCAGTACTGCGGCTCGCGCAAATCGCGCCTCACGGTCGACCACGTCATCCCCCGCAGCCGAGGCGGCAAATCAGTCTGGGAGAACATCGTCGCCGCCTGCGCTGCCTGCAACCGCCGCAAGGGCAACCGCCTCCCCCGCGAGATCCAGATGCATCCCCAAAAGCGACCCAAGGCCCCCGGGCCCAACGTCTTCATCCAGGTAGCCAGCCCCAGCATCCCCGCCGCCTGGCAGCAATATCTCCCTGCAGCGGCCTAGGGGAGCGCTGAGGGTCTCCAAAGAGAGCCCAGGCACCGCCTGACGGCGGTGCCAATCGAGTGGCCGCTTTCGCGGCCCCACCAACACTCTGCGGAGCCGCTTCGCGAGGCTCTTTTGGAGACCCTCAGCGCGCCCTTGAGCCCCAACCAGCTTCGACAGCCAGGAGTAAGTGCCGGGGAGGTGTGGCAGATGCTGCCTGCGGCCCCTCAGCCTGGAAAGCCAGCTGCACGCTTGAGGGACCGGGAATGGTCCTCGGGCGGGCGGATACTCAAAGTGCCGGGCTCATTAGCCCGGCACTTGTCCGGGCGAGGACCATTCCCGGTCCCCTACTCCGCCAGCTGCTCTTGCCCGTCCGGCTCTGAGTCGTCGGAGTCCGAGTCGATGACCAGGGCGACGGCGCTGACTTTGTCGTCGTCCTTCATGTTCATCACCCGCACCCCCTGCGTCGGCCGGCCCATCTGGGAGATGCCGCCGGCGGGGGTGCGCTGGACCATCCCGTTCTGGGAGATGAAGAGCAGATCCTGGTGCTCGCGGACGATCAGGGCGCCGGCGAGGCCGCCCTTCTTCTCAGTCAGCTTCGCCGTCAGCACTCCCTTGGTGCCGCGCCCCTTCACCGGGTACTCCGCGACCGAGGTGCGCTTGCCGTAGCCGTTCTCGGTGACGACGAAGAGCTCGGAGTCGTCGCGGGCGACGTCCATCGCCAGCACCTGGTTGGGCCCGCCGTTGACCTTGGCGGAGACGTTCATCCCCTTGACGCCGCTGGTGTCGCGTCCCATCGGCCGCACGACCTCCTCGGAGAAGCGCGACGCGTGGCCGGACTTGGAGACGAGCAGCAGGTCGTCGTCGCCCGAGGTGAGCCGCGCCTGGACCAGCTCGTCGCTGTCGCGGATCTTGATCGCGATGATCCCATCGGCGCGGATCGGCGTGTTGTAAGCCTTGAACTCGGTCTTCTTGACCAGGCCGCCCGCGGTCGCGAAGACGAGGTATTTGTTCTCGCTGAAGTCGCGGGTCGGGATCACCGCCGTCACCTTCTCGCCCTCGCGCAGGGGCAGCACGTTGACCAGGGCCCTTCCCTTGGAAGTGCGCGATCCCTCTGGCAGCTCGTAGACCTTGAGCCGGTAGACCTTGCCGCGGTTGGTGAAGAAGAGCAGGAAGTCGTGGGTCGAGCAGATGTGGAGGTGCTCGATGTAATCGTCCTCCTTCATGTCCATCCCCATCACCCCGCGCCCTCCACGGTGCTGCTGGCGGTAGGTGGCGAGAGGAAGCCGCTTGGCGTAGCCAGAGTGGGTGATCGAAATCACCATCTGCTGGTCGGCGATCATGTCCTCGATGTTCATGTCGCCCTCGAAGTGGGTGATTTCGGTGCGCCGCTCGTCGCCGTAGCGTTTGTCGACCTCGTCGAGCTCCTCGATGATCAGCGCGTCGATCCGGGCGGGATCGCCGAGAATTGCTCGCAGCTCGGCGATCCGTTTGGACAGCTCCTCGTGCTCCTCGCGCAGCTTGTCGGACTCGAGCGCAGTGAGGCGGGCCAGGCGCATGTCGAGGATCGCCTGCGCCTGCTCTTCGGACAGCTCGAAACGATCGACCAGACCGGCCTTCGCCGTCTCCGTATCAGCCGAGCCGCGGATCAATTCGATTACCGCGTCGAGGTGGTCGAGCGCGATCAGCAGTCCCTCGAGGATGTGGGCGCGGGCCTCGGCGCGGCGCAACTCGTGCTGGGTGCGGCGGATCACAACCTCGCGCTGGTGGCTGACGTAGTGCTCAATCAGCTCCTTGAGGCTGAGCGTCTTCGGCACGCCGTCAACGAGGGCGACCATGTTGACGCCGAAGGTGCTCTGCATCGCAGTGCGCTTGTAGAGCTGGTTGAGCACCACCTCGGGCGGGTCGCCGCCGCGCTTGGTCTCGATCACCAGCCGCATGCCCGAGCGGTCGGTCTCGTCGCGCAGGTCGGAGACACCGGTTATTTTTTTGTCGCGGACGAGGTCGGCGATCTTCGTGATCAGGCCCCCGTCGCCGCCCTTCTTGACCATGAAAGGGAGCTCGGTGACGATGATCGCGTCACGGCCGCCCTTGAGCGGCTCGACGTGGGCCCGGGCGCGGATCCGCACCGAGGCCCGGCCGGAGGCATAGGCATCGCGGATACCTTCGGCGCTCATGATCCCGCCGCCCGGGAAGTCCGGGCCTTTGACGTGCTCCATCAGGCCGGGCAGGTCGATCCCGGGGTTGGCTATGTATGCCTTGACCGCCCCGATCGCCTCGCGCAGGTTGTGAGGCGGGATGTTGGTCGCCATGCCGACAGCGATCCCGGCGGCGCCGTTGACGAGCAGGTTGGGGAAGCGCGCCGGCAGCACCAGCGGCTCCTGCTGGGACTCGTCGTAGTTCGGCCCCCACTCGACCGTGTCAGCCTCGATGTCCCGCAACATCTCGGTCGAGAGCCGGGCGAGGCGCGCCTCG